>Ga0123357_10001249_pt1 | contig 26711 bp, 25 predicted proteins | sample TergutEmb28metaG_FD_89873 | JGI IMG/M metagenome (GOLD analysis project Ga0123357, IMG submission 89873) | Embiratermes neotenicus P4 segment gut microbial communities from Petit-Saut dam, French Guiana - Emb289 P4 | ecosystem: Host-associated > Arthropoda: Insects > Digestive system > Gut ...
ACTACACCGCATTTTGAGCCGTTTGGCCCACATCCCGAAACCTCAACCTCAATCCCGCATCAAAAACGAGGATCGACGCCCACAAAAAAAATAAAATTATTTTTACTCGCGAACTTGGGGTAATGTTCAAATGTTCAAATGTTCAAAACACCTGGGCTGCCACCTTGAAGCAGCGATGTTTCGTTATTTGAACATTTGAGCTTGTTTCGAATTTCGAATTTCGAATTTCGAGTTTCGAATTTCGAATTTTCCTCAGTGATTGAACAGCTTCGGATCGTCGAACTTCACCGTCATCGGCAGCTTTCCGTCGAACGGCAGCGTCACTCGCCGGAAATGCCAGATGCCGTGCTCTGTTAAATAGCCCCAGACTTCGATCGTCGATCCTATTTTGCAACCGGCAAACGCGTCTGCCGGTATTTCATACATGGTGTTCCCTTTCACCGAGCTGTTGCAGCGTACGATCCGCATCTTTCCGCCTTCCACCGTCGCCATCACCATCCCCATGAACACGCTATTTTGCCCCAATGCCTTGAGTGCCGTGAAGTCCAGCGTCATCCCTAACGGCTGTGCCTTCACCAACGCCGGTACATCCATCTCCCCGCTGGCATGCACCGTCGGATACTCCACGCGATCAAACGCTTCGAGCGTGATGTTCCCGGCATACACCGTCTTGCCCGGTGACGGCGGGAAAAACACCGACATCTCAAACAACTGCCCCTGCGACAACTGACCTGTCATCTCCACGGGGATTCGTATCTCGCCTTTGTTTTCCACAAGGCTCGTCGAGAACGTCATCTGCCGGGAACGATCCTTGACTTTCACCGACACCCCGTCAGGCAGCGTTTTCCCGTCGTCGGTCCACAGTTTCAGCGTCATCACGTCGTAGCCGAGCCAATTTTTATCGAATCCCATCATTCCGATTCCCGGGTACTGTCCGCCGGTGATTTCCATTTTCACCGCCGCTTTACCGGCGTTTTCTGCCGCCGTTATCTTTGTGCCGTCTTTCGCATCAATCCTCGTTTTGGCCTCTTTGGCGGCGAAATCGGTCACCGTTTTTGTTCCCTTGGCCGTTCGCTTGATCAAGCGTATGTCGTTTATTTGCAGTGCCGTGTTTTCCTTCAGGCCGGTGGTGAAGAAACGTAGTGACTTGAGTTGTGAGACGTCAAGTCCGCGAGCGAAGAGGTTGCCCTGTCGCAGTGCGGCTACAGAAATTTCCAATACATTGTCCCCCTTGACCATTCGCAACGGCATGTCTGAGCTGAACCGTGTCGCGAAATCCTTGCTCGTCATATCGTCCACGCGGTAACTCAAGTTCATGTTCTCGCCCTCGTTGAACACATGCAGTCGCAGGGCGTCGAATTGCGTCCAGTCACTGCAGCTCGCCGGCATCTCGAAGCCGGGATAGCTGTCGCTTGTTGACAGGAACACAGTCCGCGGAGGATTCGCGATCAACGAGACGCTCGTTTCCTTTTTTGCGCAAGCGACGCATGCCGTGAGAAGCACCAATCCCGTTGCCGCCATTTTCCATGTACGCATATCGTTCTCCAAAAAGATCCCGCTCTTGTTGCAACGCTTCCTTTTTCGCACCATTGCAATAGCCTTGCGTTTCCACACAAGGCTATTTTGCCTCCGCTGTCGCCTTTTTGTCCAGCCATCGGTCCGTGACCTCAATCGGCCAGCTTCGGCTGATGACCGTGACCGCCTTGGACGTCAGGTTGTACCGCACGACCTCGTTGCCTTTGCCGTCGCTCCTCGGTCGTATAAATGTCAATTCATCCACTGTTCGCCAGGACGGCAGGCTTACGATTGTTGCGTTTTGGACTTGCACCAGGGGATTTGGCTGGAGCTTATATAGTTTTCCCCTCCCTCCTATGCCCACATCCATCACCATCACTTGTCCATCTCCTCCAACCAGCGACACGCGTTTGCCGTCCGGGCTCACATCGAAAAACGCAAGTGTCTTATCGTCGTCCTTGAACGCTTCGTCGTCATTGATCGCTTTTTCCGTTTCGGGCGGCATCACGCGCAATATCGTCGGATTGCCTCCCCCCGAATTGAACGAAAATAACACGGACCTCGATTTGATATTTTGCGGCGTTGCCGGCAGTTGGATATCGGCGGCGGTGAAGAAAATCCGACCATCCTTTAACACACGCACCCGTGCGTTTCCATTATACACCAGCGTCACGCATTCCTCTTCTTTGGGCATCTCCTCCGGCTTCAATCCTTTCTTCAAAAGCCCTCCCTGATCGTCCACCATTTTCTGCCGGACTAAAGTTCCCAGCCGTCCGTCGCCGTGCCCCGCGCACGCCGGCATGATGTAGACGAGGTATTTCCCGTCCGGCGTCCAATCCGGATAGTACGCCGCCTCCTTCCGTATCCGTATGCCCGATCCGTCGGTCGCGGCCACGATGAGCTCCGTGCTGCCATGCGAGTCTGTGAACCGTGAAATAGCCACCGCCTGGCCCGTGGGTGAAACGCGAAATGCGCTGAAGCCTTGATCGCCTCCGGTTTCCGGCAACCAGGCCAGCGTGGCGCCCGCCTTCGCCTCCGGGCCGCTGAGGTCATATATCTGCACTTTTCTACGCGTGATTGAATGCCGCAACGCGTCTTCCCACACCGCCGAGAGTTTTTCCCTGATGGTTTCAGGCTTTTCGTCCCGTAGATAAAAAAACGTCAAGCCAAGCGAGCTGAACTCCCGCCATTTTTTGTCGACTTCCGCAAGTTCCCGCACCGCATCGTCTGCCTTCTCCTTTGCCTCTGCCGCTTCTTCCGGATAGGCCGTTTCGATCTCCTTCCAATTTTTCAACTCTCCTTCTCGTAGCACCACCACGCGTTTGCCATCGGGCATCCATGCCGCCACTGTTTCGCCCGGGATCATCAGACCCGTAAGCGTTCCCGCGACATCGCAGACATGCACCCCATCATCCCCCAGCACCAGCCCTCGCGTCCCATCCGGCGACCAACTCACCCGCTCCGGAATGCACCCCGTCGCCAACATCATCATCGCCATCACCACGTACCATCGCAGTATTGTCATGATCGATCTCCGTAACGCGGGCGTCTCGCCCGCCGTACCGCGGGCATCTTGCCCGCCACCCCGCGGAGCGGGGTCGCTACAAGCGTTCATTATAACCCCCGCATCCATCTGTAGCTTTGCACAAAAAACTCCGCCGCTCGTTTTCCCTGTTCCCATTCCTTGATACGTTGCCACTTTCGCCATGCGACTCCCAAGCCCTTCACTGTTCGTCCTTTAGCTGCCACCCGTGTTGCCAGCGTTGAGAGGATCACGTGCACATCATGATGATCCCCCAGCAATTCCTGCACATTTTTCAGGAATTTCAGTTCCGTTTTTTGCCGTTTGATGCCGCCGGCGTCCGCCAATTCCACGACGTAACGCAATTGCTTGGTGGCGATCCGCGCTTCGTGGAGCGATTCATCCGTCTGCTTCTGGGCTGCCGTGCCGTACTTTTTCCGCATCCGCTTTTGGCGTTTCGCCAGGCGTTTTTCGACGGCCGCCCTCAATTGCCGCTCCACCCCTCCTCCCTCCGCCTGTTCTGGTGCGGAAGCGACTTCGATGGTCCTCGCCAAAAGCACCATCGCTCCCGTCACTCCCGCCGACGTCATCGTTTCTCGCAGCTTCTTCTCCAGTTCGCTCCGCTTCCCCTGCAACTCGCCGCCTAATTCTTTCGCCACCGTTTTCAATGCCGCCGGCATCGCCCACTTCCCACGCCGCTCTCCCAATTGCAAATGCTCGCAGGTGACATCCAGGTCCCGCAATTCCCCCGCCGCCTTCCTGAGCCCCTTGAGCGTCGCATCCACCATCCGCGACGTCGGCTTATCCATCAGCCCCCCCCCCGCCAGTATCGCAGCCACTTCGCTCAGCCGCCGCGCCGCCACACGAAGATCATGTACGAACGCCACGTCGATTTTCGATTTTTGCCCCCCCCCATTTTCGATTTTCGATTGGTCATACGCCAACTCCCTTTCGACCTCAACTCCCTTCTTCAGCAACTCCAGCAAAACGCCATACCGCTCCCCCGCAACTTTCAATAGCGAACGTTTCTCCTGCATCGCAACATCCGCTGTTGCCACCGTCGGCGTCCCGATTTCCATCATGTCACCCCTTCAAAGCGATGAATGTCAGCCCCCGGCTCTGCCGGAGGTTTGCCCCGCGACCATCAGTCTCCGGCGTTACCGTGCAACCCCCGGCAGAGCCGGGGGCTGACAGGGGCGGCCGCATGGACTTTGCCTCAATATCCCATCATAATCGCACGCATGGCTGTCCATCGCATCAAATCCTGTCCCAATCCCAGAAAATCGAAAATGGGAGGGGGCGAAAATCAAAAATCGAAAATCATCCCCCCTCCCTTCCCGCACGGTCTTCGCATTGCCGCCATCGATATTGGCACCAACTCCCTCCACATGGTTATCGTCGAAGTCACCGATACGCTCTCTTTCCGGACGCTTTCTTCCGACAAGGACCTGACCAACCTGGGCGCTTCGGGCCTCATTTATCGCAAGCTTACCAAGACCGCCATCGATCATACGCTCGATGTTCTCGCCCGCTACCAGCGTATCGCCACCGGTCTCGACTGCGACGTCGTGCTCGCCTACGCCACCTGTGCCGTCCGCGAAGCCACCAACGGCGGCGACTTTGTCGAAGCCGCCAAACGGCAACTCCATCTCCCCGTCCAGGTCATCTCCGCTCACGAAGAAGCGCATCTGATTTACCTTGCCGTCCGCCAGGCCATCGACCTTTCCGCCCATCCCGAGAGGAGGGGGGGGGGCCACGGCCCTTCTCTCATCGTCGATATTGGCGGCGGCTCCGTCGAATGCATCGTCGGCACCGACGAAAAAGCCCTCTACCTCGACTCCTTCAAGCTCGGCGCCTCGCGACTCCAACAGCAATTCATCCACTCTGACCCCATCAGCCACAAAAACCTCACCGCCCTCGAAAAGCACATCCGCAAGACCCTCAAACCGGCCCTCGATCCCATCAAAGCCCTGCACCCGCTCCGTTTCATCGGCACCTCCGGCACCATGGAAAACCTCGCCTCCATGTGTGCCATGCGGCACGGCGAAGAGGTCCTGCGCCATCGCCTGCTCACCCACATGCCCCGCGAAGATTTCGAAGACATTTACAAACGCCTGCTTCGTCTCTCCGTGGAAAATCGCCGCCACATCCCCGGCCTCGACCCCGGCCGCGCTGAGCAGATCCCCGCCGGCGCCGCCGTCGTCCAGTATCTCTTCGATAAGCTCGACTTTCCATGTATTGATGTCTGCGATCGTGCGATGCGTGAAGGGATGATTATCGACTACATGCAGACACATTGGCCGAAGGTCAAACTTTCGGTTCAGATTCGTGACCCTCGGCGTCGCAGCGTTTTCGAACTCGGCCGCCGCTGCAATTTCGACGAAAAACACGCCCTCCAAGTGACCCAACTCGCCCTGGCGTTCTTCGACAGCTTCCGTTCCCTCCATCGCCTGGACGCCCACGACCGTGAGTTGCTCGAATACGCCGCGATCCTCCACGACATCGGCTGGCACATCGGCCACTCCGGCCACCACAAACACTCCGCCTACCTCATCAAGAACGGCGACCTCGAAGGCTTCTCCCTCCACGAACTCGACTTAATGTCGAACATCGCCCGTTACCACCGCAGGTCCCCGCCGAAAAAATCTCACAGCGAATATATCGCCCTCCCGCCGGAAGACCGCGATCGTATCTGGAAACTCGCCGCCCTTCTCCGCATCGCCGACGGCCTCGACCGCGGCCATTACGGCAACGTCCAACACCTCAAAACCATCATCCGCCGAAACACCGTCTCCATTCGTCTGTCCACCAAAACCGACCCCGCCCTGGAGCTCTGGGCCGCCCGCCACAAAACCGATATGTTCGAACTCGCCTACGACCGCCGTATCAAGTTCATTGCAAGGTGAACATGAATCAACTCACGGTTGAGATTTCTCGGATGGTGGGAGAGATACTCGCTCAAGCGGATGCGGATATCGCCAGACATAAGCCGATTTGTCACGCGTCGGGACGGTGCTGCCGATTTGAGGAAGTTGGGCATCGGTTGTACGTGACGGCGGTGGAGATGATTCATTTCGGAAAACTCGAAACTCGAAACTTTGGGGGGGGGAAACTCGAAACTCTGCGGCAGTTTTTTGCAACCGATCAGGTTCGCGGGTGTCCGTACCAGATGGAAAAATTATGCACCGTACGCGACGCCCGACCGCTCGGTTGCCGGGTTTATTTTTGTGACCCGAATGCCCAGGTGTGGCAGAATGAACTTTATGAAAAGTATCACGCTCGGCTGCGAGTGGTGCATGAAAAGTTGGATGTGCCGTACCGATACCTGGAGTGGCGGGCGGCGCTGCGTGAGTTGATGGAAGGAGACGCGGTATGCGAATGATGACGGCTGCGATGCTGGCGGTAGCCATGCTAGCCCCCGGCTCTGCCGGGGGTTTGGTGAGCGCGCAAGTAACACCGACGACAACTCCCCGCGTTCTTCCCAAAAACGTTGATAAGGCGATCGAGGAGGATATCTCTTTCGACGTTGCGGGTAAACGGTTGGAGGAGACCGTTCAGGCGTTTCGTGACGCCAGTCAGACGAACATTGCCGTGAACTGGGCCGCTCTGGCGCTTGCCGGTATCACCCGCGATACGCCTGTGACGCTGCATCTGAAAAAACTTCCCTGCGAGCAGGTGTTGCGGTGCCTGATGGAAGTGCTACCGACCGACAAAACGCGGCCCAATTTCACGGTCGGCGACAACGCGATCGAAATCACAACCACCGCGGCGATGGGCAAACTCGCTGTCCCGAAACTCTACAGCATCGCCCGCGCCTCCTCGACGACCGTCGACGGCGTCAAGCCGACACCGGAGCAGATCGCCACGACTTCCGACCTGATCCAAAAGACCATTCACAAACTGCTCCTGAACGTGCACGAAGAGGCCGATGCGCCTGGTCGGAATCTCATTGCCCGCGATCAATACCTTGCCGCGACGCAGTCGAAGCGGGCACAGATTTATGTACAGCAGGCGATTTCTGCATTTGATACGCCGACGAAGCTGCACCAGGTGCCGCGGGGAATGGTTGCGTCGGTGCGGGAGAAAAAGGCGGCGGAGCGTTTGAATGCGATGAAAGTGACGCTCTCGAATCTGGCTGCGAATCCGGCGATGGATCCGGAGTTGAATGTGATTTTGCTGCCCGGAGCCGCTGCCGAGATCGCCAAAGGGCCTGCCGCCAAACTGGATTTCCTCATCACCGACGGTGGTGTCGTGGAGGTCGGCTCCGCTGACGAAATCGCCGGACGTGTGACACTTGCGGTGTACGACCTGCACGACGTCATTCGGCGGATGACATTGAAGGCCAAAAAGCCTGCTCTGTCTCCGGCGGAATTGGCCGACAGCATCGTCGCCGCTGTCAAGGAAAAGGTGCATCCCTATCACGACGCCGACATCGCCTGGGGCGACCTGGAAAAATCTTTCGGTTCGATGACACTTTGCGAAGGGCTGCTGATCGTTTTCGCTCCGGTTTCGGCGCATCGCGCCATTGCCGCTCGCCTGGAAGAATTGGCTCGCTAAGGGGTATTTACAGACGACATGAGTGAACTGGATCATCATCGGTGGATGCGAGAGGCGTTGGCTTTGGCGGCACGAGCGGGGGCGATGGGAGAAGTGCCGGTGGGAGCGGTGATTGTGCATTGTCCGTTCGGAGAAGAGGGGAAGGTGATTGGCAGCGGTTTCAATGAGCGGGAGATTGGGAGCGATCCCTCGGCCCATGCGGAGATCGTGGCCATGCGAATGGCTGGACGAATGCTGGGACATTGGCGTTTGACGGATTGCACGATGTATGTGACGCTGGAACCTTGTCCGATGTGTGCCGGGGCGGCGGTGCAGGCGCGGCTGACGCGGTTGGTCTATGGAGCAAGAGATCCCAAGGCGGGGGCGGTGGAGACGCTGTATCGCCTGTGCAGCGATGAGCGGTTGAACCATCGGGTCGAAGTGATCGGCGGCGTGATGGGCGAGGAGGCGGGAGCACTGCTCAAGGGGTTCTTCGCGGAACGAAGAGCATCCAAGGCGAGCGAGCGTTGATCTTCGATCAACGGCTAAACTTTTGCGGGGAAAAATGCCGCGTTTGATTGGCAAAGGCGGATGAGATAACCTGTAACGGTCGCGAATGCGGCAAGGACTGTTTGCGCTGGGACACTGGTGCGAGCGGCATATATTTAGATGGTTGTTGCCACTTTTCTCCGCGGCGGTGGTACGTTGCGGTGATCCTTGTCTGTGCATTGGCGGCGCCTTTTGACAGGTGCCATGATGTCTGAAATTTCCCCCCCGACTCCATCGAACAAACCCCCGGCAAAGTCGGGGGCTAATGCGGGTGCTCCCTCGGCAGAGCAGGGGGGGAGGGGGGCTGGTGGGCACAGGGTTGGCGGGATTCGGCATGTGCGGGAGTATCCGTTGCTGCCGCCGTTGGCGATTGTCAAGACGCCGTATTTTCATGTGCTGGGATATTCGTGTGCGGGGGAGGAAACGGTGATTCAGATTCCGGAGCTGAATATTAATTTTGATATTGGCAAGTGTCCGCGTCCGGCGCTTGTGGCAGATTTCTGTTTGCTGACGCATGGACATATCGACCATTCCGCGGGGATTCCGTATTACCTGTCGCAGCGGTTTTTTCAAGGGATGAAGCCGGGGACGATTTTATGCCCGGCGAAGATCGCGCAGCCGCTGTCGGATATTATTCATGCGTGGGCGGGGTTGGAGGGGAAGGTGACGGAGCATCGGATTGTGCCGATGAAGGTGGGGGATGAGTTTGAGTTGCGGAAGGGGTTGATTGCGAGGGCGTTTGCAACGCGGCATACGGTGCCGTGTATTGGGTTTGCGATTATCGATCGGCGGGAGAAGTTGCGGGCGGATTTGCTGGAGCGGAATTTGCCGGGGCATATCTTGCGGGAGATGAAGGAACGCGGCGAGAAGATTACGTATACGCTGGATGTGCCGTTGGTGGCATATACGGGGGATACGAGTATGGGGGAGACGCTTTTGCAGCCGGGGGTGATGGATGCGAAGATTCTGTTGACGGAGTGTACGTTTTTTGAGCCGGAGCATCGGAAGCGGGCGACACATGGGCAGCATATGCATGTGCGGGATTTTCTGGAGGTTCTGCCGGAGTTGAAGAATGAGCTGGTGCTGCTGACGCATGTGTCGCGTCGGACGCGTTTGAAGGCGGCGAAGTGGATATTGGAAACGTCGCAGGTTTTGGGAGGGGGGCCCAAGGTGGAGTTTTTCATGGATTTTGCGCAGCGACTGTGGGTGAGGCCGGGGCGGGCGGCGCCGTTTGTGGCGGAGGAGCCACCGCTGCCGGATGGGGCGGATTGAGAGAAAGAATAAAAGTTAAAAGTTAAAAGGTCCGCGACGCCGCAAGCGTTTTCGGTGCCTTGTTACGAGAGCGGTGCCCAATCGCCACGCTACCGCGTGGTGCTCCGTTAGTATCTTTTCAACGGTGGAAAGTTTTTTTGGAATCATTGTCAGATTTGGGGGGCGGCGGGGATATTAGGGGTGAGGAATGGATATGAGTCAGAGCACGGTGAACGAACAGGAGCTGGGGCGGTTCGCGGATATGGTGTATGCGGCGGCATTGCGGCAGATGAATGAGGATACGCATGGGGCGACAGATGTGACGCAGGCGGTGTTTATTGTGGCGATGGAGAAGCGGCGGGCGGGCAGGTTGCCGGGGGAGGAACGGCTGGAGGGATGGCTGCTGAAGGTGACGGGATTTTGTGCGAAGAAGGCGAAGCGGGCGGCGATGCGGCGGAGTTTCCATGAACAGCGGGCCATGGAAACGCGGAGCGAAACGATGCGGCAGGAATCATCGGTCAATGAAATCACGCAAGTACTCGACGAGGCGTTGTTGAAACTTGGGGCGATCGATCGTGAGGTGGTGGTGCGGCGGTATCTGCGTGGCGAGACGGTGGGTGCTGTGGCGGCGGCGGTGCGGATGACGGAAAACGCGGCGAGCCAGCGGATCGGGCGGGCGCTGGAGAAGTTGCGGAAGATATTGGGGCGGCGCGGCGTGGTGGCGCCGGCGGCGGCGTTGACGGGCGTGATGATTGCGGAGAGCGCGAAGGCAGCGCCGGCTGCGTTGACGGTTGCGGGCGTTGCGGCGGGGGGAGGGGGGGCCAACGCGGCGGCGATGAGTATTGCGAAAGGAGCGGTGATGGCGATGAAGATGGCGGCGTTCAAGACGGCGGCGGTGTGCGTCGTGGTGATGGTGGTGATTGGCGTGGTGGTGGCATGCTCGATGATGCCGCGACACGAAGCCCCCTCCTTTTCCAAGACGCTTGCGGCGATTGCGGCGGCGAACGAGGAGGCGAAGGTTCCCGGTGTGACGCAGTTGGCGCGGTGGGGTGTGATTTTGAATGAGGCGGGGGCGGCGGAGGTGAAGAAAGCGTGTACGCCGTTCGTTACCGAGAGCAAGGTGGAGGAGGTGGAGGCGGAGAAGGGGAAGGGGAAGGGGAAGGAGCCGACGGGTTGGGAGAATGTGCCGCGGGATGGCAGGTTTTGGAATGTGCAATGTGGGCAAGTGGAGGATGGTTCGCCGGTGGAAGTGGGGGTGCTGGTGGGGCTGTGGAAGCAGGTGGGGAGCTTGTACGAGAATCAAAGCATCACGGCGGGCGGCGTGGAATATCGCGTGGATCAGGGACTGGCATACAACGAGAAGGATTTCTTAGTCCATTTCTGGCGGAAAGGGGTGTTGGCAAATGAGGATGAACTGGTGCCGGCAACAGTGGATGGCAAAACGGTAACGGCGGAGACGTATATGGGCGAGACGATCTTTTACGGTCACGAGCCGACGATGGTTAGCATTGTGACGGGGACTTCGCACACGGCGGAGTGGCCGATTGTTTACGGTCCCAGGCCGACGGCGGTGGATAGCCGTGAGGAGCGGCCGAGTTTTCATGGGATGGCGCTCAAGGAGGTGAAGGAGTTTCGGATTTATCAGCGGAAGCGGGAGTGGGTGAGGTTCGAGGGATTTGCGAGGGAGCCGAAGGTTACGCCGGCGGTGGAGGTGAGTGCGGAGGCGGTGGAGGAGGCGGAAGCGGCGGCGAAGGGTGACAGGGTGAAGGGGTGACAGGGTGACAAGGAGCACTGCGTGGTAACGCGGTGGTTGGGATGCGTTCGAGGGCAAACCACCGCATTACCATGCGGTGCTCCTCGGTCGCGGTATCAAGTGACAATTGCTTATAATTCGGGGATGGCGACTTATGTGATGGATGATGCGATTTGTTTGAGGGTGGTGGATTTTTCGGAGACGTCGCAAATTGTGGGGATGTTTACGCGGCGGCATGGGATGGTGCCGATGATTGCCAAGGGGGCGAAACGGGAGAGTAAGAGGACGAGCTCGTCTGGGCCGTTGGATTTGCTCACGAGCGGGGAGGTGGTGTTTGTGCCGGCGAAGAGTGGGGGGGAATTGAGTTTGCTTTCGAAGTGGGAATTGGTGAATCATCGGACGATGTTGCGGAAGGATTTGGCGGCGCTCAATGGGGCGATGATGGGGGCGGAGGTGACGGCGATGCTGATGGTGCCGCAGGATCCGCATGAGGCGTTGTATGAGGAGTTGGAGGCGATGCTGGAGTTGGTGGGGCGAGGGAGGCAGGAGCGGATGAGAGGGGTGGTGGCGTATGTGAAGGCAGGGTTGGTGGAGGCGGGGTATGGGCCGGTGCTGGAGGCGTGTGTGATGTGCGGGCGTGGGACGGGGGATGAAGAGGTGCGGTTTGTGCCGGTGGCGGGAGGGATTGTTTGTCCGCGGTGTGGAGGGTCGGAGGGTGTGGCGGTGAGCGGTCGGATCGCGGTGGCGTTGGAGCGCTTGCCGCGGCCGAGGGTGATGGCGGTGACGCCGCCTGCACGGGAGGCGGAGGGGGGGGCGTTGGCGAAAGCGATGGAAATCCTGCTGACCCAGGTGGAGGTGATAACGGATAAACGCGTCAAGACACGATCGCTGATGGGAAACGTTTTCGGCGTAGGCTGACCCCATATCGTCAGCCCCCGGCAGAGCCGGGGACTAACTCGTCGCCTCAGGAGACTCTGGGGGCAGTTCGTCACTGACGGGCTCGGGATTCAGGCGGCGAACGCGTGTGGCGAGCAGCCCCCTGGGTCCGCGGCTGAATTCGAACTCCACCCTTTCGCCATCGAGCAGACGACGGAATCCGTCGCCTTCGATGACCGTGAAATGCACGAAGACATCCGCGCCTTCATCGTCGACCACGAAGCCAAAACCCTTCTTGGCATCGAACCATTTGACCGTCCCTACTGGCATGTGCGACACCTCGGTGTAGACCAACTGACGCTGGGACCCGCGAAAAGGCACAGGCCGCAGCACGTCGGACCCCAAACATGTCTGGAATACGCACAGAACGATGGTCCGGGAACAGATTTCACGCGACGCGAGGAACAGCGTCTAAAAAGGCGGGACGAACATACCCGAAGAGACACGCACAACGCGTCGCGGTTGCAGGACACAGCCTGCCCCTTCTCCACAAGCTCCAAAAGAAAACTTGCCAAGGAAACAAGATTCCTTGGCGAGTATTATGCCGGGGAGCGGTTAAAAATCAAGAGTTTGTCGCGATTTGTCGCGATTTATCCGCCCTGAGCAGGAGAGGGATCGGAATGAAGGGGGGGAGGGGCGATGGGAGGGACAGGAGGAGCTTTGGGAGGAGCTTCGTCACGCATCGCCTGCTTGCGGGAGAGCTTAATGCGACCTTGATCGTCGATGGCGATGACTTTGACGCGGACCGGTTGGCCGAGCTTCACTTCTTCGCCGACGGTTTTCAGGTAGCGATCGGCAAGCTCGGAAATGTGGCACAGACCGTCCTGGCCGGGGATCACTTCGATGAAAGCGCCGAAGTCTTTGATGGAGGTGACTTTTCCGTTGTAAATTTTGCCGATTTTGACATCTTCCGCCAGTCTTTCGATTTCTTCTCGCGCCTTTTCGGCGGCTTCCATGCCCATCGCGGCAATGAAGACGGAACCGTCGTCCTCGATGTCGATCTTGGCACCGGTGCGTTCGACGATCGATTTAATCGTCTTACCGCCGGGGCCGATGATCTTGCCGATCTTCTCCGGATTGATGCGGATGGTCAGCAAGCGAGGTGCGTAGGGTGAGATTTGCGGGCGATGCGTGGCGAGGGTTTTGGCCATTTCGCCGAGGATGAAGAAGCGGGCTTCTTTGGCGCGGGCGAAAGTTTTTTCGATGATGTCGAAGGAAAGGCCGCGGATTTTCAGGTCGAGTTGAATGCCGGTGATGCCTTCGGTGGTGCCGGAGACTTTGAAGTCCATGTCGCCGTAGTGGTCCTCTTCGCCGATGATGTCGGTGAGGAGTTCTTCGCGATTGTCTTCTTTGACGAGTCCGATGGAGATGCCTGCGACGGGGCGGAGGATCGGAACGCCGGCGTCCAGCAGTGCCAGTGTGCCCGAGCAGACCGACGCCATCGACGACGAACCGTTCGATTCCATCACGTCGCAGACCAGACGGACAACATACGGGAATACATCAGGGGTAGGGAGCACCGGTTCGAGGGAGCGCTCGGCAAGTGCGCCGTGCCCAATTTCGCGTCGCCCCGGTCCCATGATGCGTTTGACTTCGCCCGTTGAGAAAGGCGGGAAGTTGTAGTGGAGCATGAATTTTTTGGAGTACTCGTCGCCGAGTCCGTCGATGATTTGTTCGTCTTCGCCGGTGCCGAGGGTGCAGGTGGCGAGGACCTGTGTTTCGCCGCGTTGGAAGAGGCCTGAGCCGTGGGTGCGGGGGAGCAGTGCGACGGCGGAGGTCAGCGGGCGAATGGTCTTGGTATCGCGGCCGTCGGGACGCTTGCCGTTCAGAATCGACTGGCGGATCAGCTTCTCTTCAATGACCGCAATGGCCAAGGCAACGTGGAACGGATCGTTGATCGGCTTGCCGGCGGCATCGTTGGCGGCAAACTCGGCATTGATCTTCGCAAGCACCACATCGACGGCAGCATGGCGGTCCTGCTTCTTCACCGTCTGTTTGGCGGCAAGCAGCTCCGCACCGTACTTCTTCGAGATCGCGTCGATCAACTGATCGCTTGGCTTGTTGATCGCCATTTCCTTGGTTTTGCCGACCTGTTGCTGGAGTTCGCAGATGGCGGAGTCGATTTCCTTGATGACGGAGTGGCCGAGCTTAATAGCATCAAGCACGACGGATTCCGGCAATTCGCGGGCGCCGACTTCGATCATATTCACCGCTTCGCTGGTGCCGGCCAGGAGCAGGTCAAGATCGGATTGGTCGAGGTCCGTGGTGGTGGGCATGGTGACGAAGTTGCCGTTGATGCGGGCGACGCGGACAGCAGCAATAGGGCCTTCAAAAGGAACGGAAGAGATCGCCAGAGCTGCGGAAGCACCGATCATGGAGAGCACATCGGGATCGTTCTGCCCGTCGGCAGAGAGCACCAGCACCTGGATGAGCACTTCGTCAAAGAATCCAAACGGAAACAGCGGCCGGATGGGCCGGTCGATCATGCGGGCGGTCAGAGTTTCCTTCGTGGAAGGCCGACCTTCGCGTTTGATGAATCCGCCGGGGAATTTGCCCGCGGCCGAGGCCTTCTCGCGGTAATCAACAGTGAGCGGGAAAAAGTCTGTGCCCGGTCGTGGATCCGACCGAACGACGGTAGCGAGGATGACGGTCTCGCCGTAGCTGACGGTGACGGCTCCGTCGGCCTGCTTGGCGAGCAATCCGGTTTCGATCTTGAGCTGTTTGTCCCCGATGGTGCGAGTAACGCTGACAACTGACATACGAGATTCCTTCTGAAATAGTTACCTATCTTTGCCGGCCGATACAATATCTTTGCCTGACGCTGACGAAAGAAAAAACGGGTTCTCACAGAGAACACAGAGGACACAGAGAATTTTTTAAACCTCTGTGTTCTCTGTGTCCTCTGTGAGAACTTCGAGATTTCGAAATTACTTGCGAAGCCCCAGTTTAGCGATGATTTTCTGATAGCGTTCACGATCGGTGTGCGTGAGGTATTTGAGCAGACTGTTGCGTTTGCCGACCATTTTGAGCAACCCGCGACGAGACGAAAAATCTTTTTTATGCGTCTTGAGATGCTCAGAAAGCTCAGCAATACGCTCCGTCAGAATAGCAATTTGAACCTCCGGCGACCCGGTGTCCTTTTCGTGATTGCGATTGGATTCAATGACGGTTTTTTTCTTTTCCAGAGCGATCATGGAGAATGACCTTTAGCAAATGGTACAGGCTTCGATCAGCCGCGACGTCGCGGCCGATACGGGCCTAGTGGCATTTTGAAGAAAAACATTGTACGGGACCGCGGGGGGCTAGAGCAAGGCATGCGAATCTCAATGTGAAAAACAAGTGTCAAGAATAAGTGAAGAAGCCAGAAGTCAGTAACCAAAAAGTTTCAAGTGTGCGATTTATTCAAAACGTCCGACTTCTGGCTACAGGCTTCTGGCTATTTCATCCGCAGACTGGCCAGAAATTGGCGGATCATGTAGTGGCGATTGGCCGAGGCGCGGACGGTGAGAAGATCGTTGTCGAGCGTGACGCTTGGCGCAGGCCACTGGTCGCCGCGAAGACGCCACTGGATGTCGTGCAGGCAATAGCCGTTGATCATGTTGATGAGTTGGTAGTCGCGGCTGTTGCTGGGACGTACGGTCCAGGGATCCCGTATCACCAGCAGATCGCCGACCGGATAAGTTGCGACGATAGCTCGAGACTTGCCTTCGACCGCTTCGCCTTCGATCACGTAGGCGTTGGAGATGAACAGCGGCGTGGTGGTGTAGTCGGCTGCGAGATTGATGAGGAGAGCGGAGAGTGCGGCGGAGAGGGGGATTGGTTCGTTGCCGGTCTCTTCGGAGACGAGGTAGTTCTCGGAATGGCCGTCCTGCCGGAGGGTGGGCCAGTCGATGTTGAAAGGGATGCCTGCCTGTTGGGAGAGGTCGCGGAGTACGTCGGCCAGCGGCGTATTGTCGGCGTGTAGCCGGACGGGCTTGTCTGCCAGTGGCGGAAGCTTGGGCAGCGGGACGGTGGGGCACTGAGGCCGCAGAGGCTGGGATCCCTGGTAACGCCAGATCGCGATGGCAGCGAGCGCTACGAAGAAAATGAGCCAGAATGCATGCCGGCGAGCGAATCGCTGTACGCGGGATGCGGGAGATTTTTGGAACGATCGGGTCATCAGGGGTTTCGTTTTCCTCGCAGTGTATTGAGCTGTTTCATCAAGTCCACGTGCTCTTGCGTGGTGAGGCTCGCGGCCGCATAAGGCGGCACGGCGAAAATGGCATAGCCATGGTCGATGGCAAACTGATCTTCGAAACCTTCGGTGCCCGCGGTCCGAGGGCTGCGAGCCCAATCGTCATAAAAATCGGCGAGGTTGTAGATGATATCGAATTGCTGGCCTTCGGCGAACTCGGCGGGCTGATAGGCTTTCACGCAAGTTTCGGGACCGGCGATGGGCAGGAACCGCGGTGATGGAACAGTGATGGGGCGGCAGAGGAAGCCCAGCAGGAGAAGGCAGGCGGAGAGTCGCAAGGCGTTTCGGCGGAGACGGAGATTGGCTCGCAGAAGAGATTTGGCGAGAGGTGAGCGCGGGTGTGTGCGTGTGGTAGCGGGAACGGTGCCGCACTCGGGGCAGCGAGCGGGCGTTGCGCGGAGGTCGTATCCGCAGACCCGGCAATGGCCGGGCAGAAAGCGATGGCGGTTGAGATAAGCGACGCGGAATCGCCAGAGGGGCCAGAGCGCGGCAACGGCGGCGATGTGCCAGAGCGGAAGTCGCACGAACGTGCAAGGAACGAAGCCGGCCCAGAGCGGCAAATGATCACGATTCACGCGAATGCCCAAGATACTGAATAGTGGGGCGTTGCTCATATAGAACGAGGAAGGGTGTGAGAAGTCTGCAAAGTCTCGCATGTGGGCATCGGTCACATAGTGTTCGTGTTCCGCGAGGCTGTTCGATTCGACGTAGTTTGGGTCGATGGTCGATGGAGGGGAGGAATGATTCCATGTGGTGATGTAGCACGGGACCGATGGGCTGTTGTAGCCTTCGGGCAGGTGGAAGAGTTGGAGGGTGCCGTCGTCGAGGGCGAGCGTGAGGCGGGAGGTGTTTCGCCAGAGCATGGCTCGCGGTTGGAAATAGTAGGAGAGCGGCCAGAGTGTCAGCAGGAGCAGCACAACGATACACGATCGCCAAGGCCAGGGGGTGGGTGGGTGGGGCGTTTGCATGGAGGGAAGTATATCGGGAGGAAAGAATAAAAGTTACAAAGAATAAAAGTTAAAAGGAAGTTAGAAGGTAAAAGTTAAAAGTTAAAAGGGTGTTGGTCCTGCCCACAGAGGGTGGGCGTTCCTCTGGGTTAATTGATGGCGGCCTCGAACGCTTCGGGGCTCTTGTAGCCTAACGCACTGGGTTAATCAGAGGTCCCAAATGAAAATTGCGATAATTCGCATTTAGGGGGGGGGTGCCGCTAAAAGCCCAGGGACTGCAGTCCCTGGGCTTGCAGGTCCAAGGTATCCACCGGGGAATCGTTGAGGGTTTTGAGTTCCGCTGTGCGGAGTTTCCAATCATCGCCTGCTATGTCCTGCCAGCGCAGTTTCCAGGAGGTTTTGGTCCATCCTGTGTCGGATTCGGTCAGGAATGTGACCTGCGTTTGGGCGGTTTTGTTGGAGATTTGCAGTTGATAGGCGCGAATATGATTGCTTTTGATGTGAAACTGATTCAGGCCGGCGGTGATGAGGGACTTGGCTTCGGTGAGGTTTTTTATGCCGAGCTGGGGGCATTCGAAATCGTTTGTTAAGTACGAAAATATCTGTTTTAAATCGCCTTTTGTCTCGTTTTGTCTGTTTTTGTCTTGAATTGTCGCGGCAAGTTGGGCGTGTGTCGCGTAGAGACGCTCTGTTGGCGTGACGACGAGCCATGCCAAGAGCATCCAGATGAGCGTGATTGTCGCGATTACGATACTTGATCGGATCAAGGGTTTACTCGCCCGGTTTCGTCCTGCCACGAACAGCAGGACGCCAGCTCCGATTCCGAAGGCCCAGTACCAGATTTGGGTTTCAAAGAGCAGACGCGTGAGCGATTCGGGGAGGAATTCCGGCGATCGCATTGCCAACATGACGTTCATGAGAACCTCCGATGTCCCGGGGTCGCATTGGCCGATAATACCTCAAGAAGCCAGAAGCCAGAAGCCAGTAGCCAGAAGGTTTCAAGTTTGTGGCTTATTCAAAACTTTTGACTACTGGCTTCTGGCTTCTGGCGTCTCTTATGTCGAACACCGCTTCCACGATCGCATGCGTTTATGTTCGCAATGTTGGTGCGCTTTGGCACTATGATCCGCGTTTGGCGATGGCGCTTGAGGCTGTTCATCCGGAGGATTTGCCGGGCGTTGAAACTGCCCGCGATGGGAATTTCACCGTTCGGATGAAGGGCGTTTATCTGCATTCACGCTACCGGCCTGTTCATGAGGCTCAGTCCTGGGCGGCGGGAGTGAAGTGCGACGAGAAGTATGCGGTGGTGCTCAGCGGATTCGGGCTGGGATATCACGTTCGCGCGTTGTTTGAGCGGTTGTCGGCGGAGGCGTTGCTGGTGGTGGCGGAGCCGAGTTTGACGTTGCTCAAGGTGGCGATGGAGCAAGTTGATCTTTCGGATGTGATAGCTTCCGGGCGGTTGATGATTTTTACGTCGCTGGATCGCGGGGTGCTTGTCGAGCGGCTTGAGCCTCGGAGCGTGATGCTCACGGCGGGCACGGGGATGCTTTTTGCGTCGCTGCCGACGAGTCAGCAGACGGCGGCGGAGTTTCATGCGGCTTTTTGCAAGCAGATGACGGAATTTGTCGCGTTTACTCGGACCAGTTTTGTTACATTGATGCTTAACAATGTGACGACATGTCGGAATATTGCGAATAATTTGGGGCGTTACGCGACGACGCCGCCGGTGGATTTGCTGGAGGGTGCTTATGCGGGGTTGCCGGCGGTGCTGGTTGCGGCGGGGCCTTCGTTGCAGAAGAATATGCATTTGTTGCATGAGTTGAAAGGCGATGGAACATCCCTGGCGTGCGAACCCCCGGCGGAGCCGGGGGCTGACGGGAGGGCGGCTCGTAAGCCTCGGCGGGCGGTGATTATTGCGGTGCAGACGATGCTTAAGCCGTTGTTGGCGGCGGGGATTGAGCCGGATTTTGTGACCAGCCTTGATTACAACACGGTTTCGACGCGTTTTTTTGAGAATCTTGAGGAGAGCGGTTCCACGGGGCGGGTGCATTTGGTGGCGGAGGCGAAGGCGAATTGGAATGTGTTGGATGTGTTCACGGGGTCCATGTCGCTGATTCATAATGAGTTTGCCAGTCAGTTGCTGCAGGGGGCGTTGCCGCGGCGTGCGGCTCTGAAAGCTGGCGCTACGGTGGCGCATCTGTCGTTTTACCTGGCGGAATTTCTGGGGTGCAATCCGATTATCCTCGTGGGGCAGGATCTGGGATTTGTTGACGGTCTGTACTACAAGCCTGGGACTGCGATCCATGAGACTTGGGGGCCGGAACTCGGGCGATTCAATACGTTGGAGACCAAGGAGTGGGAACGCATCGCTCGATCCCGCACGGTCCTTCGCAAGATTCCCGATATTCAGGGGCATCCGATGTACACGGAAGAACAGTTTTTTGTGTACCTGCAACAGTTTGAACGTGACTTTGCCGCTGCTCGCGCTGCTGGCAGGAATATTATTGATGCGACTGAAGGGGGGGCGTGCAAGGAACATGTGACGGTGATGCCGTTGCGGGAGGCGATAGATCGGTATTGTAAGCACAGTTCTTCTTCCAATTGCGTGGATTTTTATTTGCAGGATCGAGCTTTCGCCCCTACCGGGGCGACGGCGGTTGGTGGGATGGAGTCCCACAGCGGCGCGGCTGTCGCCGCATGCCGTGGGCTAAAAGCTGCGGTCCCTACGGGGGCCAATCCATGTATATCTTCTCCTCGGAATTGGGAGATGAACCGTTGGAAAACGTGGCGATGCGATGCGGTGGCGAATTTGGAGAAGGTAATTGGTGCGTTGCGGCAGCGTTGCCGTTGTGCGACCGAGATGAAAGAGATTTGCGGGCAGACGGTGCCGTTGCTGCGGGAGATGATCGCATCGCAGGGGGACGAGGCGGCGATGAGTCGGTTGTTCGTCGACGTCGATCGGCTGCGGTCGCGGGTTGGCGCGGATCCGGCGACCTTTGAAATGGTTTGCTTCCTGAATACCATCGGCGAACTGCGGAAGTTCCAGGCGGATTTGGGGGTGAAATCGGCGAAGGACCCGCTCGATCGCCAGAAACGTCAGCTCCTCCGAGATATTGATTACGTGCAGAATCTCGAGATCGGTGCGCAAAGATTGCTGGAGATTGTGGATGAGGCGCTGGCTCGCCTTGACAAGCAGCTTCTGGCGGTCCGCGAGAATCGACCCTGGCCGCGCGAGGTCGCGGGGAGTGCGACTTGAGCACGAAGAGACGAAGGACACGAAGTTTTTTAGTATTTATGTTATTATTATTTTGCGTCAATTTGTTCATCGTCTCTTCACTCCAACATTTTGTGTCCTTCGTCTCTTCGTGTCTTCGTGCTAAAAAAGTAGGTGAATAAAGTGTCCTCACCCTCGAAAGTGATCGCTGCTGTTGTGTGCGACTTTGAGCGGGCGGCTATCGGTACTCGTTCGCGATTGAATGACTGCATTGCCGGGAAACGCGTGATTGAGCATGTGGTGGGGCGGCTTTCGCAAGTGGTCGGGGTGCGAGAGATTGTGCTGCTGGTGCCGCCAGAGCAGCTTGATCGAGCCCAGGGATTGCAATCCCTGGGCTTAAACGTTCCCATGCGACCCCTTCCTCTCACCCCCCGTCCCGCTGGTCTGGATGCGCGCGTTCGGTCTTCACGCCAGTGGAATCTTCACGCGTGGCGCGGGGGGGCTGGGCAGACGACTTGTTTTGATGAGGAATATCATCCTGCCGCTTTGGCTCAGGCGGTGCGGGAGACGGCGGCCGATCATTTGCTGATTGTGCACTCGCATTCGATACTGCTCGATGTTTCCATTGCTTCGGCGTTGATCGCGCATCATTTCCAGAAGAACCATGAAATGCGTGTGACCTATACGCCTTGCGCCCCCGGACTCTCGGGCATGGTTCTGCAGAGCGGCATCGTGCAGGAGATGGGGGAGAAGAATGTTGTTCCCGGGCAGCTTCTCGGTTACGACCCTGCGGCGCCGACGTTCGATACGCTGATCCGCGACGCATGTATGCAGGTCGATCCGGCGTTGTCGAAGATTCCGAATCGGTTTTGCGTGGACACGGAACGATCGTGGCGGATGGTCGTGCAGTTGATGGAAGAGGAGAAGGGGACAAGGGGACAGGGTGACAAGGTGACAAGGAGACAAGGTGAGGTGAAGGAGGCAGATTTCACCTTGTCACCTTGTCACCTTGTCACCTTGTCACCCGCCGCGCTGGCTCTTGCCGCTGCCCGTTCTGTTGCGCCGGGTGTTACCGATCTTTCACGCGTTTATCCTTTTCCGCGGGAGCTTGAAATTGAACTGACGCCGCGTCGTTTGACGGCTCCGCCGGGGGCGGCGCCCGCGAGCGTTGATCTTCGATCAACGGCTGAACTGGATATGGGTCGCCCGAGGGCGACCGCAAAAAGTGAACTTGATCCGCAGCACTGGATCACTTGGCTCGCTGGGCAGCAATTCCCTGATGATCTGCTTCTCACGTTCGCCGGGCATGGCGATCCGTTGCTCTATCCGCATCTGCTCGAAGTTCTTCGCGCTGCTCGCAAGGCGAAGGGGGGGGGGCCGCTGGCGATCTGTGTGCAGACGGATCTTGTGACGGACGATCTCCGGCCGCTGCTGGCTGCGATTGATGAGAATCTTTTTGATGTGCTTTCGATTACTGCTTATGGGTACACAGCCGCGACTTATGCTAAGGTTGCGCGAGTGGATTTGCATGGGCAGTTTGCCAGGAATTTGTCGCAGCTTGCGCCGATTATCAGTGGTCGCGGCGGTGTGCCGCTGGTGGTGCCGCGGATTTTGAAGGTGCGTGAGACGATTCCTGAGCTTGAAGTGTTTTTCGATGCGTGGATTCGGCAGGCGGGGTGGGCGGTGATTGATTATCCCACGGATTTGGCTGGGGCTGTTCCTTTTGCGGGCGTTGTTGATATGGCGCCGCCGAAACGTAAGGCGTGCCGTCGGATTTGGGAGCGATTGCTGATTCTTTCCAATGGAGTTGCGTTGCCGTGCGATCAGGATATTGATGCAAAGCTTCCTTTAGGCAATATCATATCGCACACTTTTACCGATTTTTGGCAGGACCTTCATACTTTACGAATTCAGCACGCTGCGGGACAATGGCAATCCGTCGATCCGTGCAAATCCTGTCGGGAGTGGCACCGCGCATGAAGAAGCCAGAAGCCAGAAGCCAGAAGCCAGAGGTGCTTGCCGTGATTATGGCTCGTGCCGGTTCGGTTGGGCTGCCGAATAAATCGTTGCGTTTGCTCCACGGCAAATCTGTCATTGCGTATACCTTCGAGCATGTGCGAGGAAGTAAGCTCATCACCCGTAGCGTTGTTTCCTCCGACTCCGCGGAAATTCTCGCTTTGGCCAAAAACTCCGGTTTTGAAACTATTGAGCGTCCTGCTGAACTTGCCACCGGTACGTCGGCGACCGATCCGGTGCTTCGACATGCGGTTCGCGAGCTTTATTCGAATCAATTCACCGCAGGCAAACGGCAGGCAAGCCTGCCGGCTAAATATATAGAGCCGTTCGCGGTGGTGATGCTTTATGGCAATGTTCCGTTGCGTGCCAATCACATGATTGATCGCTGTATTCAGATGCTTTTGGATACCTGTGCGGACTCCGTCCAAACTATCGCTTCTGTTGGCAAATTTCATCCTTACTGGATGTTCGATCATGATGCTGACGGCAAGATTAAAAAGCATATTCCTAATAATGTCTTTCGCCGTCAGGAGCTTCCGCCGCTTTACTGTCCCACAGGGGCCGTCTACGTAATGAAGACCAGCGTTCTCATGGCTGCGGAAAATATGCAGGATGATCCGCATGCGTTTCTCGGCTGCGACCGCCGCGGTCTGATCGTCAATCCCGAAGACTCCGTCGATATCGACACCGAAAAAGATTTTTATATTGCAGAAGCTTTGATGCGTAGGCATGTGTCATGAAAAGCAGGTTTTGCCGATGATTCATTTTCAGAATAAGTCCATTACTCGTGATGGGCCGCCGTTTGTTTTGGCGGAGATCGGCGTTAATCACAACGGGGATGTCAGGGTGGCTGAGCGGCTCATTGACGCGGCGAAGAGTGCAGGGGCGGATGCGGTGAAATTTCAGCTTTTTGATGCGAAGATGCTGCTGGCCAGGCAGGCGGGGCTTGTGGCTTATCAGGAGAAAGCGGCTGATTCTGTTGTGGCGCTTTTGGAGCCGCTGCAACTTACATCGCGGCAGATGGCTTGCCTTATTGAAAAGGCGCACGCGGAAAATTTTGCGGCGATTGTGACGCCGTTTTCGCCTGAGCTTGTGGGCGCTTGCGTGGAGATGAAAGCGGATGCGATCAAGCTGGCCAGTCCGGATCTTGTGAATCGGCCGTTGTTGGAGGAGGCGATCGGGACGGGGTTGCCGTTGATTGTTTCCACGGGGGCGGCGGATTTGGGGGAGGTGGAACGGACTGTTGGGTGGGTTTTCAAGGCGGGGGCTATTGAGCGCACGGTGGTTCTGCATTGTGTCAGCAGTTATCCTACGGTGGCCGAGCATGCTACGCTTGCGGCGGTTTCGGTGCTCCGTCAGCGGTTTCCGGAGTTGCCTATCGGTTATTCGGATCACACTGTCGAGACGCTTACGGCTGCGCTGGCTGTTGCGGCGGGGGCTTGCGTTCTTGAGAAGCATCTGACGTTTTCTCGCGGTGCGGCAGGTCCTGACCATGCCGCCAGTCTTGAAGCTGCGCAGTTTGCCGAATACGTTGCGTTTGCTCGCCTCGGTTACGCGATGCGTGGTCCTTATGTCAAGCGGGCTCAGGACCTTGAGCGCGAAGTCCGCCAGCAAACCCGTCAGAGCGTCGTTGCCAGGCGCGATCTCAAAGCTGGTACGGTGCTCACCGGCGAGATGCTCACCGTCAAGCGTCCCGGCATCGGCATCCCCGCCGCGGATTGGCACCAGGCGCTAGGCAAGACCCTCGCCAAAGACGTTGCCGCCAACTCCATTCTTACCCCGGATGACTTGAGAGCCACATGAATAAAAACAAATCTAAAATCGCTATCGTCACTGGGACCCGCGCCGAATTTGGCATTTGGAAGCCTGTGCTTGCCGCCGTCCGGCAATCGAAAAAGCTCCAACTGCAACTCGTCGTTACCGGCATGCATCTGCAGCGTGAGTTCGGCTATACGCTCCGTGATATCGAAGCCGAGAAAATTCCCATTGCCGCTGAGGTTCCGATGTACCGTTCCGGGCACTCTGCCGGCCAGAGTCTTGCGCAGGGAATCGCTGAAATGAGTCGGGCTTTTGCAAAGCTCGGGCCTGATCTGGTGATGGTTCTTGGCGATCGTCTAGAAATGCTCGCGGCCGCGTCTACTGCCTTGGCTTGTCAAATTCCCATTGCGCATCTTCACGGCGGCGAGACGGCGCCCGGACAGTGGGATGAGCAAATCCGACATGCCGTTACCAAGATGGCGCATCTGCACTTTTGCGCTACCAGGCTCGCTGGTAAGCGAATCGCGCAGATGGGAGAAGATCCGAGCAGCATTCACGTGGTCGGTGCGCCTGCGATTGATGAGGCGCGGCGGCAAGCTGAACACTGGCGTCTGGAAAAACTTTGCTCAGATCGTTATCCGACTATTGTGCTTCATCCATCTTCTTCCGATGAGGCTGCGGAGTATCGCAGGGCGCGAATGGTGCTGGAGGCGATTCGGCATGTCTGGCCGAAATTGCAATTTCGTCAGGTGGGCGCGGTTGGGCCGAATAATGATCCCGGGCATCGCGGGATTCTTCGGGCGTATCGTGAATGCTCATGGATTAATTTACAGATGTCTTTGCCGCAGGTTCTTTTCTGGCAGGCGCTCAACGGGTCCCGCCTGCTCGTTGGCAATTCCTCCGCGGGGATTCTTGAGGCGGCGACGTTTGGGTGTGCGGTGATCAATCTGGGCGAGCGTCAGGTCGGTCGGGAACGTCATGCTAATGTTATTGATGTTCCGTGGTCCGCTGGTATGGCGGGGATTGCAAAGGCGATTCGTTATGCGCTGACGGATACGGCTTTTCGTCGGCGGGTCGCCAAGCGTCGAAATTTTTACGGCGATGGGCATGCGGCGGAACGTATTTGCCGTGTGCTTGAATCGCTGCGGTTTCCGATCGCCACCGTGAAAAGATTTGGTGATCTGGTGAGTGGGTGATCTGGTGATTTGTGCTGTCGCATATGCGGAAGTGCCAGCTAAATGCCAGAGTTAAAGCGTGAACTCCGAGCGAGGATGAATAGGAAGGGGGGTTTTGGCGTTAGACTGTAGATGAAGCGGCGATGGGTCAAGTTGGCGGTGGTGGTGGTGGGAATGATGGGGGTAGGGGCGGCGCGCGCGGGATTGCTGATGCTCGCGGATGGGCGGACGGTGGCGGGGACGGTAACGCTGGTTGCGGGGGTGGGGGGAGGGGATGGGAAGGTGATGGTTCAGCCGGCGGGTAAGGCGGCGGTCAGTGCGAATTTGGCGGATGTGCGCAAGGCGGTCTTTGGGCCTCGCGGTAGTACCAGCAGCAAGGAATGCGATGGGGTGCGGTGGGTTAAGACGCAATTGGGCAGTGGGAGCAGGGCGGGGCGGGCGGAAATCAATGGGAATAAGGTGACGATTTATGATGCGTCGGAAGGGTTTCGGATAGCCAGGGGCAATCGGCGGGATCCGGCGGCGATGAGGCCGTATGCGTGCTGCTTTGTGTTTCAACAATTACAGGGGGATGGGACGATCATGGCGAAGGTGTTGCCGAGTGTGGAGGGGCCGAAGACGACGCGAGCGGGGGTGATGATTTGTGAGGGGGTTGAGGGGAGCGGGCCGTTTGTTTTTGTGTCGCGAACGCCGGACCAGGCGGGGGGGGCGATGCTTTGGCGAACGAGAGGCGAGGCGATCTTCTCCACGGAGGAAACGGGGAAGGAGGGGCGTGCAGTGCCGATGCCGACGTCAGGGCCGGCGGGTCTGCCCAAGGCGTGGGTGAAGCTGGTTCGCAAGGCGACGGCAACAAGAAATGAAATGGAGATCGAGGCATTCGAATCGGCGAACGGGGTTACGTGGGCGAAGATTGGGGAGATCAGGCGGTTGCCGGTGGATGAGAAGGCGGGGATTTATATCGGGGTGGCGGCGACGGGTAACTTGCGTGAGGGAGCGATGGCGAGTTTTGAGGGGATTCAGATGACGGGGAAGCGTTCGGAGCCGGAGATTGTGGGGGTGCAGGATGTGTATTTGCCGGATGTCCATACGTTGCTGGCGGATGGGACGGTGTTGCCGGTGGTGGTGGAGTCAATGAAGGCGTTGGGTGAGGCGAAGGTGAAATGGCCGGAGAATCTGGGGGGGAGTGGGGGGACTCTGGTGATTCCTGGCGGGGAACTTGTGCGGACGCAGTTCGGGGCGCTCACGCGGCAGCAGGTGGAGCGGCTGTTGAGGGCAGGAGGGGGAGGAGGGGGGGGGGGGGGGGTG
>Ga0123357_10001250_pt1 | contig 26711 bp, 17 predicted proteins | sample TergutEmb28metaG_FD_89873 | JGI IMG/M metagenome (GOLD analysis project Ga0123357, IMG submission 89873) | Embiratermes neotenicus P4 segment gut microbial communities from Petit-Saut dam, French Guiana - Emb289 P4 | ecosystem: Host-associated > Arthropoda: Insects > Digestive system > Gut ...
TTGGCAAGGTTGATAAAGTTTATTTGGACAACACAAATTTGATTTTTGCACTCGCAGAACAACAGCCCGAAGTCGGCAACATTCGTGAAACCATATTTTTCAATCAAATGCGTGTTAAAAATGCGGTTTTTCGTTCCGAAAAAGCCGATTTCAACATCAATAATATAACTTTTGAAGTTGGCGGAAAAAGCAAAAACCAAGAGCAGATCAAAGACCTCAAAAGTGCATACATTGTGAAAGATGATATTGAATACGGTTATCAAAATATTGTCCCTTTATGGGCGTTTGGACTGAATTATTAATGGCTATAACTTATGAATTTTCACGTTTTCATCCGGAATTTATCTGCAACAGCGATAGCGCTGTTGTGTTTACTTATCGTGTCATGCAGCCTGACCAAAAATATTCCCGAAGGCCAGTATCTTTTGGATAAAATTTCATTAAACACCGATTCCACCGAAATTTCTTCCGCACAATTATTGGATTTTATCAAACAAAAACCGAACGATTCCAAGTTTGGGCTGATGATTTATAATAGCGTCAGAAACGATTCGAGCTGGTTCAAAAGAGCCATTCGTAAACTTGGCGAACCGCCGGTTATTTATAATCAAAATTCGGTTAATCAATCCTTAACCGAATTGTCGATTGAGATGAAAAATTTGGGATTTTTAAATTCAAGCGTGCAGGCTGTTGTCGATACGGTGGGCAAAAAAGTTTCGGTCAACTATTCAGTTCATGAAGGGATTCCATACAGGATAAGGAATTATGTGATACAGCTGCCTGATTCACAGATGAATAACTTGGCGCGAAGCGTCCGCCGCCGCCGAAACAATACCCTTGTGGCAAGCGCTATCAAACCGGGTAGTATTTTCGACATGAACCTTTTGAACGAGGAAAGAACGAGAGTCAGCAATATCCTTCGCAATCAGGGATATTACGATCTGACTGTCGATAATTTGCATTGCTTAGCCGATACGTCCTTAAATTCCAATCAGGTTGATTTGATGCTGTTTCTGCAAGATACTACGCTGACGAACGTTTTCCGGATTGCAAAAGTCAGCGTGTTCAGCGGATACGATCCTTTAGCGAGCGAAAAATATACCGTTGTTGATTCTGTTGAAAGAAACGGCATTGAAATCTATTACGACAATCTTCATTTTTTACGTCCTCGCGTAATCGCCGATAAAGTGACGGTACGTCCCGACGGCTTATTCCGTGAGCGGGCTGCAACATCTACTTACGGTCTTTTTCAGGCGCTGAACTGTGTGAACCGTGTTAATGTCGCCTATAAAGAAGGAAATTATCCCGATTCAACCCTGCTCGACTGCGATATTTTCCTGACGCCCGGGAATATCCATTCGTTTCAAACCCGTTTGGGCGGTACGAACAATGCAGGCGATTTAGGAGTCGCTTTAGACATCAATTACGGGCATCAGAATTTGTTCAACGGCTCGGAAATATTCAACATCCAATTGAAAGGCGCTTACGAATTTGTTTCCGGTAAATCGGGAAATAATTCGATGAATCCGAACTTTTATGAGCTGGGAATCCTCCCATCGCTGACTTTTAATAAACTTCATCTGCCTTTTTTAGGCGCTTACCTCCGGAATAATTATAATATGCAAACCCAATACAGTTTGGGATACGATATACAAAAACGACCGGAATATACCCGCGATTTTTTTAGTTTCAAGTGGCAAATTCGCTGGTCGGATCGCAACAATCGAGTGACGCATTCCGTCAACCTTTTGGATGTGAATTATGTGGCTATGCCTTGGAAATCGGATAGCTTTAATCAATATCTGAACACTGAAATCGACCCGTTGACACGATTGAGTTACAACGATGTATTTACGGCAGGCATTGGTTATGGTTTGATTTATACAAATGCAGACCAGGGGAAAAAGTATCAGCATTTATATACGGTGCGGTTCAATGCCGAATCTTCGGGCAATGCCTTGCGGGGAATTTTTTCTTTAGCTCATGCGAAAACGAACGACTTCGGACAATACATCATAGGCGGAAATCCGTTTGCCCAATACGCAAAAGGAAGTATCGACTATGCCGAAACGGTTCCGTTGAGCGAAACAGGCAAATTAGCCTTTCACACCGCTTTCGGACTGGCTTATCCCTATCAAAATTCAATGATACTCCCTTTTGAAAAACGCTTTTTTGCCGGAGGCCCCAACAGCGTTCGCGGCTGGCCTACCCGCTACCTGGGACCCGGTTCATTTAACCAAGGCATTCCCGGCGACCCAACCACGCATGTTGGAGATATCTATTACATTTTGAGCGGCGAATATCGTCGAAAAGTACTGAAATGGTTAGAGCCGGCTTTTTTTGTCGATTGCGGAAATACATGGACAATCAAAAATTATGAAGGACAGCCCGGCGGATTTTTCCAATGGAATCGTTTTTATAAAGAATTGGCGGTCGGAACCGGCATAGGTTTGCGTTTCGATTTCAGCTTTTTCATTTTTCGGTTGGATGCTGCTACACGGGTTTACGATCCTGCCCTCCCTGAAGGCAAACGTTTCATGTTCTTAAAAGAAAATTTTTGGCAAAATTCAGCAGCATACGTAGCAATAGGATATCCATTTTAAGGCAAGAGCAGTTCAGGCGCCGGCTATGTTTTTTATTATTCCTTTGTTCACCAGATTGAGGAGCTAACAAAATAAATAATGATTTTACCGTCGAAAAGCATTTAATTTTGCATAAATTATTTACCTTTACGAAAAAATTCTGATTCTATGATTTTTCTTGAAACGAAAGATGTCGTTAAACAGTATGACGCACATTTGGCATTGAATCGCGTGAGCATACAGGTTCCCGAACAGAAGATTTTCGGATTGTTAGGCCCTAACGGCGCCGGTAAAACTACTTTGATACGGATTATCAACCGGATTACCGCTCCCGATTCCGGAGAAGTAATATTCAAAAACCGGCCGATGACATCCGGTGACATTTACAATATTGGGTATTTGCCGGAAGAAAGAGGTTTGTACAAAAAAATGAAAGTCGGAGAGCAGGCTATTTACCTGGCTCGCTTGAAAGGTTTGACGGCTGCCGAAGCAAAAAAACGGCTGAAAGTTTGGTTCGAAAAATTCGACATCCTTTCCTGGTGGAACAAAAAATTAGAGGAACTTTCAAAAGGTATGCAGCAAAAAATTCAGTTTATCATAACAGTTGTCCACGAACCGGAATTGTTGATTTTCGACGAACCGTTCAGCGGTTTCGACCCGTTGAATACCGAGTTGTTGAAAAACGAAATATTAGCGTTAAAAGAAGAGGGAAAAACCATCATTTTCTCCACCCACAACATGGCTTCTGTCGAAGAAATTTGCGATGAAATCGCTCTGATTAACCGCTCGGAAGTTGTCCTGAGCGGCAGCGTAGCCAAAATTCGCACCCGCCACAAAAAACATATTTTTAAATTACAAACCGAAAATGAAAATTTAAATGTTGACCCTGCTTCATGTGAAATTTTAGAGCAGGGAAAACATTTCCATGCCAATTGGTTTCGGGTACGGAGCTTACAGCATTTGTCCAATTCGGATTTTCTGTCACTCTTGCTGCAAAAGAACGAAATCCTTTCGTTCGAAGAAGAAATCCCTTCCATGAATGACGTCTTTATTCAAACGGTTACAAAAAACAACAGTATATGAGCAAAATAGGAATTGTTATAGGACGGGAATACTTAACCCGTGTCAGAAAAAAATCGTTTATTATTCTTACAGTTTTAATGCCGGTTCTTATCGTTGCCATGATTGGCGGAATTTTTTTTCTGTCGTCGATCAAAGATAAACAGGCAAAAGTGATTGTTGTCGCCGATGAAACCGGCCAATATTTTTCGCTTCTGAAAAATACCGGCCAATATGTATTTATCGAGGCAAAAACCGGATTTGCAGATTTCCGCAAAAATTCCGATGAATCGGTTTATGCTACTTTGGTTATTACGGACGACCTGCTGAAAAATCCCGGCGCCATTACGCTTTATTCCTACAAGCAGCTGGTGAGTAGCGCCGAAAATACGATCTCTTCTCAATTGAATGAATATTTAAGCAATAAGAAATTAGACTCATACCAAATTCCCAACTTGAGGAACATTATCAGCGACAGCAAAGTAAATCTGAAAATAAAAACCATTAAGACAGACGCAACCGGAAAAGAAATACAGACTTCGGCAGAATTTGCTTCAAGCATAGGTTTGATTTTTACGACTTTGATTTACATGTTTATTTTCGTGTATGGAGCGATGGTAATGCAGGGTGTCATGGAAGAAAAAACCAACCGCATTGTGGAAGTAATCGTGTCATCGCTGAAACCTTTCGATCTGATGATGGGAAAGTTGATTGGCATCGGATTGGTCGGTCTGACGCAATTCGGCATTTGGGCGACAGTCCTTTTTGGAGTTAGCTTTTCCGGGCTGTTTATATCCGGCGATTTCATTCTGTTTCAAAAAATAAGCGGATTATTCGAAGCTGTTAACATGGCTACAATCTGCTTCTACTTTGTGCTGTTTTTTATCGGCGGTTACTTGATGTATGCTTCCCTGTTTGCATCTATCGGGGCAATAGTTAACAGTCAGGAAGATACGCAACAATATATGATGCCGGTTACTATTCTGGTTTTATTTGCTCTTTATGCCGGAATTTTCAGCGCTCAAAATCCCGACGGCCCTTTGGCATTTTGGTCATCGTTGATTCCATTCACGTCACCGATAGTGATGATGGTTCGCGTGCCGTTCGGCGTTCCCTGGTGGCAAATGCTATTGTCGATTGCCTTGCTGTTTCTCACAGTGATTCTTATTGTTAAATTGGCTGCTAAAATTTATCGTGTCGGCATATTGATGTATGGGAAAAAACCGACGTATCGCGAAATTGTTAAATGGTTGAGGTATTGATTGCTTAAACAGCGTTTATCGCATACAAAGGTAAATTTGTCATCCAACTTTCTTGTTTATAGTTAGTTAAAGAAGTACGAATGGCTTTTGCCGGTTTGTGCTTTTCGCAAAAGAATTTGAAACTTTTCGCCTTTAGATTTTCACCTGCTTTCACTTCAATTGGTATTAACTCATCCTCTTCGTTTTGAACAATAAAATCAAGTTCGTATTGTCTGTTTTCAAAAGGATAATAATTGACCGATAATTCTTCATTAAGTATAAGTTGCTGAAAAACATATTGTTCTGTCAATGCTCCCTTAAATTCCTCAAAAACCTCGTTGCCGTTGATTAGCGTTTTTGCGTTCAATTTCGACATAGCGCCAAGCAACCCTAAATCGTTGTGATATAGTTTGAAAGCCGAAAAATCCTGATAAGCGATAAGTGGTAGAGCCGGTTTTGAAACAGCGTAAATTTTGTGCAATAAACCTGCATCTGTAAGCCATTGAATAGCCAACTCAAAATCTTTTGCTCTCGCGCCTTCTTTTAGTACGCCATAAATGAATTTTTTGTTTTCTTTTGCCAATTGTGCAGGAATACTGTCCCAAACCATATTTATTCGCGGCAAAATCTCTTTGGGTGCATGTTTTGAAAAATCGCTACGATAAGTTTTTAAAATCTTATTTTGAATTTGTCGCGCCTTTTTCCAATCGCGATTTTCGGCAAATGCGGCAACAGCTTCAGGCATTCCGCCCACATAAAAATAGTATTTCAAAAATTCCTTGAATTTTTCGGCAAAAACCGGCATCATATCAAAATGTTTCTCTCTTATCATTCGTGCCAAACCATTCTCTTCGCCCATTGCAAGCAAAAATTCATAAAACGACATTGGGTAAAGCGTAAGCATATCAACTTTGCCAACAGGGAACGACTCATCAGGGTGAATGTTAGTACCCAAAAGCGAACCTGCAGCAATAATTTGGTATTCGCGCGCTTCCTCGCAAAAGTATTTCAGCGAAGTAATTCCCCGAGCTGCAGCTTGAATTTCGTCTAAAACAATCAATGTGTCTTCAGGCGTGATTTTAAGTCCGGAATAAAATTCAAATGCAGTAATCAGCCGTTTGGGATCGAGGTCGTGCCGAAATATGCCTTGCATTTCATCTGCTCGCTCAAAATTGATATACACCATTTGTTTATATTCTGCCTTGCCAAACTTCTGAATGAGATACGTTTTGCCTACTTGTCGCGCTCCTAAAAATACAAGTGGTTTCTTTGATTTATCTAATTTCCACTCTATTAATCGTTTAATTCCACTTCTATACATTTTATTGCAGTTTATCTATTGGTTTTACAACACTATTTATCGCTTAAATTCGCTACAAAAATACACTTTTTTGCACAAACTTTCAAATATTTATTTTTTGTTAAGTCTTTTCATAGTGACACAAAAAAAGATTTGACGCAAGGGTAGTTGAATCTACGCTCAATACTTTTTGCTGTTTTATTTTGTTTATTCGGAAAAATAGTTGTATCTTTGTAATGTAGTTAGGGCGTTATGGTAGTTTTCGGGTTCGATTCCCGAACGTTCACGGGGGTAAGTTTAATGGGGAGCAATCTCCAACTTTTCTCCACCGGTCCCGGCGGGGGGGGGGCGAAAGCACAAATACGCAGCATAAGGGGCTATTTATTTAGCCCCTTTTGTTTTTCCCATAGTAACTTTAATATTCCGTTTTTATCAATTGCGTAAATATCTGGAATTTCGCTTGTTTGCCTTTTCAAGAACCGACCTACTTCTCTTACTATTGCACTACCCAATAAAACAAATTTACTTTCATCTGTGAAGTAAAAAATAGCATTGTCCGCTTTGCGTGCGTCTCTAATTGCTGATCTTATTGTTTCTTCATTAGCGTTGTCAATGTATTTAACATCCCAGGTTTGGCTATCAAATTTTATATCTGGCTGTTTTTTCCATCCTTCCGATAAAAATTCCACTTGTTTACCATTATATTTTGCAAGTATTTTTCCAACAGTTATTTCAGCTTTACCACCACCACCTTCTTTCGTAAATTTATGCTCTTTATGATAAACATTATATCCGCCGCTAAACTTATCGAAATAAGCCTTTTCCCATTCGCTTCCATACGAGTTGTATTTTTCTCTCGCTTCTCTTAGTAATTCAATTCTATCAGCCATCTTCATTCTGTTCGAAAATTCCTGCGAAGGTAGCATTATCTTTCAAAAGTATTCGTTATATTCAAAAATTTATATAATTTTGCTTTGGTGGGCGAGTATCATGACACAGAGCCAATTTTTTGATAAGTTGGAATTTTAAGCATATTTAACGTACCGAAAAAGAATCCGGACTATTGCCTTGCAATAGTCCGGCTATCTATATAAGTTCTCAATTAATAAACGCCAAAATTTCGCCTTTTTGAACTTCCTTTCCCTGATCGACATACGTGCCGACGATTGTGCCTCCATAACCGGCTACAACCGGTTCGATTCCATAGAAATTTTGAATGTAGCAGAGGTTATCGCCTTTTTTAATAGTCGCGCCTTCGAAGGGAGCCGTTGATTCGTCCATCAGATCGTATTGCCAGATGACCTGTCCCTTGCACGGCGCATGTACCGGTTTGGCAGACGGGTATTCCTTGCTGATTTCTTCAAAACTGAACATGGGAATTTCTACTACGGGACGCTTGACGATGATGGGTGTTCCGGCTTTTTCTTTCGCCTGTTCCAATTCCTGATTGAAACGATTTTTAGCCGCTCCGGATCTCATATCGCGGTATTGGCGTTCGTGCATCGCAAATTCAAACAATTCTTCTTCGTCCTGACCCACATCCCATCCGTTGGCTTGCATTTCCTGGCGGAAACGTTCCAAATCGTCGGGGAAAGGCAACTGCGGATCGCCTTCATAAAATTCCAGCTGGTTTGCTTTTGCCAGTTCAATGATTTCAGGCGCTAACGGACCAGGAAGTTTTCCCATTTTCCCAAGAATCATATTCCAACTGTCTTTGTCGATCATCGAAAAGCGCGGTTCGTCTTTTGCATTGGCTAAAATATTCATCAAAGCAATATTTTTTACGTATTGGCTGAAAGGCGTTACCAAAGGAGGATAACCCAGCATAGGCCAAATAGTTTCCACTTCTTTGAAAAGCTGAACCACTAAGTAATTCAATGTAACTTCTTTTTTCCCTTTCTGCTTAAGCGCCATATTGATAGCGTTGTGCATACCTTTCAAGTCGGCCATCATGGAGCCCATCATGCCGCCCGGAAGTCCGCATCCTACCAGCAGCGAAGTCATGATTTTATTGCTCGGATCGATAAAAAATCCCAAAAAATCGTCAACAAACTCTTGAGTCAACCGGCGCGCTTCCATATAGGCTTCCATGTTGATGTCGGGAACCGAGAAGCCGGCATCTTTCAGCATCGCTTGAATCGTGATTACATCCGGGTGAACCATTCCCCACGCCAACGGTTCAATTGCCGTATCCAGGTAGTCAACGCCATTTTTGGCGGCTTCCAGCATAGAGGCTACTGAAAATCCGGGCCCTGTGTGTCCGTGATATTGAACGGGGATATTCGGATGCCTTGTTTTTATTCCCTTGATAATCTGTCCAATGCTGTATGGACGACCAATGCCCGCCATATCTTTCAGGCAGATTTCTTCCGCTCCGGCTTCAATCAGCTGTTCCGCCATATTCACATAATATTCAACGGTGTGAATCGGCGAATACGTAATACACAAAGCTGCTTGCGGAATCATTCCCCCTTCTTTGGCGTATTGAATGGATGCGATAATGTTGCGGACATCGTTCAGACCGCAAAAAATACGGGTAATGTCCACTCCCTGAGCATGTTTTACCCTGTACATCAATTTTCTTACATCGGAAGGAACCGGATTCATCCGGAGTCCGTTCAATCCTCTGTCGAGCATGTGCGTTTGGATTCCGACCCGATTGAACGGAGCAGTGAACTCGCGAACAGCCTTGTTGGGATTTTCACCAAAGAGCAGATTTACCTGTTCAAAAGCTCCACCATTGGTTTCAACTCTTGAAAAACAGCCCATTTCTATGATCACTGGGGCAATCTGTTGAAGCTGGTCAACACGGGGTTGATATTTACCGGACGATTGCCACATATCGCGATAAACCAAACTAAATTTTATATCTTTTGCCATAAAAAAAAACGATTTATTTTGCTGCAAAATTAACACTTTATTCAGAGAGAAACAACGATTTCTTCTTAAAACATTTGAATATTTTTTAAAAAATAAGACAAAAAGAAACAGATTATTCAAATAACATAGAAGGCTATTCATATTTTAATTATATTTGCATTCGCAAATTAAAAGTATAATCAATTTTATATAAATTTTTTTTAATATGAAAAATAGTAACTACATTATTAATGGGGTTTTAATAGTAGCAGTCATTGTATTGTTTATTTTACATTTTACAGGTAAAAGGGGTAATGCAAAACAGTTGGAAACTGCAGGAATTGTTACAGATTCAACGGGCGCCCATTTGCCAATCGCCTATATCCGGACGGATACGCTGATGGCAAAATACAAGTATTTCAATGATTTGAATGATGCTTTCCTGAAGAAATACGAAGATAGAAGATTGACCGTTAATCAGAAAGCTGATTTGCTAAACAAAGCCGTTGCCGATTTTCAGCAGAAAGCGCAGATGAACGCATTTATCAGTCAGGAAAGACAAGAGCAGGAGCAAAGCCGGCTGATCAAACAAAAACAGGATTTAGATAATTTAGCCAGTCAGGTTGATAAAGAACTGTCGAACGAACAGGTAAAAATGATTCAACAAATACAGGATACGATCATTTCGACTTTGAAAATATTTAATACGCCGAAGAAATACGAAATGATCCTTAGCAATGCCGGTACAGATAATATTCTTTATGCTGATGATTACTATGATATCACGAACGATGTCGTAGAATTTTTGAATGCGCGGTACGTACCGTCCAAATGATTGTTGTCATTCCTTGTTATAAGGAGCCGGAGCTTATTCGAACTGTCCAGAGCCTTTTCAATTGCGAGCGTGGAGATTTCCCTGTCGAAATTATTCTTTTAATTAATTCATACCGGATTGATAAGGAAGAGGTTGTAACGATGAACAGGGAGTCGTATCGTCAAATGATGGATTTTGCATCTGCGAATAATTCTCCTGCATTTTTCTTAACCCCGGTTCTGATCGAAAATCTTCCGGGTCATCAAACAGGAGCGGGGCTTCCACGCAAATTGGGCATGGAAGAAGCGCTCCTTCATTTTAATGGCGATAAGTCGGGGATTATCGTAAGCTTAGACGCCGATTGTCTGGTAGCGCCGAACTACTTAACGGAAATTTACCGGAATTTCAAAGAATACCGGCTGCATTCGGCAACCATCGAATTTCATCATCCGGTTGAACAGTTGGATGTTTCCGACCCGTTGCGAATTGCCGCAACCAATTATGAAGCGTATTTGCGTTATTATCGCTGCGCGTTGGAATATTGCGGTTATCCGTATCCGTATTTCACTATTGGTTCTGCTTTTGCAGTCACTGCCGAGACTTACCTCAAAGCGGGCGGTATGGGAAAACAGCAATCGGGTGAAGATTTCTATTTTCTGCAAAAAGTGTTTCCGCTCGGAAGAACACGTTTTATCGATACTACTTGCGTTTATCCGGCAGCCCGTACTTCCGACAGGGTACCTTTCGGGACAGGTCCTGCTCTGCAAAAAATGCTAACCGAGAATCAATTATCAAAATATTCCTATCAAGTGGAGGCTTTCAGAATATTGAAAGACTTTTTCGGCAGGATCGATTTATTTTTCAAAAAATCGCAGGGAGAAATTGAAAATTATATCAGTGATTTACCCGCATGCCTTCTTTTATTTCTCAATGAAGACGGTTTTCTTTCCAAAATAGAAGAAATTAACCGGCATACAGCTTCTCTTGCAAATTTCCGCAAGCGCTTTTTCTCTTATTTTAATGCATTCAAAATTTTGAAATACCTGAATTTCGTTCATCCTGCCTGTTTCGATTGGGCGGATGTTCGGGAACAATATGCGGCGCTTTTATAAATAATATCTATCTTTGCGGATAATATACAAATTTGATTTATGCTACCATTTAAAAAGTACAATTCGATCGAAAATACTTTCGATAAAGATTTTGTTGAAAAAATATTCCTCGAAGGATATGATAAACAGGAGTTTGTTGTACAGGAAAAAGTACATGGTTCGAATGTTTGCTTAGTTACCGATGGGAAAACCGTCAATTTCGGCAAACGAACGGGATTAGTGGAAGCCGGTGAAAAATTTTACGATTACGAAGAGTTGCTTGAACGCTATACGCCCAAAGCAATAGCTTTATTTTCAATCGTTAAAGAAGCTCTTTCCGACATCGGAACCATTACGATATTCGGTGAAATGTTCGGCGGAAAATATCCGCATCCCGATGTAAAAAATGATTCGAAAATATCGGTTATCCAGAAGGGCGTGTCTTATTGTCCGGCACATGAGTTTTATGCTTTTGATCTGTATGTAACAAGCGAAGAAACAGGTCGTTTCCTGTCGGTGGACGAGGCAAACAGCTTTTTTGAGAAGGGCGGGTTTTTCTATGCCGTGACTTTATTTCGCGGAACGCTTAACGAATGTCTGAAATATCCGAATCTTTTTCAAAGCCGGATTTCCGGATGGTTGGGTTTACCGCCGATTGAGGGCAATATTTGTGAAGGCATCGTTATTCGTCCTGTTGAACCGGCTTATTTGCGCAATGGCTCGCGGGTGTTGCTTAAAAGTAAAAATGCACATTTTGCCGAGAAAAAATCCCTCAAGAAACGCGAACCGAAATTGTTTGTAGAGCCGTCGTACAGCGAGGCGTTGAACAATCTGCTTCCTGTAACGGAACAATATGTCACCGAAAACAGATTGAACAATGTTGTGAGTAAGATCGGACAAATTTCCGTACCCAAAGACACCGGAAAGTTAATCGGATTATTCAGCAAAGATATTTTGGATGATTTTCTGAAAGAACACTCCGGAAATTACGCTGCCATAGAAAAGAGCGAACAAAAAATTTTGAACCGGCACATAAATTCGTTGGCTACGGAATTGATAAAGAAGGTTTATTTTCGTAATTCATGAAAAATTTGGAATGAATGAAAATAATCAGTATCTTTGATTCCGTTAAATATGATTAAAAATAATCGTACCCTTATAAAAAGACATTTAATCAAACTTATAGTGAAAAAATAAAGATGAGTAATACAACAAATAGTAATGAATATGAACGAATTAGAAGAACAGCTGAAGACATTATCGAAGGCAGAAAAAGGATTATACGACTTGATGAACGAGGCGAGCAAGGAAGACTTCTTGCGGGGAAGGCAACAGTGGAATCGTCCTGTATCCTGGGAGAGTGTAAGAGAACAAACCCAAGCTTGTTTCGAGACTCGAAACAAAAGTATGGTGCCAGCTTAAAAGAAGAGCAACTACTAACTGACTATGCTAAATTAAAAGGCAGATGGTTTGATTATACTAAGATCAAAAAAGATGCCGGCGATCAATTACCGTCAGGAGCAGAAGCGGATGTGTTTGTTTATAGTAAAGGTGATTCAAAATTTATAGTTAAAGTGGTTAATTATCGAAAGATGTCATTTTTTCCGTCTCAATTTATTGATGACCGTATTGCATTGTATAATGCTTTATTTCCTAAATCATTATACAAACTGCTCGGTTTTACAAAAAAAGGAAATGATTTTTGTTTTGTTTTGAGGCAGCCTTATATAAAAGGGCATGAATTGCTTAAAGAGTACGAAGAACATCCTGAAACAAGCGATAGATTATTTGAAGAAATCAAGGATTTTCTAAATAAAACTTTAAATTTAAAACAAAAATATCTAAAAACGTATATTAATGATGAATATATAATCGAAGACGTTCATCTTGGAAATGTTATGCGAGACGATGATACAGGAGATTTAGTATTTATTGATGTAGTACCAAGCCTTAATACGCCGGTCGATGAATATCAAGGTACAAATTATTACAGAGAATTTGATATAGTTGATAATGAACAGTCTAAATGCAATATTATTTAGACATACAACATATAATGCAGATAAAATTTTAGAAAAATGAAAATCAAAATAATATGAGCAAAAAATCGAAAGGATCAAATAAACGAAAACACAAACAAAGCAGTTTGAGTACTTTAGCCACAGGTACCTTTGAACGGCGCTCGAACGGTAAAAATTCTTTTATCCCGGAAACCGGCGATAATTCTTTGTTTGTTGCAGAACGAAATTCGCTTCACGCAATGAATGGCGATAAAGTGAAAGTGCAAATCTTTGCCCGTCGTAAAAGTCAAACGCCTGAGGCTGAAGTGATTGAAATTTTAGAACGGGCGGATAATCGTTTCATCGGAATTCTTTCGGTCGGGACAAATCACGCTTTCCTTTTGACGGATAGCAAAATATTAGCCAATGATATTTTTATTCCGAAGGATAAACTTCATGGTGCAAAAGACGGTCAGAAAGCCGTAGTGAAAATTACGGAATGGTACGAAAAAGCAAATAATCCGGAAGGAGAAGTCATCGATATATTGGGCAATGCAGGAGACAATACGACCGAAATGCACGCTATACTTGCCGAATATAAATTGCCTTATCGCTATCCGGAAAAAGTCGAAAAAGAAGCAGCAAAAATTCCAACTGTCATTCCAAAGGAAGAAATCCTGTTGCGCGAAGATTTTCGCAAAGTGACGACGTTTACTATTGACCCTAAAGATGCCAAAGATTTTGATGACGCTTTGTCTATTCGCAAACTGAAAAACGGAAATTGGGAGGCAGGCGTCCACATTGCAGATGTTACCTATTACGTTAAACCGGGCGGTGTCATCGACAAGGAGGCAGCCGAACGGGCAACTTCGATTTATCTGGTTGACCGAACAATTCCGATGCTTCCCGAAAGCTTAAGCAACGCTCTTTGCTCTTTGCGCCCTATGGAGGACAAATTGTGTTTCTCCATAATTTTTGAAATGACGCATAGCGCAGAAGTTAAAGATTTCAGGATTGCACGGACGGTCATTCGTTCGGATCGCCGCTTTGATTACGACGAGGTACAGGCTATCATTGAGGATGAAAATGTTCCGGCATCGGATAAAGCGAAATTTTCGAATGCCGTACTGACATTGGATCAGTTAGCTAAACAATTGCGGGAAAAGCGGTTCAAAAACGGCGCTATTAATTTCGAACGTTCCGAAGTGAAATTTGATATCGACGAAAACGGAAAACCATTGCGGGTGTATTTCAAAGAAGCCACAGATTCCAATAAATTGGTTGAAGAGTTTATGTTGCTTGCCAACAAGTATATAGCAGAGAGTATCGGAAAGGTTGCCAAAGGGAAAAAAGCGAAAACTTTTGTTTACCGGGTTCATGATTTACCCAATCAGGAAAAATTAGCCGATTTTGCCGAATTTGTTCGCCGGTTTGGTTATAAACTGAAAGACAAAGGAAGTAACAGCGACATATCAAAAAGCATCAATCATCTACTCGATGAAGTACAGGGCAAACGGGAGCAAACTCTGATTGAGACATTAGCCGTTCGTTCGATGGCAAAAGCTACTTATACAACTCAAAATGTTGGGCATTACGGATTGGCGTTTAAATATTACACGCACTTTACGTCACCTATCCGGCGGTATCCCGATATGCTGGTTCACAGGCTACTGGAGCGTTACCTTTCAGGAGGACGTTCGGTCAATCAGCAGACCCTGGAAGAACAATGTAAACACTGCTCAAATATGGAATCGCTGGCTTCCAATGCCGAACGGACGTCAATCAAGTACAAGCAGGTTGAATTTATGTCAGACAAAGTAGGAATGATTTTCGACGGAGTTATTTCAGGTGTCACCGAATGGGGGTTGTATATAGAGTTGTCGGATAACGCCTGCGAAGGCATGGTTCCCATTCGCGACCTGGCCGACGATTACTACGAATTTGACGAAAAAACATATAGCCTTGTTGGCGCTGGAAAAAAACACCGCTACAGTTTAGGCGATCCGATGAAAATCAAGGTAGCAAGAGCCAATCTCGAACGCAAACAGTTGGACTTTGTACCGGTGGAATAATTTTTGTCACCGGCGGTCAAGATTGTAACATGCAATTAGTTGTTTTTATTTTCTAATATAAACTACATAATTTCCTGTAAATTCATATTTATTAAAATAATTGGCTTCGAACCATTCGTTGTTTTTTAAAAAACCGGTTTCCGATCCGGGAAACAGGGCGACGACTTGAATCATTTCTTTGTTTTCAATCGTATGTATATCTTTTTGATGATAAAATTCTTTTAACATGGGAATACGTTTTTCTTCCTCTTGATTATTGGTGACAGGACAGATATAAAGATTTTGCCTGTTTTGTTTATGCAAATATTCATAAATGCCGGATGAGGCTCCTTCCACATCTACCAGCGGATTACCGGTAACCAGGATTATATCGTCGGTTTTAGAGTGGCCGATAATTGTTCTCAAAAAATTTTCCGTTGCAAAACCTCTCATTGCGTATCTTTTACATGAAGCAAAAGCTAATCCGCTATTCATGAAAAGCGCCAGAAGAAGCCCGATCAGGTAGAGTTGTGATAAGTTGCGAACGGAATGATTGTTTCGCCATACACCCAATATAAATAACAAACCGCCGGCTATCAAACCGGTGACTCCCAATATCGGAAGACTGCCGGTCAGATACTGCAAGCTGGAAACGGAAGTCATCGTCTGAACCGTTTGTCCCTGAAGCTGTGTGGCAAATCGTATGATTTCCTGTTGGAACGTTTTGCTGAAAACCATCAAACTGCAAAAAGCCAAAACAATTATGCTTAAAAACAGGCTAATGTTTTTCCATAACAATTCGTTTATCGGCTTATCCCTGCTTTTTAATTCGCGGTAAACAAATACGGAAAAACAGGCGCAACCGACTATTGCAGGGATTAGATAGCGATCTATAATATTGGATTTACCATAGATTACTATCTGAGGAACAGTCATTGCCAAAAACAGCAAAACCGGAAACAAACTTTCTTTTCGAAATGCTTTCGTATTCCGGTAGAGATAAATTATACCCCAAAAACTTAATATACAGCCGCTGATTCCATATAAATAAATTGCGCATTTTAAATATGCGACAATGCCGGTTGAATGATCTACACCTGCATATCCTGAATCATTCCCTACAGAAATTAATATTGCCCACAAACAGGCTATTGTTGCAAGAAACAGGAATAAACCTGTTGCTAAAGTATTAGCTATGGTTTTAATAAATCCTGTATTATATTTTTTGCCGTATTGCATACAGTAGAACATGTAGCTTGCCGGTAAAACCAGGATAAAATTTTCTTTCATCAATACAGCCAGCAAAGAAAAAATAACAAAGCCAGCGTATAAGAAGACTTTCTTTATATTTGACTCACTATTAAAAAATGCTAAAATAAAAAACCAAGAAATGAGTAGAATAATTAAAGCCGGTGTTTCGATTGCTAAAGTTTGATAAAATATAGCCGATTGAGCGCCAATCAAGCTAATTCCTGCAAACAATAGACTTTCGTTATGTGTCCATCGTATTTTACGTCCCAGCAAATAGATGAGAAATGCGGCAATCATGTTTAAAAAGATTTGCCAAAAACCCTGCAAAAGCATATTGTCGCCCCAAAGCAAGGTTTTAATGAGGATAATCAAATGCCAGGCAGGTCTGAAGCGCAATCCCGATTCGCTATCAATATGTTTTAACAGACATTTCCACCACGACATTTCCGATAAGTCTCGCTTCCATACAATATAGTCGCTGCAATCCATAAAATGATAACCGGAAAACACAGAGCCGCTAAGCGTTACAAAAGCTACTCCTGTGATCACAATGATTAAACCTGCAATGAGATATTCTTTTTTCATCTTGGGATAATATATTTTATTGATTTTTCCAACAAAAATACAGTTTTTCTGAATAAGTTCAAAAGCGTTTATCAGGAAACTGTCTTTTTAGTCCATTTAGCCGTGAAAAAGCGGAGAGCAAACCAAACATGGCGAATTTGCGTAGGCAGTTTGCCGTAGTTTTCGCACATAACCCGGTAACGTTCTTTCAGGGATTCTTTCCGGTTTTCGGCGCTTAAGCCCGCTTCCATAAAACGCGACAGGATAAGATGCGTATTGAGAATTGCAGTCGCTTTTTTCATGCACCGGATACACCAGTCGTAGTCGGCTGTAAACCGGTATTGCAAATTGTATGGCGCCGCTATTGCCCGTTTGACAAGAAACGATTGGTGACAAACCAGCATTCCCATGCGGAAACTTTTCCACGACAATTTTTCGGGCGCTTTCAATCGACGCATAGCCAACGGATTGCCTTGTGAATCGATTATTTGGGTTTCACCGTAAATAATGTCCGGAAGATTTTCGCTGCCAATCGTATTGACTATTTCCTGAACCGTATTTTTGGAATAGAGCGTATCGCCGGCGTTGAGGAACCAGACATAATCGCCGGAAGCCAATTTCAGGCCTTTATTCATCGCGTCGTACAATCCTTTGTCCGGTTCGGTGACACAGTGAGTAATAGCCGGTTGGTATTTTTTAATAAGTTCCAATGTTCCATCGGTGGAATTTCCGTCAATAATAATGTATTCAATATTGGAATACGATTGGGAAATAACGCTTTGAACGGTTCGTTCGAGCCATTGGGAGGCATTGTAAGTTACGGTGACAATTGAGAAAAGCATGTTAATTTTTGTTTTTTAATATTTCATCGGCCTTAAATCCAATTTTTGAGAATGCAAACCGTTTCTTTCCCAAGTCTTTGAGCGAAGCTCCAATAAAGTAAGTTTCATCATTGTCAATGAAAAGAAAACGGTCATGAGATCGATTGAATACTCGAATAATTATAGGTGGATATTGAGTGTTATGTTTTTTTAAATCCAATTTCAGTTGAGGCGAGTAATTTTGTGTATAAACAGTTGCCGACACCTCTTCTTTTCGTTTGGATAAAAGGAGTAAAACGCTTTCGTCAATGTAATTGTCAATTAAAATAATTGATTTTTTTGCTGATTTTATTAAGTTGGAAACAAACACGTAAGCATCAAAGATTTGTCCGTCGTAAAAGATTCCTTCTATGGGAGGTAAGGCTGTTTTTATAAAGAAATCAATTTTTCGCTCGTTTTCAGTAACACGTTGCTCTATTCGTTCAAACCGGTGATTAATTACATAACCGTTTAATAAATAGTCTTTTAATATACCTGTTGCCCATTGGCGGAATAATGTGCCACGTTTGGATTTTACGCGATAACCAACCGAGATAATAACATCCAAATTATAAAAACTTGCAGGGCGGTCGGAATTTGCAATATGCAAAATATGCATATTGCTTTTTTCTTCCAATTCTCCTTCTTTAAAAACGTTATTAATATGCCGTGATATAACCGATTGGTCTCTTTCAAAAAGCATAACCATCTGAGCTTGCGTCAGCCAAACCGTTTCATTTTCCACTCTCACTTCCAATTGCATAGTATTATCCGGTTGATATAATACGATCTCGTCTTTTTGATTCATAATTTCAGTTTTGTTTATGATAAATTTTCGTTTATTATTTCAATGCGTTATATAAAGGCAAAGGTAAAGAAATTTTTCGATTTATAAATATCCGTTAGTAAAAAAGCGTTATATTTGTTCTGTATTTTATTACAAAATTAGCAATTATGATTATCAAAAAAGCAACATTTGTCATCAGTAATACCGACGTTTCCCTGTGTCCGAAGGATGGTCGTCCCGAATACGCATTCATCGGACGGTCCAACGTAGGGAAATCTTCTTTAATCAACATGTTAACCGGCGTAAAAGGCTTGGCGCTCACCTCTTCCACGCCAGGTAAAACACAGTTAATCAACCACTTTTTGATTAACGACGCCTGGTATATAGTCGATCTGCCCGGTTACGGCTATGCCCAGCGAGGGAAAAAAGGGCGCGAAAAAATCCAACAAATTATCGATGTTTACCTTGACAAACGGGAAGAATTAACCTGCCTTTTCGTTCTGCTGGATTGCCGGCACGAACCGCAGAAAATCGACTTGGAGTTTATCAACCAATTAGGTGAAAGCGGCATCCCATTTGCCGTCATTTTTACGAAAACCGATAAAATTTCACAAAGCAAACTGAATGAGAATGTAACAAAGTATAAAACAAAACTCATGGAAACATGGGATGAACTCCCTCCTGTTTTTTACACTTCTGCGGAGCATAAAAAAGGGAGGGAGGAGGTGCTGGGGTATATTGAAGGGATTAATGATACGGCGCACGGTAAACGGTAAACGGTGCACGATGTTATTATTCAGGTTAAGAAAAAGTCTGAGGCGCTATAAAATTATTATAAACAATTCTATTAATTTGTCTTACGTCTATATGAAAGTTCATCTTTTATTTTGCGAATTATTCGCAGTTTTGTTTTGTCTGCCATTTACGATGCAGGCAGAACCAACAACGCCGGTAACCCAACAGGAAATCGCATCCGGTTGGCGGTTGAAACAAGTCAGAGGAAATAACTGGTATCCGGCAACAGTTCCCGGAGTAGTACATACCGATCTGATAAATAATGGAATCATCGACGACCCCTATTTCCGCCTGAACGAACGAAGCGTCCAATGGGTGGATAAAGAAGACTGGGAGTATAAAACAACGTTGACTGTTAATCAGAATGTTTTTGAAAAAGAGAATATTGACCTTTATTTCAAAGGCTTGGATACTTATGCCAATGTATATCTGAACGACAGTTTGATCTTGAAAGCAAACAACATGTTCCGCGAATGGCGCATACCGGTAAAAGCGCTGTTAAAGAAAGGAGCAAATGAACTGCGCGTTTATTTTCATTCGCCTGTTAAAATCGATCTTCCAAAATTCGACGCTATGCGTTATCCCATTGAAGCGGGAAACGATCAGTCAGAAAACGGCGGATTATTGAACAGGAAAATCAGCGTTTTCGCCCGTAAAGCCGGTTATCAATATGGATGGGACTGGGGTCCCCGTTTAGTGACTAGCGGCATCTGGCGTCCGGTTTATCTGGTTGGATGGAACAACCTGCGTTTGGATAACATCTATTACCGGCAGGACGATGTTACCGCCAAACAAGCTCAAATTGAAGCGACTGCCGGAGTAATCGCAGACAAAGACGGAACGGCGACTTTGACTGTCCATGCGGAAGGAGTTAAAAATATATGGACGAAAACCGTTGCGATTCAAAAAGGATACAATACCATCGAATTACCAATTGTTGTCCAAAATCCTCACTTGTGGTGGAGCAACGGTTTGGGAGAAGCCTATCGGTATCCGTTTACGGCTACGGTAAGTATGAATAATTCTTCGGATAGCCGCACTGATAAATTGGGTTTGCGTAAAATTGAAGTGATACGCGATAAAGACGCAACCGGCACCTCTTTCTATTTCCGCCTGAACGGCGTGAATGTGTTTGCCAAAGGAGCAAATTACATTCCACAGGATAATTTTCTGCCTCGCGTCACCCCCGAACGATATAAACAAACGATTTTAGATGCCGTTCATGCCAATATGAATATGTTGCGCGTTTGGGGCGGAGGCATCTATGAAAATGATCTGTTTTATGACTTGTGCGATGAATACGGAATTTTGGTCTGGCAGGATTTTATGTTTGCCTGCAGCACGTATCCGATGAATCCCGGAATGCTCGATAATATCCGGCAGGAAGCCGTCGACAATATAATCCGGTTGCGTAATCATCCCTGTATTGCGCTTTGGTGTGGAAATAACGAAATGCATAACGGATGGTTCAATTGGGGTTGGTCGCCAAGATATGAACGGTTGGGCGTTTTGGCTGAAGTGCGTAAGGATTACAAAGACGTGTTTTATGAGTTGTTGCCTGATGCGGTAAAGAAGTACGACCCCGTTCATTTTTACTGGCCCTCATCCCCTTACGGAGGCGATCCCGATGCTGCAGCTCAAGGCGAGAAACCCAATTGGAATCCAAACGGCGATGCTCATTATTGGAGCATTTGGCAAGGAAGTGATACGATTGCAGAATTTAATATTGTCAGGGCGCGATTCTTTTCCGAATATGGATTCCAATCGTTTCCCGAATATCAGACGGTATTAAAATATGCTCCCGAAGAACGCGACCACGATATTTATTCCGATGTGATGATGGCGCATCAACGCGCAGGCAGTAATGGCAATAAAACGATAGAACGGTTCTTGTTGAGTGAATACAGGACGCCTAAGGATTTTCAATCCTTCCTTTATATGAGTCAATTGTTGCAGGGCGATGCGGTACGCATAGCAATGGAAGCGTATCGCCGAGATATGCCTTATTGTATGGGGTCGCTTTTTTGGCAGCACGACGATTGTTGGCCTGTCGCCTCGTGGTCGAGCAGAGATTATTACGGTCGATGGAAAGCGCAGCATTATTTTGCGAAAAAAGCTTATAGCGATTTATTAGTTTCTCCTATTGCAAACAACGATACATTAAATGTTTATATCGTATCCGACAGATTGAAGCCTGTTAAAGGTAAATTACAAATCAGGATAATGGATTTAAAAGGAAACATCGTTTTCTCACAGGAAAAAATAGTGACTGCGCCTGCCAATGCCAGCAAAATACAATTTTCCGCTGACATAGAACGTCTGCTAAACGGAAAACAAAGAAATGAAGTCGTTGTTAATGCTCGATTTATTGAAAGCGGGAAAACGGAAGCGATAAGCAGTAATTATTTTCTCACACGGTATAAGAATATTGATTTTCCAAAAGCCATCATCACCAAACGAACAACGGTTGCCGACGGGGGATTCGACGTCACAGCTGAAAGCAATGTCTTTGCACGTGGAGTTTTCTTCAGCATTAACGGCATCGATAATTTCTTTTCCGACAACTATTTCGACTTGTTGCCCGGAGAACCGGTAACTATCCACGTAACAAGTTCATTAAGTAAGGCGGAATTTGACCGGCAGTTACAAAGTATCAGCATCAGTGACGCTTACTAAACGCCTCAAAGCCGGAGTTGCCCCAGCTGTCGCGCTGCATACGGTAACGTTATACGAACACACGTCCCAGCGGCTTGGCGAGGTAGCGGTTTCACAAATATTCGGGCGGGGTAATAACTTCCAAATTCGCACTGCCGTTTCTGCGGGACTACTGCGATTCTGAGATTCAAGAACAGAAGAAAAAAATATACTCTTCAAGTTGAACATCGGAGACCGTATAATACAGCTTAGAAAGCAACAAGACTTCTCTCAGGAAGAACTGGCGAAAAGAGTTAAAGTTTCACGAACAATCATCGGAAACTACGAACGCAATGCCAATACGCCATCCATTGAAGTGATTGAAGCTAATCGCAGGTAAAATGGCAGTTTATCAGGTTACATTAAAAAGTCGAGCCTTAAAAGCTCTTGAGAAAATCAGCGAACCTTATTATTTACGATGTCTTCGATAATGTCCTGCTCGTGGACGTCATTGATTTGGGACATAGAAAGGATATTTATGAATGACTTAATAAACTGGCAAAATAAAAAAACAATCCCGATAACCTTTTTCTGACCAGCGGGATTAATAATGCGGCGCTCGGTACACGGTAAACGGTGCACGATGTTATTATTCAGCTATTTTGCATAATTATATCCATGTTCTTCCAATATTTTCCCATCGCCATTCGCAGCCTCTATCAACCGGCCCGATGTGTCATATTTGAAAAAGACGGTTTTGCCTGAGGGGTCGATTTCGGAAGTGATACCAAACGGCGGCTGATAGGTGTAGGTGGTGATCATAAAATTATTTGGTGTATTGCGAAGATTATTGATGGATGTTACCCCTGCGGTTTCCGGTGCGACTCCGCTTAAGGCAGTTTTTAGGTCGTTGTAGGTAGTATTTTCTATCTTGGCTATCAGGTAGCGGTCGTCATATCCCCACAAATAAACCGTATGAAAACCATCATGCTCAACTTCCATAGGATTTCCATTCGCGGTATAGCGCAACACTTGTTGCCGGAGCACATATTCGGGATTAGGCAACTTTGCCTCCCATTGATACGACTCCGCCGGCATGATAATAGAATTGGTATTGACGTTAAATATGCCGTATTCGGTTTTGCCTCCCGAAATTACTCCACTGTTTACTGACGTTTCCTGCTTGACCACCTGCGAAATCATATTTCTACCGACCATAGCGATGATTTCAGGAGATGCGTTTTGTGAACTGTCAGGATATTGATATGTTGTTAAGTAATTCTTACCATCACTGTTCGTTACAGTTTTATGCTCCATTTGATTTCTGCTATTGTAACTATACGATTCTACTGTGGTGATGGCGCCCCTGTTAGTGCCCCAGGTGGTTGTAGTTTTTTGTTGCAACTGTGCAGTCTCAAATTTTAAAAAAGATTTTTCCGTAAAAAATTTAGATAATGTAACCTCCCTTTCTGTACCTTCTTTAAAGAAAGTCATAAAGAAAGGACGCGTATTGACCCAATCCGAATACATTGTTTTGTCATCATAAAAATACTTCCAATCATAATGTTCTTGATTCACCATTTGATATGCTTTTAAGTTGAAGTCGTACCGATAGTCTGTCTTGTCTTTCAGCTTATTGTATCGGCAGCTCTCTTCATTATAAGAGAGGTTGAAGTTGTCGTAGTACCAGGGTTCTTCGAAGAATGTTTCAGCGTAGGGCATTGCCTCGCTTGGCATTTCGGGCGCTATATCGTGTTTCTCCATCACATCGTATTGATAAACGGTTTTGCCGGAAGTATTTTCCGGATGGTAGTCATAATCACCGTTGCCTATATCTCCATTATAGACAGTTATTTCCGGATATATAACCGGCGGCCGCCCGTTCAGCAGGTTTCTAAAATTAGCAGCGCTGAATCGGCACTCATAACCCCAAGCGTAATCATCATATTGCTGAAAATCAGAAAATGGATTCACCAAAGGCATATCAATACCTTTGACCATATTTAATATGGAAAAAGGCACAATCTTCCAAAGATAAGGAACATTGCCGCTAAATATGTCCGAGATCAAATCTCCACCGTCGCGGAACAACGAACCGGTGCAATCAAACTTCATATATGTCAACACATTGGGGTCAACCACTGCGATACCCAATCCCGTATGTGCGTTTTGATATTGCTGTGCATTGTAATTGGGGTCGTAAAAGACATCCAAGCCTTGTCTGTATTGTCTGCCGTAGCGGTAAGTTTTTACATCGGCTATCTTTTGATCTGCTGTATAATTGGCAATTTTCCTTATTCTGAACCCCGGTCCGTCGCATTTTATCATGTCGTTAGGGTTATTGGCATAATCGCCATTATAATCCGTTCTTGTCAGGAATTGGTTATTTTCGAATTGAAATTCGGTGTAGCCTCCGGTAGGATATACTATTTTTTTCAACACCCCATAACTATTAGGGCCGTCAGGAACACGGGAACAAGAACCGTTCTTCTCTACGAGATGAAATTGGTTGTAGCCATTAGCATCCAAGCCGAGACAGGTCACAAGATAAGAGTATCCTTCTTCAGGATTCTCCGAATTGACAATTGTAGATAAGACATTAAAATTTGCTATACCATCATTGTACCCGGTTGTTATATTGCCCCAGTGATCCAATCCGTTAAACATGGTTTGCAAATTATCATAACTGAAGTAATAATGTAAGGGATCGGAATTGACCGGATGGATGGTTATACTGTCTAATCTTGCCAATAGCTGTTTGTTTTGGTTGTATATCAAGGAATTTACCGTCATACCCAAATCAATGTCGGCGCTGTATGCACCGTCGCGTATTTGTATTTGGGTCACATATTTATGCCCATTGTTATCCGTGTTGAACTTTAGCGAAACACTGGACACGTTGCCACCGATGTTCCAAGAGAGACCTCCAAAGACGTTCAAACTGTAATTGTAACGCTTCATTTTAACAGGAGGAGCATAATTATCAACAACTTCGGTAGTATAGAGATTTTCCCCTCCATTTGATCCATAATAAGGCATATTTGTATGTCTAAATGTCACTTCCGGATCATCGGCAAAAAAAGGCGCTAACAGAACGTCATTACTTATGTTTGTATATCCGATGCTGATAGGGTCGTCGGAATAAGGCAAATCAATTTGGCCCAGTTGCCAGGAAACAAAAGAACCATTATTTGGAGAAGCTGAGCCATGGTCATAAAAAATATCGCCTCCGTCAAAAGTGTATTTCACACCGCTTTCATCAATAATTGTAAATTCTGTAATATTTGTCGAAGATTGGTTACACGTTATTATTACCTGGCGCCCGTCTGAAATTTTATAAACTAAATTTCCGTTAACCTTGTCAATCACAAAATCAAATGACGAACCGTCGGGTAATATGGCGTGATACTTGTCGTGTCCGTAATTAAAATTATTTAAGAGGAAAGGCAGGTTACTTGCCGCATCATTAAATAGATTATACATAACACTTAATTTGTCTTCGTCTATTTTAAAACCGCTTTTTTCATCTGCAATGCTATAGATATTTCTCGTGATGCAACTTTTGAAAGATAATGTCCAACCCGATCCTAATACATCGTAATTATACCCTGGCTTAAGCGTTGGCGGCGCATAAGTTAGCGCTATCGGTATCTTATAGCCTCTATGGTTAATTTCGTACAGGGGGATGGTTATGTCGGGAACTCCCATCTGATTGTTTAGCGTGTATTCCCCAAACTTTTTAAATGTTTCCGCCTGTGGCGAAGTGGGCGTTTTTGGTTGAAACAACGCGTCGTCAGCCTGTCCGTTCATAACAGCCGGCATACTGATTGCTACGCCTGCTAAAATGATTTTTTGAAAAAAATGTCGTATCATAACAGTTATAATTATTTGATTGATTTTTTACGTTTATTTTCTCACTCTGAATAATTTGTAAGAGACGGACAATACTATTTTCGTGTAATTCACGTACCATGAAGGATAATTCTCAAGTATATCGCGGTTGGTATGGTATTGCAGTTCAATCTGACATTTTTTATACGCAAATCCGCCTCCGAGCAGAAAATTAGGCCCCTCTTTTATCTTTAGCGAAGGCGGGCTCGGATGATAGAAGAAACCGTCGCTCTTATTGATGTAAACATCAGAAGGATTGAAATACGCATCAAAGAAAAATTTCATGTCGTTATTTAAATACAAACCATATCGTGCGCCAACGGGAAAATGGACGGTAGTCATATCGGCGCCTGACGGTCTGGTATCGTAAAAAATTTTGCTGGCTTTGTAATGCTCAAATGTCGGAGCAAGCAGGAGGCTTAGCTTGTTCCGGTTGAACGGGAGAAAATATTCAAATTCCAATCCGCCCATCCAATTGGTTTTACCTCCAAAATCATATTTGAGAATCGTCAGTGTGGTTTCAGCGCTGAGCCGGCTGTAATTCAGCGAACCGGTGATCTTCAGGTTCAACATTTCGCGTTTCGGCTTTTTTATATCCGGTTGCGCGGTTTCTTCAAAATCGGCATTGTAGCGCTTAAAATATTGAACAAGCGGTTCTTGCAGGTATTTCATATTTTCAATATTCATACCTTTTGTACCGTTAGTCTGCATATTCATATACAATTGCTGCCTGAATCCGTTGTTTGTATAGACCCCCGATTCTCCTTCCTGGTTGTATTCTTTATAAATAAGCTGTTCGGGAGGCGAACCGTCGAGGGAATAGAAAAACCACGACCGGTCTTCGGTGTAGATCCACAGGCAAGCTTTTCCGCCGACTAATTCCTTGAGAAACAGCGTTTCTTCAGACCATAAAGGCATTCTTGTTCGCGAAA
>Ga0123357_10001252_pt1 | contig 26705 bp, 27 predicted proteins | sample TergutEmb28metaG_FD_89873 | JGI IMG/M metagenome (GOLD analysis project Ga0123357, IMG submission 89873) | Embiratermes neotenicus P4 segment gut microbial communities from Petit-Saut dam, French Guiana - Emb289 P4 | ecosystem: Host-associated > Arthropoda: Insects > Digestive system > Gut ...
ATTTCCCGGCACTTTTTCCGAACTATACACCTGTGGTGGATTTTTCCTATAATCTATCAATTTTCGTTTTGCGCCTGTTTTTGCTTCAACCAAAATTTCACCAGCATTAAAAGTATAATTTTCGGGATTTTTTACGCAAAATAAAATCGGCTCATACATAGAACCATAATAATTTTTTGCTTGAACGCCCGAACTATCATAATACCAAATCAAGCGCGAAAGTATTGTCATTTTTTTGCGAATGAAAATATCAAAAAACGGCATAAACTGCGTGGATGTCATAATATACATACTTCCATTTGGCTTTAACTTTTTAATGCACAAGTCAATCCATTTATAACACCAATTGAGATAATCTTCGTCTGTCTCCCACTTGTCTTTATGTCCGTTAAAATTTTTACCAATGTTATAAGGAGGATCAACGAAAATTAAATCAATAGAATTATCGAAAACTTCATTAGATAATACCTCTAATGAATCGCCTTGCATTATTCTATGTCCCTTATAATCAAAAACTTCCATTTGTATTATAATATATATTTTCAACTCACAAAGTTACAATTATTCTTTGATTGTTTCAAGTCTTCCTGACGACTTTCACTTTCGGTGGTGCAGCACGCAAACTTGCATACAACCTACTTCTTACTCCCAACTTCCAACTTCTTCATTCTTTCGTTAATCATTTGCTGAATATCATCATTTTGCTTATAGTTTTGTTGTAAACTTTCCAAATATTGTCGGGCTTGCAACAAATCATTTTTACGAACGAACACATCCGAAAGCAGAATAAAGCTTCTGGCCAGCCAATAAGAGTGGGGTGTTCCGACTTTGCTGTAATTCAATACTTCACTTTCTGCCAAATCATATTGGCCGGAATTAAAGTATAATTGAGCTAACAGATATTTGGCTTCCGCACCAAATACTGTACGCGTGTCTTTCGCCAAATCTTTCAATACAGGTGATGCTTTAGTTTGCTCATTGAGCGCTATATATGCTTTGGCCTGATAATATTTGGCTTCAGTAGCTATTTCCGGACTCAGGTTTGTCTCTCCCAGAAGTTTGGATGCTGCATTCACGGCATCAGTATATTTGTTTAACGCACTGGCGCTTCTGATGATGCCTGATAATCCGTTTTTCATATTAGAACTATTTCTCGCTATGTTGCTCAATTTGCTGTAATTAGCTAAAGCGGCGCTGTAATCTTTTTCGTTGTATTGAATATCTGCCAAACGAATAAGAGCGTCTTCCGTTAATTCATTATATCCTGATTTGATTACGTTTTCGAATGATGTTTTGGCCAAAGCGTTCTGACCTTGATTGAGATACGTAAGACCTAAATAATAATGAGCCTTGCTTATAAAACCGCCATTGGGAAAGTTTTGAATATATTTTTTAAGTGCAGCCTGAGCTTGGGGAATGTCTCCTTTGCTGAAAAGTTTTTCTGCCGTCAGATAAGTCAACGAATCTTGCTCGCTCACTTCAAATTTGGCCATACCTCCCAATGAGTTGACGTACTTGGCAAATCCTTCCACATCACCCATATCAACATAAACCAATTTTAAATCTTGCATGGCAACTTTAGCTTCTTCGCTATCGGGATATTTACTGATCACTCTTTTGTATGCTTCGGCCGATTTTTGCAGTTCGTTATTGTTGAAGTAGAGTAATCCGGTTTGTATGCCGGCTTTCCGGGCAAATCCGCTATCGGGAAATTTTTCCCATAAAATATTATAAGTTTCTATGGCCGGTTTGGAATTGTTGAGCATCACATAAGCTCTTCCTTTTTCGTATAAGGCATCAGGAATATATCTTGAGTCAGGAAAATTTTTGATGAGACTGTTCATTTGGTCGATTTTTCCTTGATAATCTTTTTGTAAACCCAAGATAAATCCCTTTTGAAATATGGCATAATCTTCCATTGAGGGTTGTAGTTCTGCCGATTTTGAGTATGCGTTTATAGCTGATGTGAAATTTCTTTCTTGAAAATAACAATCTCCCAAGCGTGCGTATGCATCTGCAAAGCTCATTTTCGATTGGTCTGTTTCCATGCTGATGTAATTGGAGAAATAATTCCGCGCTAAAGAAAATTGTTCTTTGTTAAAAAAGGAATAGCCTAAATTGTAGTTTACGAGAATAGAAAGATTCTCCGATTTTATTCCCGATTCGCGGAATGTCGAATAATCTTTGATGGCGTTATCGTAATCGTTCAAACGAAAGAAAGATTCTCCTCTCCAAAAAGTAGCCGACGCTTTTTCCTCCGGTGCATAATTCCCTAAATTAATTGCTTTTGAGAAATAATCAACGGCCGTTTCAAATTGTGTATTGATAAACTGAACCATTCCTGAATGATAGTATATTTTTTGCTTGGCTTCTAAGATTTTTCTGCTCGGGTTTTTGATTCTTTCGATAGATTTTAGGGCAGTATCATAATTTTTTGTTGATAAATAAACTTCTACTAAATATTCGCTGATTTTATCTGCATAAATTGAATTGGGAAAAATATTGAGAAAATTTTCCAATACGGTGATAGATTCTCCGAAAGCCGAGGTCGAAGATTTGTACAATAATATAGCGTAATTATACATGGCCGCTTCTTTTATCTGTGGGTCGAAATTTACTGCAGAAGCAGCTTCGAAGGCCATCATGGCGTTTTTTGGGTTGTCGATTTTCAGGAAAGATTGTCCGAGGAAAAGATTAGCGCTTTGTCCGAGTGCATCATTGAGTGAAGCGCTTTCACCTAAATATTTGATAGCGGCATTGTAGCTTTGATTGTGAAATAGTGATAATCCGAGGATATAGTTATCTTCCCGTGAAGGAGAGTTATCTGACTCCATATATTTCAGTAAATATTGGCCGGCAGCAGCATAATTACTCTCTTTAAAATAAGATATTCCTATAATTCTATTCAGTTCAGCGCTACGATTGACTTGGGGATAAGCCGCCAATAACTCTTTACCATCTTTAATGGCTTGGGTATAACGGCCTTGTGCAAAATTGATTCTCGTAATAAAGAATGACGATTCTGATTTATATTCCTGATTTTCTTTCAGATAGTTGAATAATTTCAGAGCAGTGTCAAATTCTCCTTTTGAATAGTGGATATACGCCAAATAGTATGTAGAGGCATCCCGGTATTTGTTGCTGTTTTCATTTAATAATTTAAACAACCGGAAAGCTTCGTCATAATTTTTTTTCTGTAAACCGGAGAATGCCATTCTGTAAGCAAAATCTTCCTGATCATTAATCGACAAATTATCAATATTGGCTTGTTCAAACCAAAGGATAGCGCGGGAATAATCTTTTTCTTCAAAATAGAGAGACCCCATCATGAAGCTAATATCATCGTGATGAATTGTTTCAGGGTTCTCTTCCAAATAATTTCTGAGCGAATAAAGCACATTTTTTTTGCCTTGCCTGTAATCGCAGACAATTAAAAGATATTCGGATTCTTTCAACAAGTCGATGTCTGAACCGGTTTTGTTGAATTCTTTTAGCTTATCGATACATCCGGCATAGTTTCCATCTTCAAACATCGTTTTTCCTTCAAAAAACAATTTGTTTTGGGATACATAAAAAGCCGATCTTTGGGCAAACGAAGTTTGAATACAAAGTTGTATCAAAAAAATAGACAGAAAGAGTAGTATTGTCTTCTTCATTACAATATGCTTGAAAAAAGTTTTTACAAAGATAAGATTATTCAGTCAAAGTCGAAATCAAAATCGAAACTGTCATCCAAAAACATTGGAGTTTGAAATTCATCTAAATCGCGCCTGTCTTTTTTGGTCGGACGGCCGGAGCCTTTGACCCGGTTCACAAAACCGCTGATTTTATTTAATTCCAGCATTTCATATTGTTCGGGAGGCGTAACATTTTCCAAAAAATCAGGTACTAATTTAGCGCTCATCCTTTTTTCCGTTAATTCCAACACCTTGAATGAATAGGTGATTGGAGGCTTGCGCACCTGAACTACATCTCCGGTTTTAATCATACGGGAAGGTTTAACAGCTGCATTATTAATCATCACCCTGTTCTTCTTGCAAGCTTCGACGGCAATAGTCCTGGATTTGAAAATCCGGGTAGCCCACATCCATTTATCTATACGAACTTCGTTCATTTATTATTATACTGATTCATTGTTTGCTGCACTCCGGCTAAGCAAAAACTTTTTATGATTTCTCCTGCCAGTTCAATTCTTTCCGGTAATGTTTTTTGTTCTTCTTCGGAAAAAGCGCCTAACACATATTCGATTTGCATTCCTTTCGGATAATCGTTTCCAATGCCAAATCGAAGGCGGTTATATTGTAGCGTTTCCAATGTTTCCTGAATATGTCTGAGACCATTGTGCCCGGCGTCGCTACCTTTAGGTTTTAATCTCAAAGCTCCCCAAGGCAATGCAACATCATCTACTACCACCAGTAAGTTTTCTACCGGAATATTTTCTTTTTGTAACCAATAGCGAATCGCACTCCCACTTAAATTCATGTAAGTGGATGGCTTCAACAAGACCAGCTGGCGATTTTTTATTTTCATTTCAGCTACGGCTCCATACCGTTGGTCTGTAAAAACAAGATTGGACGCTTTAGCCAAAGCGTCCAATACCATAAACCCTATGTTGTGCCGGGTAAACCGGTATTCATAACCGATATTACCCAAGCCTGCAATCAAATACTTCATTAACTTCCTTTTTCTGCTGCTCCTCTTGCGGCACGTGTTAACTTAATAGCGCAAACAACGGTATTTTTAGCATTCATCAATTCCAAGTTATCAAATGACAATTGGCCAACTTGTACGGTTTTTCCCAAGCCTAAGTTTTCTACATTGATAACAAGCTTTTCAGGAATTTTATCATATAATCCTTTTACTTTTAATTTTCTCAATTCCAACGACAATTTACCCCCGGCTTTCACACCTTCTGCTAAACCTTCCACTACAACAGGTACTTCCATTACAATAGGTCTTTGAGCCGAAACTTCGTAGAAGTCTACATGCAATAATTTGTCGCTTACCGGATGAAATTGTAAATCTTTTAATATTGCATTACAAACTTTCCCGTTCACATTGAGATTTACCAAGAATATTTCCGGCGTATAAATAAGTTTGCGTATGCCATCTTGTGTCACACTAAAATGAACGACTTTTTCTCCTCCATAAAGAACACATGGCACTTCTCCTTCTCTTCGAGATAACTTTGAGGCTTTTTTCCCAAGATTTTCTCTTAATTCTCCTTTTAATTCAAATGTTTTCATTGTTTAATTTTTTGTGTTACTCAAAATTAAGATATGCTTCCCAATTTCCCATCACACGGAATTTCAAAAGCGGCACAAATGTAGTCGTTTTGTTGCAAATAAACAAATATTTTTAAAAAATGACGAATGAGTAAAGAATAAGTATTTTTCCATTACCTTTGTGTCCTCAAAATATAAGGTCTTTCACAAATTATGATTAATCGTATAATAATTCGCGTCAAAGTTCTTCAAATAGTGTATGCGTATTACCAAAATGAAAGTAAAGATTTAACATCGGCAGAAAATGAATTAATGCGCAGTTTGTTAAAATCTTATGACTTATATCATTATCTTTTATTGCTCATTCCCGCCCTTACTCATGTGGAACAGCAACGGTTGGATAAAAGAAAGAACAAACATCTTGCAACAGAAGGAGATAAAAATCCCAATACTCGTTTAATAAACAATCGTTTTTCCGAACAATTGAGCGTTAACAGACAATTGCTTGCTTTCTTAAGTGGAAAAGGATCAATATGGACAGATGAAGATATTTTCCTTAAAAAACTGTTAGATCAGATCATATCATCCGATATTTATGATGAATATTTGGAATCTCCCGACAACTACGATTCCGACAAGGAATTCTGGCGTAAAGTTTTCAAAAGTCATATTCACAATAACGAAGACCTGGATGATTTGTTAGAAGAAAAAAGCGTATATTGGAATGATGACCTGGACATCATCGGAACATTTGTTTTAAAAACGATCAAACGTTTCAATGAGTCAACAATGCCGGAACAAGTTTTACTTCCCATGTTCAAAGATGAAGAGGATAAACTTTTTGCCATCAAACTTTTACATCAAACTATTTTGGACGGTAAATCTTATAAAGAACGGATGGAAAAACATATTAAAAACTGGGATATTGATAGAGTCGCTTGTATCGACTTATATATCATTCAGATAGCAATGGCTGAATTGCTTAATTTTCCTACGATTCCTGTTAATGTTACATTGAATGAATATATCGACATTGCCAAGTTTTATAGTACGACAAAAAGCAGCGTATTTATTAACGGTACATTAGATGCTATTGTTAAGGAGTTAAAAACTGAAGAAATGCTGTTCAAGAATTAATTTTCTTATTATATTTGCAAACCTACCTCAAAAAAAGCAGTCAAAAGAAAAGTAAGGTAAAGATAATCCGATAGAAATCAGCGCAATTGTCTTTCGTTGTCTTTTGTTGCCGAGTAGCCAAAATTTCATTTAGAGCAGTCTTTAGCAGATGTTTCGTTTCCAAATTTACAAAGTTGTCGTCGTATTAGTTGAAAGTGAGATTATAAGAAGCAAATGACGCTGTTAATTTAAATGTGAGAAAATACATAAAATTTAGCGACATGACATTATAATTTTTATTAATTTTACAAGAAATAAATTTTATGATCTAATGAATTTTTTAAATCTTTACTGTCATACTTTTTATCATCATTTTGACATAATGATGAAGGCAACCGCTGATGTTGCATTTGATGCGTGGTCGGGTGCTATTATCCGGAACAATCTGCTGTTTGCTGCCGATAAGATCAGGATTCAAAAGACCAATCGGTCGTTACGAGAAGAAATCGATTCCTTTCCTTTAAATGAAGAGCATCCGTTGTATAAAGAACTTAAAGACGGTTTTCCGAAAAGTTATGTTTTAACGGATTTTTCTCATATCCAATCGCCTGCATTTATCCGAAAAGATGAGATATTTTCTTTCTCGCTTCTGTTAGTTGGTAATTTTAATGACTATCGGTTTTATTTTTTCGAAGCTATCCGCGAAATGTGCGAGCGAGGCTTCGGCAAACCGATTACTCCGTTCCAGTTATTGGATATTTCGGAAAATTCTTTATCGCCCGTCACATTATCGGATTTTATGTCGGAAAAAACAGATGACTGTCGATCTGAAATCACGATTCGTTTCCTAACACCGGTAATTCTATATCGTTTAAAAGAGAAGAAAAACAAGCAATTAAGTTTTCAGGATAAAAGCAACCGTTTCCCGAGTTTTTATCAATTGGTGCGTTCAACATATTTGCGTCTGCAAAAACTGAGTGCTTTGTACGTAGAGCCGGCAGCCTGTTCGTCATTGCCTTTTGAAGAAATGCAAATAGAATCCTGTTTGGAAAATGCAGGACGACCATTGTTGCAATCAGCCAACATTCAATATGTTAGTTTACCGAATACACAAAAGAAAGAAATGAAAAACGAGATGCCGTTGGCTGGATACGTCGGTGAACAGAAATACGTGGGTCATTTCCAAGATTATTTGCCGTTGTTGCAGTTTATGGAAAAGTTGGGCGTTGGCAATGAAACGGTTTATGGGATGGGGCGGTATGAGGTGAAAGAGAAATGTTTCATGAATCGAACCAATGAAAACCAAAAAATTGAATTAGAAAATGAAATAGAAACATTAGATAGTTATATTCACTGTAAAATAACTAATTCAGGTGAAGAAAATCAGGCGAAGATGTTGAAGTTACCTCAATTAATTGTTCGACTTAAAAACGATATAAGCCAAAGAGAGATACCCCTTTTTATAGAATCTATTATGAAAAGCGCTATGAAAATGAATGATTTGTTTCGTGGACATATCGCCGATTGTAACTTGTACCACTATCCATTTATACAATTTAAAAGAATAAGCGGACAAGCTACAATTATCTGTATAGGAGAAGGGACAGAGAGTATTGGAATTTTGTTCTCTTCAGCAAACAATCATATTGATATTGAAGGGAAAGAAATAGCCATAGAAATTGAAACAGTAAAAGCAGAAAAAATACTCATTCAGGCATGGGAAGGTAGTTTTATATATACTATACGGAAATATTTGCCTTTGAGCAGTGAAAACTATATTGAATATCAAAATATTAAAGACGAAAAAGATTGTCATGAATTTATAGAAAAGATTTTAAGAGCAAACCTGTTATTTTTCACAAAAAGCCTGGGAATTCATTTAGCCAGAGACATTGAATGTAAGATAATGGAATTAGAAGAAAAGTCAGTTGTCAAATACAAAAATCATAGCTTTGTGTCATTCGATCTGAAATTTAAAACCAATGTATCATTACCTAATTATATTGGGTTGGGAATTGGAGTAATCGACGGATTTGGGATGGTGGCGAGAGTTAGAAATTAGAAAATAATTAAAGAATATGGAAAATATAAGAGAACATCTCTATTTAGCAGCATTGCTGCATGATATTGGAAAATTTTATCAAAGGGCGGATATCGGAAGCGTTTCTTCCAGTAAATTTCTTTTGGAAGCGAGCAGAGTTGAAAGTACCTTTTTACCTTTGAACAATGGTTATTATTCACATAAACATTGCCTTTGGACTGCACAATTCATTGATGATTTTGAATCTGTTTTTAAAAATTTAGCAGGAGTAAATTTTTCAGATTTAACAGATAAAAATAATTTGTACAATTTAGCTGCTTGTCATCATTTAAAAAAGGAGCAACTATCTGATTTAGGAAAAATTATTAAAGAAGCAGATTGTCTTTCTTCCGGAATGGATAGAGAAACTGAAGATGCATTTAAAGATGAGCAGAATGAAAAAAATTGGGATGCGTTCAAAAAGATACGAATGACGTCTATATTGGAAACAATCCATTCCAAATCTGATGTTGTTAAATATCACTTGCCTGTAGCTAAAGTTTCTTTGACGAACGATTATTTTCCTAAAGAGCAATTTAAAGATGCACCTGATTATGAACAATTGTGGAAAGACTTTATAAATGAATTTAAGTTTATTCAAGCAAACGATTTTCTTGCTTTTTGTGAAACATTTTTAAATCTATTGAATAAATATACATCTTGTATTCCGGCAAGTACCATCAATTTCCCTGATGTTTCATTGTATGACCACTTGAAGACCACAGCAGCGTTGGCTGTTTGTTTATTCGATTATGCAAAAAGTGAACAAACTTCCGAAAAAGAACAACCGTTTTTATTAATTGGCGCAGATTTCAGTAGCATACAGACTTATTTGTATCAAATTGTTTCAAAATATGCTGGAAAAAATTTAAAAGGACGTTCTTTTTTCTTGAGAATTCTTTCCGATGCTGTTGTTCGTTATCTATTAAAAGAACTCAACTTGTTTCAAGCAAACGTGGTTTACAATTCAGGCGGCGGCTTTTATTTGATTGCGCCTAACACGAAATTTGTCAGAGATAAACTAAAGGATGCAATTAAAGATATCGAAGAAAAATTCTTTGACTCATTTGGTACGGCATTATTTGTTACAATTGAATCTGTTTCGTTATCAAAAGATGATTTAATGCATAAAGATGAAGCACATAATATAGGAAAAATTTGGCAGAATTTATTTGAAAAGCGAGATAAAAAGAAGCTGTATAAGTTTGCAGACTTAATTGGGAAAGGATATAGTAAATTTTTTGAACCGATTATGCAAGGCGGCGAAGCTTTACGCGATAGAATTACAGGCGAGGAATTTTCCTTTGCTGAAAAGCCGAAGAAATTTGAAGAAGATTATTTCATCAAACAAAATACGTATAATCAGATAGAATTAGGGAAAAGGCTTCGTGATACAGATATTATGATTGTTGCCAAAACACAGTTAACTTATTGGAATGATAAATTCCATATTAACCCAGCAGATTTAGGATTTTACTACTATTTTGTAAATGAAAATGATTTGACGCAATCGGTTGATAATGTTACGATCATACGATTGAATTGTCCTGATTTCAATATTCCCATTGGTGGCAATAACAATACTTATGAATTTCAGTATTATGGTGGTAATGAATATAACGGACAGACTTTTGAGGAAATGACCGAAAACCCAAATTTTTCTCGGTTGGGTGTTTTACGAATGGATATAGATAATTTGGGCTTGATTTTTCAATTAGGGATTAAGCATGAGCGTGCTACTTTGTCGCGCTTTGCGGCACTAAGTCGTTCTTTTGATTATTTCTTTTCAGGTTATTTAAATACAATTTGGAAGGAAACTGACCCCGATCGCTCATTTATTATTTATAGTGGTGGAGATGATGTATTTATTGTTGGAAGTTGGGACGTTACCATTCGATTGGCAAAAAGAATACATGAAGATTTCTGTAAGTTTACATGCCAAAATCCGGCTTTCGGCATTTCAGGAGGCATAGCAATTGTTCCGGCAAAGTTTCCAATAATGAAAGGTGCAGAAGAAAGCGATGACGAAGAAAAAGCGGCAAAAACTCACACGGTAAAGGGTAAATCAAAAAACAGTATTTCATTTATGAATTTCCCTCTAAATTGGGATATGGAATTTGCTATCGTCGAGAATTTAAAAAATGAACTTGTCCGATTGGTTGAAAAGGAAAATGAACCCAAATCGCTATTAGGTAAAATAATGGCTCATGCTGCAAAGGCTGAAATAGTATCGCATAAAATTACAAATATTAAAACTTATTGGATGCTCACTTATGATTTGAGCCGGATGAAAGAACGGACAAAAGTCGAACATTCAAAAATACTTATAAATAACTGTATAACGGAAGTATGCGGAAATAAAGCTCAATTAAACGGCAAAACGATAGAAACAGAATATCATTCTTTAGAATTGTGGGCTTTTGCTGCACGTTGGGCGGAATTGGAATTAAGAACGAATAGTTAAGAATATTAATCATTTAAATACAAATAAATTATGGCTTTACAAAATTATGGTAATAGTAATTATCAAAACAGAAATCAAAGTAATGGATTTGATAACAGAACACAGCAAGGTACAGGAGGATATCAACAAGAGGAATCGGCTGCTGAAAGGACATTTAAAGAGCTGAAATACAATCCTGAATGGATTAAGAAAGAAGCTGATGAGGATTTAATACAGTTTGCAGAAAAGGCAGGTAAATTTATGGTAAAGAATGGTTTGACTAATTCTAAGATACGCAGTATATATGGAGAGATTAAACGAATTCAGATGAGTACTTTCGAAAAAGAAAAATCCGCTTTTATTTTGCTTAAACCAAAAGTAGCTTACGCTTTTGGACGTGAAGAAAAAAATAAAAATGGGGGCTTACATTTGTTTAAACTAATATTCGACCGTTGTTCTCAAGACGTTAGTGATCAAAAAAGTTATCAGAATTTTTGCAATTTTATGGAAGCTATCTTAGCTTATCACAAAGCAAATGGTGGAAATTAATATTAACAGTTTAAAATTCAAATTATTATGTCAAATATAAAATTAACGAAGAAAATTGTATATACCGGTACTATCACATTAAAAACCGGGTTACATATTGGCGGTACTAATGCCGCTTTGAATATTGGAGGTCCCGATAAATTTGTGGTTCGTAATCCAATCAATAACATTCCGTATATTCCGGGAAGTTCATTAAAAGGAAAAATGAGAGCCCTCGTAGAAATTGCTAATGGTGAAACCAATAGCGGAAAGCCAACTAATGATCCAAATTCAAAAGCCGGACAATTGTTTGGTATTTCGGGTGATACGGATAGCAGTAGACCTTCTCGTTTGATAGTACGTGATGCAGAATTGGATATAAATGCTACGGATTTCAGTAATACCGACTTGCCTTATACAGAAAGCAAAACGGAAGTTGCTATTGATCGTGTAACAGCAAAAGCCAATCCACGCACGTTTGAACGTGTACCCGCCGGAGCAAAATTCATATTAAATATGGTACTGAATGTATTTGAAAGTGATAATGAAGAACAATTGAAAAAAACATTAGATCAAGCGATTGAATTACTTCATGATGATTATCTTGGAGGGCATGGCTCGCGCGGTTATGGTCAAGTACAAATTGATATTATCAACACGGAAGAAAAAACATATTAAGCTATGCCAACCTATAATATCATAAAGCTGAAAAATCTCACGCCGTTGCATATCGGAACAGGAAAAGAAAATCAGTACGATTTTTCCGCAACCGATTTGCACAGCGATACGCTTTCTTCTGCTTTAGCTGCATTACGCATTCAGCAAGGAAAAGTGGATGATATAGAGAGTTTTCTTAATTCATTCACTATAAGTTCTGCTTTCCCTTTTTTTGAAAAGATTTTTTTCTTACCAAAATTTCAAGGTAAAGTTAACATTTCTATTGAAAAAAAGGATGCGCTTGAATATCGAAAACAATTGAAAAAACTGAAGTTTATTGATAGTCGTTTATGGTGTAATTTGATCAGCGGTTTATCGGTAACTGTTAATACAAGTTGTTTACAGGGAGAGTTTTTACTTAAAGATACAAAAGACTTTGAAAAACCGTATCGATCACAAGTTAATCAACGAGTAAATGTCCCAAGGGCAGATAACTGTGATGCAAACCCATTTTTCTTCAACTGGACTTATTTCAATAAAAAAGCAGGTTTATATTGTTTGACTGATGCAAAAGATGAGAAATTTACAGAATTACTAAAGCTTTTCATATTGCTTGGAGAAACAGGACTTGGTACTGACCGAAATATCGGAGGAGGAAAATTTGAAGTGGAATCCGGCGCTTTGGATTTGCCGGAAATTCCGGAAGCTAATCAAACAATGCTTTTGTCACTCTATATTCCTACGGAAGAAGAATTGCTAATATTAGAATTAAAGAAGGCGAGGTATGAGTTGTTGATGCGTGGCGGATATATGGCAGGAAGTTATGAAGAAAGTTTTCGCCATTTACGAAAACGATCAATATATATGTTTAATGTAGGATCAATATTTCCAACTATAGAAAAGTTGACTGGAAAAACCGTCAATCTGGCTCCTGAATGGAACGATGAACAAATGCACCCTGTTTTTCGAAGTGGACGGCCATTTTATTTATCTGTAAAAATCAATGAAACATGAGTTATATAAAAATAGAAACACTTACACCTGTTCATATCGGTTCGGGGAATTTGTTGTATAATAATACGGATTTTGTACAAGTCAATATAGACAATGAACCTCATATTGCTGTTATTTCCGAAGAAAAAATTTGGAAATTGCTGGATGAACAACATTTAGATAACTGGCTTACAGCCATTGCAAAAAGGGAGAACCTGAAAGAGTTTCTCAAACGTTTTGCGCCTGAAGCCAAATCAAAAGATTACGCAAAACGGCGAATGCCTCTCTATTGCAGATTAAAAGAAAACGACACACTGAAAGAGACCATTCACAACGGATTAGGATTTCCTTACATTCCCGGAAGTTCTATTAAAGGCGCAATACGAACGGCAATTTTAGCTTCATTGGCAAATAATGTTCAAAAGGCAGACGATAAAATCATTGTCAAAATAAAAGATAGAGATGGTAATTTTGTTCCCAAGAAAGATAAATACGGTAACATTTTAGTCAATGCTGATAAAATTGAACAGGAAGTTTTCGGCAAAGACCCAAACAGCGATGTTTTTCGATTTATTCAGGCAGGGGACGCTTATTTTGAAAAAGAGACGGAAATAGCTACTCGAATAATCAATCTGAATATAAGACAAAGTGGAAATGGATTGCGAGATACTTCAAAACCTCAAATTGTGGAAGCCATTGGTACGGAGGAAGAAAGCACATTTCAATTGAAAGTTTCCAAAGAATATTACGATTTCGTAAAGAGGAATTATCCGCAAGTGGGTAATTTGCCCGTATTTTCTATCAGCGATTTATTCTGTTTAATTAATGAACATACAAAGAAATTAGTAGAAGACGAAATTAATTATTGGAGTGAAATAGAAAAGACCGAAGGAGAAGATTATGTGGAAGAGATGCAAAAGATTTTGCAGCAAATCAACAATTGTGGAGCCGGTAAGTCTTGTGTGTTGCGTATCGGCCATGCCTCAGGCTGGCGTTTTATTACCGGAGCTTGGACGGAAAAACTGACAAATTTTAAAGATGTTGTTGTTCCGGCTTCTCGTCGAAGTAATGAAAACTACAAAGAATATAAATTTCCTAAAACAAGACGATTAGATGAAGACAGTTATGTTTTGGGATTTGTAAAATTGACAATGTGAATAATTATCTTTAACAAATAAAATTATGGCACGAAAAGTATTTCTCAGTTTTTTAGGCACAAATGCTTATACTAAGTGTGTATATTCTTTCTGTTCAATACGCAGCAATGCCGTGGAGTATGTTCAGTCGGCGCTTATCGAAATGTTTTGCACTGATTGGACAGAAAAAGATAAGATATTTGTATTCATAACAAAAGAGGCAGAGGAAAAGAATTGGGAAAGATTAAAACAGGAATGGCATGTTAATACTGCAATTATCAAAGGTATACATATTCCATCAGGAAAAAATGAAGAAGAAATTTGGCAGATTTTTCAAATACTATACGATGCTTTAGAAAAATCGGATGAGTTATATGTGGATATAACTCACAGTTTTCGTTCAATTCCACTGTTGGCATCTTCTTTGCTGCAGTATGCCAAGTTTCTAAAGAATATTTCTGTACAAGGCATTTATTATGGGGCTTTTGAAACATTGGGGAATCCCAGAGATATTCTGGATAGGATTCCAAATGCGGAAGAACGTATTGCCCCTGTTTTTGATTTAACGGCATTTTCTAAGATTCAAGATTGGTCTGTAGCCGCGAATGACTTTATACGTTTTGGAAACACATCTCGTTTAAGTCAATTGACTAAAGGAAATATCTATTCTGTTCTTCGAGAATCAAAGGGGCAAAATCAAGTTGCTTCAGCATTAAATAGATTAAATCAATATATTGATGAATTAAGTCTGAATATAAAAACAAATAGAGGTAAAAAAATAATTGAAGGAGAAGCCCCTGATAATATAATTCACATTTTAAATTCGTTAGAACAAGATTTGATAAGACCGTTAAATCCTATTTTGTCTGATTTGAAAAAATCTGTTAATGATATTTATAATGAAAAAGGTAATACAAAAAATATGCTATTAGCTGTTAAGTGGTGTATAGAAAAACAACTGATTCAAGAAGGATTTACAATTCTTCAAGAAGGAATTATATCATTTTTATTAATAGATTATCGAAATAAAGATAAACGAGAATATGTATCAGGTTTCCTGAATCGTTTTTTTTCTGGTACTTTTGATAGATCTCGTTTTAAATTAAATACTCAAGATAGTGAAAATTTGGAAGAACATTTGGGTAGTATCCCTGGAATAGAGAAATGGTCGTCAATTTTCAAAAAAATAACCGATTACAGAAACGATATTAATCATGCAGGAATGACTGACAAAACAATTGCAGCGACTGCTTTTGAGAGTAAATTGAAAGAATTGTATGAACAAACAGAAAGATTATTATCATGCTAATCAACCTATCCAACCACCCTTCCACCAAGTGGTCGCCGCAACAGTTAGCTGCCACTCAGGTTTACGATGAAATCATCGACTTGTCGTTTCCCGACGTTGATCCATCCGGCGATGACGAGTATATACAATCGCTTGTCAATGAATATGTAGATAAAATTATAAATAATTCTCAATTTTCAATTCTCAATTCTCAATTAACCGTTCACATCATGGGTGAAATGACTTTTACATTCTCAATTGTAAATGCTTTGCAAAATAGAGGAATTATGTGTATTGCCTCTACAACCGAACGCATTGCTTTGGAGGAGAATGGGTTGAAAACTTCGGAATTTCGATTTGTGAGATTTAGAAAATATAAATGAGGATTAGAAAAATCGGATTGATACTATCTATTGAAACCTATTATTGCTGAAAGAGTGGCATTGCGATCCTTCTCTATAATAGTATCCGTCGGTTACCGTAACTCTTTCGAGATCTTAGTTGTGCGAGCGGCATTGAGACTAAATTGACAGAGTTAAAATCATTCGTTTTGTATCAGTCAGAAAAATACTTGCTGCGCGAGCGGCATTGAAAATGAATAAATTATTAAAAACTCATTCTTTAATTTGGATTTTTAAAGCAATGTCGTTTAGTTGAGGAAACATCGTTTTACCGTCATTGCGAGGAGGAACGACGAAGCAAACCAGATTACAAGTTTTCTGGTTTGCTTCGGGCAAGCCCTCGCAATGACGAACACAAATTTTAACTAAACGACATTGAATTAATATGTGAGATTCAGAAAATACCAATAAATCATGGACTTAGTCTTAAACACTTTCGGCGTCAGCCTTACCAAAGATAACGATTGCTTTATGGTGGTGCACAAAGACGGAAAACAACGGATTCCGCCCGCCGACCTCCGCAGTATATACATCAGTCGTGGCGCCCAAATCAGTAGTGATGCTGTTCTGCTGGCTATTGAAAATGAAATTGAAGTGCTGTTTATGGATAATTCCGGAGAACCTTCAGGTAGAATATGGAGCAACCATTATGGCTCTATTTCTACGATACGGAAAGGGCAACTCGAATTTTCACAATCGAAAGTCGCCGTTAAATGGATTACTGAAATAATTGCAGTAAAAATCGAAAATCAGCAAGCCTTGTTGTGGACTTTCGCCGCTTCGAAACCTGAAATGAAAGGAATTATCGAGACGACGGCTGTCCGCTTGGAAAGATATCGCAAGAAAGTGAAAGAACTGCAAGGAGAAGCTGTTTCCGATATCGCTCCTCAGCTGCGTGGTTGGGAAGGGATTGTCTCTAAAATCTATTTCGAGCAAATGAATGCTTTCTTACCCGAACGTTACCGCATCGGAGAACGTTCGCAACACCCTGCAATGGATATCGTAAATGCCATGTTGAATTACGGATACGGAATGCTTTATGGTAAAATCGAAGGCTCGCTCATCCGCGCAGGTATCGACCCATACATCGGAATATTACATCGGGACGAACACCGGCGTCCCGTTCTGGTCTATGATGTGATTGAAAAATACCGCATCTGGGTCGATTATGTTGTGTGGATGCTTGTACAACAAAATATTATCGGCGAAGAATATTATTCGGTAAAAAACGATGGGTCGCACTGGCTCGAAGGTTTGGGAAGACGGATAATTATTCAGTCGCTCAACGACTATCTTTCCGAAGTCATTTCTATTGGTGGAGTTGAACGCTCTCGTATGACGCACATCGACCTCTTTACACAAAATCTGGCACAAAAATTTAAAAACAAATAATATGTTATCATTTGGTAAACACATTACACAAAAAGACGATTTGCTCACCTCAATTGATGTTCAACGACTTTACAATGCGATCAAACAGCCCGATGAAACAACTCTGACATTGATAAACCGGTTACGTCTCGTGCAAACAATCGACAAAAAGCAATATAATGTGATGAAACGTGAACTCTCGTACGTCGTTTGCGGTATTTTTAATCCGCCATATCGCCGGATTGAAAATTTCGGTTACGCCGAACATTTTATTATCGACATCGATCACATTATTGAAAAAGGATTGAATCTGAACGATCTTCGAACAAAACTTGTCACAGACAGCCGCATCATGCTTTGTTTCGTTTCACCGAGCGAAGACGGACTGAAATTGCTTTTCCGTCTGAATGAAAAATGTTACGATGCCGGACGATATTCGTTATTTTATAAAACTTTTATCAGCGCTTTTGCGGTGCAATATGGTTTTCAACAGGTAACGGATACCGTTACTTCTGATGTTTCGAGAGCTTGTTTTATGAGTTACGACCCCGAAGCATTTTTTAATCCTGAAGCCGAAACAGTAATAATGAAAGATTATGTTGATTTCGATAATCCTTTTGTTATTGGTGAAATAAAGCATAATTTAAGGCAGGAAGACAAAGATCAAAAAGCGGAAAAGTCTGAAAAAGCGGTTCCTGATGATACGGCAATCGCCTTTATCAAAGAACGGCTTCAAGCCAGAACGCGAATTCCACGACAAAAACCTCAGGTCTATGTTCCCGATGAATTAGAAAAAATTCTCGAAAAACTTTTGCAATATATAGACGAGTCGGGCATTCAAGTTGAAAATGTGGAGAATATTCAATACGGCAAAAAATTTCGTTTTTGTGCAGGATCTGCTCATGCAGAAATAAATCTGTTCTTCGGTAAACGTGGTTTTTCGGTGGTGAAGTCACCAAAACATGGTACCTCGGAATCGCTTAATGATCTGATGGTTTCGTATATCAGTTCTTTTATAGAGGATTATGTTACTTATTAATTCGGGACCTAATCATGCGCTTTCATCACAATAGCTAAAATCCTATTCTTATTAGATGTCAAGGAAGAAAAAGGAAATATCGTTTGCCGAACACGTAGAAAAGTTATACCGTTCGGGATTGCCGAGAAGCAAACCGCCGGTGAGTTCGATCAACGATTTGGTTTCGCTGGAACAACGGGTACAGGAGATATTTGGAATAATAAATAAAAAGCACAATCAATTGCGTATGACATTTTTCGTAATGTATGATATCGAAAACGACAAAGTTCGCAATCAGGTAGTAAAATACCTGTTGCGTAAAGGATGCATGAGAATTCAGAAATCCATATTTCTTGCCGACCTTGCACATGAAACATATGCTCAGATAAAGGACGATTTGGCAGCGGTACAAGCCTGTTACGAAAACAACGACAGCATCATTGTATGTCCCATATCGACCGATTATTTACGGGCTTTGCGAATTATCGGAAAAAATATCGATGTTGACATTGTACTTAAAAACAAAAACACCTTATTTTTCTGAAAAATTAGCGGCGTTCTTTGAAATATTGAAAAAAACGGTAAATTTGCAATTGGAGTTAGGTACATATTCTCTATGGTTTTTGAAAAGTCTGAAGATGCTAATAATTTGGAACACAATTTATAACTAATTATGCTCTCCGAATTCATCTTGCTGCGAGAGCGGCATTGAGACATATATAATTTCCTCTAAAAAAGGGTCTTTGGAAAATCTCCGAATTCATCTTGCTGCGAGAGCGGCATTGAGACCCCGATAACCTGGCCAATGTCCTCTCCATCTTTCTTTTGCTCCGAATTCATCTTGCTGCGAGAGCGGCATTGAGACATGCTTCCTACAATGCTCTTCAAAATTTTCGCTGTTGTCTCCGAATTCATCTTGCTGCGAGAGCGGCATTGAGACCAAGAGTTCAGACATTAAGTAAAACGTGCTTGTAGCTCTCCGAATTCATCTTGCTGCGAGAGCGGCATTGAGACCCAAAATAACAAAGCATACGTCGGAGGAAACCAACGCTCCTCCGAATTCATCTTGCTGCGAGAGCGGCATTGAGACTCATTGATGTAATTCTTTATAGGATTGTTTAATAAACTCCGAATTCATCTTGCTGCGAGAGCGGCATTGAGACATGGTTGCAAAATTCTCTTTGATTTTATTTCTAATTTTTCCCACTCCGAATTCATCTTGCTGCGAGAGCGGCATTGAGACAACATACGTGCTTTACCTACATCAGAGATTTTCCCGCCTCCGAATTCATCTTGCTGCGAGAGCGGCATTGAGACTATTTTCTGCATATTTATCAAATTGAAAATCAGAAATCTCCGAATTCATCTTGCTGCGAGAGCGGCATTGAGACGATTAATCGCTCTGCTGCTGGAGTAGTACTTACCACTCCGAATTCATCTTGCTGCGAGAGCGGCATTGAGACCGATTAATCGCTCTGCGAATGTCATTTCTTTTGCTTCTCCGAATTCATCTTGCTGCGAGAGCGGCATTGAGACCTACTTTATTTAATATATACATCTGTAAATCCATACCTCCGAATTCATCTTGCTGCGAGAGCGGCATTGAGACTACATATTTCTGAAAATGCAAAGTGTGTTTTCCTCTTTCTCCGAATTCATCTTGCTGCGAGAGCGGCATTGAGACTAAGAAGCTGACCGGAGAGGTTGAAGATTTCGACTCCGAATTCATCTTGCTGCGAGAGCGGCATTGAGACCAATAATACAAAAATCGTTCTTTTCATTTTCTTTAATCTCCGAATTCATCTTGCTGCGAGAGCGGCATTGAGACTTGTGAAGGAAAGATTATGGAATAAATTTGCTGAATATTATATCTGTATTTCATATTTAAGAAACTTGTCGAATTTAATTTAGATTTTGTGAAAAAATTGATTATTTTGCTACATATTGAGTTATTTGAAACAATAGTAAAACGCAGCAGAGCAAAGAAGACCGCTCATTTCTATATCGTTACCTGTTTATACTTTTCTTTTGAGCAAAAACTTGTTTTTTAGAGGGTTGGAAAGGAATTTTTTGTATATTTGCAAAATAATCATTATAACAAATAATAAAACAAATGAATTTACTAAACATTTTTTTGGTGGAAGGAACTTCGCCTACAGGAACAGGCGCAAGCCCATGGTCAAGTATATTAATGATGGTGGCAATTGTTGGGATTTTTTATTTTTTCATGATCCGCCCACAGCAAAAAAAGCAAAAAGAAATAAAAACGATGAGAGAGGCAATGAAGGTTGGGGATAAGGTAGTTACTTCCGGTGGTATATACGGAAAGATTAGAGAGATGAATGATACTACTTTCACCATTGAAATTGCTGATAATGTGAGGATTAAAGTTGACAAGGCTTCTGTTTTCGCTACAGCAAATGATATTCAAACAACATAACATTCAGAAATTCAATAAAAAAGTCAAGGCTTTCTTTCAAGGTCCTTCTTGGAAAAAGACCTTGACCTTTTTGTTTTTTCTTCTTTTGTCTTCCGGTTTTTGGCTTTTGCAAGTATTGCAACAACCATTCGATATGAAGATTTCTATCCCTATCCGGTTTAAAAATGTTCCTTCCCAAGTTGCTTTAGAAAGTGATACTCCCTCTGAAATAGATGTAGAGATCAAAGGTAAAGGTACCTTACTTTTAAGGGATGTCTGGGGGCACAAAAAAGATAAAGTTTTAGAACTCAATCTGGAAAATCTTGACCCCCCCAAGACTGTTTATACTATTTCAAAAAAATATTTGGAATCAGAAATTTCCAACTATCTTTCACCTGCGATTACTTTGGTTTCGTTCACTCCGGATGTTTTAAATATTCATTATCAATCTCTTAAGAAAAAAGAATTGCCGGTTGTTCTATCCGGAAAATTAACTCCCGCTACAGGATATATCCTGACCGATACAATACTTTTTACGCCATCGAAGGTTTTTGCTTATGGTTTGAGCGCGCTTGTGGATTCTATATCTGCTATTTATACCGAAGATATTTCTATTGCTGATATCCGGACACCTATAAAAAAGCAAATCAAATTAATAGTTCCCCCGGGAATTAATTTGAGCGAAACAAATATTGAATTAAATGTCTCAGCAGAAGAATATACGGAAAAAATCATACGGGTGCCTGTCGTATGCGAAAATCTTCCTGAAAACTATAAAATCCATATCTTTCCGTCTTCAGTTGAAATTATTTTCCCTGTCGCCCTTGCCAATTATGGCAAAATTAAGGAAGCCGATTTTGAGGCAGGTATCAACTATTTTGAATTATTGAAGAGTCCGGATTATACGACAATGGTTAATCTGACTAAAAAACCCGATTGGATAAGAAGTTACAGAATCAATCCTGAAGTAGTAGAATTCTTGATTGAAGAAAAAAAATAATGTCATGCTGAAATTAGGTATAACAGGAGGTATTGGAGCCGGAAAAACTGTTGTTGCTTCCTTCCTGAAGGCTATGGAAATACCGGTTTATGTCGCTGATGATGAAGCAAAAAAGCTCACATCATCTTCTCCTGTAATAAAAACCAAGCTGATTCAACTATTTGGAGAAAAGATATTTGCCAATAATATTTTTGACAAAGCGCTGCTTGCTTCTTTAATTTTCAACAATAAGGAAAATTTGAATCTGGTTAACTCAATAATTCATCCGGAAGTTTTGTCGGATTTCAATAAATGGGTGCAAAAGCACAACGACAAGCCATTAATCGCGATGGAATCCGCAATCCTTTTTGAGTCCGGATTTGATAAAAACATGGATTTAATAGTAGCAGTTACAGCTCCTTTAGAAGAGCGTATTGAACGTATACGGAAACGAAACCAATCGACTCGGGAAGAAATTTTGGAACGGATATCAAACCAATTTCCTGAAAATGAAAAATGTAGTAAATCCGATTTTGTTATTTACAACGATAATGATAAGGCAATTATTCCTCAAATCGAATGTATTTTACAAAAAATAAGTGCATTAGCTAAGTAAATAATACATTTCTTTCATTTTTTTTGATAAAAAATTCGTGTTTATTTAAGAGATTACTATATTTGTAGCCGATTTAGATTCCCACACTTATTAATTGTATTATTAATGCTAAAAGAAATTTTATCAGTATCGGGAAAGCCGGGATTATTCAAATTAGTTTCTCAAGGAAAGAATATGTATATCGTAGAATCTTTAATTGATGGGAAACGTATTCCTGCGTATGCAACAGACAAAATTGTCTCTTTGGGGGATATTTCCGTATATACGGAAACAGAAGAAATTTCACTTGCGACGGTTTTCAATAACATAAAAATAAAAGAATCCGGGTCTGCTGTTAATTTCCAATCAAATATTCAACCAACAGAGCTACGAGCTTATTTCGAACAAATCTTACCGGATTATGATAAGGATAAAGTTTATCCTTCCGACATGAAAAAGATCATGAATTGGTATAATATCTTATTAAAGGCCGGAATTTCGAATTTTGAAGAAACAGAAGAAAAAGAGGCGGAATCGAACGAATCTGCACAAAATTAAAACGCTCTATATTTTATGAAAGAAGACAATGAATTAGTATTTGAATATGATGAAGATGATGCTGTTGCATTCATTCAGAATTATTTACCTCAAGAAATAAAAGGAAAATTCAGTGATGACGAATTAAATTATATCATTGACCTGATTTATGAATTTTATGAAGATAAAGGTTATCTCAATCTCAATGAAGAAGATGACGATGTGGATGTTGAAATCGATGAAGATGAACTAATCGCATTTGTCGTCAAACAAGCTCAAAAAGACAAAATGGGAAAATTTGATGCTGAAGATATTACTTTCATTGTACAAGGAGAATTAGCCTATTGTGACTCGTTGGATATTTTCGAATAAAATCTTTCTTTTAATAAACAAAAAATAACAAATTATTTAGTATGAAAAAAATGAATTTTTTTGCAGCTCTTTTACTTAGCGCTGCTGTTTTGTTTTCTGCATGTAATGCAAGTAACACTGCAAAAGGAACCGGAATTGGCGCAGGCGCAGGCGCAGCTCTTGGCGCTGGTATTGGCGCATTAATCGGTGGTGGTAAAGGCGCTGCTTGGGGTGCAGGAATTGGCGCTGTAACAGGTGGCGCTGCGGGAGCTGTTATCGGTCATAAAATGGACAAACAAAAAGCTGAATTGGAAAAAATCAAGGGAGCTCAAGTTGAATCTATCAATGATGGACAAGCAATTAAGGTTACTTTTGAATCGGGTATCTTGTTTGCCACTAATTCCAGTACTTTAAGTTCAGCTTCAACAACAGCTTTGTCTCAATTTGCATCCAGCTTACAATCAAACCCTGATACGGATGTTCAAATCTTCGGACATACCGATAACACGGGTAGCGATGGGGTTAATCAACCTCTTTCCGAACAAAGAGCTTCATCCGTTAGAAACTTCTTAGCTTCACAAGGTGTTTCTTCTACTCGTATGACTACTCAAGGTTTCGGTTCTTCTCAACCGGTTGCTGATAATTCTACAGCTGCAGGAAGAACTCAAAATCGTCGCGTAGAAGTATATATCTTACCTAACGCTAAGATGATTCAAGACGCTCAACAAGGAAACTAACATCCAAAATAACCCAATACAAAGGCACAAAGGTTAACGAAAATTCTTTGTGCCTTTGTTTTTAGTTCGGCGTAGTCTTTGACCAATGGAGGCTGTCTTAAAAGTCATTGGCATACGTCATTGCGAGGAGGAACGACGAAGCAATCTATTGAAAATCAATATAAATGATTCAGCCTCAAATTAATATCGGTATTTTGGCAAGCTCCATCATCGAATTTAGATTGAATGGAGTTTACAAATTACATGAAGACGATATATTGTGTGAAGGAGAATATATAATTACGTTGCAAAACGGCCGGATATTATTTGACAAAAAATTATATTCGAGTTTATCTTTCACGCCATTACATGATGAAACAGCTTCTTTTAACCTGAAAAATGTCAGTATTGGAATACAATTTCACTGGGAAAGGGTAGAAGAACAAACCTTCAAAGGTTCGCTTCGTTTTATTCCGGAAAAAGAAAATGTGAGAGCTATCAATATTTTACCGGTGGAAGATTACTTGGAAAGCGTCATTTCTTCGGAAATGAACGCCACAAGCTCACTTCAATTATTAAAAGCGCATGCGGTCGTATCCCGTTCCTGGCTATTGGCGCAATTGAATAAAAAAAACGAACTCGGCAATGAACACAAAAGCTACGAATCTTCAATCGTTGCGGATGATCGGATTATCCGGTGGTATGACAGGGAAGATCACGTCGATTTTGATGTTTGTGCCGACGATCATTGCCAACGCTACCAAGGTATTACTAAAATTTCGACACCTGTTGTAAAAAAAGCAATCGGGGAAACTTTTGGAGAAGTTTTAATGTCGGAAAATAAAATATGTGATGCCCGGTTTTCCAAATGTTGCGGAGGAATGACCGAAGAATTTGAAAACTGCTGGGAACCAAAGCACTATTCTTATTTAAGTTCGGTTCCCTGTCATGAGAAAATGCCTGAATTGACTTCATTCGAAAATTGGATATTATCTTCGCCTCCTGCTTTTTGTAATACTCAAGATAAGGAAATTTTATTTCAAATATTAAATGATTACGATCGGGAAACTAATGATTTCTACCGGTGGACTGTAAAATATACACAACAAGAATTATCAAACTTAATCGCTCAAAAAACAGGTATTGATTTTGGAGAAATAATCGACTTAATCCCCGAAGAAAGAGGAAAATCCGGTAGAATCGTTCGACTCTTGATTGGCGGAACAAAAAAACAAATACACATAGGTAAAGAATTGGAAATCAGAAAGATACTTTCAAAATCACATTTGTACAGTTCTGCTTTTGTCGTTGAAAAAAACGACATTGCAGGAGGAATTCCTCAAAGTTTCACCCTGCACGGAGCAGGGTGGGGGCATGGAGTAGGTTTATGTCAGATTGGTGCAGCCGTAATGGCTTCAAAAAACTATAGTTACCAAGAAATTCTAAACCATTATTTTCAAGGAGCATCTATTGAAAAAATTTACACGAAATAAACATCAAGGTATGGAAAACATAAAATTAATTGCCGACAGTGGTTCGACACAATGCGACTGGATAGTAAGCGAAAATGACGATATTATTTACCAAACCGATGGTATTAATCCTTTTTACCAGACAGCAGATGAAATATTCAAAATTATTTCGGAATTACTTTCAAATAATAATTTACAACACATTACCTCTGTCCATTTTTATGGAGCGGGATGTTCGTTTCCCGAAAAAAAAGAAACGGTAAAAGAAGCTTTATCTCGATGCTTGCCTGAAGCAGATATTGAAATTGAAAGCGACCTGTTGGCAGCTGCCAGAGGTTTATGCGGAAAAGAGCCGGGTATAGCCTGCATTTTAGGAACCGGATCGAATTCTTGCTTTTATAATGGAACTGTTATCAAAGAAAATATTCCGCCGTTGGGGTATATTTTAGGCGATGAAGGAAGCGGGGCTGTGATAGGTAGAATATTTATCGGAAACTTGCTGAAAAAACAATATCCCGATTATTTATATAAAAATTTCATGGATTATTATGGTACATCTCCGCAAGAAATCATGGATTGCGTTTACAAAAAGCCTTTTCCCAACCGCTATTTAGGCCAATTTACCAAATTTATTGCAGAAAACATCAAAGATTCTTGTCTGTATGATTTGGTGTTCGATGCGTTTGTTAGCTTTATAAACCGCAATATCATACATTATGATTATCTTAGTTATCCCACTTACTTTACCGGATCGATAGCCTTTCATTTCGAAGATATTTTAAGAGATGCTTGCCTCACTCATGGAATATGGCCTGCCGGAATCACACAAAGTCCTTTAATGGGATTAATGGAATATCATCGTTAAACAATAACTCAGCGCATCTCGCCTCTTCAACTTCATTGCGATAGAAGACTGTTGTCAATAGAAGAATTTTTTTATAAAAACATGAATATTTATTAATTTTTTATATATTTGCAATCTAAACAATTAAAATATTTCGCCTATGGTAAAATAATAATGTGTTAATACGCACATTTTAAGACATATTGGAAAAAAGCGTTTAGCTTATATTCTTGCTTATTGAAATCTGAACAATTTCGACATCCATCAAGAATAAAGCGAGAACGCTTGCACCGTTTCCGGTGCGGGCTTCTCTCATTTATTTGGTGGATAGGTAGTTCAGAACCTCAATAAGCAAATAAAAAAGAGTTTGTCCGCGCTTTTTTTATATACCTACTTGAATTATTTATCAATTATAAACTCAGAACTCCAGACTTGGCACAAATCACACTGTCGCGATTTTGAAGTTTAGTGTCAAATTTGTACCGGGATAAATTGTATTTGTCTCATTGATTGTCTCACAAATCTTACTGACCGGC
>Ga0123357_10001253_pt1 | contig 26697 bp, 19 predicted proteins | sample TergutEmb28metaG_FD_89873 | JGI IMG/M metagenome (GOLD analysis project Ga0123357, IMG submission 89873) | Embiratermes neotenicus P4 segment gut microbial communities from Petit-Saut dam, French Guiana - Emb289 P4 | ecosystem: Host-associated > Arthropoda: Insects > Digestive system > Gut ...
ATACGTAACAGTCTGTATGGCATCATAATCATGGTACGATTTTTTTTTTATTTCGGGGCCGTGAAGGTCATCACTTGCCCGAATCTGATGTCGAGGTTAACAATGCTTGGAGCTGAACGTCTGTTCTTCCCATAGGCCTTAATGACGTGCCATGCCACGGGAGTATGCTGTGTCGTGGGACTAAGGTAAGAGGCACGGGATTACGTAATAGGTATGACGACTAGGCTACAGGCTGGACTATCCGAGGTTCGAATCCCAGCAGGCACAAAAGATTTACGTCTTCTCCAAAACGTCCAGACCTGTTCTGGGGTTCATCCGGCCTCCAATTCAATGGGTACCGGCAACCCTTCTCGAGGTAAAGCGACGCAACCACTCGCCTCCAAGTGTTGCAGAGTTTACAAGTGAGTGGCGGTATAGGTGCTCCTTACCTCCAGTCCCATATATGCCGTCTTGGCGTTTTAGGGATGTTTCTGCCATGTAAGCAATTCCGACCGCATTGTCCCGGGCCAATGTTATCCATGTGGAGAGCCAATCACGCTACTGGCTAGATCACTTCGGCTCCGCCGTGTCATTAAGGCATTAATGCTTGAGAAAATGAAATGTGTCGGAATAATGTTGATAATTTAAGTTCCTACGTGACAGAAAGTACCATCGATCATTTCCATTGGTGAGGCTGTTAATGCTGTTTAGGGAAATCGTTTAATTTCATTCCGGAAGTCATAAGAAATGAATACAGTGTTTGAGAAAAATTAGGGGTTTTAAGCGTTAAATTAGGTATTATATATAGTAAACACACTGTTTTAAACCATTAAGTGCTGTTAAAGTGAAGCGAGATTCGCATTGAAGTTTTTTTCTCCGTGCTTCGACGACCATATTGGGCTCAGACCTCCCTGTCGAGTTTTCGAAATAACAAACACACCACACTCAGTAGGGCTCATCTGGACGAGTGATCGGCCCGTCGCAGGGACCTCCACCTAACAACACACAACAATCACAAGAGTCCGACATCCATGCCCCCAGCGGGATTTAGACCTGCCATCCCAGCAGAGCGGCCGCAGACCCACGCTTTAAACCGCGTGGCCACTGGGATCGGCCCGTTTGAGTTAATACCAAGTAATAAATTGTATAGGCTTCATATGTACAGCAGAGAGCAACCTGTGAATGTGCAGTGGAATCGCTGGACAAGATTTGACGTGTGGTCGCAGTTGCACACTGTCCGCAAAGACACACGTCTCAGTGCTGCTGTGTGCCCAGCAGCTTTCTGTATTCAGTGAAGCATCACATTCTCGGAAGAAAGCATTAACCCTGCAGCATGCTCTTACTTGAGCCGTACTTCTTCGACAGCCAGCTGGTCAGTGAATGGAATTGTTGCCACTTGAAATGTCGTTGTGTCCTGATGACGGAATTAGAAAGGAATGTCTCTCTCTTCGGCTGAAGGCGGAGACTTATGTTCTCCTGATAACAGCATCGCCCTCTGCAGTGTCTGTTTTCGCCATCAACACCACCTTTCTTGTACGTGTTTTGTTTTATCAAGGGGATTTAGGTGTTTTGACGACTATAAATGGTTTAAGGCTTATGTGCCGTTGTAAATTACTGCCGATAACATCAGGTGACTTGTGTTCTTTTAGTAGTAAGGTTACTGTATTTAACTCCAGCAGGCTATTATATAGTAGGTCGTAACATTTTCACTGTCGCTTTAACCAGCCGTGCTAAGTGTTCCAACCATATATACTCCTACATGTAACCAAGTAATAGTCAAACGGCTGGTCAAGAAATTGTATGTGTTTTGTATTCATTGCCGTTCTTACAAAGCACCCTGTGACATCCATTTTAATATTTTCCTCCCATTTACTTTGGGTTTCCCAAGTGGCCCGTACCCCCTCACATTTTGCAACGAAAGTTTTATAGGTTGTATCTCCCATGCGTACTGTATGCCCCGCCCATTTCATATTGGTTTCAGCACATAGGTAAGTAGTCTTTTCGTTGTCCAGTTCAAATCATGAATTTCCTCACTGTGCAGTGCTCTGTATTTGCGTATTAAATTCTGTCAGTCGGTCACGCTTGTATCCCAGTGCTACCGTCATCTGCTACCTATCTTTTATCTGCCTTTTACGTCTAATTGCATTTTCAATATATTTCATAAAATATGTAAAACGGTCGTTTAAAAGTACTACAAATGTGTTGAGTTAGTAAATCGTGTAGATTGAAAGATTCAGTGAGGTCTGGGACCGATATTTGCCAAATTTTGGAACTCCATGAGAGGAGGAAGAGATTCCACCAGGCGTGTTGCGAAATTTTGGATGTCATATTATTTCGGATAAGAGAAATGTATAAATAGTCTTGTTTAAATAAACTTTACTTGCACACGCATAGTACGTTTAAGGATCTCAGAAAAACCGCGCGTGCGCGAGTCTCCGACTCTCGCGTAGTATTGCCAACTTTAACGTTGATTTGCCGCGATTCCTCGCGTCAGGCAGTTTGAGAAGTTTAAGAAACACACCTGTAGAGCTCACGGCCGATGGTATGAACGATGTAACATGTTTGACAGAAAGTAACACTGAGAAGACAGCTTACAACGTCGCGTTCACACTGCCCCATACACGAGCCTGCTGAATTGTCAGAGTCTTTACAAGGCATTTATGATCCCAGCACGATGTTGGTTTTATACATACCTATTGATTAATGGCAGTTTTTGACATTATGAATCATATTTGTATCAGTCACGTAAGAAAGTCGTTAAAAAAACATTTCTTCAGAATGCCTCTTAAATTGACCCTTATGTACTGCAGTAGTCTGAAGAACGGGCTAGGGAACGTGTTCCGAAGTTTTCGCAAAGGCCTGATTAGTCGTACATTGTTTTCGGTCGCAGTTATATTTTTATGGCTTATGTGCGGGTTTGAGGTTTTCACATTCGTGAAGGCTTAGATTCTGGTCTTACGGGTTACGACTTGACGCAATTTGATACGTACGTGGTTTTCAGCGTTTCTGACTAGCTTGCATTCAGAACTAAGTTCCATAACCCTCAAGACAGATTTTATGAGTCTCTTCTTATGCTTGTAGGTTAATCTGTACTGTGTGCATCCGTGACCAATCACTACCCGTCCTCTGTTCAAGCACCACTGTGATGACTGAGACGCGCAGATCATAACATCCATTTCACGATCTCGCAAAAACTGTCGGCACGAGATGACGTAGCTGGCCAGCCAGATTTGGTTTGTGTGGTAAGGAAACCTCAGGGGCTAGATTTAAATGTCGTGTGCAGTTCAGTGACTTTGGCCGACTGCTTAAATGTTTTATAGCGGCCTTTTGGGCCCTTTAATTTGCGTTTGAAGTGGTGAATATGTTATGATTATGACATCTGTAGAAAGTATGCACCGAAATTAGCCGTTCTTAGGCGCGTTCGCAAAATTGCGAAAAGGGACTGTTAGCTTCGTAATGTCTGCCCGTCCACATAGGACAATTGGGCTCCCACTGGATGGATTTTCATGAAGTTTAATATTTGAGAATTTATCTGCCGAGAAAATTAAGTTTCGTTACAACCAGACAAGAATAACGGGAACTTTACATGAAGACGTTTGTACATTTATGACAGCATTTCGCTGAATTCTTCGTAGAATGAGAAATGTCTCAGAAGAAGGGTGTGGAGAAAATCAGAACACATTTTATATTCAGTAACTTTTTATGAAAATCGTGCTTTTTATGAGATAATGTGCAAAAATATGGTAGAGCCAGACAGGCCACAGATGACAATACAGTGCAGAAAAGATGCGATTTGGATTCCGGACAATGAAGGCAAGAATATAGATACACAATCGTAATATTTAATAGTTATTGCTTTCCCGCGGTAGCAGTGGTTACGCGAACGCGTCTCAATTTTCCGTTGTACGTACAGTGCCATTCTTGTTTAATTTTAAAAGGTTTGGTAACTGAGTATTCCCGCGAGTGTAGGTAGGTAGACTGATGTGTAATATTCATTCTGTGCGTTTAGTTTCGTAGTTCAGATGCTTGTCTGTGTGCTGGAGCTGACAAGGAAGATCTTTGTGAACTTAATTAGCGTCAGCATGCAAATAAGCCTGTCACGTATGGACACGAAGCCAAGAAATCTGCCTTCTTTCCACGTTGGAATAACTGGTCATCTCGTTCGTAGTTTGCCGTGGTATGTCACACGGCCTTTGACGAGTCAAAACACCCACACAACTTGTATTGTTTTGTTGTCGTGGTGTATTGGTCGATTCCTTTAGAACTATACATAATATCTGGTGATTGTGCAGCTGTTCACACTTGCGAACGTTCCTAGACACGTGAATGCATCCGGTGTAATCGCTTTCTGCATCCGTCGTGGCGGTAGGTTCGGGGAAGCTTTTGTTACGCGGAGTAGCCACATTCATACCTCCCCCTACAGCCGCCTGAGATGATACACAGTGAGCAGGCCCCCTCCCCCTAGAAACGTCGTAAATTGTGCACAGTGCTTGTAATAGACAGCACGGTGTACGGATATTTGTTCAGAAGTTTCCGCATCAGTTTGGTCCCACAAGACTGTCATTTATTAGGCGCTATCGCCAAACTGCGAAAAGCGACTGTTAGCTTCGTGATGTCTGCCCTACTGCATAGAACAGCTGGGCTCCTACTGGACGGCGAATTTTCGTGAAAATTGATATTTGAGTATTTTTCGAAAATCTGACGAGGATATTTAGGTTTAATTAAAATCTTACGATAATAATGGGTATTTTACATGAAGACCAGTAAACATCTTTGAATATATCTCGCGTAATTTTTCCAAGAATGAGAAATATTTCAGACAGAAATGTGGAGAAAATAAAAACACGCATTTTATGTTGCATGACTTTTTTTTTCCGAAAATCGTTCCGTTTATGGGATAAAGTTGAAGAATATGGTCGAGCGGGGCAGGCCACAGATGACAAAATGTCGCATGCGCATTGCTTGATGGATGCCTAAGGCTACAAACACACATTCAGAATTTGTAATATTTATTGCTTTTCTACTGAAAAAAAAAAATGGTTGCACGAATGCACCTCTATATTAAACTCTACGTGCATCGCGTGTCTTCATTAAAACCGAAGACGTATGTAGAGTAAGCCTACACATGCAAGGGGGCATATGGGGGTCGTTGGCTGCATATAGCGACCGAGAAGGGGTATCTGCCAAGCTAGTACTTTGAACGGTCGCAGATTTCGGTTGAGTTGTGACGATTTCCGTCTTAAGTTCATGCGATTTGAGGTTTTCACAGCGTTGTTAGTGATGATTACAGTCTTCCGGATTTTGAGCAGTGTAGCTTGGTAATTGTTACCGACGTTTCGGTTGAACTTGTTGCCTCCGTTTGCAGGATAGTTGATTTTCTGCCGAAGTTTCGGAGGAGGTTGCTTAATTTTCGGAATAACCGAAGAGACTTTCGGCGGCGACAGTAATGCCCTCCGAAACGTGGACAGAAATTGTCGACTGCCCAGAAGACAGGCAGCAAGATCGGCCGAAACGTCGGTAACAAAGCTCCAGCCATGAGGGCGTCATATTCTAGAAAACAATAACCTTTTTTCTGAGCACAGTACCGCAGTACGTCTAGGTTCCGATCAGTTCGCCGCTAGATCACGTTATAGTGACTACTGTTGCATAGTGCTGGTCAGCAACGCGGCCAGACCGGCTGTGGGGCCACTGAGCCTTTGAGTACCGGAGAATTTTACGCTAGGTAAAACGGCGTGGCCTCTGAGACCAGCTGATCACTCGCTCAGTGGAATCCGACTGGGCGTAATTGTTTGTGATGTAGAAACCTCAACAACGAGGCGGCCTGGGCCCGATTTAGGCTGTTGCGCCCCGTGGGGGAGGTGGAACAATGGTCTGGACAAGAAACTGACCACTCACCTTCGTATAACACCACTTTATTGACTAACATGCTGCACGTTACATAGGACATAAATAAAGACACCCCTCTGATTGGAGTGCTGCTCCGTAAGCAGAAGCGAAAACAGCACGATCACCGTTATCGTGCCTAGGAGTCAACTGGAGTGGGGGGTTCCAGAATTCATTTCACAAGACGTCGAATCGCTTTGGTGACTAGGCTACAAACTAGACCTGAAAATCATTCGATTTCATGCCGGGGGGGACTTTTCTCTTCATCGTCTTTTGTATACTATGGGTATGGCAGCCGGAGCGTGGATCTAAGAGCTGGGATAGGTTAAGCATTTTATCTTCGTAAGTTACATACAATTTTCTGTTGGCGTGCATGGTGCTTTTATTAAAATATTTTTCCTTGAAGTTCCCCGCGGAATGTCAATGTATTTGTCGAAGGACTAAGCAGATTAGCACCGGAGGCGCTTGCCTGTTCACAGTGCAGTGCATGTGGCCTTAGTGGTGGGTACGTTGACACGGGCTGGTTTTCCTCCGAGATCTTCCGTTTTCGCTGTCATTTGTCATTCCACCATTATCTTATACTCCTCCGTGATGGACTGGTATACTAGTCAAATTTGAGGCCGCAGTACTAAGGAACTCCGTCGGCCCCGCCCGCTAAAGCGGGTATACCAGCTGCAATAGTAAGTACTCATTCCCATCCCAGTCCTACAGCCGATGTAAATCGAGTACTATACCGAAATTGTTTAAGCCGCTAAGGAGAGAGGTATATTAATCAGAACCTTTGCAAAATATAGGCCTTGATATAAATATATTTATAAATATATAAAATCATGATCAAAGCAAGAAACCACAGGGAATACCAGAGCGTAGATGAATTCACATTATTAAAGGGGACCGCAAAAATATGTGGGGTGGATGTGGACATGATTATATATCCCAGGATAGGGGCCAGTTGCTACGTGTTACGAGCACGGTACTCAGACAGGAGATTGTGTTAAAGGCATGGGAACTCCTTTATTGATGTTGTTATTGTTATTGTTATTATTAACTGCAAATGGGTTTATACCCTGTGACAGTGTGCTACAATGCTAGACGGGACAATACAATAGAGTACAGTACAGTACAATACAATGCAATACAAGAACACACATTACACGAAATAACATACGTCACTCTAGCTGCACGGCTAGTAGCTTCTTAGGAATGACTTTGTTTATGAACTTAGTTTATCAAACTATAATTAATATCGAAAGGTTACATTCACTCGTGTCTCCTTGTAAGTAATCATTCCTGTATTATAATCACAGGCGTGCTTGCGTTTGTATATAAAACGCAGTGTTGCAGTTCGTCTGTTACGTCGTTTCCGTATGCCATGTAGGAAGAATTTATTGAATTTTGGATATTATATTGATATGCATCTTCAGCAGTTATTGGCCTGAATCGGCGTCATTGGAATCAAATGTCAGGTATTTTACAGAAATGCTCTCCTGCCCTAAGTAGTAATGCTCGATACCTATTTTGGCCCATTTGGACATCCTTGGATTTCAGTAGTCTGCCCCCCCCCCCCCTGAGTTCAGCTTCATTGTAAGCGTGTTCACCGAATAAGTGAACAGTGGAAGTGGGTCATTGAATTAATGGTCCGAAGATCTACAGCTGTGTTAAGGTTGTTTGCTCGCCAGGTCTGTGTGCTTAGCTGCACAGTGCTCGTAAGTTGTTTGTTAATGCAGACATTAGTATATTAGTTAACATTAGAGACAGGCCGAGGACTTCGAAACAAGATGCCACTATGGCACCTTGCACTGTGTGCAGTGAGTGTCATGGGTTGACGTAAAACAGTATTGCCATTCTTGGACTTGGAACTGTTTCAGCAGTGGATGTGTTTCTGTTATATTCATGGTGTCACGTTTACTTAATTATTGTTTATTTAATACGAGACTGTCAGTACGAAAATTATTGCTTAGATTATGGAAAAAGAACTGCGTTTTATATAAAGTGTTGTCTGGGACAATTTCCAACATCAGATCAGGTTTAATTCAGACTATTGATACTGTGAAGGACATACCGTTGTATTTGGAGACGATTCATTAAATAATAAAACTAAACTATATTTATTGCATAACATTGGCCTGTTAACAAGCTACATGTTTCGGCCCAAAAGGCCATAATCAGGCTTTGTACAAATATGAAAGGAATTCAGAGAGTTTGTCTTTAGTGTGAGATATCACCTTTAGTTAAATCGCACTAACAACACGTAATAATAAACTATTTTACTTCCTTTTATATGTTAATGCAGGATGCAGGGTTATTCATGCTTCCTTGACACATTTCATAAAATCGGTGCACTTCAATGGTGGAAAGGATTGTAACACGCCAGAGAGAGAGACTTTCTTTCCTCCTCCCCGGACCTCATAAATGCCTTGTGTTTCTGCCTTTTGTGACACAGCAAAGTCAGGCCGACAATCTATTTCCGCCCATAACCGCTGCAGCATGTTACGATCGATTTTAAAGAAGGCAGCGATGATTTAGTCCTCGCAGCACCGGCAGATCTCGTGTGCACGCCGTAGCAAGAGTCGTTTACACATCTTGGTGGCCAGCGAAATAGCGCCTGGTCTGCGGTCGTGCGCCCGATCCAGCTTTGGGTCAAATGCGGTGAGGTAGTCGCGGACGAGGTGGTGGTAATGTGACGGAGCCTCGTCTCGTTTTGCTGGTGACGTTCAGTTTCGAAAATCCCGAATGTGCAGAATTGTAGCATGCGGGTCTTCAGTTCCCCATATGCGTATATTGTTTGCGCCTTCCCTGGAAGGTAGCTTCGTCGCTGAAATTTCAGCTGTTGAGTGAAACCGGAGGCAGGTGGTGGTCCGTTTCGGCATGGAAGCGAAAACGGGGGTTGTCTTAATGGTTTAGAGCCTGTAATAAATGTAGCCTGTATGGTTTTACCCGCAGACCCATGCGAATAATTCGCCTCACGGTAAGTTGTGTGATACCCACTGTCGACTTGCTGCGATAGTGGTGATACTGGGCTGCATTGAAATGCCTCCCCCGCATGCTTCACCCTCTCTCCCTAAGGGCCTGGTCGTCCTTGGCGTTTCGCGATGCACAGACGCCCGTTACGCTGGGATTTTTCGTGCCAGTGTTTGGTGCAGTAACTTACCGGCGGATCCTTTCCGAACTAGTCCGAAAACTTCGCTGCACAGCCACGAGCGAATGTGTTCCTGCGTACTCAAGCATGCAGAAAGCCTTACCTGTTCAGGTCGCCGCCATTTTCGGCGGCCACTTACGAAACTAATCGCCCGCGACACGTCAGAAGTGAACTTAGGTGTTTCTCTTCTTGTACGTGGGTGGCACGTTGAAGTCCCCTCCGTTGCTCAAGTATACCGATATTGTGAAATGTGTGAAGGAATTACGAATGACCCTGTATAAAGCCTAATGTTGACCCTCTTTGGCGGAATCATGTGGCTTCTTGTTAACAGGATAGTGTTATGCAATAAATACCAGTACCTGAGAAGCGTAGTCGGGCGGAGTTAATTAATTGTACTTAGTGTATTTTATGTTTTTCTGACCGTGCATCCTGGTACAACTCTGGGTAAATGACCAACTTGATGCACAGTTACGTTATACAGAACGTTTTTTATTATTATAATCCTCTACATGTTTCGAGCAACACAGTGCTCATAATCAGGAGGTCGAATTGTATAAATACAACATGTTATAGTACTGTCTGTAAGTGACCGTCCGGTGTGCAGGTTGAGAAGGAAGAGTTCCTTCTCAACCTGCACACCGGACGGTCACTTACAGAGAGTAGTATAACAGATGCTGTATTAATACAATTCGACCTCCTGATGATGAGCACAGTGTTGCTCGAAACATGTAGAGGATTATAATAATAAACGTTTTGTATAACGTAATTGTGCATCAAGTTGGTCATTTACCCCGAGATGTACTTCGTGTAGTTGTAGTTGTAGTTACGCTTATCTCATGCCCAATTCCTTCAGCCTCTTCAGTTTAAATAGCATTTGGTGGTGTCTGCTGCCTTGAACTCCTTACATGTCGATTCCTTTCATTTATTGCTGGTTTGGGATAGCGATCCAGTAGTCCAACGAAGTAGTTGGTACCTTAAATCCTATGAACTGGAATAGGTTCATTTCAAGTTTCATTTCAGTGATGCTTAGGTAGCATTCTTGTGTGGGGGGTATGCGGTGCACAGTCAGGTCTTATCTTTTTGTAAATATTGTGAACTGCTGGGAGGAATCTTTTATCAAGCTGGCGCTTTGGGTTCAAGGAACGGCAGAATCCATTGTCATGTTATTGCGCTAACAGACGTTTCAAACCAGAGCAGGTATTTGCGAGAGCTTTTTCATGATGTGCACATGCCTTTACAGATAATTTATAGGAATGAGAAAAGAAAAGTCGTCGTACGTATTTTGTCCACTTAGATATCTCAGGGATATAAGATGCGTCACATATAGCTCCTAGAGACCAATTTCCTGTACTTCCATGTGGCGACTGTCTCCCCCCAATTGCGTGTTAGGCGATGGAAATGTAAATACGAAGAGTTTGGTTAAGTTTGAGCTTTGTTTTATCTGTCGGGGTCCGAGGCTGTCTGGTCCATTGCACATGTTACTTTTGACGGTGAGGTCCCCCGCAAATTTTGCATATTTGGGATCTACATTGACAATTCAAAATTGCATTCGTGAAGAAATTAAGAGCATATTAAACTCAGAATATGCCTGCTATCATTCATTCCAGAATATCTGCCTTCCTGTTTGCTGTCTAAAGATATAAAGATTAAAATGCACATAAATTAATTTTGCCAGTTTTATATGCGTGTGAAAGTTGGTCTGTCACATTAGTGGAGTAACATACGGTGACGGTGTTTTAGAACAAGGTGCTAAGGAAGCTACTTGGGCCTGAGAGGGACTGGGACAGGGGAAGACTGCATAATGACGGGCTTCATGATCTGTACTTCTGACCAAATGTTGTTCGAATGATCAAATCAAAACGAATGAGATGGATGGGGTTGTAGCATTTGTGGGGGACAGGAGAAGTGCACGCAGGGTTCTGGTGGGGAAAACAAGGGGGAGAGACCTTTTGGAAGACCTAGGCGTAGATGGGAGAAGACTGTTAAAATGGATCTTCAAGAAATAGTTTTTTTTTTGGGGGGGGGGGCTGGGGGGTTATTGTCTAGATGAGAAACTATTAGCTTCTCGAGAAGCACTCTGCTGCACGGAGTTTAGGGAATTAGTTTCGGTACATCATGTTTGATGTCCTGTCAGTCACGGATAACCCTTGTAGGCGGCGAGTCAACTTTGAACCCATTAATTGATCATTCATTCGTCTCTGACTCGGTGGAAAGTCTTGGGCCTTCGTTACTGTATCTTGCAGAGCTCAGCTGTGAGCACGTGCTACTATAGTGACAGCCACAGTATGAGTCAGGGAGTTGAGTTATGTTTTTGATAGTTTTCTAGTTGGTGTGTTCGTTTTCAGTCAGCGTCGTGGCAAATTAATTTACAGCTTACGTTACGTAATTATAACTGTCAGTTTCTGTCGGGTTTTTACATATTCCAGTTACTTCTGTTCGCTCTTCTTAAACGGTCAAGGAATTTTTGAATAAGCATTAGACTCTGCTGTGTATTTTCTCTTCGAGCGTGTATTTCCAGTTTCAGCGTACTTTTCTTCCGGAAGGGGGGGGATTTTGGTTTATTAGGTCGCCATGTTTCGTGTCTGTGTGTCTATTTGTACATCCCCTCCCATTGATGATGGATTTTGACGTAACTTAGAATGAACGGTACGCCGTTGCAGGACACCCAGATGCACTTTTCTGGCAATGAGTAATTACATCGTGGGAGACACTAAAACACGGTGAAATACGACAGTATCGCCACTGATTTAGGGTTCCGAAGTGACGCATAGTAAGATATTAAAATATGCAGCTTCCATTATTTAGATGTTTTGTAGATGTAAAATAATAGTATGATGTCCGGGCGAAAATTCTCAGCAGCTGTCGGTTTAAGGACATGTTCGAGCTATGCGTGTGAAGTTTACTATATTTGTAGTCCATTAACGAAAATCCCGTCCCACTGCCTCTTCGTCCACCAGAAGTCTCACGGGGACTGCACTGGTATCGAACGTGGGCCTTAGGGCGCTTGCACACACACCGGCAATAACGGAGCCGGGTCCGACTCCGGCGGCGGATGCAGTGTAAATAAATGGGTGTTTTCACACGCAGCCGGTCCGGCAAATTAGCGTGCCGGACTGGAACTCGACAAGCCGGGCGCCGGTCCGGCGGCCGGCTTATCAGCTTCAATGTAACTGCATTGGAACTTGCACACGTATCTGAACCTGTCGGTGCCGGACGACTGATTTAAATACCCCAGTCTGTATGAAACCTACACCGTGTTAACTTCAGAGTGCCAAAATTGTAATTCAGTATTTACTTTCTTATTGAAACTTTCAATTTTTTTCAACTGAATGATGAGTCAGGTGTTTACTTACGATGTTGCTACATTAATTGAGCTCATCGAGAGCAAGCCTTATTTGTGGGATAAAACCAGTGATAGTTATGAAGATAAAATTGAGAAGTCGAAAGCATGGAGGGAAATCTGCTCATTTTTGGAAGGCGATTTTCACCAAATAGAAAGAAACAACACGAAATAAGTAAGTATACCTTTATTAATACATTTTAATGTCTTAATCTCAGTTACTGAATTGACACTATTAATAGCTTAATATTAAAGTTTGTTCATTTGCCACGGTATTGCTCCTTCCCGACGTTCAAAATAGTCTGCAAAACGATCTCTTAACATCACTTGCACTTCGTCTTGGTCGGCTACATGCAGCACGGTTAACACTGTTCCAATTTTGCGTCATATATTATTTCTTCAGATCTGTACCCATCCTTGCTTCGCACTAGATTATGCAAAAGTACACATGCTTTTACAATATCTTTATAAAATTCTTTTGATACATTTAATGCTGTATGAAGAATTCTCTATTTATTAGATAAAATACCCAAGGCGCATTCGACGTGCCCGACATAAACGGCAATTGAATATTCTTTGTTTTTCGGAGAGGTTATGTCCTGCATAGGCCCGCATAAGGTTTTCTGAAAGCGAAAATGCTTCATCGCCGACAAACACAAAAGGACAACTTTCAGTATCATTTGTAAACAAGGGACCTGAGGGCGGAATGTGTAGTTTATTTCGAATTAGTAGGTTAAAAAAGGAGGGTTCCTGAAAAACAGATGAATCGCAGTCTTTTCCGTAAGCCCCAATGTCTTCATACGTAAATTTGTAATCTGAATCGGCAATTGCCATGAGAACAATAAAAAAATAACACTCGTAATTAAGATTCATTGAACCACTGCGAGGAAATTCGGTAACTCTTATATGCTTCCCATCGATTGCTCCCAAACAGGTAGGAAAATGTGAACATTTTCTAAAAGCATCTGATATTTCTCGCCATATCTCTTCTGTCGGTCCTGGGAAGAAATCATTTTTCATTGTGCTGCATAAAGCATTGCAAACCAAAAGCACAATTTTCCTTATTGTACTTATTCCCAGTCTGTAGTCGTAATGTAGGGCAGTAAATGTTGTTCCAGTTGCAAGTTACCTGCAAAAAATAAACAATTGAAATAACAAATGAAACTGGGAAAACAGTACGTATAAATTAAAATTTTGTCTTCCTGAAGGGTGTATTATAATTGTCTCTGTTTACTTTTTAGGTCAACTTGTCAGTGGGAAATGGCAAAATGTTAGGGATTCTTTCATAAAATCATTGAAGAAAAAATCTGGACAGGCTACTTCTAAAAAATATATCTGCCATGATAATCTTCAGTTTTTAATGAAAATTGTACAGAAAGACGACACTGTCTCAAGTATTGAATATTCACAACAGTTACTTGATAGTGAAGATGAAAAGCAAGCAGAGACCGATGTGGAGATAAAGTCGCAAAATACGCCTAAAGAAACATACAATCCGCGAAAAAAAATCGCGATTGCATCAGGATATTGATAGAGAAATTTTGAGAGCCTTGAGTAGCAACACTGCACCTGATGAGGACGAAGTGTTTTTTATTTCAGTTATTCAAGCCGTAGAAAGAATGTCGGAAGAGGAAAAATTGGGCTTTCGTATGAGTGCTCTACAGTTAATAAAAGACATTAACAGTAAAAGAAAAGAAAGGCCTGTCTTTGAAACAACATTTTCTCCTGCTAGTACTTCAGCATCCCGAACTAAACTCCATTTTCTTCTTTGAGTGCAATTATGGACGCTAACCAAGTCAATCAACTACCACGTTTACTACAAGCTGACCAATTTTCATATCACCAAGAATGTAATAGTAGCTCTAATGTAATGACAGCAACAGCTCCAGGCTACACTTTCCATTCTGTTTGAAATTTATTTTTTATTAATCTCTTTACATGTATTATGATCCGCAAATAAATAAACTACCTTATGTTAATTTCTGTTATATCTTGTTCTGTATTTTTAATTATTTACAATACTATGTGTGGTTTGAGGATTAATTAAAATTATTAAATTTTTATGTCGACGTTTCTTTGTTTTTATTTTTTAGAACTTTTTCAAGACTAGTCTATAAGTTATACAACAGAACACTATAAAGGCACCATACTTCTTGTATTCTCACGATTATCTGTAATTATTTAAAATTAATTCATTTGGAATTCTAAATTTTCACATATATTGTTAATCCATTATCTGATAAAAAAAGTAATTTTAAATAATTGTAAAACTATAAAAACCAGTGGTGTCTTTGTAGTGTTTGCTAAGTTATAGACTAGTCTCAAGTAGTTGTAAAAAAACGACGACCGAATTAAAACTTTAAAAAATTTATTAATTATTTTTACTTACCTAATTATCACTGCTAACATCTCTTTCGGAGGGACACTGGCTGTCATTGGAGTATCTTGGCCTCTTATACGATCACTTAAACGCATCAATAGAAACCCAAACGTCGATACACTCATGCGAAAGTAATTGCAAAACTTAGAATCATGGTTCTTCAGTTTTTCAGAGAGCGTGTAAAAGCTTCCTTCCAAATATCTTACAGCTAAAATTTGATGTATCCAATATTGCCTTTCGCGTTTTTTGTATTTTAGCGTAACATATAAGAGCACAAGCAAGTTGCGCTTCCTATTTCTATGTGGAAACATATTTCTTATGCAGCGTTCGAAATCAAACTGACCACCGGCAGCGGCAGTGCCGGTACGTGTGAAAAACTCCACGACCGGAGCCTAATCCGACTCCGGCAAAACGCCGGTGTTTGTGCAAGCGCCCTTAGCGGTGAACGGCCGGCGACTAACCGCCTAAGCCATCGCCCCCCTTCTCTGCCTGAATGAATGAAAGAGACGAGACGGCGGTGGAGTGGTAATGAGAGACGTTGTAATAGAGGGGAAAAGTATAGAAAATTTTACGTCTTTTTAGATCTTACGGCAGTCCCTGCCCGTTGCTCTGGTAGAGGCAAGTAAATGGTTGAGAAGTGACGAAGAGCAGTTACGGGGGAGTTTTAGAGTATGCGGCAAAGGAGGGAATTTGAGTACTTACTATGCTTAGGCTAAACTTTGATATCAAGATTGGTAGTGTGGTATAAATTGCTACACCTTGTCGATACTAGTGTCCATTGGTTCTTTTGCTATTCTCCCGTGAGAACACAGTTGTCTGTATATAGTTCTCACACATCATGAATAGCAGATTTACGATAACAACCTCACTGAGATTTGAACGGCCGCGTTTCGGAGGAAGAAGTGTGTACAGAAATAACGAGTCTAAACCGGATATGGAATTTTAAAATAAAACAAAGGATTCCCCCCGCCACAATCCTCCCTACCATTGCTTGTAACTTCACAAGTGAACTGTCTCTCACGCGAGAACTGGTTTTATGCCTCCAAGAGGACTGGATCTCTGTCTCATTCATTCTTATGTCTGCTTTTCTTCAGTGGTTGTCCGCATCTCATGCCACCAGTCGGAATATTCCTTACCGTAGCTGGCGAAGTCTCGTCGTTTCGAGTTGATTTAACTTTACTAACGAAACAGAGGAGAAAGACTTCTCCCTCCTTCCGTTCCTAAAACATTGATTGGTTCCCATGCGCTGAATGCATCGCCACTGACGTTGGAGCAGCTACACTCCAGTTGCAGTCGAGTCTCACGAGTTGCTGCATTGCCATATCTGGTCTGTGCTCAGTCAGCCGATCCTTCTGCTATTGTTGCCATACCCACACAGCTTGCTACAGCCGTTGCAGTTGTTCTTGTTTTCATTACTAGTCTACAGATGCTAACGACCTCTGTTCTAAATCTTGGAAACATATAGAACCTGATTGACAATAGAAGTATAGCGTATAATAGATGTTACGGATTACGCATATGGCCCATGTTACGGTGGCGTCAGACCTGTTTTTTTTTTTAAATAAGATAACCGATGTTCTTGTACTTTGTAATGTCGGGGCTCTAATTCCAAGGGCATTTGTCATATGAAGGTAATGCCTTTAACGGCAGATAGTAATTCAGGCCCGTATTCTTTACGCCGGAATTCGTAATAACGCAGAGGTACCACGTCCGATGAACTCCTAAATTGCTGAAGTAGTTTGTAGTACATTACGGTATCAGCTGATGGCATTATTAAGCAACGTGTGTCTCCACATTGTTTAGTGATATGAATCGCAAAGACCGAACGTCGGGGTCTAGTAGTTAGGAAGCCCGTATTTGGCACGTTTCGGATATCGGCTAACCTGACATTTTTGGCGGTTTTCCACATTCCTTCCAATTAAATTCCGGGATGGTCTTAAATTTGGCCACGACGGCTTCCTCCTGCACCCTGCTCTACCGTTCAACTGCATACACTCTTGAAGTAGCGACATTGTCGTTAGTAGGTCATAAATACATACGAATCGGCTAGTGTGTGAGAGGATTTCATGGTGGTATATTTTCCAGACGTGTATCGGTCTTCGTAAATTGGTCATTACGAGGATCAACGCAAGACTGGAAAATGTGGCGCCTTCTTCCTATGTACAGACTGCCATTATTGTGTACCATGTATTGTAGATGCCTACTGAATTGCACAGTGTCTTAATATGTATGTGTGTGTGTGTACATATTCTGTTTTTAGTTACAGCTTGGAGCTTCGTCTTGTATATATTTTATATTCTTTCTTCCATTTCCCTCATACATCATCTCTGCTTGCAGACTGTTGATTAATCGTCTTGTGTCAGACTTCACGAGAAGCTAGTCGTTTCTTAGCTAGTCAAGATATTTTCCGCATTTTGTAGAACCTGGAGGTTCATTACCGTGTTGACTGCAGCCTGCCACTTGTCCGTATCGTGAGCCAGATGAATCCATTTACCCTGTTTCATTCTCTTTTAAGGTTGCTGTACACATTACCCTTCTACTTCCGGGTCTTCGAAGTAGACGCTCTCCTTCATGTTTCGGCAGCAAGACGTTTCACCCAGCATACGTGTCGCATGCCCCGTCCAGCTCATCCTCGTTAATTTGTTCATCCTAATAATATTTGTCGAGTAGTATGAATCATGAAGCTGCTCGTTACGCATTATTCTCGGTTTTTTGTTGTCTTCGCCGTCGTGAACCCACATAGGAGTACCTTCCTCAGCAACATATTGTCGAACACCGTGCCCGTAGTGTAAGGAACCAAGTTCGACACCCATGCGAAACAGTAGACTTGAAGCAATTAAAATACAGTCGTTTTTATTTATAATGGAAACTGTTTATAAGCATGGAATATTTTGAGTACGGGATAGCTGTTCTTGTCATTCCTTTCCCAAGGTAATGTCAACCAAACGGGGGTTCCGTTGTAAGAATGTCCTGACCAAAAATGTCCGGGCTCTACGTGGACGATGGAGTGCGTTGAACTTGCTTTGCTGTCGCTGTAAGGATTCCTGATGTAACCTTGTTAGTAGTGCACTGTTTATGTTGGTGTGGCTTCAAGGTGTCGAGGTGGAATGTAGAAGTGATGCATCCCATGCCTACAGGAGACATTGCATTATTAAAAGCAAAATTGTCCTACCTACCTTTCGTAATACCTACAGACTCACTAACTTATTTCGGTAAAATCTTACATCATTTGATTTTGAGACCGCTACTACTGCGGAATAAAAAAACACAACCGGAATATATATTAACATTGATTTCAGTCATTAAAAAAAACTTTTACGTACTATACGTTAATTTTTGCATTTTACAGCTTGATTGTAATACTAATATTGTGATGTGCGATCGCATAAGAAACGCAAACAAAAATCATTATGTAATACGAGGTGAATTTTACATGTAATTCAAGTCTGATGATGGATTATTCAATCCGAAACTCGTAGCGTTTTTCTAAGAATGTATATATATATATATATATATATATGTGTGTGTGTGTGTGTGTTGGACTAATTTTATGTGTGTATATATATATATATACACACACACACACGTGTGTGTGTGTGTGTGTTGGACTAATGATGGTGGTAATGTTTTGATGTACATTATTAACTGCTCAGAGCCACCGTTGCTGCCTACATTGTGACCCCTGAAGATGGCCAGAAGTGGCCGAAAGATGTAGAGGTAAATAAAAGCAGTATTGTTTTATGTGTTTGTTATGTTATTACATATTCACCAAATATTATTTGGGAGATTAAATAAAAGAGGTTGAGACGATCGAGACATGTAGGACGCATGGGGTATTGAAAACATTTTAGCTGGAAAAGTGAATTGGTCAGACTGAGGTTTTAGGCACAGGCGGAAGGTTAATAGTAAACTGAATGTTATTGATTTAGAGTGGCAAAGTGTGGATTGGATTCATCTTATACAGAGTAGTTCCCTACAAGTAGTTGAGCGAGTGATGGCGTTTCAACAAGTACAGCGTGACGTCACTCGAGCTGCCATAAACTAGGCATTGTATTCGAATATGGTTGAATGCTTGCACTGTGATCGTGTTGCTATAGGAACTTTATACGTTGACAATATCCTGGAATGCCACGACGTGTGGGTGTAAGTAGCGAAGTGCGTGAGTCATGCCGTTTAGAACGGAAAGAGAGGGGAGGAGGAGCCCCCGCACTCTCCAGGAAGAAAATTGCGTAATTTTGGGCGGCCCGTCAGCGGTGATGACACGACAGCCTGGCATGTTTTGCGCGGGAAAGTTTTTTATCGTTGGCAAAGTGAATCTCTATGACGGAGTCAGATGCCAAGTTGGATTGTGACGTGGAGTAGACTGCACGTTCCAGCGATTGCTGGTGCGTGTTATGTCTATTATCTTTGACACTGAACTTGCATTTACGTTGAATAAATAGTGGCGTAAGTGCAGTTAACACCACCTGGTTTTTAGTGTGGCAAAATGTAGAAAGGAGCCGATCCCAGTTGCTGCGCGTGGGTCTGCGACAGTTCGCTTGCTGGGTTTGCGATTTCGAATCCCGTAGGACGCGTGGTTGTCTGTTTCTTGTGAGTGTGGTGTGTTGTCCGGTAGAGACGACCTCTCGTCCGGAGGAGTCCTACCGAGTGTGGTGTGTCTGAGTGCGATCTCGAAACCTCATCAGTGAGGTAGCCTAGGCCCACTAGGGCTGTCGAACCACGAATAAAGAAAGGTAAATTTCCAGTGCATGGTTAAGTACATAGCAACAAAGACACATGGGAGATTGAACATGTGGCTCCACGCATTCCCAAACTCTGAGAACAGCTCCAGTCATCGGCGTTAGAGCCGACGTGGGCGGAAACCATTGGATAGCAGGCTGCGGGATTAATTGTTGCTCATGTAATTGATGTATGTGCACATTTTTCGTTAATGTGGATTCTGTGTACGTCACTGTTGTTATTGAGTTCGTGTCTTTTACACGCTTCATGGAACTGCTCTCTGATGAGTTTCTGTTGCACGCGGTGCACAGTTTTCTCGGTATAATTATACATTTTGATTTTTTACATGTTATTTTGTTTTCCCATTTACTCCTTTGTCGAAATGTGTTTTTAAAGTCCCGTTTTTTTTGTTTGTACACTAAATTATTTTTCTGTATGTTAACCCCTTTTTCGTATCGGGCTTGGTTTTTTTTTTTACACAGAAGAAGAGCTTTAGGGAAGATTTGTTGATTGTTCACAATATCACATACCTAGCTCAAAGTATTTATTAATAGTCACCTTGTAATTGGAGGCTAAAATATACATCTTGCCAGACCATACTTGGGTTTTATATTCTACTAAAATGTGAACTCATTTAATGTGGCCTGTTTCCCGAGATACATTGCTGCACTGTCAGTTGAGTGCCTGTTTTATGTCGGAAGTTCTCAATGACGCCTGCGTTATTCAGAAGTATCAGAAAGACTGCCGTCTTGCCCTTCGGCCGAAGCCCGTTCTTACCTGCTGGAAGTGATGATTGGTAATTCTAATTAGATTAAGCTGTTTTTGTCGGTTTTCGTGGCGTAGTTTACAGACGTTTCGGGGGAGCGTGCTGTGTGCTTGATCAGGGCTAGCAGTCTAGATTACAATCCATGCGGCTTTGTACCCATGTTTACTTGTGACGCCAAAGGTTTGTATCGTTTCGCTCCCTGTCATTCACGTTGTATGTCACATGCATTTGTTTGGATGCCGAATGATGAAAGAATGAGTTGTTCCCACGGTGTGTTGACAGTTTAATGCATCTAGGTATGTTTTTTGGTCCGTGATGACGTTGGTATGTGTGTCCGAGTGCGTGCGTGCGGAGCTTCTGATTGGCGCCATATTGAATGTGGCTCTTCCGCCGGCCGGTGTATTGCGCAATTATATTGTGGTATACTCCATTCAGTGCCGCCATTGCGTGGTTGTGAGCGTGTGGACGTGGTGACGTCACTAGCCGCTTATTGCCGTCCCAGCCTCAGCTGACCGAGCGGCACAAATTGGTTAGATCCTGTCTGCGCGCGCATCCATCAAGGTTGGTAGTTCCACATACTGCAGTGAATCAACCATCCTTTTGTAGACTATTGTGTGGTAATTCTGATACTTTTAAAAATAGAATCTCCCCTACTTACTGGAAATTGCATAATGACAGCTAAATTTGGAACAGGCACCATTTCTGCTAACTTAATCTTCCTAGTTAAGTAATATTTTGTCGGTTTTTTGTCTCTGTCGGGACTGCAGAAGAAATTTTTCGTTGAAGTCTTTGGCGATTTTGATTCACACACTGCTATGGAAAGCGAATGCTCCCGTTTATAGAAGCCGAAGGTTCACTAGCATGTTCACATGAGCCCGCTACTGGGTCGTATCCTAATTATAATACTATTTACGCCCCCTCGCCTTCTGTTTTTTTTTGAAGATCCATTTTAATATGATTTGCACCTAGGTATTAAGTTGGTATATGATTTCGCAATAACATGTATTTTTCGTATGCCGCGTGCGTTACATGTCCCGCACTGTGGGCTTTCAAAGTGTTTCGGGCGCCGTTCGCAGTGGGTTTCGTTACAAATTCTGTACATTGTGCCGTAAATTAAATCGTGTTGGAAGCATCTGCTGTTGTACTTGAGAATGCGTTTATTTTTCGAATAGCACCCAAGTTGCATTTATATATTGTGTGCACTTTGAGCAGTGAAGAAACAACGGATATTAATCGGACATTCCTTAACACAGTATTAATTTGGAGAGATTTTCCAGTTTGATTTTAAGAAGTCAAACTTTTCTTAAATTGCAGCTTAACTTATTTATTTTAAGAAATCTGAGGAATACTCGTACTGTGTTGCAGTCATCACATGGGCAGTGATGGGCCATTAGTTACTGTTGCCAAATTTAGTATTTTCTATAATGAGAGACCAGGCCGTTGCTGTATGTCCGCCTGTTAAATTGAACATCATCTGATGTTTGTGCGGACACGGATGAAGTAGTCTGTGTTTTTTTTACGGCGACTTCATTTAGTGTCTTCCTGCGTCTGTGTTGAAGTGAATGGAATGCAAGAGGCTGGCCTTGAACTTCTCGAAATTCTGGTGGGAAAGTTTGTGCGTCACTCAGTCTCATTCATGGAGCATGTTGGCAGTATGGGCAATACATTAGCTGAGCATCAGAAAGTTTGGTTTTGAGATATGGATCTTACAGGCCGACCCAATGCAACGAGGGGTTGTTGGCACGAACATCCTTTAGCATGGTATGAAGTTCATGCGTTTTGGACACTTTTCTCTGTGTCTTCAGGTGCTGATGCGATGGATGGCAGACGTTAGTATTGCACAGAATTATTACATTAATTATTGCAGTTGTTATGTTTAGGAAGTTGCCATTGAACGCACTGTAGTGGGACCTTCCGTGGCGAAGGGTGCACGAAAACGAACTCGAATCTTCAGACATTCAGTTAGGCGGTTTCCGTTGATTCTATTGCCTTTAGATTGTGAAACTTGGAACATTCAGTCAAGGAGTTTCCATTCTAGTGCCTGCAGGTTGTGATACTGCAGGCGTTCAGTCAAGGAGTTTCCATTGATTTTAGTACCTGCAGGTTTCCGGAGGTGGAAAGAAATTTCGCCTGTTTATTTTATAATTTCTACTTATATTGGGGCTTGAACTGCAGGAGTACATTTATGGCAGTGATAAATATTCCTTTATGAGATCTGATTTTGGGCTTTGGGATTGTGATACCCTGTACTCTGATACATGCTTGCCATCCTTTTGGAGTAACCTGCCGCTTCCATCTTCAGGGTAACACTACTGTGCAGAATATCGATACATGTTACGGGATACGATACCTTGTAGAAATGCGCCTGCCAGTAAGATGGACGCAACAGGTTATCACGAGACATAAGTAGTCACCGTACCGGATTGCAGGGTTGTCAAAGCCTCGAAGAAAGACTTGTTATTTTCTTGCAGCACAAGAAAGACTCAGGACAGTTGATAGCGTCTTATTCCTCATTTTGTGCGTGTTTTACCATACAGGCCTTGTTTACTGTCAATTTGTAGTTTGCAGTGTGTGTAAGGTGCATTTCACATTAGTCCGTGCTGCCAGCCAGTAAGACCGCCCGGCAAGAAGTCCAATCACACTGCGGACTACAAGCCTTTCCAGTTACGAGTACTCGACTGCAGACTCATGATGGAATGCGGTGGCTGTGGAATGTGGTTGGCGATGCCTCGGGGGGGCCTTGGAACTTGGCGTGTTTGTTGGGGGGCCTTGAAAGGGGAATTGCTCTGCTGCTGCTGCTGCTGCTATTCCAATGGGGAGGGGAGTGGCACTGTTAAATATATCAGTGCTTGTTTTTCTGTTTCCATATGGGTTTCCCTTTTCCTTTACAGATGTTCATAGCGTTTGCGGTTTTATCGTCACACCACATTCTGCGAGATATGAGGTTCAGGAAGCGGTTAAAGAGGACCCATGTCTTGTGCGATATGACGCCGTGTTGTACAGGGAAATGGTAACGAGACAGCTTGGAGGACCTTGCATCCATCGTCGGGGGTGTCAGATCATGGCGTTCGAGTCAGTTGAACACCGGGTAGTTGTAATACCTGTAATGTGGTGGCAGCAAACTACGACGAAGCGTCAGTGTTTACCTGTTGACGTGGCATCATATCCCAGAATACATTAATCTTCGGTTCACATTCCGACACAGGCGAATTTGCATATTAGATTCTGGTAAAACATTTTTGTGGTTTGCATTTTCGTAATTCCCGCAGAGACGTCGAAATTGCGGGAGGGGGTTACTGCGGAGTGCAGCTGGGTCATTCGCCTCGGCGCCTAGCGTTCTCTCTCCCTCTCACTTCGAGGTCCCGGGCTTCTAATCTGAATCGTGGGCATGACACATTTTTACAGGTCGGTGTATTTGTGCTTACCCACTAGAGTACATCTCGGTACTTTCGAACGTTTACAGTTTTGTCGATCGTTTCGCTGCTAGGCCGTAAGTCGTCTTTTGGCTTATCTATAACTGTCTCTCGGATGTTTTAATTTATGATTTCCTGTCGGCTGTTAATGTATTTACATTTGGTTTTTCTGATAACCGTATTAACCCTGCTATGCCCAGCTTGGATGTGAGAAGGGGTTGGGCGGACCCTTGAGGGGAATCAGAGTTATCTTCCGGCCCCACCCGGTGTTAGCATGGTGGCGTGCCGGCATAGCTGGCGTCTGTTCCCCTCGGGAGATCGACCGCATTGCGTCACAGCGCATGACCAGCTGATGTGGTGATACATACGCAAGGTCATCACACGGTGTAAGACATTTGTTGTGGTGGCTGGTGGGTAAACGACCCGGCCTAGAGTCGAAGAAGGGCCCCCGCTAAACGCATCCAGCTGGCCTGTAGATTGTGTTCAACACAGAAGGCTATTTAAATCTCATTTCTGCTATGCTTGGTATTCTGAGCGTTGGTGAGTGCTGACGTAGTGTATTCTGGTAGAAATTACGACATTTAAGAGGAATGTGCTGCCTCCTTCTTCGGGATTGAAATGTAGTCTGCATGTTCCTCCGACACGTCGGTCAGTTTATTTCAGGCCATACCACGCCACGTCGCAGACGGCCATTTTTCCCCCGTGTCCACGGAAGCACATGTGGGGCGTAGAGGTACGGCTGTACTCGTTCTTAGCCTAGGCAGTAGATGTAGATAAATGGTGAACTTCAGACCCGTACCACTTTACCCCCGGGAAAGAACCGCCGTGCTTCTTGAGTAGGATGCTTGATGAGCAATGCAGCAGGTCTCGACAGTTTTGGGAAGATATGTGCTTAGAACAATGGCCGCTGCCCGTGGTTTAGTTGACGATAATAGGGGTGGTGTAATGGAATTCTTTGTAATGACTGGGAAGGCCACTTCCGACTGCCATCTTGAATTTATGTGCCCTGTAGCCATCTGACAAATATCGAAGCGTGACTTACAAGGTAATAATTTAATACGTTACTTTCATGGTGCTTAGATTTAAAATAAATGTGGTTTTGAATTCAGAATGGCTGGTCACTATCCGAAACATGTAGTAGCCGTTTTTATTGTTGTACATTTTCCGTGCAGCTATATTACATATACAATATTTATTACCGACTTGTTGCACGGTGATTTTGTTGTTATTAATTATTGCTCCGAAATGTTTCGGCCACAGTTGTCGGCCATCTTCAGGGAGCACGCAAGTTTTTCAACGTGTGCAGCTTATGTGTCACCTTATGTGGGAGAGATTCTACACATCATTGCCCCATTGTAATTAAAATGAAAATATTAAAACCCTTAAAATCAATTTATGACAACAGAAAATTCTTTTAATTTGACACCGTTGTAATTTGCTGTGTCCAAACATCTGTGTTTTAACATTTCTGTACTCAGCGTATTCATTCATAGCCTGAGCAGGAAATACCTGGAACTTGATTCCATGATTTATTTCAAGTGAAGAATTGCAGTCATGTTTTCGATCACTTTTGAGAATTTGATCAGTAACGTATCCGAAGTGCAGGATAATCGTTTTGCCGCAGACCACATGTGAATCGTTTTTCATTAAGTCCTACAGGCAGACAACTCGACTGTTTTTGTTTGATCAATTGCCAGACCCACTGCAGTGCGCCAACTACAAATCTGGATACACCTACTAAGAATATGCAAAATATCAAAGACAAACATGCTGATCAGCCCGCTAAAAAACGCGCAACACCCTGCAGCATCCATGTGTTGCCTCTGTTGGACAGTTGTAGGTGGCAGTAACTCATTTTCAAACATGTATATGTATATATATGTGTATATATATATATATATTTGTGTGTGTGTGTGTAAGATGGTTAGTGCAGTGTTTATAGCGCATTATGTAATTAAAGTGCTGATATTGTGGTCCTGACAAAGGCGCTTTTTATATTTATACATATATATATATATAGTATATGAATACTGGAACATTATATGTATGTGTATATATATATATATATATATAAACGCATCTACATATATACACCCGCGTTGGTAGCCGCTGCACTCGCTATGTTCATCATGGTTTGCCCCTTCGGGCCTGTCCGTGCACTTCGCAGTTCTTTGACTCACACTAGATGCTAAAGTACCTGTAATCTACACAGTTAACGCCAGTTACTGTATCCGTGCTGGGTGACTTTACAGCAGGTGGAAGTGCAGTGCGTTTCTTTCATCGCTGTCCTGAGCACTACGGTTGTGAAGCATTACTCGGTGGATGCAGGCCTTCTGTGCGATAAAGCTGCTGTGCGCGGTGTAGAGATGTAAGGAAGACTGCGCAGTGCTGTGCAGGCCCGTGGTGTGATTTTTCTCTGCTTTCTTTATCTCCGTATTTTGGCACCTTTTAAAGGTGTGAATTGGTTTGCAGTTTGGCAAAATGGCAGCGATGTTCTGAGCGGTTGCAGGGAGAGCGCGGTCTGCCGACAGAAATCTCTAGTGCTGTAGACCTTTAAAAAAGATGCGGACTCTTTGCCAAAATAAATAAAGAGTCGGATATAAATATTATTGTAAAACGCTCATTACAGACGATTGGGTCATTGAACCGATCTCCGTACCTTCAACGTTGTACGCCGTGAGAGGAACGCAGATGCTTTGCTAAATTAACAGACGTCAGCGAAACTGCAGTGTAAATATGAGTAAAGTGCTGTCCTTTTTTTTTTACAGAGCAGGGCTTAAGAAAAAAGAGTACTTAGCAACGGATGGGTAGACGTGACGTAATAAATGTGTATTGAAATATACTAAGTTTTAGTTGAAGAATAAAAGACCAACTTGATGTCACTTGCTGTTTTATTTCACTTCTTATGTGCTCAACATGTTTCGGACATTAATATATCCATCATTGGGAGCTTGCGACTGTGCTGCTGAATTACCACATTGGTCGTTTTGTTCTTAGTTCGATGTCTGTTGGAGATTCGGTGTGGTTGCGTTGGAGTGGTATCCGTGTTGCAGGCTTCAGCCACTCCAACCCAACCAC
>Ga0123357_10001254_pt1 | contig 26697 bp, 27 predicted proteins | sample TergutEmb28metaG_FD_89873 | JGI IMG/M metagenome (GOLD analysis project Ga0123357, IMG submission 89873) | Embiratermes neotenicus P4 segment gut microbial communities from Petit-Saut dam, French Guiana - Emb289 P4 | ecosystem: Host-associated > Arthropoda: Insects > Digestive system > Gut ...
CCGGTCGTTGTCTATACCCGCTCATCGGATGGTTATGCACTCGACATCAACGTCTTTGGCGATAGCAACCGGATGATACCGCTTGGCATACGTACTTCTCAAACAGGAACCATCGGTTTGCAATTTGAAGGCGCAGAAAACTTCGACAGTGCATTCCTGCTCGACAACCAAACCGGAACAAAAGTCGACCTGAAAACAATGCCGGCTTACAGTTTCGAAAAAACGACTTCGGATTTATTTTTGGATGGGAGATTTTCCCTGATAATCAGCAAGGCTCCAACCGGAAACTTCTTGCCGGTTCGGGGAATGATTTCGATATTCACTTCGGGCAGTCAATTGAAGGTTACTTCGTGCAATACTGCAATAGAAGAAGTTCAGGTGTTTGATATGCAAGGCCGGTTGTTGCATAAGGCAACGAATATCGGCAGTCCGGTCTACAGTTACGAGCTGGGGAATAGTGGAATGTATATCGTAAAAGCCTCTGATGGAGAGGAAATGGCAGTAAAGAAAGTGATTAATAAATAAATCAATTCTACTTTAAAATGGGTTCAAAATTTATAATGATTAAAAGATTCCTCACTTCGTTCGGAATGACAACAATAACAGAGACGACTGGGAAGGAAAGGCGGCTACGCCGCCTTTCCTTCCATCTTGTCCTAAAGTAAGGCTGTCATTCCGAACGAAGTGAGGAATCTTTTAATCATTATAAGTTACCAAGTTATTTTTTACATAGCACTAAAGTAGAAGTAGTATTAAATTAAATAAAAAAATTATGGAAACAAATAAAGCAATGAACCGGACAAACGCTCCGGATACAAGAGAAAGATATGAAGCTCCCGTAATAGAAATAGTAGAAATAAAGGTGGAACAGGGATTTCAAATGTCGGGATATGATTCTCTTAAGGAGAAAATTATATAACCATAATAGTTAATATAAGCATAGAGGCACAGAAAAATATTTATAAATTCTGTGCCTCTGTGTTTTAAAATACGGCGTTCGCTTATATTCAGAGTATTAAATAGAGAGGTTTAACAGGTTATTTTTGGCTGTTTTCTTCATGCTTGTAGTTTATAGCAAAATCTCTCGCCTTTTGTATTGACTTCGGATCTGTTTTATCAATATCGTACTTTTCAGGAGAAGGAATGGTTAATTCAATACCGGCTTTAACGTAATTGTCTTTAGTGATAAGATTTTTATTTTCGTCGTAGATATAAATCCAAAAAACGGGATCTCCGTATTCTTCGAATGAGATCATTGTCAATCGTTCTCCTACTTTTGTTTTACGTTTCTTGCCGGGTGTCAACGTTTGTTTAATCGGCATAACAGTGTCGGCGGGATTAATGGTTTCTCCGGTTTCTCCGTACACAACCTCTTCGTCATTTTTTTCTTCTTTTTCTTTCTTCTCTAAGTCGTATGCTGTCTTAACCGGTCGCGCGTAATTTGTTACCTCTTTATTGTCTCTCGATAAAAAGTAAAAAATAACAAGTAATATTGAGACGGCTAAAAAAGTAAAAACTACAATTAGTACATGCTTTTTTCGTCTTGCAGCAATTACATCTGAAACTTCATCTTCTCCCGGTTCAAATGATGGGATAATATTCTCAGAAGCCGGAGTTTCTTCAAAGATGTTTTCTTTTTCTTTGATTTTTTTTCCCTGAATGTTTTCCCTGCGTTCTTTTTGCGCTATAATTTTTTCTTCTTTTTCTTCAATAATAACAGGATTAACAAGTGGTTCGGATTGTATTTTTGTTTTGATTTTTTTTGTTTCCGGCATTTTTTCAGGTTCCTGAAAGGAAGTAGTTTCTTCTATGATTTTAGGTTTTAGCGCTTCATAAGGTTTATTAATAATCTCACTTAACGTATTATCTTGAATGTAAGAAATTTTGGTGTGGGCCGGAATTAAAACTCTGGCGCCGGTTCTCACATTAACACTTTCCCTGTTTTCAACTTCCGTTAATCTAAAAGTGCCTAAATTCTTTATTTTAACTTGCTTATCTTCGATAAGAGAATCTGTCATCAAACCAAAGAATTCCCTTAAGAAAGCATCTGCATCCTTTTTAGATATTCCTGCTTTATCAGACAGCAAGGTAGTCAATTCTTGTAAATTGATTTTTTCTCTCATTATTCAGCCTCTTTAATTTTTTCTTTTAGCGTAGGTGAAACCTTATACCCGATTACAAGTTTGGGAGGGATAAGGGTTCTTTGTCCGGTTGCCGGATTTACACTAATGCGTTCTTCTCTTTTTTTAAGTTCCAGCGTTCCGAAATTATGAATGGACACAATATTATCAGACGATAACTGTTCGGCAATTATGTCTGTTGTGCTTGCCAGAAGTTCATTGACTTCTGCTTTCGTTTTCTTTAACCGTTTAGCCAGTTCTGACGTCAGTTGAGCAGCATTCATATTTTTCCTAATAGATCAAAAGATTGAGCGCCTGTTATTTGAACTGTATAAAATTGTCCGGTCTGTAATGTTTTATCCTTTGAGATTAAAACTTCAGGATCAATTTCAGGAGAATCGTATTCAGTTCTTCCTACATAAAAATCATTTTCTTCGCTATCAACAATTACTTTAATTGCTTTTCCTATTTGTTTATTACTGATTTCAAAAGCTATTTTTTCTTGTACAGCCATCAATTCATCCATGCGCTTGAGTTTTATTTCCAGGTCGATATTGTCTTCATAATGTTTATTAGAATACGTTCCATCCTCATCGGAATAAGTAAACGCTCCTAATCGTTCAAAACGCATTTGTTTTACAAACGATAACAAATCCTGAAAGTCTTCTTCAGTTTCGCCCGGATGTCCGACCATCATCGTTGTGCGAAGATGAATATCCGGTACTTCTTCCCTGATTTGTTGCAATAAGTCAACAGTCTCTGCTTTTGTGATATTTCTCCTCATCATTTTTAGCATTTTGTCGCTACTATGTTGAAGAGCAATATCCAAATATTTACAAACATTGGGACGTTCCCGCATTACTTGAAGTAATCTCAGGGGGAATTTTGCCGGATATGCGTAATGCAATCTAATCCATTCCACTCCTGGAATGTCTGAAATATTTTCGACTAATTCCGGTAAATATAACTTTTTATATAAATCCAAGCCGTAATAAGTGAGGTCTTGTGCGATGACCTGAAACTCTTTGACGCCTTGTTCAACTAATTTTTTAACTTCTCTTTTTATATCTTCTACGCTTTTGGATTGATATTTTCCCGTAATGATTGGGATTGAACAATAGGAACAAGTCCTGTTGCATCCTTCGGCAATTTTCAAATAAGCATAATGTTGGGGCGTTGTTATAATCCTATCGAGTGACAGTTCTTCGTGATAAGATTTCCCCAAGTCTGAAATTAACGATTTCCAGTTAAATTTCCCGTAAAACCGGTCTACTTCAGTAATTTCTTTAGATAATTCACACAAATATCGTTCCGAAAGGCATCCCATGACAAAGAGTTTTTTTATTTTTCCTCTTTTTTTTGCCTCTGTGTATGCTAAAATAGTATCAATAGACTCTTCCTTTGCATCACCTATGAACCCGCAAGTGTTGATAATGACGATTTCTCCGTTTATCTGAGGCGAATCATGAGCAACAATATATCCGTTGGAGGTCAATTGGCGCATCAATAATTCTGAGTCGACCAAATTCTTAGAACATCCTAAGGTAATTATGTCGACTTTATTTTTTTTCATTATCTCCAAACAAAGAATCTACAAATTCCCTTTTTCTGAAAATTTGCAAATCTTCTAATCCTTCTCCTAATCCGATATATTTTACCGGAATATGAAATTGATCTGAGATTCCGATTACGACGCCACCTTTTGCAGTTCCATCTAACTTAGTGATAGCAAGTGCATTTACTTCGGTGGCAGCGGTAAACTGTTTCGCCTGTTCGAATGCGTTTTGTCCGGTTGAACCATCCAGCACCAGCAAAATTTCATGCGGAGCATCGGGTACAACTTTTTTCATCACATTCTTTATTTTAGTCAACTCGTTCATTAAGTTAACTTTGTTATGGAGGCGACCTGCCGTATCGATAATCACAACATCTGCATTGTTTGCCATGGCTGAATTCAGGGTGTCGTATGCTACAGAGGCAGGATCGGAACCCATTTTTTGTTTAATAACCGTCACTCCGACTCTTTCTCCCCAAGCCATTAGTTGTTCTACTGCCGCAGCGCGAAATGTATCGGCAGCGCCAAGATATACTTTGTATCCGGCCTTTTTGAAATGGTAGGCCAATTTTCCGATAGTTGTTGTTTTTCCAACGCCATTTACCCCGACAACCATGATAACATAAGGTTTTTTGCCGGCAGGAATCTCAAAATCACCGGATTCTTTTGCATCTTCTCCGATGAGGAGTTTTGTTATTTCTTCTCTCAGGATATTTGTTAATTCTTCTGTGTTGACATATTTATCTCGAGAAACACGGTTTTCAATTTTTTCAATTATCTTGAGTGTTGTTTCAACTCCGACATCAGAGGTTATAAGTACTTCTTCCAGATTATCCAATACATCATCATCTACTCTGGATTTTCCTGCAATGACACGGGATAATTTAGAAAAAACACTCTCTTTTGTTTTAGAGAGTCCTTTGTCTAATGTTTCTTTTGTTTCTTTTGAGAAAATATTGAAAATACCCATATCAATGTGTCAATTAAATAATATGCCAATGTGCCAATTCTTTTCGTGCCTTGTTTGTACTTTTAATTGGCACATTGGCATATCATTTAATTGACACATTATTTTGTGCTCGCAAAGGTATAAAAATATAGCACATAAAAAAACTTCCTTTCGACAATTTTCTCGAAAGGAAGCCTTTATACTTAACTTTGCGCGATTTTATTTAGTAAAATAATCTTTTACTGCTTCATTTGGAACCATTTCTTCTTTGAAAATATAGGCTCCTGTTTTAGGCGATTTCACCATTTTGATGACTTTCGCATAAGAACGTCCTTCTGATTTTTCGCGATATCCCGCGACGGTCTTCTTTGCCATGGTTTAATCTGTTATTATTTAATTTCTTTGTGTAAAGTTACTTTTTTTAATATAGGATTGTATTTTTTCAATTCCAATCTCCCGGTTGTATTTTTTCTATTTTTAGTAGTAATGTAACGAGAAGTTCCCGGCATGCCGCTTTCTTTGTGTTCTGTGCATTCGAGAATAACTTGAACTCTGTTACCTTTTGCTTTCTTTGCCATTTGTAAGGTCTCCTAATTTTAAGCGTTTAAATAACCTTTTTCTGCAGCTTTTTTGATAGCTGCATTTAATCCAATCTTGTTAACAGTACGTAAACCGGCAGCAGAAATATTAAGACTAACCCATACATCTTGTTCCGGCCAGTAGAATTTTTTAGAGAATAAGTTCACATCAAATTTTCTTTTTGTTCTGTGGTTTGAATGTGATACATTATTGCCAATCATTGCTTTTTTTCCGGTAATTTGACAAATCTTCGACATTTTTATTTTACTTTTATTGTTTCAATCTAAAATAATGCGTTTCTGCAACGAGGGTGCAAAGTAATGCATTTTTTTTCTAATTGCCAAATGTTTTTTCTCATTTTAATTGTTATTTTTGCAAAAAAATAAAATGAAGCTCATACCGGAAAAACTATATCGCAGAATTCGTTACCGTAAAGGACATGGCGTACATTCTCCTTTTGCATACAATTTTATTACTAATATTGTGGAGGAGAAGCTTCCGTATTATATTTTTGAGGATATAGAAAAGAGGCGCGCCGAACTTTTGAACAATCAAGAGATTGTCGAATTTATAAGCCCGAAAGGTGTCTTAAAGAAAAAAACAGTTGCCGAAATTACATCAAGGGAAACGCAATCGGATAAATATGGCGCTTTATTGTTCCGTTTGGTGAACTTTTTACAATGTAAATCTGTTTTGCAAGTTGGAGCATCGACAGGAATTATGTCGGCTTATATGGCAACTCCCCGAAAAGATATGCAATGTGTTGTTTTGGAAGATAGGGAAAAGTTGATTCCTATTATCCGGAAACAATGCAATGCACTGGAGTTGAACAATGTAAGAATCGAACAAGGGGAATATATCAGTACGGTTGAAAATGTATTGAAGGAGCAGGAGTATTTTGATATGGTTTTTCTTAATACGGCTCGTAATCCGGGATTAACTCAAAACATACTGGGAAAGCATATTAAAACACGTTTTTTAATTATAGACGGTATCCGGAGAAATAAGAAAACAAAAGCTTTGTGGCAAACAGTAATGGATAATCCTCATGCAAAAATTACAATTGATTTGTATTATTTAGGTATTGCTCTGTTTGAATCAAAATTCTATAAAAAACATTATAAGGCACATTTTGATAATGGAAAAAGACAATTTCAAAAGCAAAATTTATACAAAATCGGGCGACAAAGGCTCAACTTCTTTAATTGGAGGAAAAAAAGTTTCAAAAAGTGATGCCCGGTTAAATGCTTATGGGACTATTGATGAATTAAATTCGTTTATAGGCTTGTTGATTGAAGAAACTGTGGGTGATGGCGATGGTATGGTTTTGCGAAATATTCAGTCTTTGTTATTCGTTATAGGTTGTGAATTGGCAACGGAACCTGATAAAGAGTGTTTCCGTCAATTGCAAGAATCGGATATTGATATGCTGGAAAAAGAAATCGACAGGATGGATGCAACTTTGCCGAAATTGTCGGGTTTTGTTATGCCCGGAGGAAGCCGGAGTGTTGCGGTTTCTCATATTTGCCGTACAATATGTCGCAGGGCGGAACGTTGTATTTGTGAATTGAGCAAATCTGAATTTGTCGACGATCAGATAATTAAGTTTGTCAATAGATTGTCTGATTATTTTTTTGTTTTGGCTCGTAATTTGTGTCATGTAGAAAATAAAGACGAAATATTTTGGCATAATACTTGCAAATAAAATATATTATTATACTTTTGCCGAAAATTTGAGTACGATTGAATATAAATCGATACTAAAAGCAACTAACAAAACATTTTAGACGTATGTATTGGACTTTAGAATTGGCATCAAAATTGGAAGATGCACCATGGCCTGCTTCAAAAGATGAGTTGATTGATTATGCGCTGCGTTCGGGCGCTCCTTTGGAAGTCATTGAAAACCTTCAAGAGATGGAAGACGAAGAAGAAATTTATGAGAGCATAGAAGATATTTGGCCTGATTATCCAAGTAAAGAAGATTTCTTTTTCAACGAAGAAGAATATTAGGCATAAATAACGATTAAACGCCTCAAAAAGAGGTTGAAAATGAATGCAATAGCTTACTGAAAAAGTAGGCTATTGGCGTTTTAAAGTGTTTTAGTAGGGAAGTCGCTATCGGCGATTGCCACAAATCAAGCATTGGTTTCCATTCCACGGTACGTAGCGTTTGCACGAAGAACAAAGCCATTTAACGGGAATATTAATGGTATCTTCCGGTTCTATTTCCGAAAATCCAAAATATAAGATTGTTGTTTTTTCGATTAGTTTGTATAATTCAGACGTAGTTATTGCCCCATTTTCCAATTGAGATAATAATTTTGCCAACACTTTATCTTTAGGCCGTTGCTCTAATAATTTATCATGTATGCTTCGGGCTATGTTAGAAAGCTTATTTATCATGGCAAAATTGGTGGTATAATGAGGCATAAAATCACTTTTTATATTATTGCAAATATCATGAGCAGGCACCCAATTAGCAAAATCATTTATACAAAAATCACTTTTTAAAGAATATGCCTTTTTTATTATAATAAAACGTTTAGGATTATATAATAAACTTTCAGGAAACAAATGGTCTATCGTCAAATTTTTCCATTTTAGATTTAGTCCGCAATAGAAACATAAATAATAGTATGATTTCCATAGGGCAAATCTTTCGATTGGAGAAAATTTATATTTTTTATGGGATTTTTTCATCTGGTTAAGCAAATTATTCTTGCGGTAATTGCATAAAAGTACATTTTTTTTAGATTTAATGAAAAGAATCGTACATTTTTTTCGAATATTTTGAAATTATTTTTTATAAAAATAAAAGATTTAAGTGAAATTATCTTTTTACCTTTGCCTGCCGTTTATTTTACCGTAGAAATATAGGTTAAAATTCTATGCGTCCTGTGTGTTTAAGAAAAATATAAATCAATGCAAATCGAAGTAAAAAATATCTACAAATCATTCAAAGATGTACATGCCGTGCAGGGTATTTCGTTTGCTATTCCTGCAGGTGAGTTTGTTGCATTACTCGGCCCTAACGGCGCCGGAAAAACCACCACCGTTGAAATGATGGAAGGATTGAAAAAGCCTGATAGCGGCAAAATACATATACAAGGAAAAACCTGGCAGAAGCACGAAAAAGAATTGCGAAAAATTATTGGATTATCGCTGCAGGAAACTCGTTTTTCTGAAAAATTAACTTGTAAGGAAACTTTGCGTTTGTTTGCAAGTTTCTTTGAATTGGGTGATAGGCGTGTAGATGAAGTGATAGAACTGACCGATTTGGGAAGTAAGGCGAAATCGTTAGTCGGTACACTTTCGGGCGGACAGCGTCAACGGTTGGCGTTGGCTGTGTCGCTCCTGAACCGTCCTGAAATCTTGTTTTTGGATGAGCCTACTACCGGATTAGACCCGCATTCGCGCCTCGATTTATGGAATATCCTTAAATCATTGAAAGACGAAGGAAATACCACGCTGATTTTAACCACGCATTACATGGAAGAGGCCGAATCGTTGTGCGACCGCATCATCATCATCGATGAAGGTGAAATTTTGAAAGAAGGAAGGTTAGAGGATTTGTTGAATGAAAATGCACGTAATCTCGACGAATTGTTTATTCAACTGACCGGCGGAAAAAAATTAGTGGAAACTGTAAGTATCGTGTAAAATGAAATCGTTCAAAAACAAACAATTATATCAATTAACATTCACGCAAATACTGGAAACCATCCGTGAACCCGAAGTATTATTTTGGGGTATTATTTTTCCGGTATTGATTTCCATCGGATTGGGTTTGGCTTTTACGCAGGATTCCGAAACAAAATTCCGCGTCGTAATAATAGAAAAAAGCCCTGCCCGTTTAGATTCATTGCTTTCGGTTTACGCTTCAACCGAGACGGATAAACAGGTTGAGACACATATATGGAAAATTGCAGACAAAACGTTGGGAAATACTGTATTCCGTTTTATACATAACGATTGGAAGGCAGGAATTGTGTCCCTCAAACGAGGAGAAGCCGATTTGCTGGTTAGCGATTCGCTGGAAGTAACACGTTATCATTTCGACCCGCACAATTCGCAATCGCAATTAGCATATCTTAAATTGTCGGCTTTGTTGCAATCTCCTGTTTCATCGCAACAAATCAGTTCTACCGATATCGAGCCTTTGCGGTTAAAAGGCGTTCGTTACATCGACTTTCTTGTGCCCGGATTGATTGCAATGGGTATTATGAGTTCGATTATGTGGGGAGTCAGTTATACGCTTATCGAACGGAGGTCGCAAAAACTCTTGCGGCGCATGGTGGCCACACCGATGAAAAAATCGTATTTTATTTTTGCCATGATGTTTGTCCGCATTATCATGAATTTTATCGAAGCGGGTATTATTTTTTTCGCCGCCGCTTTATTGTTCGGCATTGAGATACAGGGAAATATCGGCGCGCTGATGTTTTTATTTTTGGCCGGAAACATTGCTTTTACCGGTATTGCCGTATTGGTTTCCTGCAAAACATCCAAAACCGAAGTCGGCACAGGTTGGATTAATGCGGTACAGATGCCGATGATGATTCTGTCGGGTGTTTTTTTCAGTTATCACAATTTTCCCTCGTGGAGTATTCCGGTCATCAAATTGCTTCCGCTTACGGCTTTGGCCGACGGAATGCGTAGTATTTTCAACGAAGGCGCCGGGTGGATGGAGATTCTCTCGCCTTCGATTGCCCTTTCGGCTTTTGGCTTTATTTGTTTTGCAATCGGCATGAAGTTGTTTAAATGGTATTAAAAATAAATTAGCCACGAATTTCACTAATTAACACAAATTTATTTTTGGTGTTGTTTCGTGAAATTCGTGGCTAAACAATATTATTTGATAATTTTCTGCATACATGGTTTCCCATCATACACTATTTTTACCAAATATACTCCTTGATTACAATGGGATAAATCGAAATCAAAAGCAGACGTTCCGTAATAATACTTTCTCAACACCAATTGCCCGCCGATGGAATAAACATCTACGCTTATATTGCGAGCCTGTTCGTCTATCCATACAGAATAGTTATCCGTGCCCGGGTTGCGAATGATTTTGGGCGTTCCGGATATTTGAATCTGCTTATTACCGTTTACATCTTCATTCGATTGAACAATTTTAAACTCTTTGGAATACTCCGCTGTTTCGGGAGCCGTTACGGTGATGCTGCCTTTTCTGAATGTTCCTAATGGATTTTGTTCTACTTCTAATGTAATGTAATTAGTATCAAATCCTTCCGTTCCCGATTGGATTTTTATCCATGGCGTATTGCTGACAGCCGTCCAATCCATTTCTTCCGAGCCTTTATTTTCGACTTTCACGGCAATTGTCTGAGCGCTTTTCCCGACAAGAACAGAATCATTCATACTCAAAATCGATCCCATGTATTTGTAATTGGCTTTCAGCGCAATGTCGCTGTTCATACCGGCTGAAACCGTAGTTTGAGTAGAAGCTACTGCGCCAAATTTGTCTGTCCAGTTTACAAATTTATAGCGACCATAATCGACAGGCGCTTCAAGATTAACGGAACTGCCACTGTTATAAGTACGGTACAAAACTCCTCGCCCGTTATCGCGTCCGCCTTTGTCTGTTCTGGATATTTCGATATACGGAGAAAGTGAAAGACTGCTATTATCTACATCGCCGGCATAGACATCCAAATTGCGGTTGTTGGTCGGACGTTGCGTGAAATCGTATTGTAACTCAAAAGTCAAATTGTCAATCACCATTTTTGTATTGCCCGAAGTAACGTCGTTTTTTGAAATGCGAATGTCAGCCCAAGCGCCCGGTTGGGAATAAATCATGATATTATCATTTGCCAAATTACCCAACAATGAATATAATAATGAGTTGCTTGCAAAACTTGGAGTTTGCTGATCGACAATTCCACGTTTGGCGTCGTAAGCCATCCCCCATGTTATTGGACTTTGCGTTTGATTGTTGATATGATCAAACCAGTAAATCTGACCGTTACTGCGTATCATCGACCTGCCGGAATGTTCCATTAACAAATTGAAATTAGCGAAAGAAGGATTTTGATCGCCTTCCAAATGCACTTTTATATCGTAAACTTTGAAATTCACGATACGCACATTCTCTTGATTGGGAGCGATCATCCCCCGTTCATAAATATTCAAACGGACGTCGCCTCCGGAGTTTAAAGCAGTCAAATCATCAGCTGTCAGATCAAAGCGAAAAGGTTGCGTCAATTGAGGAGGGTTGGAATTATATACGGCTAAAATATTAGACGTTACAGTTGACAACTGCTCTTCATACAGCGCTTTTAAATTATTAAAATCTTGATCGCTCAAAGTAGGTTTATCAGGATTTTGTCCGGCAATTGCAATCAAACGATCCATAATAGCCGGTAAATTTAACACGCCTGGATAGGATTGCAGCAACCGGTATTCGTATGCTTTAGCCATATAATAATGATATTTGAGTAAGCGTTCTTTGGCTCGGCGATCCATATCATCAACATATTGCATGGCTCGAAGGTCGCGTTGGCTGTTACCTGTAAATACATTATTGCCCAAACCATCGACGGCAGCTATGTTTTTTTGAACTTCAACACTTGTTGTCGCGAAATTATCCAATGTATTAGAAAGTTTACTAATCAATTCCTCTTTTCGAGTATTTAAAGCATCAGCTTCGGCTATCAATTCCTGGTATTCTCTCGACTGCGCCTTTAATTTATCGAGTTCTGCCTGTACCTGATCATTTGGAGTAGAATTTTGCGTCAATGCTGTACGCAGTTTATCAACGCCTTGTACCAATGGATCTACTGTTTTGCTGATGCTTTTATAGGCATCTTTAGCTGTGTTGTAAGTTGAACCAATGGAAGACATATCAATCCCTTTCAATGCATTGGTAACATCTGAAAAGCCGCCTGAACTAAAAAAGCTGGTCGCAGTACCGATAAAGTCGCCTACAGCAGCCCCATATCCAATATAATCGGTATTAGCATTGGTTGCTTTGGCGAGTGCATTCGTTCCGACTGAAAGCGCTGCACCGATACCGGCTCCGATAGCAGTGCCTACGCCGGGAATAACGCTGCATACAATCGGAGCTGCTTTCGCGATACAAGTAAGTACACCGCAAACTGCGCCCCATTCATTCTGTTTATCTATATTACTTTTTGCCTGAGCAAGCAACTGCTGCGTTTTTTGGTTTATTCTTATAACCAGTTCGTCTATTTGCTGTTGCAAAGCGGTTGCTTCGTCCTGTAATTCAGGAATAAGAAGCGCCAACTGGTTGACCAAATCTTTGTTATCGCTCAAATCCTGTTTTACTTGCTGTATGGCGTCATTACAGGCATTGATGCGCTGCTCGTTGGTACCGTTAATATTTTTGAGCCAATAACTTAGATACATCACCCGGATGGCTTTGTCTATTTCCTGCTCGAATGCCGCTTTATTCACTTCAAACGAAAGCATGGGAACCCAGCCTACGGGATTACCGAAATAGTCTAAATTCTGCCCGATGCGGGAAACAATGGCTTGCATTTCGTTTTCTTCGTTGTTAAGCTCCATTTTTGTTGCATCGTCTAAACCTTCCCATTCGGCGGATGCTTTCAGGTCTTCTATCCGTTGGGTATATTGCGAAAAAATGTTGTAGGTAAAACCGTTATTGATATTCAAATAGGCGTCTTTGGCATGTTTCACGACAGCGGAAATGAAATTGGGGTGCAGCCATGTAAATTCTTTGTCGTTAAATACAAAATTACCATCACTGCCTTGTTGCCCTGCGCCAACAATATTTTTGTTAGCATCCACCTGAATACCGGCGCTACCGTGGATGGCGTCGTAAAAATTACTCACATCTATTGTTGAAGTCAATATTCCTCCATTTCCTCCATTACCCGGAGTCCGAGTGGTTTGTTGTGTAGTCCACCCAACGTTTTGTCCTTTACCTCCTACTAATATAAACCGCTTGGCAGGAATGCTTTGCGCGTAATTCTGGATATACAGCGTAATGTTTCCTGCATTGGCGCCGGTAAGACCTGTGTCGGAGGAAAGCATATCAAACATTACAGGAGAAGTGTTGATAGATGCTTTTTCCTGATTGGGCAAATCTTCAAAAACCAAGTCTTTAGCATAAATCGTCACATTGGTTTGCGGAAAATGCAAGGTATCACGTATTACCACCCTTTCGGCAAAAATATTCAGTTCCGAAATATCTTCCCTTCCGGTCAAGCCGCTTAACCTGTTTTGTATTTGACTGTCGAATACCAATTCTTTGCCGGTGATGCTGAAACTGTAAACATCCCTGACAGCATTATTGAATTGTACATTTTTTTGTACGGTTTTTGCAATAATTGTGTAATCGTCTGTCGAATCCGGCAACGTTTTAGAGTCAACTCCGAAAGCGGCATATTCCGGCGGCGTAGCAGGCATCAAGCTAAAAAGCACATCCTGTATAATCAAATTGCCATTTGCTTCGGCTCGAAAAGTTACCGTGAAATTACGCGCATCAGCTATATCGGGAGAATATTTAAATCTTCCGGTTTGCTCGTCGAACGTAATTTTCCCTTCAGGCGGGAAATCAATTGTGTAACTCAACGTAACATTATTAGCTTGCAAGGTATCGGTAAGCACATAAAAGCCTATCGTAATATCGCCTTCGTGCCACACGGTTTGATTGGGAATAGCTCCGATTTGAAAACGAGCCATCGAATCCAATTCCACGTTCATGGGCAATAATTTATTGAATGCAATTTGTTTGTTTGCATTATTGTTATCGCCCACCGTCAAAGGATAGCCAACAATAGACGAAAGGTTAAGCGCATTCCGGTCTTGCATTGTTGGCGATTGTGCGTGCAAAGCCATTAGCCATGTCGCACATAGTATGAATAGTAATATCTTTTTCATGATGATTAATATTATGGTATCAGACATTATCCTCTACGTCTCGCAGAGACGACACTTTATTAACCGTAGGTGAAGCGTAGCGTAACCTGCGGAGCAGAGACACACCCCTCTCTCATAGCCTCGCAGAGGCGACACTTTCTTCTCTATGATGTGTCGTCCCTGCGGGACTTGTGGTGAATGTATGATGTTCTTCTGTCCTGTCCGTAGATTAAAATCTACGGTTAATAAAGTGCTGTCCCTGCGGGACACTTGGGCATAATATTCGATAATCATTTTTAATATTTGATGATGTAATAGACGTAAACATTTTTGGGACGAATTTCGGTTGTATTGTCACGACCGTATACAATAGATGAAAGTGATGCGTCTAAATATATATTTTTTGCTGTTCCGATATGTGAACCCGGATAACCGCGAGTTCCACTAATAGTAGTAAGCGCACCTGCACCAGTTGGGTCAGAATCATTATTCGTAAGGCTGCCAGTTATATTTGGAGCAGCATCATTCTGGAAACTACCAACCGCAACACCGCTATTGCCTCCTGATTGTAGAGGAGTTCTCGTACTTCTATTTCCATCAACTTGGCTTCCTGTGGGTTTGTCATCAACACCACGCAAAAATACGCCTCGCATATCCGGTAAATTGAATGTAGTGGAATTATTTCCAAATCCCCACGCTGTACCAATAACAGCGTACAAGGCAGCATAATCCGAGCGACTTATAGCGCTACCATCACATAACAACCAACCGGCAGGCACTTTGCTTGCATCTCCGGCAAAAGGCATAACCGAACCCACAGGCGAACTAACGGCATTTGTCGCTGCTTCAGCATAAGGAACACTGGCTAAAGCCGTATAGCTCAATTCACGATAATTACCATTTTCATTTATTTCCACTTTCAGCCAATAATGCACGGCTGCAAAATTGACATCGGCGAATGTTGCCGCCACACCTCCTGCTTTCGTCCCTTTTCCTATGGTAACTCCAATTGTTCCGTAAGCATCGGTGATTACCTTCTGTATTTCAATCCAGCTTGCCTGAGTAGCTTGTTGACCGGGCATCAGCGAAAAACGCAACTCAATACTTTTCAACGGCATCACAAAGCCGTCCAATCCGCGAACTACCGCTTGATAGTTAAAACCAAGACCACTGTTTCCTTGTGCAAAACTTGTTGCCGCCAATAAAAAACAGGCAAAAAATAAAAAAATATGTTTCATAAAAAATAGATTTTTATCGCTTTCCGTCCCCTGGTAGGCAAGTTGATAGTGTTGTGTATGAAAAAAGCGTGGGACTGTAACTATATTCGTCTCTGAGGTCTTAGGATACCTTACCGCAAATAAGTAGCCCACGCCGGAAAACGACGTGAGCATTAACTACTTATTCTTACGGTTTGAAATTTCCTAAGTTTCAGAGGCCGGAATAAAAGCTAACGCTTTCTTTTAAAAATATATTATAAAATGTGTTTAACTACATAGTTATTTTGTATGTAAAATTTATATTATTGTTTTTTTGTCTGATATATCGCTTGAGGCTCTGCAACAATGTTGTAACTTGATTCTAATTTTGCTATCAAAGGATATTTTTCGGGATGCACCAAACTTTCTATAGCCAAATCCACATCCAAAGCATCCCACCGGACACCGGTACGTCCTACTGGCTCAATATTAAATACATCAGAAATTTTTGCATTTTCGAACCATGGGTTAGAGATATAAGGCAAAAAATATGTATTTCCGTATGCTTCAATCATGATACCATTTGAAACGATGACGAGAACTTTAACGGAAGTGTTTGTCCCACTTGTTTTTGAATTCTGTTTCATTTTTCGTTATGATTTTCAATATTTCATTTAATTTTTTATCTGAAACATAGCAAGGTGGATTTTTGAAATCCGTACAAAAATAAAAATAAATCCTTTTTATATCAAAAATAATCTATAAATTTGTACTTTGAAAATAAAATAATTTGATAAACAAAAAACTATGAAAACAAAGAGTAAAAAACAAACTGTAGAATTAGAAAAACAAAACAAAACAGAGGAACAAAAACCGAAGTCGAAAACTACGCTGTTTTGGGAAAAATACCCCAATGGAATTCTTAAAATAGTGGATATGAGAGCTGTACTAAGATGAGATACTATTTGGATACCAATATTCTTATTTTTGTATTGAGCAGTGATAAAGATGAACTTAATACCCACACATTGGATATATTAGAAGATTATTCCAACACATTTTATCTCAGTACCATCGTTTTGAAAGAGTTGATTCTTTTATATAAGGAAAGGAAACTTGAACATTTAAAATACAAAACTTATAAAGATTTATTTGTTACCATTGATGAGTTAAAATACGAGATAAAACAAGTAACAAAAAAACATCTTTTTTCTTATGCTGAACTTACACCAATAGAAGAACACAAAGACCCAAACGACCATCTGATTATTGCACAATCTATTTCTGACAAGATTCCGCTTATATCCTCCGATTTGAAGTTTGAATATTATATTAACCAAGGCTTGCAACTTGTGTTTAACAAACGATAATTTTACCCATAAATTGCCAAAAATAAAAAGCCAACCCTCGTAAAAGAGTTGGCCTTTTATTTTTCGACGAAGAGAAATAATTATTTAACTTCTGGAGCAGCAACTGTATCAGTAGGTACAGCAGCAGTAGTATCTACAGCAACAACATCTTGAACTGGAGCTACGGGCTCAGCAGCTTTTTGTTTACAAGATACAAAACTTACAGCAACAACAATAACAGCGAATAAAACTAACTTTTTCATTTTTTTAATTAATTAAAACGGTAAAACTTATATAAAACTTATTTTTTATTATCCTTTTTTAGCTTTTTTACTGAAAACTGCTGCAAAGTTAAGTAAATTGTTTGATTGAAAACAAATTTTAATGATTTTTTTTAAAAAATTTATTCGAGCTTATGTTCGTTAAGAGTATATGTGATTGAATTTCAGCTATATAATCTCTATTGATACAAATATCTTTTAATACTCTTTTTGGGAGTCTTTTCAAATTCTGTTGGATATAGCTCAATTTCGGAAATTTTCTCATAAGGAGCTACCACTTCGTTCAATAACTTCTTGTTTTCTTTCATGATGTAGGATAATTTACTTTGGTCGAGCCCGGTTTCATCAACAGCATCGAAATCGGGATATACAAGAGCTACCAGTTTGCCGTTTCGCTCAACAATTAAGCTTTCCATAATAAAAGGTAAATTATTGAGTTTTGATTCAATTTCTTCCGGATAAATATTTTGTCCGCTTGGTCCGAGAATCATACTTTTAGAACGCCCTCTGATAAAAATCCTGTGTTTTTCATCGATAGTTCCCAGATCGCCTGTTTTCAACCAACCATCTTCTGTAAAAGCATTTTTAGTAGCGTCTTCGTTTTTGTAGTAACCAGCCATTACATTCTCGCCTCTTACTTGTATTTCTCCGGCAATTTTGTATGGATCTTCCGAATCGATTCTGACTTCCATAATATCCAAGACAGTGCCGCATGAAGTTGGAACAAAATCATGATGGTGATCAAAACTTATCAAAGGAGCACATTCGGTCATCCCATAACCAACCGTAAACGGGAATTTTATTTTGTATAGAAATTCTTCCGTATCTTTATTCAAAGGAGCCCCGCCAATAACTACTTGTGCAAAATTTCCACCCATTGCGTCAATTAGTTTTTTACGAATCTGAGCGTAAATTTGAACATCAAGAATAGGAATTCCTAATGCCAAACGCATCGTTCTTTTGCTTAATAAAGGTAAAATCATCTTTTTGTAGATTTTTTCTAAAATCAAAGGAACTGTAATGATAACATTTGGTTTGACTTCTTCAAATGCCTGCAATAAAATTTTCGGAGACGGGGTTTTACCCAGGAATGTAACATGACAACCTTCTGAAATCGCGTATAAAAACTCGAATGCACAACCGTAAGTATGCGCTAAAGGTAGAAAAGACAGGATAGTTTCTTGTCGTTTTAAAATTTCTTTTCTTTTGACATAGGTGATATTTCCTGCCAAATTATTTCCCATAATCATAACGCCTTTACTGAAACCTGTTGTTCCGGAAGTATAGTTCAAGACGATGACTCTTTCATTGGGTACATCGGCATAGAGAATATCTTCTCTTGTAAAACCATCAGGGTATTTTTCCTTAAACTTTGCTTCTACTTGGGCTACGATTTTGTCAATATTTTCTTCTTCCTTTTGATATAACAGATTGAAATCGGTAAGAGAAAGAACTCCCCTGAGATTTTCCATCTTTTCTTCATCCAAGGTTTCCCAAATATGGTCGGATGAGAATAAAAACAGTGATTCGGAATGGTTAATAATGTGCTGAATATCATTGGGATTGAAATCTTGTAGAATGGGCACAATAACAGCTCCATAAGTCACACTTGCTAAATAAGCGATTGCCCAATTGGAGGAGTTTTTCCCTATAAGAGCGATTTTGTCATTTTCTTTAAGGCCTGTGTTTTCAAATACGATATGTAATTTGGCTATTTCTTGAGCTACATCGCGATATTTCAACGTTGTTTCTTCACCGTAGTTCGTCATGGCAGGCAGGTCCCAATTGTATTTGAACCCATTTTCATACAATTTGATAAAATTTTCTTTAATCATAATGCACACTTTTTAGTTTTCTGTGCAAAAATAGTAAAGAATTTGTAAAAACAAAAAAATATGATTTATTTGATTAAAATTTAGCCACGAATTACACTTTTTATTTCAATGTCATTTAGTTAAGATTGGATTCCTCACTGCATTCGGAATCCAATCTTAACTAAACGACATTGCCTTTTATTTTGTGAAATTCGTGGCTAAATTTTTAAATAGAATCATTACCTTTGCGCCGTAGTTCAAAAATCATCATTTCTAAAAATTCTAAATAAATACAAAATGGTAAGTTACAAAGAATTAGGTCTCGTAAACAGTATAGAGATCTTCAAAAAAGCGATTACGGGTAAGTATGCAATCCCTGCTTTCAACTTTAACAATATGGAACAAATGCAAGCAATTATTCAGGCTTGCGTAGAAGAAAAATCTCCGGTAATTCTTCAGGTTTCAAGCGGCGCGCGCAAATATGCAAATCAAACACTTCTGCGTTACATGGCTCAAGGAGCTGTTGAATATGCAAAAGAATTGGGTTATGCCATTCCTATTGTTCTTCACTTGGATCATGGCGATACTTTTGAATTGTGTAAGAGTTGTATCGATATGGGATTCTCTTCTGTTATGATTGACGGATCTCATTTTCCGTATGATGAAAATATTGCTTTAACCCGTAAAGTTGTAGAATATGCTCATGCCCACGGAGTAACCGTAGAAGGAGAATTAGGCGTATTGGCCGGTATCGAAGATGATGTTGTTGCAGAACATCACACCTATACTCAACCCGAAGATGTTGAAGATTTCGTAAGCAAAACAGGAGTCGATTCGTTGGCTATTTCCATTGGCACGTCTCATGGAGCTAATAAATTCACTCCGGAACAATGCACCCGCGACGCTAACGGCGTGTTGGTTCCGCCTCCATTGCGCTTCGACATTTTGGAAGAAATCGAAAAAAGAATTCCCGGTTTCCCTATTGTATTACATGGAGCTTCTTCTGTTCCTCAGGATCAAGTTGCTATTATCAATAAATATGGCGGCGCATTGAAAGATACTATCGGTATCCCGGAAGAACAGTTGCGCAAGGCCGCCGCTTCTTCGGTATGTAAAATCAACATCGACTCCGACGGTCGTTTGGCAATGACTGCTGCTATTCGTGAAGTGTTTGCGTTGCAACCTGCGGAATTCGACCCAAGAAAATATTTAGGCCCGGCTCGCGAAAATCTGAAAAAACTTTACAAACACAAACTTGTAAATGTGTTAGGTAGCGCAGGCAAAGCGTAGGATTTATTTTTTAATTTATTAGCCACGAATTTCACGAAATAACACAAATCTATTTTTTAAGTGTTATTTCGTGAAATTCGTGGCTAAATTTTATGTTAAAAATGGAAATTGAACAAGATTTATTTCAACGGACATCATTATTGCTGGGCGACGAGCGAATGAAAAAAATCGCCGGAGTTCGGGTTATTATTTTTGGTTTGGGCGGAGTCGGTAGCTGGTGTGCGGAAAGTTTGGTGCGTTCGGGTATTCGCCATCTTACAATAGTCGATTTCGATCGGATATGTGTTTCTAATATTAACCGGCAATTGCAGGCAACAACTAAAACCATAGGGAGAGTAAAAGTAGAAGTTTTGAAAGAACGCTTGCTGGAGATTAATCCGTCTGCAGAAATTAATGCCCTTCAAATGACTTACAGCCCGGAAACAAGCGATTTTTTTCAACTCCAAAATTATGATTATATCATTGATGCAATCGATAGTTTAAAAAACAAAGTCCATCTAATTCAAGCAGCAACCCAAACTAATGCAGTCTTTTTTTCTTCGATGGGGGCAGCGTTCAAAATGGATGCTTCTAAAATCCAAGTGGCTGAATTCTGGAAAGTAAAAGGTTGTCCGTTAGGAGCTGCACTAAGAAGTAAATTGAAAAAAAGCGGACTTCCGTCGAAAAAATTTCAGTGCGTTTTTAGCGAAGAAGTCTTGAAAAATCAAGGAATAAATAAAACTTCCGAAACGCCAAACGGAACAATAGCGCATGTAACTGCCATATTCGGATTCACATTAGCAGGATTGGTTTTGCAAGATATGGCTATTTAATGTAATACCGCAATCCCAATAAAAGTTGAATTTGCTGCAACCCTTCTCCATCTTCTGGCCTCTTTACGTTGATTGTTTCTTTATATCCATTTTCTTCTACAGTCCAATTCATTAGAGTACCTCCCATAGAAACAACATGAAGTCCTAATGCCCAATTTTTTTCCAACTTGTATTCAACGCCTAAATCGTAATATATACCGACAGTCGAGCCATACATTTTTCCTCTCATATCCGGAAAATTCAGTTTAGATGTGTAACCTAAATATCCTATTCCCAATCCTAAATCGAATGTCCATTTTTCGTTTGCTAAAGGCAATCGCATCAAGAATACAGGCCCAATAAAATTAATCAAATCGTTTGTTTTCAACTCGCCTTCAACGCCGGTGTCAAGGTTTTGACCATACATGTTTTGACTGGCATTATATGCCGAATAAAGCAAGCCTAAACCAAAATTATCGTTGAAATAATAATTGAAAGAAGCATCATATACCCAACCGGACATCAAACCTTTTTGGTAAGCTTTCTCGAATCCTTCTAAATCGGGGTTTAATCGAGCAGTTCTCCATCCGTAACCCAAGTTGGCAGCCAGCGTAATTCGCGATAGTTTGCGTTCGGGTTTAATTACCTGAACACTGACGAACTGTCCTGAATCTGAACTTGCAACATTAATAGCAGAATTGAAATCGGGTACTCGTAAAATAGTTCCCGCCATTTGATGACAACTGCCTCGCCAAATAGAAGGCCGGATGTATTCGGTTACTACTACCGCATTTCCACCTACTTTTCGCGCTTCGCTTTTAAGGTGTTCTACCACTGTAATAGAATCACATTGAGTGGTAAATCCGCTGTCTGCTATCTTAATTAATCCTAAAGATTCGCTATTGGGTGGCACCGCATGGGCATCCATAAATATTTCCACAGGTGTATCTTCTGGTGCAGGAGGATAGGTCTTTGTCATAAGCGTACTAATGCGGGGAGCACAAGAAGTAAAGCCTAAAGCTACAATCAAAACAAATAAAAAATGTGATTTCATACGGCTATTGCTTAGATAGTTAATATATCGCAAAGATAGTATAATTTTTAAAAATAAACATATTTAAGGTGAAAATTCGACAACACTTCGAATTTCTCCCTTACTCAACTTCGTCGAAATAAGATCACCTGATTTTAATTCATTGGCACGTTTCACGGCTTTCCCATCTTTCATTGTAATCGAATAACCTTTTGCCAGAATATATTCCGGAGAAGATAATTTGATAAAAGCTTCTTTTTCTTTGAGTTGAGATTCTGCCTCGTTCAATCTGTTTTTTACGGCATGTTGCATCCTTATCTTGTATAATTCTAAAGCAGCATATTGTTTTTCCAACAAAGATAAAGCGGCGTGAGGAATACGCGTGGAGATATTTTGCAAGTCTTGATTGGTCTGATTTAATATTTGAGTTGTTCCGGAAACGATAGATGCTTCCAAATCCATCAGTTCTTCGTAAATTTCTGCTGTTTTTTCTATCAAGAAATCTGCTGCTGCAGTGGGCGTTTTAGCCCTGTGATAAGCGACAATATCTAAAACAGTATCGTCTCTTTCATGTCCAATCCCCGTAATGACAGGTAACGGAAATTGGGCGCAATTGGCAGCTAACAGATAAGAGTCGAAAGACGACAGGTCGGAAGTAGCTCCTCCTCCTCTGATAATGACCACTGCATCGAAAGCATCGGAATGTTGATAAATTTTATTTAAAGCGTTGATAACAGAAGATTCTGTTTGCTCTCCTTGCATCAAAGCAGGAAATAATTTAGGATAAAAAATAAATCCGTAGGTATTGTTACTCAAATGATCGGAAAAATCTTCGTAGCCGGCAGCCGTAGGAGAAGAAATGATAGCAACACGCTGGGGAATTCCGGGAAACTCCAGTTCTTGATTCATGGTTAAAATGCCTTCTTCTTCCAACCGGTCGATAATTTCTTGCCTTTTACGTTGTAAATCGCCTAAAGTATAAGTTGGATCAATATCATAAACAGTTAATCCATAGCCATATAATTCATGAAAATCTACTCCCACACGCACCAGTATTTTCAGACCGGAAATAAAACTCTGCTTGGTAGTTTCTTCAAAATAAGGCTTAATCATCTTGAAAGTATTGTTCCAGATATATCCTCTGGCTTTGGCCAATACAGCTCCCGTCAATTCATTTTTTTCAATAAATTCGAGATAACAGTGTCCATTCGAATGATTTACTCTCACATCGCTTATTTCCGCCGCCAACCAATAAGTATCGGAAAAGGTATCTTTGATAACTTCACCAATAAGCCGGTTTAATTGGGATAAAGACAGCGCATTTACCATTTGAGGAACTTTTGTACGGCTTGTTTTTCTCCTTGTCTGATATGAACGATATAGATACCCTGATTTAAGTTGCCCACATCAACAGGCGTCGTTACATCTTTATATTGAACAAGTAATTGTCCTTGACTGTTAAATATTTGTAAATCAAGATTTTTATGATCATCATTTTTCAGATACAACCGGTTTGTTATTGCATCGAAAAAGAGTAACGTATTGTATATTACCACTTTAGAAATCTCCGAAACATTATCTGAGTAAGCCTTACCCATATCCGGAATTCCATACCCGTAAGCGAAATCAGGATTATCATGTCTATCTCCAACACTTTTCATCAAAGCAATAATTTCTTTACTGCTTTTATGAGGTAGAGCTTGCCATAAACAAGCTCCCGCACCTGTCAAAACCGGAGAAGCAAATGAGGTTCCACTACCTCTGGTAAGAGTTCCATCTGCCCTGAAAAGAGCAGTTGATTCACCCATAGCTGATAAATCGGGTTTAATTCTTCCGTCTGCAGCAGGACCTCTGGAAGAAAAAGCTGAAATGGTTTCGTCAGCTTTGACGGCGGCAACCGTGATAATATTATCCGCATCACCCGGTACGGTTATTTTCCCCCATGCTTTATCTCCTTCGTTTCCGGCCGCATTAAAAACCAACATTCCCTTATTCCCTGCCATAGAAGCAGCCCTACTTGCAAGTATCGTATACCCGTCTAATTGCTCCTGAGTATGATTCATCAACGAATCGTCGAATATTGAATAGCCTAAAGACGTATTTACTACATCAATTCCAATGCTATCCGCATATTCCATGGCAGTAACCCAATAATCTTCCTCAACGGGAAATTCTTCGCCTTCAACTTCTGTTTTGAATAAATAATAATCGGCTTCAGGAGCTGTCCCTATCATCGTTCCGGGTTGATTTGAAAGCATACAGGAGAGTACTGATGTTCCATGAGATTCCGTAATTCTTAAAGGATCTTCCAATTTATGCGTAAAGTTTTTAACTTCCTTTATCTGATCAAAATTAAATGCCGGAATTTGATCACTGTTTTGAAAACCAATGTCTAATACTGCAATTGACATGCCTTTACCCTTAAATCCCGCATTGTGCAATATATCTCCATTCAGCATGCTTATCTGTACATATCCTTCTCCATACATATTGATGTCTTCGTTTGAAGAAGAACTGTATAGTTCAGGTTTCTCATATTTATCTTGTTTTAATTTCAACAAGTCAGATTGTGGTAAATCGCCTTTCCATACACAATAAAGGGTATCTACAAAATTCAAACTTTTCAATGCCGGAACAGCTGAAGAATCAGGAAGGTATACCGTAACGGTTTCTACCCATTTGCTTGTTGCCTTGATTAATGCCCCGGTTGCTTTGATTTCCGATAAATAAACCGGATCAATAGGCAAATCCGTACTGTCAACAGAAATTCCTTGACGCAATCTCCTTTCTATTGATTTTTCAGATAAATATGCCGACGGATTTTCTATCGTATAAGGAGGATTTCCTTTGTCTTTGAGTTCCAGACGAAACATATAACCTCCACAAAAGGAAGAAGTTGTATAGAATAAAAATAATATAACAGATAAAATATTCTTCATAAAAATTGTCTCCCATCTCTCTCGTTTAACATGCTACAAAGTTATCGTTTTATTTTTATTTTTCCGAATAATGTCATAATTAGCGTATGTTTTTGTACTTTTGCACAATCGTTTATCAACTTATATGGGACAAATTAATTTGAGAGGAATGGGAGTAGCCCTTATAACCCCATTCAAAGAAGACGAAAGCGTTGATTATAATGCTTTGATGCGGTTGGTCGACCACCAGCTGCAAAATGGCACCGATTATCTGGTGGTTCTGGGATCAACAGGGGAAACAGCAACTTTGAGCGCTGAAGAACAGTCTGAGATTACAAAATTAGTAGTTAGTCGTGTGAAAGGCCAAATTCCTGTTGTACTTGGAGTTGGCGGTAACAATACCAAAGCTGTAGTTGACAAGTTGAAAAAAGACGATTATTCCGGTATAGACGCCATTCTTTCTGTGGTTCCATATTATAATAAACCTTCGCAGGAGGGAATTTACCGGCATTTCAAAGTTGTTGCCGCAGCAACAAAACTACCGGTTATTTTATACAATGTTCCAAGTAGAACCGGCACGAACATGACCGCCGAAACTACGTTGCGTATCGCCCGCGACTGCAAAAATGTCGTTGCCGTTAAAGAGGCGTCGGGTAATATCACGCAAATGGATGATATTATCAAAAACAAACCTAAAAATTTTGAAGTAATATCGGGAGATGATGGAATTACTTTTCCTTTAATCACGTTAGGCGCTATTGGCGTTATATCTGTTATAGGCAATGCGTTTCCGAAAGAGTTCAGCCGTATGGTGCGGTTGGCTTTAGCCGGCGATTATGCCAATGCATTAACTATTCATCATCGTTTTACGGAACTTTTCGAATTGCTTGGTGTAGATGGTAATCCTGCCGGAGTGAAAAGTATGTTGAGTATGATGGGTTATATCGAAAATAAACTTCGCCTGCCTTTGGTTCCCACGCGCATCACCACTTACGAAAAAATTAAAAACATTCTGAGTGAACTGAATATCAAGTGTTGATGATTACTCCGGAGGCATTAAAGACGCTTGCAGCCAAAGCCGAACCTGTTTTCAAACAATTCTACAAGAAGAATAAGAAAAAATTGGAGAAAATGGATGAAGATATACATTATCTCCATGAAATTCATTCTGCAGCAACCGATTGCTTGCAATGCGCCAATTGTTGCCGCACATTAGGTCCTGCTATATACGATAAAGATATTGAACGGATAGCCAAAGCATTACGAATAAAACCTTCGGAAGTTGTGAGCCAATACCTTCAAATTGATGAAGACAAAGATTATGTTTTCAAGTCTATGCCCTGCCCTTTCCTGATGCCCGATAATTACTGCTCGATTTATGAACACCGCCCCAAAGCTTGCAGGGAATATCCGCATACCGACAGGAAAAAGTTCGTGCAAATTTATAATCTGACGGTGAAGAACAGTTATACTTGTCCGGTAGCGTATAAAGTATTAGAGGATATCGTGAATTTTTGAAGCGTAGCAATGCCGCATAGCAGTTAAATATATATAGCCGTGGGTAAGCGATAAACCAACCTCATTTCTACCTCATTCCATAAACAAAACAACCTCAGTAGCAATCGATTATAATATAACCCTTCAACCTCATTACCTCATTTTTCAAAACCTGCATTCTTGAATGAGGTAATGAGGTTAGGGTAATAAATAATGATTATCCGTAAAATGTCTTATTATAAAAAGAAACAGATTCCTCACTTCGTTCGGAATGACGATAAATTCTGAGATAATTCGCACCATATAAAAGCAAAAAGAGAGGCTCGTGCATATACACAAACCTCTCTTTCATAAAATTGGCAGCTACCTACTCTCCCACATTACTTCGCAGTACCATCGGCGCAATCGGGCTTAACTTCTCTGTTCGATATGGGAAGAGGTGGAACCCCGACGC
>Ga0123357_10001255_pt1 | contig 26695 bp, 23 predicted proteins | sample TergutEmb28metaG_FD_89873 | JGI IMG/M metagenome (GOLD analysis project Ga0123357, IMG submission 89873) | Embiratermes neotenicus P4 segment gut microbial communities from Petit-Saut dam, French Guiana - Emb289 P4 | ecosystem: Host-associated > Arthropoda: Insects > Digestive system > Gut ...
ATCATTTTTCTTTCATTATTAATTCTGTTGACTGTCCTTCGAGAGGATGGCGGGGGAAACTATGGCTTTATTGGATGTTACCTGTTTTTTTTAGCACAATTTTTTTTCTCCCTGAATCGCTGTTAATCCATTTTTTATTTTCACATCTGAGATATTCTTCGTATCTTTGACCCCAATAACACAAAAATAGTTGCTTATGGTGTAGAAACGGTGTAATAATACGCACATTGTAGAAATATTGGAAAAAGCGTTTAGCTTTTGTTCTTGTAATACGAAATCTCAACAATTTCAAAATGATTAAGAACAAAAAGATAAACGCTCACGTTTCTGTTATAGAGGCGTGAGCATTATTTTTTTATTTGATCATTTGGGTAGTTGAGAACCTCGTATTACAAGTAGAAAAATTTTGTCCGCGCTTTTTTTATGGGCGTATGTGAAGTATTTTATGGGACAGAGCGGACTCCGTTTGCCTATGTTGTCAAACAGCGAACGCGATGCACTCAAGCTAACTTCCGATTCTACGGAAGCCGGCGGATTGGTTATCTACAATACCGATATCGACTGTGTCGAATTTTGGTCGGATGGCAAATGGATAGACCTGTGTAACAACACCTCTCCCAATTTGCTGACAAACAACATTAGCTTAACTTCAGGAGCCGGTACGGATGCTCAAACCGTATGCGGCGGCACAGCCATCACGCCTGTTACCTATTCTACCACCGGCGCTACCGGCGCAACAATTATAGGTCTGCCGGCCGGCGTAACCGACCATTGCGGCGCTAAACCTGTAAGCACATTGGACGTTACAGTTGGTTGCGGCGCTTATGTAAGCAGCAAAACGGATTGGAGAGAATTTATGTGTTACAATTTGGGCGTAACAGACTACTCTGCCGATCCTGTTAATCCTTCGCAAAATATAAATGACGCAAAATATAAATGGGGAACAGGCTTGGTAGCATTGAGCGCTACAGATGATCAAAATCCGGCTTATGACAGTGGTTTTGGTAGTAATTGGCAAACCGCAGCTTATGGCGGTATCCCCCCAACAACAATCGCAGATTGGGACATGGACACCGCCAATCCATGCCCTTCCGGTTACAGGGTACCTTCTTATACAGAATGGCTTGGCGTAGCTGCTAATAATATTATTTCATTTACCTATAAAGCAACAGGCATGAATTCATCAATGGCAGGATCTAAGGTTGGCAACTCACTGTTCCTGCCTGCAACTGGGAACCGTAATAGTAATAATGGATCATTATACAATCGAGGTGTCTGTGGCTACTATTGGTCTTCTACTCACAGTAGCACCATGAACTGTTACTACACATACTTCTGCAATGATGGTAGCGCAGAATCAAACTTCGTGAGCCGTAACAACGGAAATAGTGTTCGTTGTATCGCAGAATAGGCATGCCTAAAATCGGAAAATCGCCCCATTTGAAAGGGTTTTTGGGGCAGGATTCCGTGTAGAGACGGGGCGCGCCCCGTCTCTACTGTTTTTTTGAAAATAATAATACTGGTAATTGTTCAAATCAAATTCAGTTTATGTAAAAAAAAGAGTTATTTTGTTGCTTTGATTATGAAAATTGACCATTATAAAACTACATATCAAAAATAATTTTCCATTTTTCTTTGCAAGGTCATAATAATTACTTATTTTTGTGCAAAATTTTTTGGATCTATGACCGAAGAACAGTTAAAAATTATACGGAATTTTGAAGTTCGGGTTCGTCAAGTGCTTTTTTTGTGCGATAATCTGAAAGAAGAAAATGCGGAATTGAAATTACAGCTTGTCAAACAGGAAAGCATAAATGATTCATTAAACAAAGAGAATACACAATTACAGTTAAAGTATGATAATCTGAAAGTAGCGCGGATGATTTCAGTGAGGCGGGATGATTTTAAGGCAACTAAAGACAGATTATCAAAATTAGTGCGAGAAGTTGACAAGTGCATCACTTTATTAAATGAATAAAAAAGATGCCGGATAACGACGAATTTAAAATACAATTGAGAGTTGCAGACAAAGTATATCCGATTTTTTGCAAACGTTCTAAAGAAGGATTATTCCGAAAAGCAGCAACTGCCATTAATGAAAAAATACTTCAATACAGTTCCCGTTTTTCGGGGAAACATTTTGAAATGAGAGATTTAGTGACAATGGCTGCTATTCATGTTTCGGTTGAAAACCAGTTGTTTAAGCAAAAAGAAGATACATCGCCTTTGTGGGAGAGAATTGAATTGTTGGACAAAGAATTGGAAGAATATCTCCAGTCATCTCAGCCAATTCAACTTCCCTGAGTTAATCAATTGTTTTTCTATATATTTTCGCACTATCTTATTTTTAAGTTTAGCTTAAGAAAGGATAGTTTTTTTTATTAATAATACATAATACAAACAAATTGGATATGGCACCAATAATAATTACCGGATTTGTCTGCTTAATAATCGGAGGAGGCATCGCGTGGTTCGTTTTGAATCAAAAAAACCTGTCAAAAAGTAAACAAATCATTGAAGACGCCCGAAAAGAGGCAGAAACTATAAAAAGAGATAAACTGCTGGAAGTAAAAGAGAAATTCATAACACTGAAAGCCGACCTTGAAAAACAGGTGAATATACGAAATTCCAAGATTCAGTCGCAGGAAGCAAAGGTAAAACAACGCGAAATGGCTCTGAATCAACGACAAGACGAGCTTCACAAAAGACGGACGGAAGTGGAAGCCGTTCGAGAAAACATGGAAAGCCAGTTAGAAATCATCGAGAAGAAAAAACAGGAATTGGGAAAAATTCACAAAATGGAAATCGAACGGCTTGAAGCGCTCTCCGGTATATCAGCCGACGAAGCCAAAGACCGGCTGGCGCAAACCTTGAAAGAAGAAGCGCAAACTTCTGCGGCAGCTTTTATCAATGAAGTGATGGAAGAAGCAAAGATGACCGCTAACAAAGAAGCGAAAAAGATTGTCGTTCAATCCATCCAACGGCTGGCAACGGAAACGGCGATTGAAAATGCAATTACCGTTTTCCATATTGAATCGGACGAAATCAAAGGAAGAATCATCGGCAGGGAAGGACGGAATATCCGCGCACTGGAAGCCGCTACCGGAATCGAAATCATTGTCGATGATACGCCGGAAGCCATTATCCTTTCGGGATTCGACCCCGTTAGACGCGAAGTCGCCCGTCTGGCTTTGCATCAACTGGTGCAGGACGGACGAATTCATCCGGCGCGCATTGAAGAAGTCGTAAACAAAGTCCGCAAACAGGTTGAAGACGAAATCATTGAAACAGGTAAACGGACAACGATTGATTTGGGTATTCACGGTTTGCATCCCGAACTGATTCGCATGATTGGAAGGATGAAATACCGTTCTTCCTACGGTCAGAACCTTTTGCAGCACTCGCGTGAAACGGCGAATCTCTGTGCAATTATGGCTGCCGAGCTGGGATTGAATCCCAAAAAAGCCAAAAGAGCCGGACTGCTTCACGACATCGGAAAAGTTCCAGATGATGAACCGGAACTGCCTCACGCTATTCTGGGAATGCGGTTAGCCGAAAAATACAAGGAAAAACCGGATATCGTAAACGCTGTCGGCGCTCATCACGATGAAACGGAAATGACAAGTCTCCTGGCGCCTATCGTTCAGGTTTGCGACGCTATTTCCGGCGCTCGACCGGGCGCAAGGCGGGAAATTGTCGAAGCCTACATCAAGCGGCTGAGCGATTTGGAACAATTAGCGCTTTCGTATCCGGGTGTAGTGAAAACCTACGCTATTCAAGCCGGTCGCGAATTGCGCGTTATCGTAGGAGCCGACCGTATCAACGACGTGGAATCTGAAAATCTTTCCAACGAAATAGCTAAAAAAATTCAGGATGAAATGACTTATCCGGGGCAGGTAAAAATCACGGTCATCCGTGAAACCCGGGCTGTCGCTTTTGCCAAATAAAGTGAATGTAGCGATTATAAAATACAACGCCGGAAATATCTATTCCGTTGAATGCGCTTTGAAACGACTGGGCGTTGAGCCGGTCATTACAGCCGACAGGGAGTTGTTGCAAAAAGCCGATAAAATCATCTTCCCCGGTCAAGGCGAAGCAATCCTGACAATGCAATATTTGAAAGCGCACCGGTTGGATGAATTGATTGTCGATTTAAAACAACCCGTTTTGGGAATCTGTATCGGAATGCAATTATTATGCCGGTTTTCCGAAGAAGGAAACACCGGTTGTCTTGGCGTTTTTGATACGCCTGTTTTGAAATTCCAGCCGGAAAAACAGGAAGATAAAATTCCGCATATCGGATGGAATACATTAACGCAATTGAAAAGCCGCCTGTACAATGGCGTTCGGGAAGGAGAATATGTTTATTTTGTACACAGCTATTATATTCCCACGAACGATTATTCTATTGCGCAAACAGAATATATACAACCTTTTAGCGCTTCTATGCATAAAGATAATTTTTACGCTGTGCAATTTCATCCGGAAAAAAGCGGCAGCGTGGGGGAAAAAATACTTCAGAATTTTATTGAACTTTAAAAAATGATAGAAATTATTCCGGCAATTGATATTTTGGACGGAAAATGCGTCCGGCTTTCGCAAGGAGACTACAGTCAACAAAAGGTTTACAATGAGGATCCACTGGAAGTAGCCAAACAGTTTGAAGATCACGGTTTGCATCGCTTGCATCTGATCGATCTCGATGGAGCAAAAGCCAACAGGATTATTAATTACCGTGTTCTGGAACGAATTGCGTCCCGTACCTCGCTGATTATTGATTTCGGAGGCGGACTGAAATCGGATTACGATTTGCAGATCGCTTTTGATAGCGGAGCGGCAATGGTGACAGGCGGAAGTGTTGCTGTAAACAATCCTGAAATATTTCAACAATGGATTGATAAATTCGGTGGAAAATCCATTATACTGGGCGCTGATTGCCGCGACAACAGGGTCGCTATCTGCGGCTGGACGGAAAATACGGAAGAAGATATTTTTTCGTTTATCGAAAACTGGCGAAAACAAGGCATTCTTAAAGTTATTTGTACCGATATTAATAAAGACGGAATGTTGGAAGGTCCGAATGTGGAACTTTACAAAAAAATCAAAGAACAGGATTCAAATATTCATTTAATTGCCAGTGGAGGAATAAGTTGCATGGAAGATATAGACCGGTTGGAAGAAGCGTCTATTCCGGGAGTAATTATCGGAAAAGCAATATACGAAGGCAGAATTGACTTGAGAGAATTAGGAATTAGAAATTAAGAGTTGAAAGTTGAAAATGTTGGCAAAAAGAATTATACCTTGTTTGGATGTAAAGGACGGAAAAACTGTCAAAGGGGTTAATTTTGTTAATTTCCGAGATGCAGGCGATCCGGTTGAATTGGGAAAACAGTATAGCGACCAGGGCGCCGACGAATTGGTATTCTTAGATATAACCGCTTCGCACGAAGGCAGAAAAACCTTTTCCGACCTGGTGCGGCGAATTGCAGCCCGTATCAGTATTCCGTTTACGGTAGGAGGAGGCATTAACGAATTAAAAGATGTCGATATCCTCTTGAATGCCGGAGCAGACAAAGTATCCGTTAATTCGGCGGCAATTCGTAATCCGGCTCTGATAGAAGAAATTGCCAATCATTTCGGTTCACAGGTTTGCGTAGTGGCAATCGATGCAGACCAAATCAACAATCAATGGGTTTGCTATTTGAACGGAGGCAGGATTCCTACGGATAAAGACTTGTTTTTCTGGGCAAAAGAAGCTGAGAATCGAGGCGCCGGCGAGATCTTGTTTACGAGTATGAGACACGATGGCGTCAAAACCGGATATGCAAATGAAGCGTTACGCACCTTATCCGTTTCGCTTGGCATTCCAATAATTGCTTCGGGAGGCGCAGGGAAAAAAGAGGATTTTCATGATGTTTTCACCAAAGGAAAAGCTGATGCCGCATTAGCAGCCAGTGTTTTTCATTTCGGCGAAATTGCCATACCCGAATTAAAACAGTATTTGAAACAGGGAGGAATAGATATTCGATGATGGATTTTAAAAAAATGGGCGGACTGATTCCTGCCATTATTCAGGACAATCAGACAAATAAAGTGTTGATGTTAGGTTTCATGAATGAAGAAGCCTTAAAAAAAACGCAAGCAACGGGCAAAGTAACCTTTTTCAGCAGGACAAAAAACCGCTTGTGGACAAAAGGGGAAGAAAGCGGCAATTTCCTGCATGTTATTTCTATCACAGCAGATTGCGATCAGGATACTTTATTGATAAAAGTCAACCCTGATGGTCCGGTATGCCACACAGGAAACGATACCTGTTTTCAGGAAAAAAACACGGAAGATATTATGTTTTTGAAACAGTTGCAAGACTTTATTGCCTGCCGCCGTCAGGAAATGCCGGAAAATTCCTATACGACTTCGCTTTTTAATAAAGGGGTTGAGCAAATGGCGCAAAAGGTAGGAGAAGAAGCGGTTGAAACCGTCATCGAAGCGGTTAGAGGAAATGATGAACGTATGTTGTACGAAGGTTCCGATTTGCTCTATCATTTAATTGTTCTTTTGACCTGCAAAGGTTACCGGATTGAAGATTTGGCAAATGAATTAAAAAGAAGACATAAACCCTAAACAAATGATTTAGTGATTAACGATAATCATTAATCACTAATCATTAATCATTAAAAAAATGGCTCTGATTGATTACAAAAATGTCGAAATCCGGAAAAATGAAAACATCATTTTGAAAGACGTCAACCTTTCCTTGAACAAAGGTAAATTTCTTTATATTATCGGTAAAGTTGGCTCCGGAAAAAGTTCCCTGTTGAAAACCATTTATTGCGAGATGCCTGTCAAAAAAGGGACAGCGTTGGTTTTTGATCAGGATCTAAGCAAAATAAAAAAGAAACAAATCCCTTTCCTGCGCAGGAAAGTAGGGATTGTCTTTCAGGATTTTCAACTGCTGACCGATCGCTCGGTTTATAAAAACCTGTTATTTGTTTTGAAGGCAACCGGTTGGAAAGATACGATTGCGATGCACCAACGCATGAATATTGTTTTGGAACAAGTAGGTATGTCGAACAAGCATTATAAATTTCCGCATGAACTGTCGGGAGGCGAGCAACAGCGCATTGTTATTGCCCGCGCACTGCTCAATTCGCCCGAATTGATTTTAGCCGATGAACCCACCGGAAATTTAGACCCTGAAACCGGCGCTCAAATCGTTCAACTCCTGCACGACATCAGCGAGACCGGAACAGCAGTCATTATGACTACTCACAATTACCACTGGGTTCAAAATTTTCCCGCAAAAGTGATGAAATGCGAAAATCAGCGCCTTCAACCCATTTAGTTAGCCTTCTTCTACCGTTCCTTTAATCCGAACAATTATTCTATCCGGATTACCACTTGTTGTGATAGTAATTGTTTTGTCAAAAAGACCAATACGACCGCTCGGATTGTAAGTGATGGTCACTGTACCGGTTTTACCGGAGGCAATCGGTTCTTTTGTCCAGTCAGGCGCCGTACAACCGCAAGAAGTACCTACGTTTGTTATCACAACAGGATCTTTCGAATTATTCGTGATAGTGAATGTAGTGCTTACAAGTCCTCCACTTTCTTTGACAGTTCCAAAATCATAAACAGTTTTATCAACAGTAATGTCATCGTCTGCCATAATTCCAAAATTTGTAACAACAGCTTTTGTCGAAAAATTAGGGGCGCTCATTAGTAGAAATAAACCTGCCAAAGCGGGTATGATCAATACGTATTTCACAAAATTTCTTTTCTTCATGACTAATTATTTTTTTTATTAAACAATAATTGTAATATTTCTATTTTGCGTGCAAAGTTACGACAAAAAAATAATTTGCTTGATTCTTTTTTTCATATTTTTTCAGTTAAAATTTGTTAAAAATTAATCGCAATTACATTGTACTGATTGTAAATTCCTGTCACCGAAAGCATTATCAATTCGGGCTACATTTACCCAAAATTTGTTTTCCCGAATCCAATCCAACGGAAAAGCCGCTTTTGCCCGGGTATAGGAATGTTTCCATTCATCGGCGCAAACTTCATATTGAGGATGCGGAGCGTTGACCAGCACATTATCGGCTTTATCGGCAACGCCTTTGGCAACTTCTTCAATTTCTTCACGAATGGCTAACATCGTTTCAACAAAACGATCAAGCTCCCTAAGACTTTCACTTTCAGTCGGTTCAATCATCAGCGTGCCATGAACCGGAAAAGAGAGCGTAGGAGCATGGAATCCGAAATCAATTAAGCGTTTGGCAATATCCGTTTCGGTAATTCCCGAATAGTCTTTGATATTACGGCATTCAAGAATCAACTCGTGCCCTACCCTGCCTTTAATTCCTTTGTAAACAATGCCGTAAGCTTTTTCTAAACGGACTGCCAAATAATTGGCGTTCAGGATGGCAATTTGTGTCGCCAACGTCAAGCCGGAAGCGCCCATCATGCGGATATATCCGTAGGTAATCGGTAAAATACCGGCGCTGCCCCAGGGCGCAGCGGAAACCGAATAATAAGAATTGAAGGGTTGAGGGATTGAAGGATGCGAAGGGAGAAACGGAATCAGATGTTTGGCAACGCAAATCGGACCTTCGCCCGGACCGCCGCCGCCGTGAGGAATGGCAAATGTTTTATGCAGATTCAAGTGGCAAACATCAGCGCCCATGCAACCAGGGTTGGTCAGTCCTACCTGCGCATTCATGTTGGCGCCGTCCATATATACCTGTCCCCCGTTTTCATGAATGATCCGGCACATCTCTACAATATTGGTTTCAAAAATCCCATGCGTGGAAGGATAGGTAATCATCAATGCCACCAAACGCTCGCGGTTTTCTTCCGCTTTGGATTTCAAATCTTCCATATTTGTATTTCCACATTCGTCCGTTTGAATGGTAATTGTCTGATATCCGGCTTGAATGGCGCTTGCCGGATTCGTTCCGTGCGCCGATGCAGGAATCAGGACAATGTTCCGGTCGCCTCGACCAATGGATTGCTGATACGCCCTGATGGTCATCAATCCCGCATATTCGCCGGCAGCCCCGGAATTAGGCTGAAAACTAACGCCGGGCAATCCGGTGATTATGCTTAAATAAGACGACAAATTGTCGATCAGCTCTTTATATCCTTCCGTCTGGTCTTCGGGAGCATACGGATGTATATTGGCAAATCCGGGATGATTGAGCGGCAACAGTTCCGAAGCGGCATTCAGCTTCATCGTGCAGGAACCCAACGAAATCATCGAATGAGCGAGTGATATATCCCTGACTTCCAACTGTTTGATGTAGCGCATCAATTCGGTCTCCGAATGGTAGCTGTTGAAAACCGGATGTTGCAGATAAGAACTCTTGCGCAAAAACCGGTTATCGAAATATATTTCAGGAAGGATTTCATTTTCCAGTGTATAATCGGTTTGAATAGCCGTAGCGAAAATATACAAAAGTATTCCAATGTCTTCCGGCAAAGTAGTTTCGTCGAGACTTATCCCGACTGTTTTTTCATCGTCGAAATAACGAAGGTTCACTTTACACTCCAAAGCCGTTTCCTGCAAAACAGCCAAAGAAGCCGTTTGAGGCAAACAGATTTTCAACGTATCAAAAAAATCGGCATTCTCCTGACTGTAACCCAAGCGGATAAGTTCATTCGACAAAAAACCGGCATAAGCATGAACGCGCCCGGCTATCGAACGCAATCCGTCGGGGCCGTGATAAACTGCATAAAATGAAGCCATTGTAGCCAGCAAAGCTTGTGCGGTACAGATATTGGATGTAGCTTTCTCGCGTTTGATATGCTGTTCGCGGGTTTGCAAAGCCATGCGATAGGCTTTTTTACCGTAAACATCTTTGGAAATTCCGATGATTCGTCCGGGAATCAACCGTTTATACTCATCTTTCGTTGCTAAGTAGCCGGCGGAAGGGCCTCCATAATACATCGGAATACCAAACCGCTGGGAGCTTCCGAATACCACATCGGCGCCCCATTCGCCCGGAGGCGTCAAAATGCAAAGACTGAGTAAATCGGCGGCAACGGCAACCCTTATGCCCGCAGCGACTGCCTGAGCGGTGAATCCGGTATAGTCTTCAATCGAACCGTCGGCATTCGGATATTGCAGAATAGCCCCAAAAACCTTTTCTGTAAGCGGGAACGTTTTATAATCGCCGGTTTGAAGTTCGATTCCTTGCGGCACTGTCCGCGTTTTCAGCACAGCCAGCGTTGATTCGAATATTTTTTCATCGACAAATAAAACATTGGCATTGTTTTTAATCTGTTCGCGGCTTCTGGCGCCAAAAAGCATGCTCGCGGCTTCAGCGGCTGCGGTCGCTTCGTCCAGCAGCGAACAGTTCGACAGCGGAAGCCCTGTCAGGTCGCTAATCATCGTTTGAAAATTAAGGAGCGCTTCCAGCCGTCCCTGCGAAATCTCAGCCTGGTAAGGCGTATAAGATGTGTACCAAACCGGATTTTCAAACACATTGCGAAGGATAACTGCCGGCGACACCGTATCGTACCAGCCCATCCCGATGTAAGAAGTGAAAACCTCGTTTTTTGAGGCCAATTCGGCGATATGTTCGGCATATTCGCGCTCAGTCATTGCTTCCGGTAAATCCAACGCTTGCGTCAGGCGGATATTTTGAGGGATAGTCTCATCAATCAGTTGTTCCAAATCAGAAACGCCAATCGCTGAAACCATTGGTTGCAGGTCTCTCTCTTCGATGCCAATATGGCGGCAAACCAGTTTTTCGTGCTGCATAATTAAAAATAGGGATTATTTAGTTTTTCTTCTTCGATAGTGGTCGGTTGCTCGTGTCCGGGGTACACAACCGTACTGTCGGGAAGAGTAAATAAATGATTATTAATAGATTGAATTAATATTTTGTGATTGCCTCCCGGTAAGTCCGTCCGACCGATGTCGTGATGAAACAGCGTGTCGCCGGTAAAAACGCATCGGTCTTTCTCACAGTAAAATGAAAGTCCTCCTGCAGAATGACCCGGCGTGAACAGCGCTTTTAACCGCGTATTCCCAAAAGCGATTTCTTCTTCGTGTTCGATAAAACGTCCGGCATCAATCTGTTTATATTTGATTGGGGAAAACGCGATGTTCAGTTTTTTTAATTCTGCTATCGACTCCTCCTCTTTGTGATATTCGGGCGTCAAACCATAAGTATCATAAATAAACCCGTTGCCAAGCAGATGGTCGAAATGCAGATGGGTATTTAATAATCGCTTTACAGTCAGTTTATTTTCTTTAATAAAATCAGCCAATTGCTTTTGTTCTTTTTCATTGGATGCCCCGCAATCAATGATAGCCGCCTCTTGCGTTTCGTCGTACAGCAAGTAGGTATTTTCCATTACAGGATTGAAGACAAATGTTTTTATCTTTAACATAGACAGTCGTTTTACTTGAGAATATATGGTAAATAAATCACTTTTTTCGTTTTAAAAAATTCTTCTTCAAAATAGTCGCTCAACGGATATTCAATTACTTGATTTTTGAACGGCTTTATTTCGTTTTGCAAATCGCCTCCCTTTAAACAAATAAAACCATTAGGAAGCGCATTTTGTTGTTTGCGGCTTATATTTTTTCTTGCCGTTCGCACCAAATCGGGCAAGGACATCACTGCGCGGTTGACGACAAAGTCGAAGGTTCGTTTTTCGTCTTCCACACGCGCCTGGCGGCATTCCACATTATTCAAACCGGTTTGACGGGCGATATCTTCCGCTACTTTTATTTTTTTTCCTACGCTGTCTAACAAAAGAAACTGCACCTTCGGAAACAGTATCGCCAGCGGAATACCCGGAAAACCGCCGCCTGTACCCACATCCAAAATAACTGTCCCATCCGTAAAACGAAGCGTTTTGGCTATTCCCAATGAATGCAAAACATGCTTCTCATACAAATTGTCGATATCTTTCCGGGAAATAAGATTGATTTTTTGATTCCAGCCGGTATATAAATCCTGTAAAGCGGTCAATTGCGATTCCTGTTTTTCAGTCAAATCTGCAAAATATTTCTTGATAATATCCATAGCAATTACAGCTTGGCTAACAAGGAAATAGGATTATCGTCAGTGATATAAGTTTTCAGTTCGTCGTAGGGAATAAATACTTCGGTAATTCCAACGAAATAAGCCGCTATCTCATATTCATTGAAATAATAGGTAATTCCTTTGTCATCAATAGTGAAATTTTCATTGGGAGCAATATCTTCGATTGCATTGTAACCAATCTCTTCTAATTGAGAAACACTATCCAAACCCTTTGCTGCTGCAATTTTCTTGGCAATGATAGCCGACAGGTTCTTTTTATAATTATTTCCGGCAAAATCTTCTTCCGTCAACAATTTCCCCGTATTTAAATCGATAACATAGCCGTAAACGCTGTTAGATCCATGAGCGCCTCCTTCATAATTGATGTTTTTTACAATAAAAGAAACAAAATTATCTTTATTGTATAAAATCTTATCTTCCAAACTTAATTCATAGATAAAACTGTTTTCGTCTTCCAATATAAAATTATCATCGTCATTATCGCCATCACTGCTTTTATCAAAAAAATCGCTCCATTTGGTCGCTTGGAAGTCCTTAATGTATTCTATGGAAAATTTGTTTGCAGCCTCTTGGGGTGAAAGGTTCACATATTGAGAAGGAAAAACCTTTTCAATGAATATTTTTTGTAAATCGCCTAATGAGGATGTTTTTTTATAAGCAACCGGATAAGTGAACAGGATATGTAAATTACAATTTAACTTTGAATCTTTGTAATCAATCGATTGCGTTTTATTCACCTGTATAGAATCAAATACGACTTTGGTATCGTTTGATTTTGTTTTTTTCGTACACGATATGCTTGATAGTGAGAAAAAAACGGCTGTGGTCAAAATGAAAGTAAAAACTTTCTTAAATGCTAAATAATTCATCGAAATTCACTTTAATTATGCCACAAAAATACCAATTTTTTTTCGTTTTTCAAGAGAAAAGATTATTTTTTTTTGACAAAAACAGTTGAAAAGCAAAAAGGGGCTGAAACAATGTGGGCGGGAATATCATCCCGCCCTTCATTGTTATATTAAATTTTTGGTATGAACCCTGTGACATGATACCGATGATTTTATATTCACCAGAATATTCCATTAGACATAACCACTTATTGGCGCTTGTCATATCATCTAATTCGCTCAGATTTTTATGAAGACATACATGGAATATTAAAAAATTTCATGTACTTTTGCGGTAAAATCTGAAATAAACAAAAACAAATACATCTATGGCAAAAGTAACAAAAGAAAAAGCTTTGCTTTACCATTCGGAAGGCAAACCGGGGAAAATTGAAGTCGTTCCAACCAAACCTCACAGTACGCAAGCCGACCTCTCGCTGGCTTATTCGCCGGGAGTTGCAGAGCCTTGCCTCGAAATCGAAAAGAATGCCGAACATGCTTATGATTACACCGCTAAGGGTAATCTGGTTGCCGTCATTTCCAACGGTACGGCTGTGCTGGGCTTGGGCGATATAGGCGCTTTGGCAGGCAAACCGGTGATGGAAGGGAAAGGTCTGTTGTTCAAAATTTTTGCAGGAATAGATGTGTTTGATATCGAAGTCAACGAAAAAGACCCCGATAAATTTATAGCCGCCGTGAAAGCGATTGCGCCCACTTTCGGCGGAATCAATCTGGAAGACATCAAAGCGCCGGAATGTTTTGAAATCGAACGGCGTTTGAAAGCCGAATTAGATATTCCCGTGATGCACGACGATCAGCACGGAACGGCGATTATTTCTTCCGCCGGATTGCTGAATGCTCTGGAAATAGCCAATAAAAAAATTGATGAAGTAAAAATCGTTGTCAATGGCGCCGGCGCATCGGCTTGTTCCTGCACCCGCCTGTATATCGCGTTAGGAGCTAAAAGAGAAAATGTTGTGATGTGCGACAGCAAAGGCGTTATATCAACTCGCCGCACAAATTTGAACGAGGAAAAATTGTTTTTTGCCACCGAAAGAAATATCAACACGCTGGAAGAAGCGATGGTTGGCGCCGACGTATTTCTTGGCTTGTCCGTAGCCGATGTATTGACGGAAAAGATGGTGCAAAGCATGAATCCCGACCCGATTGTTTTTGCGCTGGCGAATCCCAATCCGGAAATTTCATACGAAAAAGCCAAAGCATCCCGCTCCGATATTATCTTTGCCACCGGTCGTTCCGATTATCCGAACCAGATAAATAATGTATTAGGATTCCCCTATATTTTTCGCGGCGCATTGGACGTGAGGGCAACTTCCATCAATGAAGAAATGAAATTAGCTGCCGTTAAGGCAATTGCAGCTTTAGCCAAAGAGCCGGTTCCCGATGTAGTGAATGCAGCTTACGGTTTAAGCATGTTGTCGTTCGGGCGTGAATATTTGATTCCCAAGCCGATGGATCCGCGCCTGCTGACTTGGGTATCGGTAGCGGTTGCAAGAGCGGCTATCGAATCGGGCGTTGCGCGGAAAGAAATCGCCAACTGGAAAACCTACGAAGACCATTTGCGCGATCTGATGGGATACGATAATAAACTGCTCCGCGAATTTACGGAAATGGCGAAACAAAATCCGAAGCGGGTCGTTTTTGCCGAAGGAAGCCACGAAAATATGCTGAAAGCGGCTGCTCAAGCGCGTGACGAAGGCATCTGCTTTCCGATTGTTTTGGGAAACGATGAACGAATCGCCAAGCTCGCAAATGAATTGCATATCGACATGGAAGGTATCGAAATAGTTAATTTGCGGCACGATAACGAAATGGCGCGAAGAATGCGCTACGCTGAAATTTTAGCTGAGAAACGGGCGCGCGAAGGAGCAACTTTTGATGAAGCCGTCGATAAAATGTTTGAACGCAACTATTTCGGCATGATGATGGTCGAAACCGGAGACGCCGATGCTTTCATCACCGGCGTTTATACCAAATATTCCAATACAATCAAAGTAGCCAAAGAGGTGATCGGCATCCGCGACGGACATAAAACCTTTGCCGCCATGCACATTCTGATTGACAAAAAAGGAACTTTCTTTTTGTTGGATACGTTGATAAACCGTCATCCGACAACCAACGTCCTGTGCGATGTAGCCAAGCTGGCTGTCGAAGGCGTTCACTTCTTTGCCAAAGAACCGGTGATAGCCATGCTGTCGTATTCCAATTTTGGCGCCGACACGGAAGGAAGTCCGGCAAGCGTCCACGAAGTTGTGAACGTGATGCAAAAAGAATTTCCGGATTTGGCTATTGACGGGGAGATGCAGGTTAATTTTGCTTTAGACAAAAACTTGCGCGACCGTAAATATCCATTTACCCGTTTGCTCGAAAAAGATGTTAATACGCTGGTATTTCCGAATTTAACTTCGGCTAATATTACTCAGAAATTATTACAGGAAATGGGCGTAGGCGAAGTGATAGGGCCGATTCAGGTTGGATTGAAAAAACCGATTCACTTTACCGATATTGAAAGTTCGGTACGCGATATTGTCAATATTACGCGCATTGCTGTGGTGGATGCGATTGTTCAGGAAAAAAAATCTATAATATAATTTAGTGAGAAATGAAAAAGTATGTATTTATTTTAAGTGTATTGTTGATGACTTACTCATGTAAACAAAAAGAAAAAGCGATTACGCTCGATGCTAACAATCCGTTTGCGTGCGAGTTTAAGACGCCCCTCGCAACGCCTCCGTTCGATTCGATTAAGGAGGGTGATTTCAAACCGGCGATTATAGCCGGAATTGACCGGCAAACAAAGGAGATAGATTCAATTGCAGCTAATCCGGCGCCGGCTACATTTGAAAATACTGTTGTCGCTCTGGATGAGAGCGGTAGCCTGTTAAATCGTGTATATCATGTATTTGGCGCGCTATATGAAGCAAACAACGATAGCGTGTTGCAGGCAATTAATAAGGAGGTTACGCCTCTAATGTCGGAACATCAGGATAATATTTATCTGAATGAAAATTTATTTTCCCGAATTAAAACCGTTTATGAAGATCCTGCAAACGCTTCGTTGACAACAGAACAGAAACGTTTGACGGAAAAATATTACAAAGATTTTGTCCGTTCCGGAATAGCGCTGGACGAAAAACAAAAAGCGCGTTTGCGGGAAATAAACAAACAGCTGGATTTACTTACGCTTTCTTTTGGCGATAACCTGTTGGCTGAAACAAATAATTATCAATTGGTTATTGACAGTGTTAAAGATTTAGCCGGACTACCGGACGAAGTAGTTCAAATTGCCGCTCAAACAGCTAAAGATAAAGGATTGGACGGCAAATGGGTATTTACGCTGAGCCGTACAAGCTGGGAGCCTTTCCTGCAATATGCAAAAAACCGCGACTTGCGTGAAAAGTTGTACAAAGCGATGTATAGCCGTTGCAACAATGGAAACGAATATGATAATAAAGCCAATATTAAGGATATAGCCAATCTCCGGCTTGAAAAAGCCAACATGTTGGGATATAAATCTTATGCCGCTTATATCCTGGACGAAACGATGGCAAAAACACCTGAAAATGCCTTGAAATTATTGAGCGATATTTGGCAATATGCTTTGCCTCAAGCGAAAAAAGAGAGGGATGAATTGCAGCAGATGATCAATAAAGAAGGCGGCAATTTCAAATTGGAATCGTGGGATTGGTGGTATTATGCCGAAAAATTGCGCAAACAAAAATATGATTTGAACGAAGACGAAATAAAGCCTTATTTTGTTTTGGAAAATGTACGCGACGGCGCTTTTGCCTGCGCTCACAAATTGTATGGGCTTAATTTCACGGAACTAAAAGATATACCTGTTTATCAGAAAGATGTGAAAGCTTTTAAAGTCACCGATGCCGACAGTTCATACGTTGGGGTAATCTTTTTGGATTATTTTCCACGCCCCGGTAAAGCGAACGGCGCATGGATGGGTAACCTCACAGAACAGTCTGTCCGTCAGGGAAATTTTATTCATCCTGTCATTTATAATGTCGGTAATTTCTTTCCACCGTCGGGCGATACTCCTTCGCTTTTGAATTTGGATCAGGTAGAAACTTTGTTTCATGAATTTGGACACGCTTTGCACGGATTGCTTTCAAAATGCAACTACGAAGGCGTTTCCGGTACAAACGTTTACCGCGACTTTGTGGAATTGCCGTCTCAGATTAACGAACACTGGGCGACTAATCCCGAAGTGTTAAAAATGTATGCTAAAAATTATAAAACAGGAAAAACAATTCCCGACGAACTGATAAAGAAAATTCAAAAAACAGAAACGTTCAATCAAGGGTTTATGACTACCGAATTAGTAGCGGCTGCTATCCTCGATATGAAATGGCATACCATTGAATCGCCTTTAAATACAGATGTTGAAGCATTTGAAAATAAAGTCCTGAACGATATTGGTCTTATACCGGAAATTATTGTTCGCTACAAAAGTCCTTATTTTGCTCATATTTTCAATGGCGGCTATTCGGCAGGTTATTACAGTTATCTCTGGGCGGAAGTGCTGGATGCAGACGCATTTCAAGCTTTTGTGGAAAAAGGTATTTTTGACCCTGCAACTGCCAAGTCGTTCAGGGATAATATTCTTACCAAAGGCAATACGGACGACCCCATGGTTTTGTATCGCAACTTCCGCGGAGCAGATCCGAATCCGGAGTATTTGCTGAAGAATAGAGGGTTGAAATGACTAAAGAAGAAAAGTATCAATCCCTGCTTCCTCAAATTCAGGAATTAACAAAGAATGAACCGGATGTAACCGCCAATTTAGCCAATATTGCCGCCGCCTTAAAACAGACATTCGGATTTTTTTGGGTTGGTTTCTACATAGTCAAAGAAAATGAACTGGTATTGGGTCCCTTTCAGGGGCCCATTGCCTGTACACGCATTTCGTTCGGAAAAGGCGTTTGCGGAACTGCGTGGAAAGAACGGCAAACTATTATTGTTCCCGATGTAGAACAATTTCCCGGTCACATTGCCTGCAGCAGCGAATCGAAATCGGAGATTGTCGTTCCTCTTTTTGAGAACGGTGAAGTTGTTGGCGTACTTGATATTGACAGCGACCGGTTGAATGAGTTTGATGAGGTGGATGCGGAGTATTTGGGGAAAATAGTATTTTTATAAACTGCTTTTTATCCATGCGAAGAATAGATCTGGTATTCTTCGCATTTTTTGCGTAGAATAAATTATATATTCTCCGCACATTTTGCGTAGAATAAATTGCATATTCTCCGCAAAATTTATACCTTTGCAAAAATTAAAAGTATGGCTAAATACATTTATCAAAATGCAAATTGGACTGATTTTATTTGGAACGACAAGCAAATTTCTGTTTTATTGGCACAAGTACGAAATTTACAAGGGCGGCTTTTAGGCAAGATGAGTACGTTAGGTTTTGGTTTTCAGTCAGAAGCAACACTCGAAATTATCACGCTCGACATTCTGAAATCTTCCGAAATAGAAGGAGAAAAACTGAATCAGGCACAAGTCCGCTCGTCTATCGCCCGCCGTTTAGGAATTAACGCAGCCGGATTAGTCGCTTCTGCGAGAAACATTGACGGTATTGTGGAAATGATGCTTGATGCAACGCAACGATATGAATTAGCGCTTAGCGAAGAACGATTGTTTGGGTGGCACGCTGCGCTTTTTCCAACAGGATATAGTAGTGGTTATAAAATTGATGTTGCTTGTTATCGAAAGGGTGAAATGCAAGTAGTTTCAGGAGCAATGGGTAAAGAAAAAGTACATTACGAAGCCGTCGTTCCGGAAAAAGTCAAGCCTGAAATGGATACGTTTTTGAAATGGTTAAATGCTGAAAGCAGCGAAACAGACAGCGTTATTAAAGCGGCAATTGCTCATTTGTGGTTTGTAACAATTCACCCGTTTGATGACGGTAATGGACGTATAGCAAGAGCAATCAGCGACATGCTACTTACTCGTAGCGATGAAAATAAACAGCGTTTTTACAGTATGTCGGCACAAATTCTTAAAGAACGTAAAAAGTATTACGAAGCGCTTGAAAAAACTCAACATAGCACAAACAGCGATATAACTGATTGGCTCGATTGGTTTTTGAATTGTCTGAAAAATGCGCTGATTGCTTCTGAAAAAATACTGCAAAGTGTGTTGCATAAAGCAGATTTTTGGAATGAAAACGCTAAAACAACATTTAACGACAGACAAATAAAAATACTAAATAAATTGCTTGACGGCGAATTTAGAGGTAAGCTGCAATCATCAAAATGGGCAAAAATCTGTAAATGTTCACAGGACACAGCAATCCGCGACATTAAAGATCTGATGGAAAAAGGTATTTTACGGCAGGAGCAACAAGGCGGTCGCAGCACAAATTACGAATTGACGTAAATATCCGACAAAATTGCCGAACCCGTATTTCTCGATTGGAATACCGTAAGCGCCGGTGTCTAACTTGTTGTTGTCGTTTTCATCCGGCCTCTACTGAATTATTTTTATTAAAAAAATGTTAATTAGTGTGTTTGACAGGGCAAATATTGAATAAATACTATTTTGAAGCGTATCTTTGTACTCCGTATTAATGAAATTCATCTTTTTAAATGAAAAAACTTTTTGTAATCATTGCATTGCAGCTTCCTGTTTATTTAACCGCCCAGTTAAAAATAAACGAGATCATGCCGAACAATGTTTCTGCCGTAATGGACGAAACATATAACTACAGCATGTGGGTAGAAGTATATAACTCGGGAACGAGTTCGACAAACGCCGCCAATTATTATTTTTCGGACGATATAACAAATCTAAAAAAATGGGAACCTTCTTCAAAAACAATTAATGCAAAAGGTTATAGCGTCCTTTGGTTTGAACGGAACGACTTGTCTGCTCAGCATTGCACTTTTAAGCTGGCGCCTGAAGGCGGAGTTTTGTATCTGTCAAATTTTTCAGGGGTTTTACTCGACAGCGTCAGCTATCCCGCCCAATTCAGGAATGTTTCTTACGGCAGGGAAACGGATGGCGCCGACAATTGGGTTTTCTTTGAAGATTTCAGCCCCGGTCTGTCTAACAACAATAAAAAGTCGGCAAGCGTCGCATGCGACAAACCTGTGTTCAAACTGGCAGGAGGCTTTTATTCTTCAAACCAAACAACAGGATTTAACGATCCCCTATCGGGAGATACCATTTATTATACGGCAAACGGCTCCGAACCTACCCGTTTAAGCACACGTTATACGGCAGGGCAATCAATTTCTATTATCAAAACATCCATCATCCGCGCACGAACTTTTTCCGGAAATAAACTGCCAAGCGAAATTTCAACCATGACCTATTTTATCAGAGAAAGAAATTTTAATTTGCCGGTCGTGTCTATTGTTACGGAACAGAAAAACTTGACGGACAATACCATCGGCATTTATGTAGTCGGAACTAACGGAATTCCGGGAAACGGAACCAACGATCCAACAAACTGCAACCAATTGTGGGACCGTCCGGCTAATATTGAAATCTTCGACGTTTCAGGCAAACCATGTATGAATCAGGAACTCGACATTTGCCTTTCCGGAGGCTGGTCGCGAAACATCGATCCGCAAAAATCACTTCAATTAAACCCCAAGAAAAAATTCGGAGATAATAAACTGGAATATGATGTCTTTTCCGAAAGTAAACCCGGTCATAAATATAAATCCATTCAATTCCGCAATTCAGGGAATGATTTTTTCTTTTCAATGATGCGAGACGGATTTATGCATGCGCTTGTAGCGAACCGGTTGAATATGGATTATTCAGCCTACAAACCGGCTGTATGCTTTATGAATGGCGCTTATAACGGCATTCAGAATCTACAGGAAAGAAGCAGTTACGATTATGTATATTCCAATTACGGATTGTCGCAAACGGAAATTTCATTATTAGATAACGACGAAATGCCCACCGATCCGGTATTTAAGCAATTATTAAATTATGTTAACAATAATGATATTACCAAAGCCGATGTATATAATCAGGCAGGCAACATGATGGATATCGACAATTTCATGAGTTATTTCATATCCGAAATCTATTGGAATAATACCGACTGGCCTAACAACAATATGAAAGTGTGGGAAAAACTCGACGGAGGCAAATGGCGATGGATTTTGTACGATACTGATTTCGGCTTTAACTTGTACGACGACAACGGACATTATAATAATACTTTAACATACACTTTCGGATTTACCGGCGTACCGGCATGCGTTATCCTTAATCGTCTGCTTTTAAACGATACTTTCAAAAATAAATTTATCGACCGTTTTTGCATCCAGCTTTCTTCTACTTTTGGAACCCAGCGGGTCAATCAAGTCATGGACAGTATGGCAAATATGATTTCATCCGAAATTGTTTATCACAAAAATAGATGGGGAAGTTACAGCGATTTCAGCAGGGAGCTTACGCGGATGAAAACATTTTCAAGCCTGAGACCTGATATTATGTTAGGTTTTATCGGAAGCTATTTCCTCAATTCGGCGCCTGTCCGAACAATCAACATCAGCTCCAATATCGACAATGCCTCTTATATCTTCAACACTGAAAATATTATAGATAACGAAATAAGCCTGAAATCATTCATGAACAGAACAATAACGCTTGAACCGAATCCTAATGTCAAAGGATATAAATTTAATCATTGGGAAATACAGGATTCACAAAACGATACGCTTATTCCGATGAATAGCGTTTGGAAATATTGGGATAAAAACGGCATTCCGGCAGCTAACTGGAATACTTCCGCTTATAACGACGCTTCATGGCAAAGCGGACCTGCGCAGCTGGGTTATGGCGACAAGCAAGGACGAGAAGCCACCGTATTGAGCTATGGACCCGACCCAAACAACAAATATCCTACCGCTTATTTCCGCAAAACATTTACAATCAGCGATCTGACTGATAAAAATAATTTTGAGGTTACTATTTATGTTGATGATGGCGCCGCCGTTTATATCAACGGTACGGAAGTCGGACGATTCAATTTGCCTGCCGGAACATTAACTTTCAATACTTACACTACTACTTGGAACGACGGCGAATATGCATATTTTTCCGTTCCAAAGAGCTTATTAAAGGAAGGCGATAATCTGATTGCCGCTGAAGTGCATCAGACGAGCGGAAGCAGCTCCGATTTAATATTTAATGCGAGCTTGGCCTGCTCCGGATCAACAACAAGCCAGACGATTGATAATCCCGTATTTACAACCGTATTGAAAGACAACATGTCGATAAAAGCCGTTTTTGATGATGATGGTATTACAGACCCGAATGCAGACGCTAAAGTTTTCATCAACGAAATTGTAGCAAGCAACAGTCTTTATAAGGATGAATACGGAAATAAAAGCGATTATGCGGAATTGTACAACGCGGGCGAAACCAACGTTAACATTGCAGACTGGTATATAAGTGATAGTAAATCAAACCCGACATTGTGCCAAATTCCAACTACCGATTCGATAAAAACAAATATTCCTGCGAAGGGACGTATTAATATCTGGTTCGACAAACAGCCGGAGTTAGGCGTTTTGCATGTGAGCAAAGGCTTGAGCAAAGCCGGAGAAACCGTGATTCTTTCGCGCCGCGATCCTTGGGGAAATATCATAACGATGGACAAGGTTACTTTCCCTGCTTTGGACAAAAACATGAGCTATTCCCGCGTTCCCGATGGCAGCGATAACTGGGTCATTCAACCTCCTACGTTTAATTTACCGAATGGCAATCCTGCTTCAATAATCAATCCCGATAAGGCCGGATTCAAGGTATATCCTACTGTTGTGAATGATTATATTACCGTAGAACATGCACTGAATAAGCAAATCAAAATTTGCGACCTGACGGGAAGGACTGTAATCAATACCGTATGCCGTTCGGAAAAAGAAACGGTCAGGCTTGATAATTTACATAAAGGTATATATATGGTAAGGGTTGAAAATTCGGCTCTAAAAATTGTTAAACAATAAGTTAAAGGATGCAAGCGAAACAGGATATTGAATTTGTAAATATTGCCAAAACAGTTGGGATTGTGCTGGTAGCGGTGGGACATCTGACCGTACCGGTGAATGGTCTGCTGTTTATAAACAGTTTTCACATGCCTTTATTCTTTATTTTATCGGGATATTTATTGTCCTGTTCAAAATATAATTTGCAATCTTTTGCCAAGAGAAAGGCGCAGACGCTGTTAATCCCCTATCTGTTTTTTGCTGTTGTATCTTTTCTGTTCTGGTATTTTGCCGGTCAAAAACTGATAGAAAGAGAATCCGGCGTAAATCCCGTCAAATACCTCTATGGCATTTTGCTTGCTATCCCATCTAAAGAATATTTAGGATTTAACATTCCAATCTGGTTCCTTCCTTCTTTGTTTTGCACGGAGATGATTTTCTTCATTTATCAAAAATACATCAAACGTTATACCTTGATATTCTGTGTATTTCTATTTATCGTCGGCACGATATTGAAACTCTATGCAGGATGTCGCTTACCTTATGGTTTGGATGTCGGTTTATTTACCATTCTGTTTCTGTATTCAGGATACCTGCTTCGTAAAAACAATCAAATCATCACTTATATGCAGCGGCTTAAACCGGTTTTGAAATATGCCGGAATTATTGCATCCGGCTTGCTGACTTATTGGTTTGCTTTGTTGAACGGATCCTCCGGCAATCACGTATCGGTATATACTTTGCAGTTCTACAACTATCCTGTTTTCTTATGTTCTGCTTTCAGCGGCATTATTTTTACAATAATGTTAAGCGTCAGTATTCCCAGCCATTCCCTCTTTCGTTTTTTCGGAAGAAATACAATAGTCATACTTGGGTTTCATCTCATGTGTTTTGCTATCTTAAAAGGGATTCAGGTTTTTATATTCCACATTTCAATCGAAACTGCCAACGATGCTTACCTGTTAAATTTCATTTATGTTTTGCTTGCGTTTGCAGCGCTCGCCCCTGTCATTTATTGTATTAACCGGTTTGCTCCCTTTTTATTGGGAAGAAAAAAAACGTATTATAATTCATAGCGCCATGTTTTCAAAAGAGACAATAAAATTATTTGTATTTATTTCATTAGCCGCGCTGTTCGCAGGTATATTTTTATCATCCGCCGATTTCATTAAAACTCCGGTAAGCGGCTGGAAAGACTTTTTTATCATATTGATGCAATGGTCTATTCTACTGGCGGCTATCTGGTGCGCTATCTATGCGCTTGTTCTCAATAAATACGTCTTCATGCTGGCTTTCCCTTTGATCAATGCAGTTGCCGCCACGCTGGCTTATTTTCGATTTACGGCTAATGCGGTATTGACCACAATGATTGTTGATGCGACATTAAACAACGATGTTCATACCTCTGCCGACTTGATTTCTTCGGGATTAATCGTTTTTGTATTATTAATATTTATCCTTTCGATCGGCTTTGTTATCTATCGTTTCAAAAAAATCACCATAAAAAAACCGCTTATACAAACGGTATCGGCATTTGCAATTTTTCTACTGTTCATGCAAATCCCACAATTCAAACGGCCTGTCTCCGAACGCATTCCTTTCAACATATACTTCATCACCAAGAGATATTATATCGAAAAAGCAGTGATAATGACCGATCGTCCAAGTTTGTCGGAAGGCATAATTTGCCCATCGCCGGAAGACAGTGTGACGGTCGTTTTAATTATTGGAGAATCGCTTCGCGCTGATCATTTGGGGATTAACGGATACAAACGAAATACGACGCCTTTGTTGCAACAGGAAGACATTATTTCTTTTCCCAATATTTATTCGGAATATACCTATACCAATGAAAGCCTTCCGCATTTTCTGACAAGGGCAGACAGCCTGAATGAAGATCGCGCCTATCATGAGCGATCATTCATAGACCTTTATAACACTTGCGGTTTCTATTCCGCATGGTTGGCAAATCAGGAAAGCGCCGATACTTACGTCTATTTCATGCACGAATGCAAAAACCTGGAATATGTCAATATAGAAAAATCGCCCTACGTTTTTGATCAGTGGCTCGACGAAGCCTTACTGCCTTTATTTGATAAGGCGCTGGATTCCGTGCAATATGCCAAAAAACTGTTTATAATGCATACTATCGGTTCCCACTGGTATTATAATTCCCATTTTCCGGAGGAATATAAGAAATATACGCCGATAACAAAAAGCAGGATTATTTCTGCCTCTACTCCCGACGAACTCATTAACTCCTATGATAATACGGTATTATATACTGATTTTTTTATTCATTCGGTCATCAACCGTCTTCGCGACAGGAATGCAATTATGATTTATCTTTCCGATCATGGCGAGAGTTTGGGTGAAAATAATACATGGTTGCATGCCGTTGACTCCTACCCTATCCATAATCCGGCTTGCATGGTATGGATGTCGCCGACCTATAAAAAAGCTCATCCTGAAATGTATGATAAAGCCTTGCAAAATCAGAAACAACATTTTAGAACAGATTTTATATTTCCAAGTATGTTGGATGCTGCAAATATAGGCAGCCCCCTTTTAGAACCGGAATTAAGTATTTTCAGATAATAGCTGCAAAATGATAAATAATAACGACATATCGGTTATAATATCCACTTATAATCAGCCCGAATGGCTGAAGAAAACGCTGTGGGGATATGAAATGCAAACCGTGAAAAATTTTGAACTGATTATAGCCGACGATGGTTCATCCGATGAAACAAAACGGCTTATCGACGATTTCTCAAAAAAACTGTCATACCGCGTTAAGCATGTTTGGCATGAAGATAAGGGTTTTCGCAAATGCACAATTTTAAATGCCGCCATTAAAGAATCGCAGGCAGATTATTTGCTGTTTAGCGATGGCGATTGCATTCCGCGTAACGATTTTGTTGAAACACACCTGCTTTGCCGGCGAGAAAAACATTTTCTGTCGGGCGGATATTTTAAACTCCCCATGAAATTATCAAATGCTATAACACTCGAAGATATTAGCGCCGCAAACTGTTTCGACATAAACTGGTTGAAAGAAAACGGTTTAATCGATTCTTTCAAAAACAATAAACTTACGGCAGGCAAAACCAAAGCCTGGATACTTAATCATTTTACGCCAACAAAAGCAACCTGGAACGGACATAATGCCTCCGGCTGGAAAACCGACATTGTTGCCGCCAACGGATTCGATGAGCGAATGGAATATGGCGGAGAAGACCGTGAACTCGGAGAAAGAATGATGAACAGCGGAATAAGAGGTACTCAAATCAGATATTCGGCAATTTGCATTCATCTGCATCATGCACGCGGATACGTTACCGAACAGGCATTGCAACGAAATAAGGAAATCAGAGCATATACAAAAAAAAACAAGATTACAAAAACCAGCTTTGGATTGATTCATCGTTTCGTCAGCTCCGCAATCTGTTGATACACATTCCGAAGCATCTCTATCTGATGAGCGTCGGTCGTTTTTGTAATCAATATCGAATTTCTAATCTTCGAATCAATCCACCGCTTTTGCATATCGCCCATCAATTGGTTGTTCTTTACAACGACCGGACTTTCGGGATATATCCAGAATTGCAACAACGATTCGCCATCGTACTCAAAAGAAACCAGATTCGACTCAAGGTTGAAAAGCGAATAGTAAAAAACAAAATCGGAACCTGAACGGCTCTTCCCGTTGCGCAGCAAATTTTCGTACATCTCTAACAATACAAACAGCTCTGCC
>Ga0123357_10001256_pt1 | contig 26694 bp, 31 predicted proteins | sample TergutEmb28metaG_FD_89873 | JGI IMG/M metagenome (GOLD analysis project Ga0123357, IMG submission 89873) | Embiratermes neotenicus P4 segment gut microbial communities from Petit-Saut dam, French Guiana - Emb289 P4 | ecosystem: Host-associated > Arthropoda: Insects > Digestive system > Gut ...
GAATGTGTAAACATTTCCATAAGTCATAGCAAAACATTCGACGTTGAGCTGTCCCGTAACTGTCAGATATACTTCTTTGCCAAAGAAATCTTTTGTGTAATCCACAGGTTTTTCCAATTTATCTAAATCCAACGTCGTCACCTTGAACATATCTCCTGCACCCTCGGCGTCCGCCGTTGTGATTAGCGGCGTGTGAATATATACAAAATTTCTCTCGTTGAAAAATTTGTGTATTGCATAAGCCGTCACGGAGCGCACTCTGAACACTGCCGAATATAAATTTGTGCGCGGTCTGAGATGCGCTATTTCACGCAGGAATTCGGGCGAGTGGCGTTTTTTCTGCAGCGGATATTCCGGGGTTGAAGTTCCCTCGACTTCTATTTTTACGGCGTTCATTTCAAACGTCTGTTTTGAGTCGGGAGTGAGGATAATTTTCCCGGTCACGGCAAAACTCGCGCCGACATTCTGGGAAGAGATTTCGCTGTAGTTATTTATATTTGCGCTCTCAAACACGACTTGCAGATTTTTGAAAAAACTGCCGTCGTTGAGTTCTATAAATCCGACCGTATTGCTTGACCTGACAGACCTTGCCCAGCCTGCGACTGTGATTTCTCCGGCGTCTTCATATGCAAACTTTTCCGGAGATTTATATATTTCTTTAATTTGTATGCGTTTCATCTTGATTCATATCCTTTCTTAATTTCTTGATTTTTTATAAAATAAAAACGCCCTGCAACGAAACCGATAAAAATCAATTTCATTACAGGACGAGAATAACATTAACTATAATAATTTTCCCGCGGTACCACCCGTATTGGCAATCCGAATTTATTCGGACTAAGCCCACTTTATATAATATAATAGAATTTAACTGAAACTACAAGAATGTTGCCATACAACTACTCGTTTAAACGGTCCTCTCAGCCTTTTAGACCAAATCTCTGTTAAACTTTCTAAAATGTATGGGTTTCTTAATTGTTAATTATAATATCATACTTTATTAAAAATGTCAAGGGTTTTATAAAAAATTTTTTCAACGTCTATATCCTCTGATTCAGCCTAAAACTTCACAAAGCTTTAAAGTCATAATATCAAAACATAAAAAAATATTACAATAAAACAATAAAAACATATTGACATATTGAATTTATTATGTTATAATGTAAATACTGAATTTTTTCGCATAAGAACTAATAAAATTAAAATATAAAGGAGGCTGTTATTATGCCGGCAAGAAATGACAGAGACAGAAATGAAGATAATCCTATGACTACATACGCGGTGCGGAGATTTATCGACGATAATGACGTAAAAAAAGAGAAAAGCAAAGGCAAAGTCCAAAAAACTTTTTATCTTCCGCACGACCTTTCGGAAATGCTCCGGAAAGCTGCTTACGAAAAAAGAACCGACCAAACCAAAATCGTATGCGACGCGTTGGAAATGTACTTCAAATTTGAATCGCTCAAAAAATAAACGGGTATCCCCGTTTATTTTTCTATTTATACTATGTTAGTGATACACAATAATGTTAAACTATACCATACGAAATAAATAAACATCTCGCGTTTACTACATAATCATGATTTATATTTTGAGTTATATATTCGTAAAACATAAACTGACAATCACATTGTTCTTCCGCTTCTTTTTCTGTATAACCTCTGTTCAAATACCAAGCAAGAGTTTCTTCCCTGTTTCCCGGCTTTTTTGTCTGTGGATTTGCCATATAACTTTTTACGTCTTTTTTATGTTTTTCTTTATCGCCCATAGGATTAATAAACTGCACATAATCATTCACTCTGATGTCTATATCCTTTAATCCTAATTCCTGCATAAATACTGGTATTTTCATTCCTATATGTCCGCCGTGAACATCTTTTTCAATTTCATCTTTCTCAACTATTTTTTGGTAATTGCTTAAATTCAAGATTTCGCTTTGCTTTATGCTTTGAAAGTATTGGGTCGCTATTGCCGTAATAGTATCAATTTCTACACAGATAATCCTACCGCCTTCAATTACGCTGTTTTTCATCTTTTCTAAAATTCGTTTTGGATTAGGTATATGCTGAAGCACCGTTTGGCAGATTGCTATATCATATTTCTTTTCAGGAATATACTCAAGTAAATCTTTTTCAATAAAATTAGTTTTATATGGGGAATGTTTGAATATATCTTTGGCTTCGCTCAATAGAATTTTATTAATATCAATCCCTGTATATGTGCTACCCTTGGGTAACAACGGTAAAAACACAAGCCCCATAAATCCTACTCCGCAGCCGAAATCAACTATATTAACAGGCGTGTTTATCTTCCATACTTTTTCAATCAGAAATTCCATATAGTCATCATTCCACATAGCTGCGCGTGATTCTTTTAAATACTTTACATCCCAATTAAGGCTCATATACTCCTCCGTACATACATTATATAAATTTCTATACACTATCAATCTTTTATTTATCATTATTATTTGCGTTATTCGCTTCAATCTTTTTATTTCTGAAATACAGACGGGTATCTATCGAAACCATAATCAGGTTGATAAAATAAAAAACCGTTACATAATCCAATCCGTTTATGAATTTATTGACAATTCCGCTTATATAGCCGACTATTACGGCAAATAAAAATATAACGCTTTTACTTCCGACAGCGCGCGCTTTATACGATTTGTATATTGATACAGGCCACGAAATCCCGAACAATACAAGCATACCAAGTTCAAATATTTTGTGCATATATAATCACACCCATTCATCTAAAATACTTTCAGGTACGTTCAAATTCCCGCATCCTATTCCGATTTTTATATTGCCGTTTTCGCCGTGACTGTCGGAACCGCCCGACATATAAAGTTTATTTTTCCTGCAATAATCATATAATTCGTTTATCTGTTCATTTGTAAAATTAGAATAAAACACCTCTATGCCGTCAATAATTTTGTTATTTGCTAAATTATTGATAAAGTTTATATGATTATTTATTCCATAGCTGTAAACATGGGCTAAAAAAACTTTCCCGTTAGATTTTCTTATTATTGCCGAAACTTCTTCAGCGGAGGGCAATATATCGCTATAATCAATATATAATGGCGATTTAGGATTTGTTGTTGATGTCCAGAAAAATTTCCTGAAATTGTTCCACTCTTCTTCCGAAAAGAAAACCTCGTTATGCGCATACCTTTTTATTTCTTTATAAACTGCGGTGTGAGGTAAATTGTCCTTTTCATCATATATAGGATTACAGTTGTTTATAATGCCGTTTTCTTTCATTTTCTCTAATAATTTTTCATATTCTTTTTTTCTGAAAATCCCCCATTTTTCGGCGGAAAATTTTTCTTTCAGCCAGTTTTCAAGAATATTGCGTTTGTCAAAATTATATCCTAAAAAATGCACTTTAGAATTGTTTGCAACACAATCTATTTCAACGCCTTCAACAATTCTGCCGGAGTATATGGTTTTGCTGTTTTTATCGATTTCATTATATGCTTCAATAGTGCAATGGTCTGTAATTGATATGGCGGTAACGTTATTTTTCTGCGCTTCAGCTAAAATTTCATTTACAGAATAGGTACCATCTGAATAAACCGAATGAATATGCAAATCTATCATTTTATTTTTCCTCATTTAAATCATAAAAATTTTCAAATTTAAGAATAAATTTACTGTTTCATCACAAAATCCATCAAATTATATCCGTGTTCTATAAATAGACTGGATTTCTGCGAAACGCTTTCCTCGTTGAAATTATCTATTCCGGATTTGACGTCCGCTCCTTTTTTGTAAACCAAAAACGGCACGGGCGCATATGAGTGCGCTCCTGTGGATAAAAACGTAGGGTGGTCAGGAAGAACAAGTATTTTAAATTCATCAGAATTTGAGTTTAAATATTCATATATCGGTTTTATTATATCAGCATCAATCAATTCTATCGATTTGACTTTATTTTCGATTTCTAAGCGGTGACTGCACTCGTCGGGTGCTTCTATGTGAACAAATACAAAATCTTTTCCGTTTTCAAATTCATTGATTGCGGCAAGCCCTTTGTTTTTGTAATTTGTGTGGAAATTTCCCGTTGCCCCCTCAACTTCTACTACATTCATTCCGGCGTATATTCCCAAACCTTGTATTAAATCGACAAAGGCAATAACCGAGCCGTCAAGTCCGTATTTCGATTTAAAATCCGGCATATCGGGTTTTGCCCCGGGACTCCACAGCCATATTGAATTTGCGGGTCTTTTGCCTGACTCGCGGCGTTTTATATTCAACGGGTGATTATTTAATATATCATAGCTTTTCTTCATCAGATTAACATATTGTTCCCCTGTTTTACCTGACGGCAGATATTCTTTTGCTTGCTTGTTTAGAATATCGTGAGGACCAGTGAATTTGCAATCCCCCGGATAATCTTCCCAAAGCAAAATATGGCGGTAGCTTTTACCGGTATGGAATCGTATTTTATCCGTTCCGAGTTGTTTGTCCAGTTCTTTTATTAATATATCCGCTTCTTCGGTTGTGATTTCGTCCGCGCTGTGGTCTATGACGGTTTTTTCCTCATATACTCCCTCGTTTTCACTCAATGTTACGAGATTGCACCTGATTGCGGTGTCGTTTTCCTTCATTTCAAGACCTATGCTTGCGGCTTCAAGAGGCGAGCGTCCTTTTGAATATATTTTCGGGTCATAGCCGAGTATCGCTAAATTCGCCGTCGCGCTTGCGTCGGAAATCATTCCGTCAGGTATATTTACGACCATCCCGCATACGCCGTTTGACGCGAGATAATCCATGCACGGCTTCTTTGCGTATTGCATAGGGGTTTTATTATTCAGCTCCGGGACGTTTAAATCAGCCGCTCCGTCAGGGATTATAACGGCTATTTTTTGTTTGTTTGCCATTTATTCACACTTCTTCTCTATATAATTTTTTAAATCATATGATATAATATAACACAAGTCCGAAAAATTTTCAAGGGGTGATATTTTAAATAATGGAAAACAAAAAAAAGAAACTGCTTTTCATCGGCATAGTAATGAACAGCGCAGGAACGGAAAAATCGTTTCTGTCATTTGTAAACTGTTTGGATTTCGAAAAATACGACGCAGACTTGCTTCTATGCAAAAACCAGGGCTTGTTTATGGAGCTTATCCCAAAACAGGTCAACTTGAAATTTATGCCGGAATTCGGCGAATTGTTTTTATTAAGCGGTAAAAACGCGTTTAATAATATGTTCAACACGTTTATCAAAAAAAATCCCCTGACTTTTTTCGCGATACTGCCGTATTTTATAAAAATCGTGTTAAATCCAAAGAAAAAAACAAAGACCGCTATAGATTTATTTATCAAAATGATGCAGAAAATCGCCCCCGTTACAGAAGAATATGAAGCGGTATTGGCATATTGGGGCGACAGGACTATGTTTTATATGATTGATAAAGTCCCTAATGCAAAGAAAAAAATCGCGTGGATGCACTTTGATTACAGCGCGCCAAAGGCTGACGGCGCACTCCAGCGCGACAACGAAATATATCTTAAATATTTTAAGAAGTGCGACAATATAATAAACGTCTCGACAGCCGTCGATAATGCGTTAAAAGCGAAATTTCCCGAAATCGCAGACAAATGCGCAGTTATCGAAAATATAAACAACGCTGAATTTATCAGACAGCGTTCTTTAGAACAGGAAAGTTTTCCCGACGCCAATCACTTTAAAGGCATAAGGCTTTTGACCGTAGCGCGAATTGCGGAACAAAAAGGCATAGATATGATTCCCGAAATCCTTGCAAAATTAAAAGCTGATAACTATAATCTGCGCTGGTATATAATCGGCGCCGGCGAAGAATTCGAAAAAGAAAAAGTGATAAATTCAGCTTTACAGCATAATGTCGGGGAAATGCTTATCTTTCTTGGGGAAACAATAAATCCTTATCCGTTTATGAGGGACTGCGATATTTACGTGCAGCCGTCAAGATTTGAAGGCAAACCGGTTGTCGTAGAAGAAGCGAAAATAATGCGCTGTCCCATAGTCGTCGCTAATTATTTTTCGGCAAAAGAACAAATGGCTGACGGAAAATACGGCATGATTGCCGATATAAATCCTGACAGCCTGTATAAAAACATAAAAAATCTTATAGAAGACGTGCATCTGCGTGAAAGATTTATAAAAACGTTGTCAGCCGAAAATTTCGGCAACGAAAACGGGATAGAAAAATTCTATGAGATATTAAACGGGTAATAATATAATACAAGGGCAGGTTTTTCCTGCCCCTTACGGTTGTTTTTTTACGTTGTGGCGTCAGTGCTGTCCGGCGTACCTGCATCGCTGGCGTCCGGCAGTACGTCTGTACTGGATTGTGTTCCGTATAATGCGTTTAAATCTATATTGTCTATAACCTTTTGATTTAATTTTACTTTATCTGCCGCCTGCCATTGGGTAAATTGAGTCTGGAATATATCCGATTTCTTGCCGTTCTCGTAGGTCGGCTTATAAGAAGTTGAAATTTCGTCCTGAGTCGGTCTGTAAACGCTGTCCGCGATAAATATTAAATATTCGGTGGAGCTTAAACTTATTACGTTTGAAACCTGACCGGCTTCCAAGTTCATCAGACTATTCAGGTCGTCGGCTGATAAAAAAGTTATATCGGCTAAGGCTATGGTCTGAATACCGCTTGCCGCATCGTAATACGGCGATATGCAATACTGTTTTATCGCGTCGTCGACAGCCATGGTCCCGTCCTCTATAGCCTTTTTGGCTTCGGCGGTTGTGTCTGCGCTGTTTGTTACAATATATTTAAAATCCATCTGCAGATAATCCTGTTTTCCGTTCGCAATATAGTCCGTAAGCGCGGTTTGGAAATCTGCGTCGTTAAACGTATACCCGTTTTCGGTCGCCACCTGGTCCAACAATTTAGTATACAGATATTGTATGCTCGATATTTCCTGGAGGAAATCAAGAGAAATGTTCTTTACGTTAGGGAAGTACGAATTAATTTGCGACTGCAAATCTGAGGCGTCCGATTTAGCCTGAGTTTCTTCGTCGGAAGTCAGGGTGATATTTCTGTCTTTTGCCGCTTTTTCCAATACTAAATATTGCTCAAGCATATCGGTCGCCGACGATTTCGGGTCTGACGCTTGCTGATTATACAGTAAAAATATCTGATAATCGTCTACGCTTATATTTCTGCCCTCAAATTTAAGAACGTAGTTGTTGTTGAAATAATTATCATAGAAGTCAGGATAAACAAATGTCGCAATAATTGCGGCGGCTATTATAACGACGCAAGCCGCGCTTATTATAGAGATTTTCATTATAAACTTTGATTTTTTTTTCTTTTTTTTATCTTCTTCGGAAATTTCTAAATCTTCCGGATTTTCTTCTGATTTTTCGCCGCCATCATCTGTAAATTGAGACATAACTTCATCTTCCGAAGATTCTTCAGATTCTGTCTTTTCCTGACTATCTTCATCATTGTCATTGTCATTACTGTTATCGCCATCATCGCTGTCAGAACCTCTTAATGTTTCCGATTTCTGTAAAATTTCGTTTACATCCTCGCTTTCGTCTCCGTCTTCGCCGAACTTATTATCCAAACTGTATTCCTCTGTATTTTCACTCTCATCTATATTATTTCTATTCTCGTTGTTATCGTTGCTATCCATAATCTTTCCTTTCAATTATATCTATTCAATTCGCCGCGCTTTTCACCTTCAAAAAAAGTAAAAAGTAACCTGTATAATTAAAAATTATACAGGTTAAAATTTAACAAAAATTAAATAAATTGTTGTATTTCTTAATTAATTATTAGTAAATAAATTTAACATATTGTTTAATACAACGGCTTGTTGGTTTTGTCAAATCCGTGCATAAATCCGTTGACCTCTGCGGAACATATGTCCCCTGCTATAACTTTGTCGTTGTAAACGAGAAGATTTGCGTAGACAGTGCCTGAATAGCCGGGATAATCCACAACTTGATATGTGTATCTTTTTACGGATTTATTCTTATATTTCTCAAGATTGAGGGACTGCGCTTTTTGCACTTCGTTATATTTCTGATACACTGCGTCGAACTCTTTCGGAATTATAATCTCAACCATTTCAAGAGGTTCGGGGTTTACCGACCAGCCGAACTGTTTCAGGAAATTGATTCTGTCGTCGTTTGTTTTTATATTTTTATAATTTATTTTTGTATCGCTTTTATTGGAACTTGACGCGGCGTAAACCGTTTCTCCCGTGTTCGGAATAATCGAAATCAAAGTAATCAGAAGCCCTATTGATATTACCACCACGGCTATAAATTTTAATGTTGACGCTTTTAACGAATATATAAACATTGCAAACTGCCCCCTTAAATATTATCTATATCAATAATATTGTCAAGGCTCCGCAAATATTCCAAGTCATAAATATAAAATAAATTTATTTTCAAAAAAACCGATATAAAAATAAAGGATGTGATATTATAAAAAACATAAAATTGATTTTTATTATATTATTTGTTATATTAAGTTTCAACATATCTGGATGTTCAGACGAAAAGAGAACCTCAACAAATATAGCGGCTCAGATGAAAAGCGAGCTTGAAAGCGAAATGTCCGCTCAAACTGCCGCAACAACCCAAGTAATATCAAACACTATGTCTTTTGACACCGAACAATCAACAGAGCCGGCACAGACTTCCGCCGCCGCAGCGGAAAGCTCAAACCCGCCTAACGTCACAGATTTTACAAATATCACAAATTTCACCGAAAATTTCATAGATACAATAACAGAAATGTCAGAAAATATATCAAATACACCGGATTCAGGCGAAACATTGTATGTTATAACTCCGACGGGAAAAAAATATCACTATCCTAATTGCAGATTGGTCAAAACAATAAAACAATATGTGACAAAAGAAGAAGCGGAAGCCATGGGATATACTCCGTGCAAGGTATGTAAACCTACGTAGGGGCGACCCTCGCGGTCGCCCGCCTTTATAGATAATTGCCCGATATAGGGCGACCGCGAGGGTCGCCCCTACGGGTTCTCGGACACGTCTATTATCAATGCCAGCAAAACAGTTTATATTTTTTTTACGGGTATTGTAGCTTTCTATGATTTTGTATGTTATAATAGGATTAGTTTATAGCGGTTAATAATTATTATCTGCGCCACCACAATTTTTGGCACGGATATTGCGAAATTTATATTATATGGGGTTATAACAATATGGGGGAAGTAACTGAACTATGGGATATTTTAGATGAAAACGGTAACAAAACTGGAAAACTTCATAAACGCGGCAAAGCTATGAAAGAGGGCGAATTTCGTCTGCTCGTACAGATTTGGATAAAAAACAGCAAAGGTGAGTTTTTGATTTCAAAACGCAGTCCTAAAAAGCAAGATAAGGCTAAACTATGGGAATGTACGGGCGGTTCAGCAGTTGCGGGAGAGGATAGTTTAACCGCAGCTTTGCGCGAAACAAAAGAAGAACTCGGACTTATGCTTAATCCAGCTAAAGGGAAAAAGATATATTCATATAAAAGCGGAGAGTGTTTTATAAACGCATGGCTTTTCCGCGAAGATTTTAACATAAACGAAGTTGTATTACAAGAAAATGAAACTTGTGAGGCAAAATGGGCAACCAAAGACGAGATAATAAAAATGATAGATGAGGGCGAATTTAAACCAGTTAAATATTTTGAATATATTTATGATATGCTTGAAGAATATTAAAATTGGATATGAAGCGAATAAGCATAATATTCAACGTTTGAATTTTCGCAGAGAGCGAATTTAATTTATATTATAGACGGAGTGAAAAAGGAGATGGTATGATGTTTGGTAATATTGAATTCAATAAATCGGCGTTTTTATAGAGCCGGAAGGTTCTTCCAAATCCTTATAATTCACACATATTTCCGTTCGATAATATCAATCAAATCCGCAATCGCGCCGTCATTACAGCTTACGGTGCGGATTTTTGCGGCTTTTTTCACTCGTTCGAGGGCGTTTTCGGGAGCCGCTCCGTAATCTGCCGAGATTATCATATCCAAATCGTTATCATAGTCCCCTATCGCGAACAGAGTATATTCCTGATTATATTTAGCTTTCAGATACTCTTTTACTCTCACGGCCGCCGCGCCTTTTGACGCTTTGCTGTTTACTGCCTCAAGTCCGCGCTCATATGACTTTGTGAAAAACAGTTCGCGGTTTATATCTTTGTCAATTTGGAAACGCACGCTGATTTTGCGCACATCGTCAAGTATTTCAGGATTATGCACCATCACGCATTTGTAAACGGCTTCGCCGGATTCTTCCAACTCTTTCAGTGAGATTTCACGGATTTTCATATTCATCAGAGAAAGTCCTCCCAAATCCGTTTTCACCACCTCATTCAGAACCGGAATGACCATGCCGCTTTCGCAGCTGAACCTTACTCCGATATCCGGGTATTTTTTATATATTATCTCAAGAAACTCATTGAATAACGAGATATTAAGAGCGACGCTGAACAGATATTCTTTATTGTCCGTATCATAAAGCCTCGCGCCGTTTGCGATTATAAGCGGCGCGTTTACTATATTTTCTGCGTCAGGCAGAATTTCTATGAGAGGATAATATTCTCTTCCGGTGGCGAACGTGAACATCCCGCCCTGTTTTTTAAAATTTTCCACCGCTTTTATATTTTTCTCAAAATTTTCCGGTATCTGGCTGAAGAAAGTCCCGTCAAAATCCGAAACAAGTATAATTCCCGTAAATTTCCCCATGTGTATATTATAATCCTTAAATTTATTTGTATATAATTATAACACAGAAAAATAAACTTTTCAACACCCTTTCCGCTTCTCATACAATTTATAATACTTCCGGGGCAAGCGATATTATTTTCAGATAATTTCTTTCTCTGAGTTCCCTTGCCACCGGACCGAAAATTCGTGTTCCGCGCGGGTTTTCGTAAACCATCTGCTCCGACCTCGCCTTCGGATTCGGATTGTGTTCTTTTTTTACGATAACTGCGGCGTTTTCGTCAAATTTTATATGCGAGCCGTCTGCGCGTCCTACTCCGCTTACGCTCCGCACGACTACCGCATATACAATCTCGCCTTTTTTAACAATGCCGCCGGGCGTCGCCTTTTTAACCGCAGCTACAACAACATCCCCGATATTGGCGTATTTTCTGCCCATTCCGCCCAGAATACCGATACACATCAATTCTTTGGCTCCGGTATTGTCTGCGACTTTCATATAAGACTGTTTTTGAATCATATATATCTCACTCCTTTAAATTCATTGAATATGTATGACCCTTTTCAATCATTCCGAATTTTTTATAAAACGCATAACCTTTTTTATTCCAGTCAACACAGTATAATTTCGCCGCGTCATGTTTTTGTACTGTGAATACGTTATCTATTGCGTGGGATAAAATTATGCCGCCGTACCCATGCCTTTGATATTCCGGCGAAACAGCTATTATGTCTATTGTATAGGAATCATTGTCGAGCCAATATAATCCGGCTAAATCGCCGTCTTTGTAGAAAGCTGAGAAAGCGTTTCCCCATATTTTCTCAGCCAAACCTGCTGTATCGCCCTGAAAATTTGTGGGAGGCGATACGAACGTCATAGAATTGTCGAGCAACAGGGCGTAATCGCCGACTTTATCGAGTTCATACGGTCTGATTTCAAGCTGCATATCGTTCACAAAACCTTTGAAATGTTCTTTATCCATCACAAATTCATTCGAAGCGTAAAAACCTTCGTCAAAATCCATTGTCTTACGCATACTTCCGATTAATTTTGTTTGGTCGGCGATAAAATGAACGCAGGGGGAACGTCCGGGATTTTCTTTTTTTACTAAATTAATAAATTCCGCAAGTTCTTTCGAATATTTATCTGTATCTTTTTCAAAAGCGACGAAGACCCTGAATATGCCGTAATACATCATACTCGCAAATATTCCGCAGTTTTCGCCGTCTTCAAAAAATCTCGCGAAGCCGTAGACTATACACCTGTTTATTTTTCTGTATTCATCGTTTACGTAATCAGGGAATAACTCACCCTCGTCTGTCCTGATTTTATTTAACAATTCTATGCTTTTGCTAATTTGTTCCTGATTTAATATTGATGTTATTTTCATAATTTATCAAATTCCTTTCGTATAATCAAATTAAAATAAAATTTAGTGTTTATATTTTTATTATAACATTAAGAAAGTAAAAATAATATATAAATCTTATTCTGTGAATGTCTTTTACATAAAATAAAATCGCTATGCAAAATAAATTTATTTTGCATAGCGTATTACTTACGATTTAACATAAACTATTTTTTTTATGCTTTCCTGCGACAAAGAATATTGTACACATAACTCGTCGATTGTCGAACCTTCGCGAAAAGCCAAACGAATTTTATCGTTGCGCACCGAAGTTATAATCTTGCTCTTTGTAGTGTCTCCCCATTGTTTGTAACTGTCTTTAATTTTGGGGATATACAGCGATTTGCCTTGTACATATTGTTGAACTTCAAATAACAGTTCTTTGGGCAAAACTTCCTCTATGTTTGAATTTCTCATATGCTTCACTCCTTATTTTTATATTGAATAAACGTTTAGATTTGTTAAATAAGGCGCAAAGCCGGCTGTAATCTATAAATGGCAATTCTATAATAAATTTAATTTATTAATACACAGCTCCATACAATCGAATTGCCATGCCGACTTTGCATGAAGCGTCGAGAGCGTCTCCTCATCTTTTTCTTTCTGTTTTTTGTTTTTTTCATTGATGACCTCACCTCCGTCATACCAAATATTATAAATCAATTTAAGCATATTGTCAATAGAAAATCCTTATGTTTTTTTCAACAATTCCAATACCCTCATAAAATACTCCGGCAAATCCGATTCTATAAAAATCTTTTCTCCCGTTATAGGGTGACTAAACTCTATTGATTTCGAGTGCAGGCACTGTCCTTGAAGAAAAGCAAAATTTTTATTTATATTTTCGTTTCCGTAGACTTCGTCGCCGATTACAGGATGCCCCAGATATGCCATATGCACTCTTATCTGATGCGTTCTGCCTGTTTCCAATTTTAATTTCAAGTGCGTATAACTGTTATTTTTGTAAGCATATCTGCCCAGAACTTCATAATGCGTAACTGCATTTCTGATTTTATTTTCGGCATCCGATTCTTTATAAACAGCAACTTTCCTGAAATCTTTCGTACTCCGGCCGAGCGGCAAATCTATCGTCCCAGAATCATCCCTGATATTGCCGAACACTGCGGCGTTATATATGCGTGTAAAAGTATGCGTTTTTATCTGTTCTGCAAGCCTTAAATGCGCTTTGTCGTTTTTTGCCGCAATCATAACTCCCGACGTATCTTTGTCCAATCTATGTACAATCCCCGGACGTATTTCCCCATTTATTCCGGAAAGGGAGCCTCTGCAGTGATATAACAGCGCGTTTACAAGCGTATCCTCGTAATTTTGCTGTGACGGGTGAACAATCATACCCTGACGCTTGTTTATCACAATCAGATGTTCGTCCTCATATAAAACGTCCAAATTCAAATCCTGCGCAGGGATATTCACTTCTTTGGGTTCTTGCGTAATAACTTCTATTATGTCGCCTTTTTTGACTTTATAATTTTTATCTTTATTCAGATTATTTACGGTTATACTGCCCTCGTCTATCATTCTTTGAACGGCGGAACGGGTCAAATCAAAATTTTCAGATACAAAGACGTCTATTCTTTTACTTACATCTTCGTCTTGCGCAGTTATTGTTTTGCTTGTTTTGGATTCCATATTATTTCAATTCTCCGTCCCGTCTGAATTTATCTCTTCCGACTCTTCTGGTTTTTCTTCTGTTTCCTGCAGCTCTTCTGTTTTATCGGATTTCTCAAACAGCGAATATTTCCCGGTAAATATACAGATGCAGAATAACACCGAGCCTATGCAAATAAAAGAATCCGCAACGTTAAAAATCGCGAATCTGACAAAGGCAAATTCCAAAAAATCGACGACTTCTTTTCTTATAATTCTGTCAATCATATTGGCGAGTCCGCCGCCTAACATAACAGCTAAAGCTATTCTGATAAACGTATTGCCTTTGAGTTTTTTCTGTCCGAGATAAACAATAGCGGCAGCCATCAAAATAAGCGCGATTACAGACAAAACCATAAAAACCCACCTGTGGTCTTTCAACATTCCAAACGACGCCCCGGGATTGGTGGTGTATGTTATATTTAAAATATATTTTATAAGATTAAACGAATCGCCGACCTGCATATTAGTCAGCACAATATATTTGGATATCTGGTCTAAAACAACGACGGCGGCGATTATCAACACAGGTATAATCAATTTTTATTCTCCTTATCAAGAAAATCCGAAAAATTTATTTATTGACTTCAGGATTATTTGTGCGCCCTAAAAGAAAATCTGTCGATACATTGAGATAATCGGCGATTTTAATTAGATTCGCCATAGTTGGCGACTTAATACCATGTTTATATTCATTCATTAGACCTTGCGAGATACCAGTATCTTTCGCTATTCTATAAACCGTTAATTGTTTCTTTTGTAACAATTCAACAAATAACTTAGTAAACATTTGTGCAATCCTCCAAATATGTCTCTGGTGAGAAGTATTTTGTGAAAACTATTGACATTGTGTCTCTGATGAGTTATAATATAGTTACAATAAATAAAAAAATTTAAATCAAAATTAACAAGGGGGCAAAACACATGGAACACAAGTATATAAAAGAAATGTTCGCACGCGCGGATTTACAGCAGTTTCGCGAGTTTCTTATATCGGGACTCGAACTTGACGAATCAGATAAACGAACGTACAGCGAACGTTTGGAAAAAGAAAGCGAATCTATCGTGAAAAGAATTAAACGTATTGCCAAAAACGATGATGAACTCGACGAAATCTATTCCGAATTCAGCGACGCAACGGGAGCATACACTGAGGTCTTCACCGAAATAGGCATGAAAATCGGCGCAAAACTGATGGTTCAATTATTAGCCGAACATGGTTGATTCGTAGGGGCGACAATCTGCCGCCCCTACATTTTACATTACATATCTTTCAATATCGCCGCACATCTCGGACATACCGCCGAACCCTCGTCATCCTCGCAATGCTCGGAATAAGTCCAGCATCTCTCGCATTTCTGACCGTCCGCCGGACTCACTTTTATATCTAAAGTGTTCGTTTCGTCTTCAATTAACTCAACTTGTGAAACTATAAAAACAGTCTTTAATTCGTTTTGCATTAATTTTAAATGTTTAAAATTTTCATCCGAGCCTGAAATTATAAGTTTCGCGTCAAGCGATTTGCCTATAAGTTTATTCTCCCGCGCCAATTCAATGGATTTCATTACAGAATCGCGTATAGAGAACAGTTTATCCCACTTATCGGCAATTTCAGAATTTTCAAGCGATTTATCATATTTCGGCATATCGTTGAAATTGACGTTTGTTTTGTCATCCCCGTCGAGTAAATCCATACTCTGCCATATCTCGTCGCTTGTGAAATTCAGTATAGGCGCAATAAGTCTTGTCAATACGTGCAATATTTTATACATCGCAGTCTGCGCGCTTCTCCTGCACTTTGCGTCTTTTTTTTCAACATATAATCTGTCCTTGGTTATATCCACATATAATTTTGACATATCTATAGAGCAGAAATTGTGTATATCGTGGTAAATCAAATGGAACTGATATTTCTCATACGTTTCTATAACCCGTCCCACAAGCCCGTTTAATCTGTCCAACGCCCATTTGTCTATTTCCTCAAGCTCGTTATACGCAACCATATCCGTCTTAGGATTAAAATCCTCGCCGGACATGCCGAGATTCGCGAGTAATATTCTCGCGGTGTTTCTGATTTTCCTGTATATTTCCGAAAGCTGCTTCAATATGCCCTTTGACATTTTTGCGTCCGACGTATAATCGACCGACGATACCCATAAACGCAAAACGTCCGAACCGTATTCTTTTGCGACTTCAAGCGGGTCAATACCGTTGCCCAGTGATTTCGACATTGCCCTGCCGGCTTCATCCACTATCATTCCGTGCGTTATGACCATTTTATACGGAGCCATGCCCCTCGCGGCAATCGAAGTAAGCAGGGACGATTGGAACCAGCCCCTGTACTGGTCGTTGCCTTCAAGATATAAATCAGCCGGAAAACACTGATTAGGATTGTTTTTTACGTTGTATGCGTAAGAAGTACCTGAATCAAACCAACCGTCCATTGTATCGCTTCCCTTTTCCCACGTATCATTGCCGCACTTAGAACAGAACATCTTTTCCCCGACTATTTCTTCGGGAGTGTATATATACCATGCGTCGCTCCCCTCTCTGCCAAACAGCTCCGCTATTTTGTTTATATATTTTTCGTTTATTTCATAATGCCCGCATTTTTTGCAATAGAATACCGGAATCGGCAAACCCCATATTCTTTGACGTGAAATACACCAGTTCGCGCGGTCTTTTATCATGTTTTCCATTCTTAGTTCGCCCCACGCCGGATACCATTTTATTGATTTAACAGCTTCGAGCGCTTCCTTTTTTAAGTCGTCAACAGAGCAGAACCACTGTTCGGTCGCCCTGAATAATATCGGGGTTTTACACCTCCAGCAGTGCGGATATTGGTGCGTTATTTTTTCGACCGCCAATAACATATTGCTCGATTTCAAATCTTCGAGTATTGCAGTATTTGCCTGCGACGTTTTAAGCCCTTCGTATTTGCCTGCTTCGCTTGTCATATAGCCTTTATAATCAACCGGAACATATATCGGCAATTCTTTATAATTTTTGCAGACGGTAAAGTCGTCAACACCGTGACCGGGAGCGGTATGCACACAGCCCGTGCCGGATTCCAAAGTCACATGACTGCCGACTATTACAAGCGAATCCCTGTCGAAAAACGGGTGTTTCGCGACCATTCTTTCAAGCTCCGCGCCTTTTAGTTTAGTCACTGTTTCATAGCCTTCGACATTTACTTTTTTCATCACAGTTTCGACTAATTCAGACGCGATTATATAATATTCGCCTGCATCCCTCTCCGAGGGGGGTGTCAACGAAGTTGACAGGGGGAGTGCTTTCACCAAACTGTAGTTGAATTCCGGTCCGACGCATATCGCCACGTTGCTGGGCAAAGTCCATGTCGTTGTTGTCCATATCACAAAATATACTTTATCTAAATTCTTTGTATCTGTATAAGGCACGATAAGTCCTTTGTCGTCAACTAACGGGAACTTCACGTATATAGATTCGCACTCGTCGTCGGCGTACTCAATTTCTGCCTCCGCAAGAGCCGTTTCGTCGTGAGCGCACCAGTAAACGGGCTTTAAGCCTTTGTATATGCAACCTCTTTGAAACATTTTCCCGAAAATTTTGATTTGCTCTTCTTCAAAACGAGGCTTTAAAGTCAGATAGGAATTATCCCAGTCGCCGTAAACGCCGAATCTCTGCATTTGCTTTTTTTGCGTTTCCACAAACCCTTTCGCAAAATCCGCGCATCTTCTACGGTATTCCAAATCGCCGACGTCGCGGCGGTTGATTTTTTGCTTTTTCATAATTGCCGTTTCAATCGGCAGACCGTGATTGTCCCAGCCGTGAATATAATGCGTCAGAAATCCGCTCATGTTTTTATATCTGACTATAAAATCTTTTAGTATTTTATTTAAAGCGTGTCCCATATGCAAATCGCCGTTTGAAAACGGCGGACCGTCGTGGAACATAAACAACGGCTTATCTTTGTTTTTTTCTATCAGTTTAAAATACTGCCCGTCGGCAAGCTGTTTTGCGAAAGTTTCTTCCTCCCTTTTGGGAAGATTGGCTCTCATTTCAAAATCTGTCGCGGGCAGATTAAGCGTTTTTGAAAAATCTTTTGACATATATTTATTTCACTCCAATTTATTTATATTTTATCAATTACATCTCTGTTTTCGTATCACAGCCGAAATTTTCGGCATATTATCTGATTTTCCAAAAACATGAATAGCTACAGGCTCGATTGATATAAATTGAAGTCCTTTTACAACCCCAACCGAGTGAAATTCACTGTAAATAGCCTGCCCCATATGCACCCCCCTGACAATTTTTATTTTTTGCAACTATTCATCGTCATCTAATCCCGAAAATATATTCATCACTTCTTTGTCGTCCTCGTCATCTTCTTCGTCCTCATCCTCGTCAATACCGTAATATTCGTTCTCGTCTTCGCTGTCATCTATATATTCATCTTCGTCTTTATTGTGCGGATGTCTGATTTTCGGCGTATTTTTCTTTTTTCTCTTGAATAACCCGAAAAATCCTTTAGCTTTACTTTCTATTTCTTCGTCCGTCTCGTCCAATTCATCTGATTCTTCGTTTTCAACGCCGTAACCGCCTGAATTTTTACGATTATAGTTATTGGCATTATTTGCGTTTCCCCTCGCGTTATAGTTGTTGTTATACTGATTTTCGTCATAATCGTCGCTGTCATATGTCGCGATCGGTTCTTCTTCAACATAATCGTCCTGTTCTTCATCTTCCTCCTGTCCCTCCCGCTCCTCGGACTCTTCCGCCGTTCCGGCTTTATTAAACGTCGTCGAGCTTACGTCAGCCTCCTTGGATTCTTCCGCCGTGTTATCCGCTATATCAGTATTACTGCCGCCGTTATTCGGAGTATTCGCGCCGTCTACGTTTTTTCTTGGGAAAACTTTTATATCTTCGTCTGAATTTTCGCCTTTTATATCGACTTCTTTTTCGGTCTTATAATTATATTCATCATATTCATTTATAAATTCAGTATTTCTCAACAATTCCAATTCTCTCTCAAAATCGTATTCTATGTCGCCGTTTTTTTTCGCAATATCAATAGCGTCGCTTCTCAGTTCTTTCATCACCATATCAAAAAGCTGCGTTTCTGTGAACTTCTCAAAATCTATACTCGGCACATAGAACGAATCCGTTACAAACGTCAGTTGATGCTTATACATAGCTATCAGATTTTCGCTGAAACTGTCAGCCATATTCTTGAGATTTATAATATTCTCTCTCTGATGTGATATTTCTTTTTTAAAATCGCTTAATAATCTGGTGCATCTTGTGCGCGCGGAAAGCAGAAGCGCGTCCGCTTTCTCCTGAGTGGAATCAATCTGCATATTCAGCTTCCGGTCTATTGCCGAAAGCGCGGTTTGCGCTCTCTCCCTGGCGTCGGCAAGAACTTTTTCGGCTGCTCTTTCCGCATTTTCTATTATAATCGCCGCGGCTTCTTCGGCGTCTGAAACTATTTTATCATGATGCCTCTGCGATGATATAACGGTTTTGTTTATAATGTCTTCCCTGCCCTGCAGATCATTTTCTCTGTCCTGTATCTCGACTATTTTCTGAGAAACAATCCGCAGTTTCTTATCGTATATCTCGCACTGTTTAAAAATCTCAGAATATTTTCCTATAACAAAATTCATGTATTCGTCTACTTCCGCAGGGTCATATCCCCTCATTGCACGGGTAAACGATTTATTTTGAAGTTCCTGTGGAGGAATCACTCATCTCACCCCTAAAAATTTATAACTTATTAATTAAGCAATAGTTCCGCTCAAAAGAGTCGTGCAAAGAATCAGAACAATCATGGCAAACAGGAACGACATATCTATCGGGATAGAGCTGAAAAATTCAAATCTGTTTAGAAGCTGCCGTATAGGATATACAAACGGCTCTGTAACCAAAAATAAAAACCGCGCTATTTTATTGTCCTCGTCTGGGGAAAACCATGACATCAACGCTCTTCCGAACATGAGGAACTCCAGAACGTATAACAGCGTCACAACCAATCTGCCTACAATATTTAATAAAATATATACCAATAAATCACCACAATTTCCAACTTTATCTGTGCTCTGACAACATTATCCAGACGATAATATTATAATTATTAATATAGACCGCCGTTGTCTTTTCTTTCATCAGTTTCCTGTTTTATCTGTTCTGCGGATATTACCGTACTGCTCGAAGTTATTATATATGTTTTCTCCGCTACTTTTTTTACGTCGCCCTTTATCGCATACGCCGTGCCGGCTAAAAAATCCAGCAGGCGTCTGCCCAATTCTTTATTTGTCTCCTCAAGATTTAAAACGACAGTTTTGTTGCTCATAAGTAAATTGGCGATTTTGGCGACACTGTCGAAATTTTCCGGCTTGACTACTTTCAGCTCGACAGAAGACTGCAAATCGTTGCTTCCCGATACGGACAGCCCGCCGTCTCTTGCTTGCATAGGCACGCTTTGCGCCTGCTGATAGTTTTGCGACATCTGGGCAGGGTTGACGTTATTATTGTTGTTATTATAATTCTGATTTGAATTTCCGTAGGGATTGGAAGAATATGCGCCGCTTATAAAGTCTCCCATATCCGGTCCCATATTATTATTTCCGTTCACAGGATAATCGTCGTCAAATTCGTCGTCAAACCCGCCCTCTTCATCCTCCGGATGTATAGAGCTCTTTATTTTATCCCATATTTTCATCATACTATCCTCCGTTTAATTTTGTTAATTTATAAAATTATATTTTAATTAAATAATTTTCTCTCTCCAAAAATTGCCCTGCCTACTCTGACTATATCGGACCCGCATAAAACAGCTTCCTCATAATCTTCCGACATGCCCATAGACAAAATATCCATATTTATATTATCTATCTTTTTTTCGGCTATGTCAACAAAAATTTTATACATTTCCGAAAAATATTTTTTTATTTTTGAATTTTCGCCAAAACTTGCAATTGCCGGAGGGATTGTCATAATCCCTTTGACTCTTATATTCTGAAAATCTTTCAGAGAGTTCATAAATTCAACGGCATTCTCCGGCGCTATCCCTATTTTTGAATCTTCCTCGCCTATGTTTATCTCAACCAGAATATCCATGACTATATTTTTCTGATTTGCCCGTTTGTTTATTTCCTCCGCGAGTTTTAAAGAATTTACGGACTGAATCAGATTTACTTTATCTATTATATACCTGACTTTATTTGTCTGCAGATTACCGATAAAATGTATTTCAAGCCTGTCTTTATTCAGTCTGTCGTATTTTTCAAGCAGCTCGGTTACTTTATTCTCGCCTATTAAATCCACGCCTTTTGATATTGCGAAATTTATCCTGTCGACGTCTACCGTCTTTGTGACAGCCATCAGACGCACTTTTTTGTTTTTGCAGCCGGTATAACTATTATTATCTTTATTATCCCTGTTTAACACGGCTTTATTTATTTTTTCGCGTATGTCGTTTATATTTTTTTCTATATAATCAAATTCAGACATTGGGAAAACACCTCACATACTTTTACTTATATAAAACTCACTGTTCTGATTTCATCATAGAACAAATCGTAAATATTTTTGCCGCAGAGTTTATCGAAATACTCTTTAAGCGAAAACGTCGAATCCCATTTTCTCAATGTAAAATCATTAAATCCATATCGCCTTACAACATCAATCAATCTCTTTTCAATCATACAAACTCCCTGCGTCATTACCATAGCGTCGCATAACTGAATCAACTTGTCATAATCGTTATATGTTGTTTCAGATAAAAACGAAATTATGACAGATATTTCTTCCTGCGTACAATCGTAATCGCCGCCGCCGTATGAATCTATAGTCTGATACGGAAATGAGTGTGACAAACAAATTCCAGCGATTATATCGTACCCATTTTCTTTCATTAATTCATATCCGGCATAGATATGGTGTAATCCCCTTGCACCTTCATAACGTCCAATATCATGCAATAATCCCGAAATATACGCTCTGTCTGTATCGAGTTTGCTTGCTTTTGCAATTGTTTCCGCCGCTCTTGCTACAATTCGGCTATGTTCAGTCCACGGTCCGGAATTCTGTTCATGCGCCCATACTAAAAGATTATCCGCTTCTTCTCTCGACGGCATTAGATATCGTGATTTCATAACTTACCTCAGCTTATAATTTTACCGTTGTACAAATCTTTTCCGGAAACGATTATGTCCTCGTTCAACTGAAGGTCTCCCTGGTCGCCAGTATTGCTTCTCTCGCTGGGGTCCATATATAAATAATAACCGTCAAATGCCGCAAGCTGCTCGCTGTCGGGAAGCCGCCTGAAATAAACAACATCCCCTTTTAACACATATACTCCTTTTATCAAATCACTGCTTACAAAATCTTTTATTATATTGCCGTTTGCGTCAGTTTCGGACGTAGCCGGAACCCCCGTCGTATCAGTTGTATTATCTGTATTGATATTATTGATAGCGCTCATAATACCCGCGTTCGGGTCAGTTTCTGACGGTTCGGTTGTACCTAAATCATTTTTGTCAACTACTACAACCGCTTCCTGCGGCACTCTTATCCCCTTTACTTCGTTGAATACTATTTGAATCGTCTGCTTTCGTGAAAAGTCAAAACCGTCAGGCACGGACATAGTCTCAAAAACCAACAGAATATCGCCGGTATTTACGTCCTGTATTTGTCTTATCAGCTTAGAGGATATGGCTGTATTCGACGAGTACGGATATATAATATCATAAGTTTTTCCGTTGATAAACCCGAAGTTTTTATTTTGCTTCGCATGGTCGTATTTGCATACAAGATACCAGTTGAAATCGTACGCCACTTTTCCCAAAGCGTTATTTAAAATATTTGTGTCGGGATTTTTTGATATAAGGTTATCAAACGTTGCAAAATCAATAGTATTCACCGCGTCGCCTGTAAAATAATTTTCATATCCGTCCGTTCTCGAATAAAAGAGTCCGGATTTATCTGATAAAGCGTCGGTATATGCTCCGGTTGCGCTTTGCATTTGAGCCTCTAACTGTGATTTTTGCTGTTGAAGCGATACTATGAGACTGTCGAAACTGCTGCCGTTTACCTCTTTGGTTATGATCTGTTTTTTATTTAATAATATAAGCAAATCGTCCCTGTTTTTTCCCGCCGCATAGATTTTATCCTTCTTGATATTTTCAAGCATATCAGTGTACATAACGCGCGAGTCGTTTTCTATTTTGTCTAAATTTGTAGTCACGAATTCCAGATTTATATTGCTTTTTTGCAGTATGGCAAGATGTTTGTCAATTGCGTCTATCTGATCTTTCAAAAGAGAATAGTCATAATTCGAATTCTGGTTTATCTGCGCGACAACTTCTTTGGTCGCGACTTTCTGCCCGTCGTCAATCAGATAATTAACGGATTTACTGCCGCCGTTTGTATATAAAACTTCTTCGTTTCTGAATATATATCCCGTAAGCTCGACTATATCCTGCCGGATTTCCAAGTCTGCGCGTTCCGTTTCAATCGCCGCGCTGCTCGTATTTGAAAACTGGGCGATAAAATAAATTGTAACCCCAAGAAATATAGCGTTAAAAAGGATTTTCAAGCCGAGATTTTTTATAAAATCAATTTGTTTTTCTGTTCTTTCTGATTTATTTATTTTTACCGGATTATTTTTCATACTACCCATATTATCTATACTACTATATTTTATTATATCATAAACATTATTTTAAGCTAATTTAAGTGAACATAGTTTAAACAATTTTTAATTATTTCCTCGGAATTCGCAATATTTTCTTCGTCTATGTCAATCCAGACCGTATTCAAATCCCTCTTAAACCATGTTATCTGACGTTTTGCATAATTTCTCGTATGCTGTTTTATTTTTTCCACAGCTTCGTCAAAACCGCATATATCATTGAAATAATCTATAATTTCCACATATCCTATGGCTCCGATTCTTTTTATGTTATCTTCTTCGCCCTCTCTGTATAATTTTTTAACCTCGTCTAATAGTCCGTTTTTCAGCATACCGTCAACCCTGTTGTTTATTCTGTCATAAAGCAAATTTCTGTCGGCGTATCGCAGTCCGAGTTTTATAAAATCATATCTGGAGTTCTCACATTGCGACATTGCGTCAATTTCGGATTTGTTTTTTCCGGTTATTTTAAAAATTTCGAGAGCGCGTATTATTCTTTTTTTATTGTTCACATGAATAATATCGGCACTTTTGGGGTCAATCTTAACAAGTTTGGCATATAATTCTTCATTTGGGAGTTTTTCCAGTTCGTTTCTGTACTCAATATCGTTTTCATATTCTGTAAACTGCGTGTTTTTTATGAAATGGTCGATATATAAACCCGTGCCGCCGCAGATAACCGGAACTTTCCCTCTGCGCAGAATATCCTCCGCGCACTCCCCTGCCCTTTTCACATATTCCGCAACGCTGAACGTATCGTCATTTATTGAAACTATATCAATCAGATGGTGCGGTATGCCGGACATTTCTTCTCTTGTTGGTTTAGCCGTGCCGATGTTCAGTTCTTTATATATCTGCATCGAGTCAGCCGAGATTATTTCCCCGCCGAGTATCTTCGCAAGCTCTATCGATACAAAAGTTTTACCGCTCGCAGTCGGACCGCATACGACTATTATCTGTGCTTTTGTGTTTTCTTTATTTTCCATAATAATTTATTTCGCGATTAATATAAAGTTTTTCTGAAGAAAATGCTTATACTGCGATTTAATCTTCCGGTCTTGTATATTTACCATTATACACACCGTTTTCATCGCGGTTTATGGGGTATGCTTTTAGATGAAAATTAATACAACCGTCAGGACATGATATATTCATTTCATATTTATCCTTGCAACCCCTGTATGTAAAATCTCCGCCGCACCGTATGACTTCGCACCATGTATACAATTGTGGCATAATTTTGGAACACATACCGGCGGGACACTCATATTGAAAAACAAACTTATCCCCTTTTTCCAAACCAAGCCTGCAATGTCCGGCTTTCCCATCCGTTGCAGTGAGTTCAAATTCCCAATCTTCTACTATCCATTTTTTCATTGAATAATTTCCTCCACAAATATAAATTTTCTAACTCATGCCCGATTCTAAAAGTTTTACAGCTTTCTCTATCTGCTCGTCTCTTATATTTACGCCGCTTACTTTTAACGCCTGAATTACTTTATCCCCTTATTTCTGATTCGCCGTCGTCGTCTATTTCGACAGTATCATAAAAGACCTCGGACAAATTTATTTCGCAGCCTTTTAAAGTATAAACTGGAATAATATCGTCGTCATTATAATCATGAATTACATATTTTCCATTTTCCAATATACATATCTGAACAGTTTTAGCATTAGGGTCAACTATCCAATATTCTCTTACTCCGGCTTTTCGATACAGCCTTGCTTTTGTAACCGTATCATGCCGCGTATTACGGGGCGATAATATTTCGATTATTAAATCCGGCGCGCCTTTAACGCTTTTGCCGTCAAGCTTGGATTTATCGCAAACTACAAGTATATCGGGCTGTATTACTATATCGTCAAAACTATAGGCGTTTAATCTCACGTCAAATGGAGCATAATATACTTCGAATGTTTTACCCCTTAAAATTGCCATAGCCGCCCGCTTAATTCCCTGCTTATATTTTGGTGTGCCTGAGAAGGGCTTGCCATTGCATAAGCTGTTCCATTTATAAGCTCATACCGGATATCGCCGTTCCACCTCAAATAATCTTTATACGTATATTTTTTTTGTTCCGCGAAATTACTCATATTTCCACCCATCCCATAACGCCGCCTTTTTTCGCAAAAATTTTATTACCGAACTTTTTAATAACAGAAATAACATCGCCGACATCAACCTGCACATAATAATCAGTGCCGAAAGTGCCGTCGCATAATCTGCCGTCATAATCAGTCCAGACAACGCTGTTTGGCAGAGAAAGCGTCATTCCCGATTGAATATGCCTGTAAATGCCGAACTCATCTTCTTTTTCGACGGGTTCAATAAATCTGTCGTTCCATGTAATATTCAATTCTCCGCCGCGTGCCGACTGCGCTTTTTCTGCACGATAAACGGGTAGATTATCGACAAAGTCAAAAGAAAATGTATCGTTAAAAATAATAAAAGCGTTTAATTGTCCGTCCGCCTTTATGCTCATACCGCCGTCAATCGAAATAATATAATTTTTCTCATCTACAATGGGGTTACAGCAAGGAATCCTGTGGCAATAATTTACAGTAGGCCAATGCCCCGTGACAATATATTTATCGAAAGACAACCCTTGTTCCATAAAGGCGTCGTTTTTCATACATGTTTGCGCTTCCTGCTCATTCAATTTATCCAATTTATTTGAGGTAAGCCCCGCATGAACAAATATGTAATCCTGCGTTTCGATAATATGCGGAAGATTTTCAATCCACTCTTTTTCCGAATCGTCCATATAACTTTCTATAAAATCGCAATTTCCCCTTACTGCATAAACATTTGAATCAGGTTTTTGGCACAAGTCAATAACAAATTTAAAAGTTTCAATATTTTGTTTTCCTTTTGAATAAAAATCGCCGAGTACAACAAGAATATCTTCGTCTGAAAAATTTACTTTATCCAAAAGCCGCTTAAATAAGTCGAGGTTGCCATGTATATCGCTTACACAAATAACCCGTTTATCGCTGGGAATCGTTATTTGCTCTACTTTTGCCATTGCGTTCATATTTGTACTGTTTATGCCCTCCAATAAAAAAATGCGGTAGTATATAAAGTTACTGAAGAAAATGCTTGAGGTTGTGTAAAAACGAAACAACCTCTTGGTTTAAATTAACTTGCTTTCGCGAAATGCGCCGAAAAAAGATAGTTTTTGAAAAAACGAAGTTGAAAGGTGAGAAAAACA
>Ga0123357_10001257_pt1 | contig 26688 bp, 31 predicted proteins | sample TergutEmb28metaG_FD_89873 | JGI IMG/M metagenome (GOLD analysis project Ga0123357, IMG submission 89873) | Embiratermes neotenicus P4 segment gut microbial communities from Petit-Saut dam, French Guiana - Emb289 P4 | ecosystem: Host-associated > Arthropoda: Insects > Digestive system > Gut ...
GCCATGCGGTCAACCAAATCCGCATGCAGACCGGGGTCACCGTCCAGTACCTCATCGGCCCTCCCGAGTAGCCAGCCCAACTCCAGGTTGTGACTGTATGACGTGTTGAAATGCCCAGGCGGCTCCGGGTCCTCGGTGCGCTCCGCGATCCAGGTGCGGTCAATGACGATGGGCTGCAACGGAGTGAAGTCAGCGGAGTATTGGTTGCCACCGATGCCGTAAACCGGATCGACCATCTTGCCAAGAATCAGTTGGCGGATCTCGGCCAGTCGTCGCCGGTGGGTTGGGTCGCCAGTGAGCGCCGCGAAAGCCGTGAACGCTTCGAGTAAGTGCAGATGGATGTCGAGTGATTTCCGGAGGCCCGATTCACTGCGCTCCGGCTGCCACCGCGTATCGAGATTCTCCCAAAAGCCACCGTAGGTGAGATCGACGGCTTTGTGTATGACATCAAATGTTTCAACGGCGAGATCCCTCGCCGTGCTGCTTTTCGTTGCTTCGGCATGAGCTGACAGGGCATAAAGTACGAAGCTTTGGCCGTACATGAGTTTGGCCGAGTCGTGCGGACCTAAGTCATCGATGGACCAGAACCACCCGCCATACACATCGTCATGAAATCGGCTGATGAGGAAATCCAGGCCGTGGTTGGCCGCCGTGAGCAGCAACTCGTCGCCAGTCACCTTGCCAAGTGTGGCGAATGTCCAAAGGATGCGGGATTGCGCAAGCAGCGTCTTCACCGGCTCAGGCTGAGCGATGCCGTTGCGATCGAACACTGTGTGATAACCACCAGCAGTGTCAACTCCGCGCACCCGCCAATATTCGATCAACCCACGCAAATGGTCCTCAACTTGCGCGCGCAATTGCTCTGGGTCGAACTGAATTGATCTGGTTACACCACTCCGCTTCTCATCAACCATCGCCGATACGCCTTCCTTGCGCCATTCCGGGTCGCCGCCACCTTGGCGACGATATACACCGATGTATTCATCGATGATATAGGAGGCAAAACAAGAATGTCAATACCTCACATTGCGCGCACATTCACTGAAGATACCTTGCGCTCAGCGACCGGCACTGAACATAACCCCGTGCCGAGCGAGGGTTCACACCCAAACAATTACCGGGTAGTGGACTCGCGCACCACCAGTTCGTGATCAGGCGTGATCCGCCGCGGCGGAACACTTGGATGACGGTAGTCGGATGCCCATTGGATCCGATCAATAAGGGCGCGCACACCCGACTGGGCGATAGCAACCTTGTTTGGCCTGATTGTGGTTAACGTCGGGTTGGAAAACCGACCCTCTTCGATGTCATCAAATCCCGCGACGGCAATGTCATCCGGTACATGAAGACCGTGCCGCCGAATCGAATGCAGCGTGCCCATCGCCAAAAGATCACTTGCACAGAAAACGGCGTCTGGCGTCGTGGCGCTAAGCAGCAGCTCGTCCATAGCGCGCTCACCTTCGGCGCGGCTGAATATCTGAACGTCGACTTGCATGTCAGGTGACGGCGATAGGCCCGCCTCGGTGAGCGCCTGGACATAGCCATCCAGACGCATAGCTGCACTTCGCTCGGGCAGGCCAGCCGAAGGGCTGCCGATCATGGCGATACGCTTGCGGCCAATAGAGATGAGATGCTTCGTCACTTGCCGCGCTGCTTCGACGTTGTCGATGACGATCTGGTCGCACATACCGAATGGGACGCGCTCTCCAAACACGACTACCGGCAGATCCTGCGTCAGCGCCGACTGGATCTCAGACGTTTCGAGCGAGATAGGGCTGTAAATGAGTCCGTCCGTCAGTTGCCCAGTAAGCCTCGAGAGCACGGCACGCTCGCGGGCGGCATCACCGTCAGTTTGCTCGACGATGACGCTGTATGCGAGCGTCGCCGCCTCCCTCATGACTAGTGTTGTGATCTCCGCAAAATAGGGCGAATCGAGCCACGGTACAACTAGCGTAATGATGTGCGAATGTCCAGATTTCAACGTCTGCGCTGAACGGTTTATTCGATAGTCAAGCTCGGTAAGCGCCTGTTGAACACGTTCACGGGTCGCCGGCGCAACATTTGGCCAGCCACGCACGACATTTGAGACTGTCTTCGTCGAGACGCCAGCACGCGCCGCCACATCCTTCATCCTGACCTGCGCCACAGTCACCTTCTGTCTACCAATCGAATGTTGGCCAAGCCCGCGACGTCACAGTATCGCAGTCTGTCGACGGCGCTCCATAACTTTCGCAACATGGCCCCTAACACAGTCACAGGCTAGAAGACGCCCCCCGCGCTCCTAGCCTGTGAGTTCAGAGTCCCCTGTTTGAGTACTCCGATTTAGCTTGCAAGTATCAAGTGCACTGGCCAACCAAAACGTCCAAGACAATCGCTCTAGCTTATACGCTCGGTGGTCGTTGTGTTAAATACGTGCACCTGATCGGGCGGCACATGCAGGCGCACCTGCACACCGTGACCGGGCACCTGGCGCCCGGAAACGCGGGCGACGATCTGTACGCCGGAGTCTAGCGAGTCGCCGCTGTCCGAACCGGCCAGCGTGCCGTAGAGGAATGCGTCAGCGCCGGTTTCCTCAGCGGTGGCGACATCCATCTGCACACCCTTGTCGTCCGACGCAATCTCGAACGCCTCGGGACGGATGCCGATTGTGACGGAGTCGCCGTCAGCCTTGGCCAACACTTCGCGAGCGATCGGGATGACGAAATCGGTGACCTGGACGCCACCGTCGACGACCTTGGCCTCCATCAGGTTCATGGCGGGGCTGCCGATGAAGCCGGCAACGAAGATGTTGACTGGCTTGTCATAAAGGTTCAGCGGAGCATCGACTTGCTGCAGGAGCCCGTCCTTGAGTACGGCCACGCGGTCACCCATTGTCATGGCCTCGACCTGGTCGTGAGTGACGTAAACCGTCGTGACGCCTAGGCGCTGCTGCAGGGCTGCGATCTGGGTACGGGTTTGGACGCGCAACTTGGCGTCCAAGTTGGACAGCGGCTCGTCCATCAGGAACACCTGGGGGTCGCGGACGATTGCGCGGCCCATTGCGACGCGCTGGCGCTGGCCGCCAGAAAGTGCCTTCGGCTTACGAGAAAGGTACTCCTCAAGGCCCAGCAGCTTCGCGGCCTCCATGACGCGCTTCTGGCGCTCGTCTTTGTTGACGCCCTGCATCTTGAGAGCGAAACCCATGTTATCTTCGACCGTCATGTGCGGGTAAAGGGCGTAATTCTGGAAGACCATGGCGATGTCACGGTCTTTGGGTGGCAGGTCGGTGACGTCACGGTCGCCGATCCAAACTGACCCGTTGTTGATTTCCTCTAGGCCGGCCAGCATGCGTAGCGAGGTCGATTTGCCGCAACCGGACGGGCCGACGAGCACCATGAACTCGCCGTCGCCAATCTCAAGATTGAGCTTGTCAACCGCTGGATGATCAGAACCGGGATAGATGCGAGTAGCCTCGCGGAATGAAACAGTGGCCATGATGGCACACGTCCTTTCTACCGGCAGGTACGTGCCGGACGATCCGTAGTAGAAAAGCAGGAGCGGTGACCCGCCCCAGTTGGTTCCATCAACCATACGACAAACTCGGCGTGATGTGTAGCTGTATTGGCTGCCTTTATCGAACCTTCATCTGTTTCTGCGGTGCGTCGCCCTTGGCGTGGGATGCCTCCGGTCGTCGGCTGCCGGCGCCAATCGCCGACGGTCTGAACCCGTCCGCCGTCCCAATCGAGCGCGAGATTTCAGTTTGCGTCCACTTCGAGTCGTCTAGATGGACGCAAACTGATATCTCGTGGGCGATGGGTTACTTCCGGAACGGGGGCCGCTCCGATTCGTGCTATTTGTGGAGCAGTGCGCTAGACTAGGCACGCTGTCGGGAAACTGGCGGTGTTGTTTTGTGCGCCAATCAGTGTTGGGGTTCAGGACGACGCGGCATCGGGGTGTGGCGCAGCTTGGTAGCGCGCTTCGTTCGGGACGAAGAGGTCGCAGGTTCAAATCCTGTCACCCCGACCATGTGAGACACTGAATGACCTAGTCAGGGCGGGTTTCCAGAAATGGAAGGACCGCCCGAAAATGGCCAAGTCATCTTTTAGTCATGTAAAACCCCGTCTCTACGCGGGGCCTCTGGGAGCCTGTCCCGGTTGGTGCGGGTTGGTGGGGAACGCTGCCGCACCTGGGGTGCATGGGCATAGAAACAACCTCGTGGGGCCTGGAGCCTCTGCTGTCCGTGACCGAGTTGGCCGGGTATCTCGGCGTGCCGGTGGCGACGGTGTACGACTGGCGGTCGAACGGCACTGGCCCGGTCGGACATCGGTTCGGCAAGCATGTGAAGTTCGCCGTCTCGGACGTGCGGGCCTGGGTCGAAGCCCAGCGGGACCGGCCCGTCGGTCTTGCCGCATCGTCGAGGGGCGGTGAGTGATGAGCAGGCCGCGCATCCCGATTGGCACGTTCGGCGAGTTCACCTACGAGACGACCACGACGGGCCGGGTTCGTGCCCGGACATACTTTCGTGACTGGGATGGCGCGAAACGACTGATCCAAGCCTCCGGACTGACCCAAGCGGCTGCCGAGCGGGCACTGAAAGTCAAGCTGAACGAGCGCACTCAGACCCGACCACAGGACACCCGTTTGACGCCGGATTCGACGTTCACGCAGTTGGTCGAGTATTGGCTGGAGGACATCGAGTTGGAGGACCGGCTAGCCCCGGCGACCCGTGACCGATACGCCTACCACATGGGGCAGTTGGTCCTGCCCGCCTTCGGCAGCCTGACGTTGCGGGAGATCGGCGTCGCCCGCTGCGACACGCTGATCAAACAGTTGGGCCATAAGTCGTACAACCGTGCCCGGCAGGCCAAAGTCGTCATGCGGCTGGCCTTCGGACTGGCAGTGCGCCACGAAATCATCGGCCGCAACCCGGTCGACGGTGTGGCCCGGCTGCACAAACCGCCCCACACCCCGGACGCATTGACGCCGGAAGACGTCGAGGCGATCCGCTTGGCCGTCCGTCTGTGGGAGGGCGGCATCGCCACCTCGGGGCCGAAGCCGGACGGGCAGCTGTCGGCCATCATCGAAGTGATGTTGGGCACGTCGGCCAGGATCGGTGAAGCGTTGGCGATCCGGCGTCAAGACGTGGATGTGACCGGTCCCCGCCCCGTGGTGGCGATCCGGGGCACCATTGTCACCCCGCGCGGTGTACCGCCGTATCGCCAGGATCACCCGAAGACGGCCAAGTCCCGCCGGACGATGGCGATCCCGTCGTTCACCGCCGACGCGATCCGAGTCCGATTGGCGAAAATGACGGATCTGTCGCCCGAGGCACTGCTGTTCACGTCGCGCAACGGCACACCGTTGACGATGGCGAACGTCCGCCGCCAGCTACGGCATGTGATGGATTTGGCTGGGATCGAGGGTGTGACGCCGCACAAGTTCCGCCGGACCGTGGCCACAGCGATCAACGATTCCGCTGACGTGGAGCTGGCTGCCGAGCTGCTGGGCCACACCAGCAGCAAGATCACGATCCAGCACTACATACGCCGCAACGAAATGGTCAACCCCGTCACCGCCGATCTGTTGGAACGGGCCTTCGCGCCCAAACACTGACCGGGGACGGCACAATGCCTCCGCTGCGACACGTCGGGCGGTGGCTTCGTCGTCTGGCGGAGAGCAGGCCAACCCGTCGCCCGCCGAGAGAGCCAGATTTGTCGGCAGCGCTCCGGATTGGTCGGATTGGATAGAAGATCAGCGAGGTCGAGGTTCAGATCGGCACATGTGCCGCTCCCTCCCAGCGCCACCAGGGCCTCGTACTGGTCAGGATGCCTCTCAGCGAGGAAGGCCAGGAACCCCTCCACATCCGTCCCGATTCGACGAGGCATCGCCATAGCCGTGGTGATGCACGTCATCGAACTCGTCCTTTCGGTCGGTGATCATGGCTGGTATGTGTCCGTTCCGGTTGTCGAGTCGGTGTGGGTGGCGATGGCGGTGTAGTAGCGTTGTTCGATCGCGCGGCGTCGTTCGACGCGCCAGAGTACGCAGGTGACGAAGTCTTCGTAGCGGTCGGCGGTGTTGAGCCATGGTGGCGTGTCGGCGGGGTCGGGTTCTGGTTCGCCCGGCCAGCGGGTGATGGCTTCGGATCGGCAGTTGTCGATGCGGCAGCCGAGTTGGGCGACGAGCTCTCGCATTCGGGTTTTCCATTCGTCGAGGTCTCTGAGCCAGCCGAATGGTGCGGAGCCGTGTTGTTCGGGGTCGTAGGCGGCGAGTTTGTGGGTTCGCAACGCGGAGAGCTGTTCGATGAGGGCTTGGTGACGGTGCCAGTAGGGTGGGATGACGGTCGCGTCGAACAGTTGGGTGTGGCGTTCTTGTTCGACCCACTGGTTGAGTGTTAATAGTTCGTATTCAATCTCATCGGAGTTCAGGGCGTCCCAGTCGACGGGCCTGGGTGGCCCGTCGACTGGTGAGGTGTTGTCGGTCTCGCCTGGCAGGTAGTCGCCTAGCCCGTCGAAGTTGTAGCTGTCTGGGCTGGGGTTGTTGGTGTCCATGTTCTTGCCTGTCCTTCACATGCCGACCAGGTCGGCGGTGGCGGTGTTGGCGTGTCGCCCGATTTTGGTTGCCGGGATGGCGGGGGTGTTGGTGGGCCCGTCTGGGCAGGTGGGGGTTTGTTGGACACGGGGTGTACGATCCACGGTGTAGCGGGTCATGGCGGTGTCGTGGCCGATCCGGGTGGCGATGAATTCGTCTTGTTGTTCGGTGTGGCCGTCATCTAAGGTGGCTGTGCGGGTTTCGGTCCGGCCTTCGGCGATGAAATGGTCGCCTTTGGTGAACATGGCGGCGGCTCTCTCGGCGGTGCCGCGGAACGCGACAAGATCATGGAAACTGGTTTTGCCTTGCGTGAAGGTGCCGGTTTCCTCATTGTAAATGTTGTGTTCTTGCCCGACTTTGACATACATGCGGGCGACGCCTTGTTCGGAGACGGACAGCACGGGTTGGGAAGCGATGAATCCTGACATGGACTCTTTGGTTGTGATCGGCATTGCGGTTCCTTGACGTTTGTGGCGGCCCTTAAGGTGGTGCCGCGTTCACCAGTTAGGTGCGCGGCACGTCCCCGCCGTCCCTAGGTGGCGCCGGCTTGCAGGGCAGCTTCGATCGCGGCACGGTCAGCTGCCAGGGCAGTGTGGTCGGGTCGTGTGGTCCATGGTCGCAGGTCCGTGATGATGGGGCGGGTGGAGCGCAGCAGGGTGACGCCTACCCCGAATGGGAGGGTGCGAATCGTTTCGGGGGGCATGATGGGGACGCGCCGTATTGATGATTGGGTTGACAGGCCGCCGGTTTCGGAGCGGGTGTCGGAGGTGGTGGTTTCGTCGCGTTCCCCGATGAGGGTGGCGATGTCTCGCAGATCACTGGGGGACGAGGCGCCACCCAAGATGATTTTGACGATGGACGCGTCCCAGATGGCGTTCGCGGCGTCTTGGCCCCATTTTTGGCGGGCTTGGGCCAAGGATTGCAGAACGGGCATGGTGGTGACGCCGGTGCCGCCGCCTTCAGCCATGAGGATGGGCAGGGACGGCAGGGGTGCGAGGTTTCCGATCTCATCCAGGGCGAGTAGTAGCGGCGGGTCGAGGCGTGCCCCTACGGAGCGGGCCGCGAGATGCCGGGCGGTTTCGATGAGGTCTTCGACCAGCGCGGCAACTAGCGCGGCGGACGCGCCGGCGCCAGCACCGGTTGCTAACAGATACAGGGTGCCCTTGTCACGCAGGAACTGTTCGGGGTCAAAGTTTTCACCTGTCCCGGGGGTTACGGCGGCAAGGACCCGCGGATCCGCCAGGGCGGACAGGGATAGGGACACGCCTTGCCAAACGGAGTCGCGGGTACGCGGGTCGGCGTGGATAGTGGCGTCTAGCGAGTCGGCCCAGCCGAGCGCCGCAGCCGGGTTGGTGCGTAGTATTTGGACTGCGTCGACAGCGGAGGCGGGGTCGAGTGTCCACCGGTACAGGTCGGCGGCGTCACGCCCGTCAAGGGCGGCAGCATGGAGGAGGGATTGGAGGGCGGTTCTGGTTTTCCCTTCCCAGAACGCGCCGTTGTCGACTCCGCCGCCACCAACTCCGGTGGCGGCGGCTAGGCCGGTGGCCCGGATCATCGCAGTTAGGGGCTGCTGGCAGCCTCGCACTGGTGACCAGCGCAGCCCGGCGGGTACTCCTTGGGCTAAATGTTGCGGGTCGAACACTGCGACCGGGCCGGTCTTTTGTCTGGCTTTCAGGGTGGCGGTCAGGTTGTCGGGGCGGGTGGAGGTGGTCACGACCGCGCCGGGCGCGTCGAGAATCGCGTTTATTACTATGTGTAGGCCTTTCCCGGATCGGGGCGGGCCGATCAGCAGCATGGAGTCTTCAACGGACGCCCACACCCCGACACCGTGAGATGTGCCGAGCAGATAGCCGACATCGGCGGGGGCTGGCGTGGTGATGGATGGGCGTAGCGTGCCGGCACGTTTCAGCAGCGCCTTAGCTGATGTTTGGGAGATGATGTCGTCGCGTGTGGCGACCCCGGCCATGCGGTGCGGATCAGTTTTCTCGCTGCGATCGATCTGTTTGTATCGCTGCCAGGCGGTGAAACCGGCCCATCCGACCAAACCCAACATGATCACGGCGCATATCCAAAACACTACGGGGTTGAGACCCTCGGCGCCGACCGCCCGGCCGGGATCGGCGGGATGCAGGACCGCCAGGATGCCGGTGAAGATCCCGCCGGCGGGTTGCGGATGCCCGGTTAGCCATGCGGCGGCTGCGGCGGCGCCCCGCAAAATCACACCGACGCCTAGCGCCACACCCAGCATGGCCAGGCCAAGGTTTGCCGCCGAGTCGTGGCCTTGCGGTGTCCAGGCCGGGGAACTCATGGCCTGGCCAGCGGCGACAACACGGCCATCGTGCCGGTGGTTTGTCCGGCGATGACGGTTTCACCCGTGGACGCGAGCGCTGCGACACGGCGCAGCAACCGATAGTTGACCACCCCCGCCGGGTCGGCTGTCGCGTTGCCGATGACGATGGCGACCAGCACAGGTTCGTCGGGTGCAAAACCTTCCCCACTGATCGTCACAGCCGGATCATCATCGTCACTGTGGGCGGGTCGTGCCGGCACGGGTGGTGGTGGGGGTGTTGGTGCGGGTGGGGGTGTTGGTTGGCAGCGTTTCGGGTAGCTTGGCCTCCAACACCGCCCGGCAGGCGAAGGAGCAACCGGGGGTTCTGGCTGGTCCAGTTCGACGGGATCGGCGTGTTTGGGTGGTGGTGTCATGTCCGATTGGGTGGGGGCGGTCAGGGTGGGGATTTCGCCGGCGCCTCCGAGGTCGATGGTACCGGTGCGGCGCGTTCCGTCAGATTCGATGATTTCCACGGTGAATGGTTTCTTGAATGTGGCATACAGGTGGTCCATGAGCGGGCCGAATGACGCCCGCCCGAGCGGGGTCAACGCCTCAGGTGGGGTGAAACCCAGACCGTAAATGTTGATGTTCATCTGGTCAGGTTCGCTGATCGTGCAGCACACCACCGGGTCGCCGCGCAGCCACGGCCGCACAGCATTAGGCGGGGTGTCGATGGCGATGGGGGTTTTGGGGTGGCGATGTTTCATGTCGTGTCCTTGTTGTTTGTCGGCGTTGGATTGGTTGGCTCAGATTCGGTGGCCGGTCATTGCTGGTTTTGTGTCATGCGTGAGGTGGTGTCGAATAGGGCTAGTTCGTCGGGGTGGAGTTGGTGTTGGACGATGAAGGAGCGGTCTTTGATGCGCCAAAGGCCTTGCCCGGTGGCAAGGGTTGGTAGCAGTTTGGTCTCCGTGCCGGTCAGTCCGAGGGTTTGCGCGGTGATGGTGGTTTGGTCGGTTTCTTGCCGGTAAATGATGCGGGTTTCCGCGTTCGCCAATAGGGATGAGGCGAGTGCCCGCATGGCGGTGCCTTGGTCGCCGACGGTGTCAAGGTCGGTTAGTTTGTGGAATATGAGCATGTTGGCGATACCGAAATGGCGGGCCAGCCGCCATTGGGCGTCCATGCGGCGCAGCAGGGCGGGGTGGGACATCAGCCGCCACGCTTCGTCGTAGATGACCCAGCGTTGCCCGCCTTCGGGGTCGAGCAGGGCTGACTCCATCCATGCCGATGAGCAGGTCATCAGCACCGAGATCAGGGTCGAGTTTTCGGCGACGGAGGACAGGTCTAGTGAGATCATCGGTAGGGTGGGGTCGAAGGCGACGGTGGAGGGCCCGTCGAACAGTCCGGCGAGGTCTCCTGCGACCAGGCGGCGTAGCGCATGGCCGACTTGTCGCCCGTCCTCAGCGAGCCGACCGTCTGGGTCATCAGCGGGGTCGGGGGTCAGTATCCGTTCGACAACCATCGGCAGGATCGGGACGTCGGCAGAGGCGACTGCTGATGTGAGCGCCAAATCGATGGCCGTGTGTTCAAGGGGTGTCATCGGGCGGGTCAGGACGGTTTCGGCGAGCGCCCCGATGAGGTCGCGGCGGCGGGCGGTTACTTGACTGAACCATTGGTGATCGTCCAGGCCGGAGGGGCGGTGTCCCTGGTCGAGGGGGTTGAGGCGGGCTGGTTGCCCGTGGCCTAATTTGATGGCCATCCCGCCGACGGCTTGGGCGACGGGTGTGTGTTCGCCTTTCGGGTCTCCCGGCACATACACCCTTCGCCCGAACGGCAACGATCTGGTGTAAAGCGACTTGGCCAAGCTGGATTTCCCAGAGCCGACGATGCCAGCTAACACAATATTGGGGGCGGTTATGACCCCGGCGCGATACAGCACCCACGGGTCGTAGACGAAGGAGGCGCCACCGAACATGTCGGAACCGATGAACACCCCGTCGGCACCGAGACCGCCCTCAGCGAGGAACGGGTAGGCGGCGCCGAGGGTGGCGGTGGTGTCTTGATGTTGCGGCAGGTGGAATTGGCCTGGCGTGCGCAGCTTGCGGGGGCCCAGGTCGCCGGCTGGTGGCAGATAGTGGGCGGTTTCTCGTTCCTGGCGGGCCGCTTCGGCAGCGTCGCGAGCCTGTTGACGGGCGGCTTGTTGGGCGTTGCTGATGGTTTGCCGGGTGGCCCGGTTTTGGGCTTGCCTGTCACGTCGGGCTTGTTTCGCCGGTCTGACCAGCACTGCGGCGTGTAGATGTTGATCGTTCATCGGCGTTCACACTTCCCGGCAGAGGGGTAGGGCGGCGACGGTGAATGCTTGGGCTTGCTGGCCGACAAGCAGGCGGGTTTCGCAGGATGCTTGGATGGCGGCTTGCTCGATGGCTGCCAGGCCGGCTTGTAGCTCGTCTTGTGTGGGGGCAGACACAGCGATGAGGCCGGTGTAGCGGACAATGCTATGCCCGGCGGTCAGGTCGGCTTCTTGTTTCAAAACGTCGGCATATTCGGCTTGCTGGGCGGCGTCATCGACTTGCCCGATTTTCGCACGCTGTGCCGCGTCAGCGATGTGTTCGGTTTTTTTGCGGCGCAAGTCTTTGGCAGCCTGGTCGGCGCGCATCGGTGTGACCATCAGTGTGAAGGTGCGTCGCACACTGGCCGACAACAAGACGGGGGCGAGGAAACTTGGATACACCAACGCTCTTGGCCATTCCGATATCCACAACACCGCATGGCAGGCGCTGTCGGTGCGCAAACCACTCCACGTTTCGGTGACAGCCAGCGGTCCGGCGCCGGCAACATCACGGCCAAGCGCAGGCTCGTGATCCAGGAGTGCCGCAGCACCAGGGTCGTAGGCGACCCGCAACATGACAGCGATCTGCGCGGGGGTCAACCAGTGATCAGGGTGCAGGTCGGCGGCCCGTAAAGCGGTGGCCAGGGTGGCTATGTCTTGGGTCAGGACAGCGGCTGCGCCTTTCATGCCGCCGCCGGCTGAACGGATGCTCCTTGATGCGGCTTTCATATCCAACGCGAGTGAAATGGTGGTCGCGTGGCGTTCACTGGCCGGGCCGGCCCGTCCGATCAGTTCCTTGTAGATCCGGGAGGTCAGCGTGTTGTCGTCTCGGCCGTGGAGACGCCACCAGTCGGCTAGTCCGGTGCCAGTGTCGGGCAGGGTCCGTTCCATGACCTGCATGCGGGCGATCCGCCCGGATCGGCAGGTGGTGGCCAGGACTCGTCCCCATGTTTGGACGCGGCGTTCTTGCTCGCCAGGGTCGAGCAGCACAAAAGACGGGTGGGTCACTTCGACGACAGCGGTCAGTGTTTGACGGTGCGGATCGTGAACCATGGCGGCGCCAGTGGCAGGGTCACACCAGTGCCTTAACGCGGCGGCATCGCCTGGTAGGGCCAGTGTGCCGGCAGGGCGGGGTTTCATGACGTTTTTAGTGAACATGGTTTGTCCTGTGATTGTGCGAAACCCCCACCGCCAGGCGATGGGTGCCCAGTCGATGAGGCGGCGTCCCCCGACACTGACCAAGGCGATCATCATGGCCGGTGCCCAGATCGGTAGGGTCCAGGCGACCGCGCTACCGCCGCCCACATATAGCCCTGCCACGAGGGTGACCCCGGCGACACCTAGGCAGGCCAGTTGCGGGCCGGTCAGGCCGAGCAGCAGGCCGCGGGCGGTCAGGCGAGAAAACTTCACCGGATGCAGTTCAACAGTGGCGGTCATGTCAGGCCCCAGACGGCGGGTCGGGAGTGAACCGGGTGCGCGGGTTTTCCAGTGGCGGCGGATCGGCTGCCTCACCGGTGGCCATCGCGGCACCCCCAACCGTTTTCCCGATTTCCGCCCCCGCTGTCGCCGCGATCACCACCGCAGCGGCAGGGCCGACAGCAGCAGCCCCACCAGCCCCCGCCCCAGCCCCGGCTACGCCGGTGGTGCCAGCACCAGCACCGGCACCGGCTTCCATGCCCCCGGTTTCTGCGGCACCAGCAGTTTCGGCCGGCCCAGACCCGGTTGTCGAGCCCTGGGTTGGCGGGGCCGGCGTGTCGCCGCCGCTGTTTAGGACACTGGACGGGTTACCCATCGGTGTGCGGACAGGGATCGGCTGGTTGATTGCTGATTTAGCTTCCTGCTCGGCTGACATGGCGTGATACATGTCGAAACCGATAAAAGAGATCAGTTTGTAGGTCATGTAGGGGGCGAACGCGGCGATCATCATCAACGCGACCCCGGCGATCGGTTCAGAAATGGATTGCAAATCCGGTGCCAGAGGGGACGCGGTTTGGGTGATCGCGACAAGCAATGTCACCACCAGAACCAGTTTCGACAAAATCATGGCGATCACAAACGATGCCCACTTGCCGAACCAGCCTTTCGTCACATCCCACGATTCGCCGGCCAACGCGAACGGCGCCATCACGATTGCCACCAGCAGCAGGGCTTTGCGGATCAGCAGGGAGAACCACACAACCACCGCTGAGGTGATCGCCAACCCGGCGAGGAAAATTACCAGGATCGCGCCAGCCCCTGGCGCGACGAGGGTGATCGCTGTCAAACCTCCAGCCAGCAGTGCGATACGGCCACCCATGTCGGCCATTGTCTGTCCGGTGGCGGCGACAATCCCGGTACACAACTGGTCGGTGGCTTGCAACGCCAACCCGGTGATCGTCAACGCGACAACCGAACCTAAAACGGATTTCGCTAACCCGGTGACAGCCCGTCCAAGCCCGCCCGGTTCATGTTTGACCAGCGCGGTGACCAGTTGGAACATGAAAAATGTGAGCATGATGAAACAGGCCACCCCGAAGATCAACGCATACACATGCACATAGCCGGGGCTGGTCACATCAACCAGCGTGGTCGTGTCGAAGATCGTCCAAACCTGTTCGAATACCCATCCGGCGGCGCCACCCATCGCTGAGGCCAACCAGTCGAACGGCGCCGACACCAGTGTCGCCGCGGCTTCCCCAGCCACATCGCAAACATTGGAAATGATCGGAACATCACAAACCCCCACAGCAGGCCACCTTTCCCTTCCTCACGCCAACCCAGTTACACGGATTGGCCGACGTTCCAAAAAAAGTTGACCAGTGTCACGGACGCGCCGCAGATGACAGCCGCCAGGCAGGACACCAGGACACCGATTTTGCCTTGCGACGCCATATGCGGGTTCGAGCTGTGTGAACCGAACCCCCACACGACAGCAGAAACGATCAACGCCAACACCGCCAGAACCAAACCGATAGTCATGACAGCGCCGACAATGTTTTGCAACTGTGTGATACCGGGCAGACCGGTGTCGTTGGGGTTGATGGTGATATTGGACGGCGCCACCACTGGCAGCATTGAGACGGTGTTAACAAGCGGATACACGGATAGCTCCTCAGGACAAGCAACCCCCGATGTTGGGAGCCGACATGATTCAGGTACGCAGTTATCCCCAAAACTGGAACCGGCGTGTGAAGCGTTGTGGAAAACGCCGATTTCAAGATTGGGCGGCGAAAAATGTTGGTGAGTCGGGGCACATTGCTTTTCACGGCCCCACCTGGGCCGGGGTCAACCAGACCAACACCGAAAAAGGGCCCCGCCTCACAATCTGAGGAGGCAGCCATGATCTTGGTGATATACATGTTGTGGCGGGTGTCGACGATCGTCAGCCGGTGGCTGCAACAGTGGATGCCTTGGAACCGGGCGATCACCCATATCCGCGCCCGCCACAGCCTCGGCTGGGTGTTCGGCACCCAAGCTGTCGCGGCCACCTGTTTCCTGCTGGGACACCTGGCCGACCAGGCCATCCGCGGCGGCGCCACAGGCTGGCTGCATCTTGTGGTGATGTTTTTCTGCTGGCAAGGGCTGCGTTTCATGTGGCTAGGCCCGATCTGTCTCAGACTCCTCGCCCGACAACACTGGAACACCCGCCGCCACGGCTAGGGGTCACATCGCAAACGCCGCCGGACGGGTGACCCGCACCGGCGTCACCGGTGTTGGCGCCGTGGTGACGTCACGTCCGGGTATGACGCCGAGGCGGGGTGTGGTGCGTGGGGGTGGCAGGATCGTGGCGCGTCTGGCGGCGCGGGTCATCACGTCGGCCCCGACGGGCTGGTGACCGCCTAGGCGCAGGTCTGTGGAGGCCATTTGGGCGACCAGGTCGTGACGGCCAGCGTCCCAACACATTTTGGTCACGGAACCGGGTTCGACACCGGCCAGGTGTGCCACATCGGCTAGCACCAACCCGGCTGACGCCAACCGGACGACACGACCCAGCGGCGTGTCATCCCGACCAGGTAGCCCGTTTTGCAGTTTGCGTGGATAGTGCGGCTGGCGGGTCGCCCGTTTGAGCGCCAACGCGCGGCGTTGGGCAGTGTCGGTGTCGACCGCCTCGGCGAGCACGTTCGTGCCTTTCGGGCGCGGCCCCGACATGGCTAGTTCGGCGCGGGTGAACCGGTCAAGGAAGTCTTTCCGTCCTCCTTGCCGGCAGGCTTCCAAGATGGTGGCGGTGTCGGTTTTCATGGCGGCCGCCACTTCCGACAAGGACAGGCCGGCTTGACTGTAACGGCCGATTCTGGCCAGCCGCTGCGTCTGGGCAGGGGTTAGCCTGCCGCGGTGGGGTTCGGGACTGTCAGGGCTGGTGACGGCCCGGCGCAGGATTGCTTCACCGGTGTGGGCGACACGGGCTGCCTGGGTGGCCGATATGCCCAACTGTTGGCCGATGTGTTCCCAGGTGTGACTGGTGCCGTCGCTGAAACCGTGACGCAACCCCAACACTTGCCGCTGCAACCGGTTCAACAATCCGAAAGCTTCCGCCACATCAGCAGACATCAAGTCACCGCTGTCGGGGCGGGTGAGGTTTTCGTCATGCTCGCCGACCAGACGGGGACGTTGAAACGCCAACAGCCGGTTCGCCGCCCGACCCGACAGGCCCATTTCGGCGCCGACCTGGTCGCCGGTGGGTGTGGCGCCAGTTTCCGCATGGAGACGGTTGGCGATGGCGGCGGCCCGGTTGTGGCGCCGCACCGCCTGGGCGGGCATCACCCCGACAGCAGTGTCATCGGCGACCACCGAGACCACGCGGGCCCAGATCCGTTTCCACGCGTGTGTCGAGAACCGGCCCAGCTCAGGGTTGAAACTGTCCAACGCTTGGGTCATCGCCTCGAAACCCTCTTGGACCAGGTCATCGACTGGCACACGGGTCCAGGCGTACCGATTCGCGACCGAGAACACCATCGCCATGTTCGCACCCAGGAATGTTTCCCGCGCCTGACGGCCCACCGCCACCGCCCGTACCAAATCGTCAACCTCGACGGGACTGGTGGGGGCGTTGGGCTGATCGAGTATGTTTTGGGCGGCCCGGCCTGCCTGGATCAGGCCGGCCAAGCGGGCCTCATCGGTTTGGCTCAACAACCCCGGCCGGTCCAGGCGGGGTGGTGCCGCGTTCGGGGCGGGCGGGTCCAGCAGTAGTGTGGTCACATGTTGCAGGTGCGCACCCGCCCCCACATTTCACATGCCGGCGCCGGTTGTCAAAAGGAAATTCATCCAGGCGACACCGCCGCCAGCCAACACGGCCGCACCTGCCGCCACCAGCACACCTACCCGGCCGCGACGTGTCGCCTGCCATGAACCGGTCGCCTGCCCGACCATCCACATGATCGCGGCAGCGATCATCGCGGCCACAGCCACGACCAGCACGATCGTCAACAAGGCCCCCACAATCGACGCCAAACCGGTACCGTTGACCGCAGAGAAGTCGGGGGTCACCTCGTTCATCGGCGTCATGCGATACCTGCCTGCGCCGGGACTGTGCATCCACCCGGCCCGGCGGTGGCGCCGTCCAGACTGGTCGCGCCATGTTGGCCAAGCCAACTGTTCGAGTCGATCGCGGCGCCCCCGCCTGGCCGGATCTCGAAATGCAGATGCGGCCCGGTAGAGCGCCCATTGGATCCGACATCGGCGATGTGTTGACCGGCAGCGACCTGGTCCCCAACATGGACGTAGAGGTGCCCGTCCCACATGTGGCCGTAAAGACTTGTCACACTGGTCCCGTCAACATGATGGTCGATCAGTATGGCGTTGCCGTAGCCCGACATCGACCCGGCGAACCGGACGGTCCCGTCCGCCACCGCCATGATCGTGGTGCCGTCGTTCGCGGCATAGTCGGTGCCGGTGTGGAAACTGCGCGCCCCGCTGATCGGGTCGACCCGCCAGCCGAACGGCGACGTCAACACCCATGTCCCTTCAGGCAAAGGGAACACCACCTGCGACGACCCTGCCGGTGGTGACTGCCCGTCCCCCGAACTGTCGGCCCCCGTGGGGCATGGGTTGGTCTGCGCCGGGTTGACCAGGACGGCGACCGCCAACAGGGACAGCGTGGGGCCCGTCAACAACATGGCCAGCAGAATCCAGGCAACCTTTTTCACGAACGCCTCATTTCAACGGCTCATCTGGCATTGACAACCGCAGCAGGCGACACGAACCGGAGTCGGTGCAGGCGATGAACACAGTGAAGGTGACAGGCGCGCTGTAGGTGGCGGGCTGGTCGTTGACCATCCCGTCACGCACCCGTGTGCCGGATATCGTGTAGGCGACCGCCCCGGCCGGCAGCTGGCCTGGGGCGGCCTGCGCGGCCGCCTGCCCCCACTGGGCCGGAACTGTGGCGGTGCCGATATCAAGATGTTGGGTGGTGGCCAGGCCGCGCAGTTTGATCCAGGTGGCCTGGTCGGGCAGATAGTTCGACACGTCAGATGCCAGGCCGGCGGCTTCCTCACCCTGATCAGACAGGCTCAGAACACCGTCTTTGACGTCCGACGGGTTCATTGTGGCCGTGTCCCAATCGAACAGCACCGCCGCCGCGCGCCGCGCGAACCGTTCCGGGCCAGACACCGGGCTGGCGCCGCCCGGAACCGGCGCCGACGGCTCAACAGCAGTCACAGCGGTGGGGGTTGGTGTGGTGTGACGGGCGGTTGTCGCGCCGTGCAGGTAGGCGCCGACGCCGACCAGCAACGCCAACCCGAGCGCGGCGGCTGCGACCAGACGTGCCCTGAGGCGGGTGTCAATATTGGATGCCATAACAAATCTCTCCTCACCTGAAACACGATGCTGCTTCACTGTTCAGGTGCGCACCCCGCCCCAAAACCCGACGCGCAGTTGGCCGGCTGGGTGGCTGGTTTGTGGTGTCGGGTTCAGAGTTTGGTGAATGCGGTGGTGGCGCGCAGATTGTCCACGGCGGTCATGAAGTCCAGGCTGGCTGTCATGGTTGCTTTGAATTTGAGCCACTTGTCGTCTGGCACTTCAGTGGCGATCACCGTCTGGTCGTAGTCGGTGGGCCAGTTGGCCATTTCACCCCACTGCCAGATGAAGTGTTTCGCCGACTTTTTCCTTGGACCCACTGGCACAGGTATCGCCATTTTGGCCGGTTTCGGCACAGGGGTGTGGGCTTTCTGTGCGGCCAAAACTTTGTGCAACGCAGCGCGGGCGGCCCGTTCGGTTTCCTGCTCTGACAGATCATGGTCGGCGACCAGGCTGGCCAGCAGGGCCATGCCGTCACGGGCGGTTTTACGCACCAGGCCGGGTTGGGTGTCGTCGGCGGCTATCAACGCGAGTTCCTCGGTTTGCGCACGTCCACGCAACTGTGTGAACCACGGATCGACGGGTTCACCTGCCGCGATACGTTCACCGGCCTGGACGGCAAGTTGGCGCAGCTGGTCGCTGTAGCGGGTGTCGGCGGCGATCTGGTTGACCACCAGCGCTTTTTCCAATGTTTTGTATGACGCCTGGTTGCCGAGCATCCTCGCAGCCTGTTCACGCGTGTCAGATTTCGGTTCATCCAACGGTGCCGGAAAATTTCCGGCACCGTCACCCTCCGACCCGCCAAACCGGGTGGCTTGTTGGCGGCGGGCGCCGTCGGCGGCGATTTCTGTTTGCAGCTCCTCATACAGTTGGGCCAGTTCCATCGTCGTATAGGTTTTGTGGCTCAGGTTGTCGTCACGTTCAGCGATCAGCCCGGACAGGCGTTCCGACAAGCCCGTTCTCATCCACACGTTGATGGTGCGCCAACCCAACAGTTTGATTGCCGCTAAACGTCGCGCCCCGCAAACCAGCACACCCTCAGGGGTGATCGTCACCAGTTGCAGCAAACCCAGCGTCTCAATCGAAGCCGCCAAAGCCTCAATATCGCCCAAGTCTTTACGATGCCTGGCCCCCACCATGATCGCGTCGACTGCCCAATCAACCCTGATCTGGTTCGCGTCGATCATGTCAAACGCCTCCATCCGCGTTTCGGGGCCAACGCCGCCACCGTTTTGCGTAGCTCTTGGTCACAAGCAAGATCTGTGATCGTTTCATCCAACGCCAAACGGATCAGAATGCCGCGGCCTTTCTCGGTGACGCCACGCCAATCCGACGGGCTGCCCAACAGCAGCCGCAACAGGCCCGTCCACGTTTTCGCCGGCATGTCACCCACCGCCCGCCACCTGGATGTGCGGCGCAACGACTCATAGGCGGCGCGGCGTGAATCCGTCTCGGCCAAGCCACGCAGCACAGCCTCCACCGCCACCACTGTTCCGTCATAGGGCCAGCCGTTGGCGGCCAGGAACCGGGCGATCGTCTCGGTCTGCTCCGCGATGCTCGGACCCACCACGCTTTGGTCCCTATCGGCGGGCATATCTGTGTCGGTGATGTCAGGGTCGGTGACCGCGACATTGGGATGGTTGTCCCAGTCGGTGTCGCGGTCACTGAATCGTTGCGGACTGCACCCGGCCAAGCCGCCGCGGCGCGCATCGTCCTCGGAACACATCACATCATCGGCGAACCGGCGCACCGCGAGACTGGTTCTTACCGCGTCGACGACGACAGCCCACGGGTCGTCAGCGAACGCGACCGCCGGGTTACGCATCGCCTCGAACGCCGCCGTGCCACCATCGGCGGGATCCAAACCGTATTTGCGGGCCAAACCGGCGAACCGGGCGGTGGCGTAGCGGGCCAACTCGTCCCCTTCCGGGTCGAACCGCCACCCCTCGACACCTTTCGCGTAAAGGCGCAGCAACACCGCCCGCAAATACTCCCCGTCACCAAACCGGGCACGATCCGCACCGTCCACACCCCGGTTCATTTTCCGACCGCCTCACGTGTCGCACCTGCCGGCGGGTTCTGACCGAACACCGACACTGGCGGCAGCGACACAGTCGACGCTTTCGCGATGCCCCGGCGTGACACCGGCGTCGCCGCCATGACACGCATCCGCCGGACGACCTGTTCCTGCCGGTGCACGGCCCGGGCGCCCAGGCCCATGCCGACCTGGGCCAACAAATCCGACGGCCGCACCCACTGCACACCACCTGCCCGTGCCGCGCCCGCCGCCGGTGCTTCTGCTGTGGGGGTGGCGGTTTTCCCGGCCATCGACGGATCACCGTGCAACGCCAACTCCGAAACCGCCGACTGTTCGGGCGGGGTGTTGCCTGCGGCGACATGTGACTGTTCATGGGTTTGTTCACTCATTATTTGCTCCTTGGTCGTGGCGTTTCAGCCAACGCCCGACGGTGGTGGGGTTCACACCGAGCCGTGCGCCGATCGCCCGGTTCGACAACCCCTCACCCTTAAGACGTGAGGCTTCACTTATCTGTAAAGTGCGCGGCCCTCCCCAAACCCCGCCGCCAGGCACGGCCGGCCTGACCGGGCCGGTGTCGAAGTCCCACAACAAGCGCTGCAACCCGCCACCCGACAACCCCGACTCGCCTGGCAGTGCCGGTGCGGCCCCCAACCATGGGGGTGCCGGCACGGGTGCAATGTTGCCTGTGGCAGGCTCCCCGTTGGGGGCGTGTGTTGTGTCCAGGGTGGGTATCGGTTCCGGCGGGTCGTCGTGGCGGGCCAGGACGACGGTCAAGTGGGTGATGGCCAGCAGCACGATCGGCGGGACAGCCGACACGGCCGCCGCCAAGCCCGGCGCGAGCGCGACTCCTGGCGGCATGGCGGCCTGTACTGCGTTCGCTGTCACCGACACGAGCGCCCCGCAGATCAGCAACACCCAGGCATAGACGTGGCCGGGGCGTCCCCGAAGCGCCACGACGGCGACAGTGGCCACCACTATGATGCCGTCGACGATCGCCGGCCACGCCCACGCCTGCTGTTCGGCGATACCGGCGCGGCGCGCCAGATGTGTCAACGAAGTGAACGACAACCAGAACGCGAAACAGGCGATGAACACTGTCCCGGCGATCCCGGTGACGATCACAGCGCGCGGCACAGGTCGGTTCATAGGGTCATCACCGCCGCCCGACGTGTTGGAAAGGGCGCATCACCCCAGACGGCGCACCTGTCTCAGGGTTGGTGTGCCGGTAGGCCGAGCGTATCGTCGTGGTGATCTCGTTGCCGGTCAGCCCGATCTGGCGGGCCGGATCCCCCAACAGGTCCACTGCGGCAGCCACGTTCTGCCCAGTTTCGGCGACGCGGCAGGCCGCCCAGAAAAGGCCGGCGTTTCGTTCACCCTCAGCCCGTGAGGCGACATAGCGGCGCAACGCCTCCTCACGTGGTCCAGTCAACACACCGGTAAACGTGGACCGGTGGGTCGCCAGGCGCCGTCTGGCTTGTTCTGGGTCCAGGAAGTCCCGCAAGCTGGCCCCGTCAACGCTTTGGCCGGTGTCGCGGGTTTCAACCAGACGGTAACGTTTCGCCTTCCCGTCACGGCTGGCACCAGCCGAGGGTGTCATGATGATTGCGCCGCCGCTGCCACGAAAATCCACATGCGCCCCCGTCACCCACGACCGATTCGGGCGGGCGGCGTCAGCGGGGTAGTAGAAGTGCATACCCCCCGACGGGGTCAACACCCGCATGATCCACCCGTCCAAACCCCCACGGTCCGCGGCTTGGCGAAACATTCGATAGCCTGAGCCGGTCTCCCGGACATCCACATCGACAACATCAAACCCCGACGTGACCCCGGTCGGCACACCGATATTCGCTCCCGGCCAACGCCACCACCATTCTTGCGCCACAGCCACGTCAGTGGTCGCATCAGCCATGCCGTGCCGGGTCAACGGGACTTTCCCTCCCGGCACACACGGGAACACCGGTATCTTGTTCCCTGCCAGGAACGGGCCAGCGACACGCAGCAGCATCTGCTCGACCTGAACAACCGCCGCCACCTGGTCATGCAACAATGCGTTCATACGCCGATCACCTGCCCCGCCAGTGGCGTCACCTGCACCGACAAGGACGGCCCAGCCGCAGTTGGGCGCGGTCCGCTCGGCGCGGCACGATCCAAACCGGGCGGGTCACCGCCACCCACCTGCGGGGTGTCCAGCCGGTCAAGGATCGTGATAGCGGTGCCACGGACCCGCTCACCGGTGGCCCGCACAACCTCACTCGGCGTCCTGCCTGCCACCGTCGACGCCCACGTCGACACATACGGCACCGTGTAAGAATCGGTTGGCATGGCGTGCGCGGCACCGATCATCATCGCCACCGATTCAGCCTCAACCTCCCGAATACCCCGATGAGCCCGGACATCCTCATCGGTAGGGTCATGCATCAACACGTGCGCCAGTTCGTGCGCCAAAGTTTTCACCCGCGCCGCCTCATCCATGTCGCCGCGCACCTGCACCGTACGGGCCACATAGTCGGTCACACCGTTCGCCCCGCCCAGTGGCGTCGCCGACACGGCAACACTGACCCTGAAACCGGCCTGCTCAATTTGGGCCGCCAAACCTTCCCACAACCCGGCCGGCGCCGCACCGGCCAGCAACCTCGGTGTGGGACGTTGCGGCACGTCAGCACCTGACGTTTGACACACGTCCCACACATAGGCAGGCTTCACCCCCACAAGACGCGTCCGCACCCGCTCACCAGGCTCTGGTTTCTCCCTGTGCCCCAGGCGACGCCCCGACAACTCGCCATCCGACCCAGTCGTCCAGCGTTGCGTCACCGGCGCCTGGATCATGTAGCCGCGTTGACCCTTCACCACCGCCCGCCCTAGTGTCTCCCACTGGCGGAACCCCGCCACATACGTCGGTGACGCCGCCCCGACCAGGCCTTCCTGGAACCGTTGCGTATGTTGGGCGAAAATCAGCAACGTGTTGTTGAACGAACGAGACCGGAACCTGGCCGCGAAAGTCATCGCCGCGACCCAGTCATCCCCCGACACCAGCGAATTGACCGCGCTGGTAAGCTGCTCATGCAGCACGTCAAGCTTGGTTTCGCGGTCGCTGCGCCAATCCTGGCTAAGCTTCGACGCCATGACCGGGGCCTTCCGTTAGGGAACAGGTGGACACCTATCAAGTGCGCGCCACACCCCTGGCAGTCCCGTCAACTATCAAAAACGGGGCCTGCCCGGTGGTGCGGCGCGTCCACCAATCAAGCAGCACCCAACACCCAAAGCGCAACCCCTACCCGCGGAACTGGATCAGATCACCCACATCCGGTAACGAAACATCCCCAACATTATGCTGGCCTGCCCGATATCGGCGCCGATACTGCGCCGGAGTGATCTGCGCGGCCGCCGCAAACACCGCCACCGCGCCACTACGATCCGCCCAACCCGACCGGCGCGCTATCTCCTCCACACTCAAATCTGATCCCAACAACAACCGTGCCATGTGCTGCACCCGCAAACCCAACAGATACGCCTTCGGAGTCTTCCCCAACTCGGCGGTGAACCGTTTCCGCAACCCCGGCACCGACATCGACACCTGACCCGCCAGCCACTCAATCGTCACCGCCTCCCGGAACCGCGCCTCAATCAGACCCCGCGCCTTACGCACCGCCGGGCTCAACGGACGCACCCACAACGGCGACCCCTGCGTCGCCTTACCCTCCAACACGTCACGACCCTCAGGACACCAACCATCAGAACGGACCAGCTTCGGGCTCACCCACGACGCCACCCCGAAAAAACAATGCGCCGTAACCGCCCACTGCTCATTCAGCACCCGACGCGCCGTCAACGCCGCCAACCCATCCAAATGCCCAAACAACGACGCCAACCCCCCCGCCTCAACCCGCACCAACTGCGACCCCTGCGGAAACTGCCCCCGCGCCAACGCCGGCGCCAACCAGACCGCCTCATCAAACCGAGGCTGCGAAAACCCCACACACATTACCAACACCTCAACCGACATAAACACCCTAGTCAAACGCACCTGCCCCTCCGGCACCACACCATAAGGCACCCCCGACAACACAAACAACACATCCCCAGGACGAGCCCGCACCGCCCGCGGCTCCTCACGATGCCGAAACACACACCCACCCTCCCGAACCACAACAAACTCCACCCAGTCATACGCCACCGGCGCCAACACCCCACGCAACGTCAACGACTGCGCACAAACCGCCACCCCCGGCTCCACCGAAAAATCATGACTAGCCCCACGACCAGAAACACCCAAAAACACCACAACAACAATCATGCCCACCAACACAAGACGAACGGCAAGACTTCACGAGTGCCTAGAGACCGCTGATTGCAGACAAAACCACCCGAACCAGGCTGAATTGGGTGTGAGCGAAAAGCGACGCTTACCTGCCCAGTGGGCACCGCCTGGGCACCGATATCTTGCCAGAGGTCAGACTGATGCCAGGCTTCCGGCTGGTTCGACAAGCTCGCTCAACTCGGCGGCCAGTTGGGCGACTTCGTCTCGCCAAGCGGCATCTTGTGTCAATGTTTGGGTGTACACGTCGAAGGCCTGCCTGATGACTTCCCCCATCGTGCAATCCTTGACTCGGGCGATCAGAACCAACGTCTTGAACCTTCCGTCGTCGAACCGCACGGACAGGTTCCTCACGGGACCAGTTTGGGTCTCCTTGGTATTCGCCACTTTGATTCCTTTCCTCAGCGTGAACCGACTATGCCAGTGGGGCAGCAGCGAAGCGCCCACATCGATCGGATCGTCAGTTGTGAATATCGTAGCACGTCAGCACAAGGCCACCTCACTATTGTGCTAACTCTCGCGCCGATGGTCAACTCGGCTCTTGGATATCGGCGAAGCACAACATGTCGGGTGTAGACAGGCTAGTGTTGGTGTACCCGCCAGCGAGCCAAGACAAGCTCGTTCCTCCGAAAGGTGCCGCCAATGCCCCGTGCGTCTCTCCCACAGGACTGGTCAACAGTCATGGTTCCGTACTTTTTGAAAATATGGGATTACACGCGCAGCAAGGTGTTCGCTCCCGGATTGATGGACGCTGAGAGAAAGCCAGGCTTCATACGCGATGACGACGATACCCATATTGGTGACCCCGCAGCCCTGGCGGATGTGCAAGTCCACCAGAAGGCGGAAGCTGAACTTGTCAAGGCGTTGCACCCACTCGGGGTGAAGGTAGTGGGCGAAGAAGGCGTTGTAACGCAGTTGGCGCTAGATGAGGACGATTTTCCGCTATTGGCCAACGTTGACGCAATCGACGGCTCCGCACAAGCATGGTCGATCCCAGGCGGGTGGGGCCACGTAGTCGTACTCCAGCAGTATTGCGGCGTTGAAGACGACCAAGAGACGTTTCGCCTGCAAGCCAGATTCATCGGCATCGCGGATGCGGAAGGTGCCGTCGTCATGGCCGACGACTCCTCTGACGACATTGATGAATCCCCGCTAGCGGCATCATCTTCTGGATTCTTGCTCGATCGCTTTGACACCAAACCAGTACCCAAAGTCACCGCCGTCCCCTTTGACCTCCAAGCGATCAAGACGTTGGAAACCGAATCGGGCTCGTTGATCGGTGCGGGTGGCGTACCGTTGGAAGTCTCCGACAATGCGGCTGAATTCAACCGGCTCGTGTTCGACGGGGCCGACCAGGCGATCAGCCTGACCCCAGACCAGACCGTCCTGGTCGGCGGATACAAGCCTGCCTGGTGGGAACGATTCAGCGCTTTGTGCGAGTTGGTTCGAGCCGACGGCAAGTTCTTGAAGAATGCCCACATTTTCAACACCGCCGGAGCACCAGTCGCCCGAAAAGCCGTCATCAACCAGAATGTCGTGATCGCACAGCTGACATGGTCATCCCTGTGGGACGGGGCCGCCGCCGCCATCATTGCAAAAGCAGGCGGTCATGTCATCCCACTCATGGCCGCAGACGGGACAATACCGCCCCTGACCCCCGTGCCAGTTGAAACTGTCTGGAGTTGGTACTCCACGTTCGGCTGGACGCGAAACAAGGACCATCGGTGGACACCACGAATGGTGATCCCACCCTTCGTCGCTGGCCTCGATGACGGAAAGGTCATTGAGCTTGCCGAGTTCTGCGGCCAGGTCCTTGACAAAGACAAACAGCCAACAGCACTCCGTTTCCCCGACACCGCGGCGCGAAAGGACTGAGGGCAATCCCAGATTGGGGGGGTGAGCGTCGGCGCCACGGCGCCAGCCTGAGCGAGTCGCAGCGGCTGCAAAAGACCCCAACTGGGCGACCCCGCTCCCCGGCCGTCAGAGCGCCAGCAGAACGGTCAACAACCCTGCATGGGGCATACTTGTGGCCGGACATCGCTACCGGCTGCAGCACCGGTGCGGGTTTCGCGTGCCGCAGCGTTGGCTGCATAACCCCAGCTGTGGCGGCGGGTGTGCCAGTGGTGTTGGGCGAACGACCCCGTAATGTGACGGCATGGCGTGGCGTGTGTTCGACGCCATCGGCACCCACAATTTCCCGACCTGACAGCACTAATATGCAACATCGGCCGTCGCACAGTCGCCACGGATACCGCATCGACCCACGCTCCGCGTGACCCGAGCGCGAGGCGCAAAACCGGGCTGGCCGGCCAGTGACACACCCTCAGCAGCAGGCAGAGATGCGCGTATCCTATCTACCCAGGATAACTACCAATTATCGGAGGCGTGGACGTGACACTTAA
>Ga0123357_10001258_pt1 | contig 26661 bp, 23 predicted proteins | sample TergutEmb28metaG_FD_89873 | JGI IMG/M metagenome (GOLD analysis project Ga0123357, IMG submission 89873) | Embiratermes neotenicus P4 segment gut microbial communities from Petit-Saut dam, French Guiana - Emb289 P4 | ecosystem: Host-associated > Arthropoda: Insects > Digestive system > Gut ...
GGTGTTAAGATTGAGTGGATATATTTATGATTAGTGAATGAGATGGTTCTACTCAGGCCACTATGCTTCTGATAAATATTCTGTGCTAGTTACTTTCACAGGTGTTTGTGTTTTATTGAGAAACCAAATGCACTTCTTTTTTAAATCCTGTCACCTTGTTTTGATTGAGGTTTTTTAAGTTTCAACATTGTTTTATAACCCATGCAGTGTACATTAATGAAATATTATACCCAACTATTGGCTTGTTTTTTTAAATAAAACTGTCAGTGAAATGAAAATGGACTAGGTCTTGTTAGCAATAAAACTGGTAGTATTTAGGGCTTTAGAACCCTATTATCAAGGTATGTATCTGTCCTTGCAATTGTTGATGACACTATGGACATCAGCATTCTAATTAATAACTGATTTTTTATGAAACTGTATGAATATTATGCCATTTTGTATGCTTTAATAATCCATAATGCCAACATGGCAGTTATACAAACTTTGACATGAGAACATCATCAGTAAAACTGATTATCACGTCTTGAAATTTTCTGTAGTAATGCATAAGAAGTAATTTAATATGGTAACCAGTCAAATACAAAAAGTATTGTGTTGTGACAATTGAAGAAGCACAGTGATATTGGGTGTTGACAAGTTATAAACACACCAATTAAAACGTGCAATTGGCATTAAGACATAAGAATGAATGAGTCCTGAAGTGAACACTGACCACATAATTTTTTTGCCATACCCTAACTGCTGTACTTGCAGAAATATGTTTAATTCTGATCCTTTGTTGTATAAATTGGTACTTCCTGTACCACTAGTTTTACATTACTGTAGCCCAACATGTTGATGCATGCACAGTACATCTATTGCATATTAATGCCCATCTGCTTTATTTTACTGATTCTTATATATTACTTGTTGCTTGATACTGATCCCATGATGATACATGATGTTGTATTATGCTATAAGACTTGTTGCAGTTAGTAGATTTGTTATGGATATAATCAGAAAGTTTGGACGGGTTTCAGGTCTTGGACAAAAGAAACAAACAATATCGGAAATCTCATAGTGACTCCGATTTTAACATGCAAATGCTACTCGAATGGATGCATTGTGATCACAGTTTGCTGTTTTGAACTGTTCCTTCCTCTGTAGTTGCAAAATGATTTTACTGTGATTTTTTTTTAACATTAGACTGTTGTTCTGTACAAAAGATGCCAGTATGACATACCATTATGTAACAATAAAAGAAAGTCCAGAATATAATGTAATCCAGTATCATACATTATCTTGTGTACTGTTCAATGGTTGGTTGCCACTTTCACCAGTAATTCTTCCCAGTCCCGTTCACCATTTTCATTACCAGAATCATTAATGGCATCAACATTGTAATCAGACAGCTGACCATTCTGTATCATCTACATTATCACTCCACATTCATTTTCATACAAACCATCACTGTCCTTTAAAACTCTGCCTACTTGCTTATCTTTTGATAGAATATGAGCCATCTTGCATGAAGTAATACACAACATTTAAATGCCCATCATGCACCAACTGATTGAAATTAAGCACAGTGAATGGCACCTCCCACAAATTGTGTAAGAAAACTCAGTAATTCAGCAGCATAATAGATCATGCTCTTGTTAGGAAAAGTAATTTCGGAATGAACTTTTTGAAAAGAAAACATTATGCAAGAACCAGGAAGACTTATTAGCTTATTACTATTGCCGTAACTAGGAAGCCTGCAGCTTTACAGAGTAAGCAAAGTCATCTATTTAGTAGCTTGCTCTACTTATTTATACGGTAACCACAGCTTGACTGACCTGCGTTTCCTAGGTTTTGAAACTGATATTAACTAACGTCCATGTATGATCATGTAGGAAGTCATAAAACGCTGACTAATGTGCCTCTTTACTATATAACACTTTTGAAAGTTACGATAAACATCTTTCATCAAACTGATTTTTGGCACAAATAACTCGACGATACTATAAAACGGCAAACTACGTATCTACAGACAAAGTGCTGCAAGTTATAATACTGCCAATATAAGCTGGTATTTAAAATAACGATCATAAATACAACAAAATGCTGTGTACTACAAATACCAAGGTAAGCGTATTTGACTTGTGTTATAACTCAGCTGGCTTTCTAAATTCAGTCGAGTCAAAATTCTAAACTCGAAGCATTACTTGAATTATTACGTCAGAGGCAAGCGTGATAAGTTAGATCCCTTAATGACAGAGTTTAACTGTGTAAATCTGTAAATACTTATCAGTAGGACAGATGCAAGTAAAGCCTGGAACCTTAGTTTTGTTCTATGAAAATTCCTTCCCGCAGTAATCCTACATAGTTTGCATAAACATTTAGGCTGGTGGCAGCTCAGCTACGCATACCTAGATCCAGATCTAGAACCGAGGATGTAGAATCCTCCTTCCTCCAACATTTTTCTCTCTCTCTCCCCTCCGTGTCCATCTGGGCTTAGCTTGGTGGAAGATCAACCCCATGCCCCAGTGGGCACAACACTCTGATGTAAGAAGCTTCACTGTGTGCCTGCTGCATTGATTATGAATGCTGCCTTGTAACAATGATGGGCATTATGAATGCATAACAAGCATGGCCAATAGATAAGCCAGCATGGAACAGCAGAACCCCAGAAGCATGACTGAAGGAAAATGTTACAAGAAGGGACAGTAAAAGAAATACATTTATGTAAAAAAAAAATCTTTAATGACGGTTAGTACAGGACAATGGAATATTTTGTTGATAACATTCCATGCAACAGAGCAGAAAAATTCTGCCCTAATAAAAGGAAGAATACATTGCAAGATAAATCAGTTTTCATTTCTTAAATGTCAAGTTAGTCTAACTCTGTTCACAGCACTTCAATTCTCTACTGACATTCCCACATTGTTTCCTTCCATGAAGCACCAATCATTCCATACGTGTTGCAGATAAAATAAAAATTCTTAATAAATATACAGTACAGTTATTTCAATGTGAGATGTTTAATTTATAATAAAAGTGTTCAGTTGAAATTAACAATCACTGTTCCTGTGAAAAGACTCAAGGCTTAAGCGAAGAAGTGAATATAAAAAAAGATGCCAGAACAAAAATATAGCCCACTATTTTTTCTCTACTTTTATTTCATCTTTTGCCTTCTCTTTACTATCCTTTATGTCATCCTTTTTGCCCTCCTTCTTCTCTGCATCTCTGTTTGTTAGCTTGTTGTTAATGAGGTTGTGAAGAGCAATGATTGAGCGAATAAGGGCTGCTAGGTACACAACCAACATCTGGTCATTTGTCTTTACATACAGGGACTCAACAAAATTGCCATGGCTGATGTCAGGAAGAAGGTTAAAAATGTCTTGCAGTTGGTAAACTATTTGATGGTTGATTGGCAGTTTTCCTTGAACAACCTGAAAATACACTCTGCATGTAAAATCATTTTAATTTCAGGCAAATATCACAGAACACATACTTTTATTTTGTAATTTATACTGCCTCTCACACACCCCTCCTCCCAAAGGTGAGGCTTGCATGGTTAAATGATCCTGTAAGCTATGCCAGCAGAAGCATAGCTAGTGGTAAGGCCTCTCATTCCAGACAGGTTAAGGGGACAACCCTGATGAAAAGGGATACTCTGGTCCTCCAGGTTGGGGGTTGGGCGTGGGGTTGACAACTCCATCCCATAACATTTCTAACTGTCAAGAAGCCTCTAACAATTGCAGCCAGAGGCAAACATGAATGATGACCCATCAAGAATAAGGACCTATGTGTGGGATATAGGGTGTTAGAAATCAGAGGTGAAATTCGCAAGTTCTGGACCAGTGGAGGTTAGCAGTAATAGAGGCAAAGGTTCATGATGGGCTCAAGTATCAATAGACGAATAAGACAAATAATAATAATTTATATTGCATTTAAATAAATATACATATATTTTATCATATCAGTTTTTATGCCTAGTGATTTTGTGGAAGTGTGTGGGATGGGAGTGAAATCTCCACCTCAGTTATTCACGGGCAAAATACTTTTCATTGCTGACACATGTGACAGAAAATTAACTGACAAAATCTGGACACAGATTAAAATTTCATTTAAACTATTTTATTTAGTCACTATACTACATTCAACTCAACTGTGCCCATATGTGATGTAAAAGTGTGTTTACTGGCATACATCCTGTTAGAATTATCTGCAAGCAACATGCTTAATTCCTACAATGATTTATCATTTTAACTCTAATCTATGATACCACGAACAATGCCACATATGTTAACTGCTACTTATCCTTTCAACTGACTGAAAGCAGCCACTTCATTAGAATACAGTAACTAAAATCCTGTTCTTTCCGCATGGTCAGTGAGAAAAGGGTGTTTTACATGCAGTGTCATGTTTGGTTTCACAGTAATGCTTAATTCAAGCTCAGATATATCTGCCTGTCCCCCATGTGGTACAATGACAAAACAAAAAAAAAAAAAATTGCAGTCAACTAGTGGAAACAAACCTGCACTAGGTAGTCCCTGATATCTTTTATTTGTGAATGGAGACCCTTCAGGCCCAGTAGTTGATTAGTTATCCTCTGTGACAATGTCCCAACAGTTGTGTCTTTGATGTCCCGTAACAAATGCTCAACACCCACTTCTTCTGCCTCCTCAGCACCAATCTCACTTGGAACGTGTTCAAATGTTTTTGACGTTGGAGAACCATCCTAAGACAGACAGTAGGATGAAATACAATATCAACCCTTTCTTCACAAAATAAAATACTCTCTATTCATGTGTCACTTACATCATGAACTTCCTCAACTGCCCTGTAAGCTTCAGTGGGAAGGCCCAGATCTTTTGGCTTCGCATCAATGATGACAAGAACAGAATTTGGACAGTATCGCCTGATCAGCTCATTGATTGCAACATCATTCTGATGAAGTTTGGGTCCAGTATGGTACCAGCCAACAATCTTTTCTCTTGCTGGAAATAGGATATGCACACAGGTAGCTGTACACAGAATTACTGACAAAAACAAGTTGATAAGTGTGACAATTTCTATCTTTTCATTTATGGCAATCTGCTAATTGCATGTGCACATACACAGCACATGACCTGTTAACTTGTACTGTACTAATGCTCAAACAAAGGAACACACCAAAGACAAATACATAGTCAAAATTACTGATCATCAAAGAATGTCGCTAATGATAATGCCCTGATTGTGCTGAATGTTTATAACAACATGTTGTATGTACCTACCATTCACTTTCTTAAACATGCCATACATATTTTCAAGGTAATCATGATCCAGAAACCATACTGACTTGTCCTTATCATCTTCATCAAATGGAACTTGAAATGAAAGCATATTGATTTTATATTAGTTTAAATACAGACAAGTGAAGCTGAAAAAGTTATCAGGAACCATAAATTAAACTATAAGGTACACATTTCCGAACATTTTAAAATACTGAACATGTATAACATTCATACACACTGGGGTGCAAGGATCCACACAACACAAATGCAAGGAAATAATGGTACTGTACAATGAAAAAATGATGTGGTCTGTTTCTTAAATTATTCATTGATGAACTGTCAACAGCATGGGTTGTTTTGGGCAATGAAAAAGTGAAGATAATTACAATTTGTACACAAGATACCACTTTCTCCCCTGAAGTTTAAATATCCTAAACAGGCTACAAGTTTTTCCAAATCACTTCAATACTGATGTGTTAGTTGTATGTGAACTTAAAATTCTTTGTAAATAACATACGCCACACAGCAGTTAAAAAACGGTCGTTTGGGGAATTGCTGCACATGGTAGTGCAGTATTGTTGGTGATATAAACCAGTGGGTTTACATCACCAACAATACTGCAGGTTACGCCTCTACAAGAGGAATCGTTTCACTACAGTTAACCCGAATATACTTCCATGCATATGCAACTCTATTAGTAGCGACACAACAAACTTAATTTATGGAGAACGGCATTCTTGCTTAAAATAATAAGTCTCGTTAATATTACGTAAACGAAGTGGAAGTGTAAGGGTTCGGTAAGAACCCTATGAGCCGACTTTTTTAACAACGTGATCTGTAACTGATTCCTAACCTGCAAAACTGTTCGATACATCCAGAACACCTTTCGCTCGCCAGCACCCTAACAGAACTCCAACTACCCTTTTCTCGTTCCCAATTTTTCCCATACGGTTAAAATGGTCAACCACGCTTAATAATACAAGTGGATGAACCACCACTTTGTTGGTAACAACTTCCTGACTCGGCATATTGAGGCACCCACTAAACTTATGAACAGCAGTATGTCTCCCACACACAGATCTGTGAATGCCGCTTACTCGAAAAACCAAAGATTAATACTGTCCTTCTCTGCTGTTAGAGTTACACAGTATCGCGCCGCTTGTGTCGCAACAAGCCTTTATTGTCGGGGCTCTACTGAACTTGCACCGGGAGGGTAGTAATCTGTGATAGAGCTGTGGTGCCTGTGTGTCGAAGATGATCTGCGCTTGGATCAGAGGTGCCGGTAGTAATCTTTGGCCGGGAGGCATTTAAAATTGGTTATGTCAAGTGTTGTGTGGTGTTCTCTTGTTAAGTCGTTGAAAAGATGGAACATAAAATCATCAGAATTTACATTGCATGGATATATGTAAAGGATTGTTGAGATAAGAATTTCCATGTAAGTAATGCGTGTCTGACGTAAGGGCACACCTACATGTGTCCTGTTGTGCTTCCAATCGATTGGGAAATGTGACACGCCTTCCACTTTCAAATATATTTTGCAATATGAACGAACTTTGTTAAGTTTTTAAACCGTTTCAGAGAAGAAACTTTAGATATTGAAGTTTTCATGACACGAATATTTTTTTAAAGATTTGAAATAAGTTTCCAAGTAATTAGTTTATTTTTATCAGAATACCACCTGAGTGAATCGTAATGTGAATTCATTCATTTAACTAATTACTCATTAGGGGCCAACTGTTGTAGAAAAACTTTTCTCACAGGAGGTGTTAGTATATTTGTCTATAGAAACTTAAAATATAACGCCATAAATAATGATGAGTACAATATAGATAAGAATATTGAAGCAAGTGCAATTCAATTCGACTCATCATATAATAAACTGCGAATTTTGCCTATTTATAGAACTCCAAGGGATAGTTTTACTAATTTCCTCAATCATTTGGACTTGATCTTGCAGAAACCTTATAATAGCAAATATAATATTGTCATGTCTGGTGATGTAAATGTAAATTATCTAATTGATAATAACAGAAAGAGCCAACTTGATGCTCTATTACATTCATATAATCTTGCTGGTATAGTTAAATTTCCTACTGGAATTGGCCTGAATTCCCACACTACCACTGACAGTGTTTTCATTTATACATCCACCATTAGAAAATATGATTTATACCCTCTTATAAAGGTGCTCTCAGATCATGACACCTAGTTATTAATATTAAATGAGGTACAGAAACAGGAAAAGGAATATCATACTTACTTCAAAAGAAAAATCAATAAGTGTACCATAGCAGATTTCCGATTGAAATTAAGTCATGAAATGTGGGAACCAGTTTTCGATGGGAATAATATTAATAAGATTTTCAGCTCTTTTCTAAATATTTTCTTAAGAACCTGCTATTCTAATTTTCTGTTAATTCAGGCAAAGAATAAAATGAACCAAAATCCATGGATTAAACCAGGAATAATAACTTCCGGCAAATATAAAAGACAATTATACAAGAAATTACAGAATAATAATAATCCTACTGTTGCATCTTATTATAGAGATTACTCTAAAATACTGTCTATGGTTATTAAAAAGGGAAAAAAATTGAACATGACAAATTTAATTCTAAACTCCCATAGTAAATTTAAAACTACATGGGGTATTGTAAGTAAAGAATCTGGAAGAAATTAAAAAGAAGTGAAAAACAAGCTCTAAACGTTGAAGGTTGAAAAATTACTGATCGACAAACTATTGCTGAAACTTTTAATGAGTATTTTGTTGCTATTGCAGAAAATGTTAAAAGACAAATTTAAAACAATCTTATAAATGATGATAATGATAACAGTATTGATAATCATACTCATTTTATGGAACAAGCTTGTAATAAACGTTTTCCAAGTATGGAATGTAACTGCACAATGATGAAGAAATTGAACGAATTATAAAATCCCTCAAAACGTAAAACTTATATGGGTACGAGATATCCACAAAGATCCTGAAAATAAGGTTCCCTTTCGTAAGTTCTCCACTAAATTACATGTGTAATAAAATACTATTTTGGGGTGTATTCCCAGATAGATTAAAATATGCAATAATAAAACCACTACATAGGAATGGTGATAAGTGTGAGGTGTCTAAGTATAAACCTGTATCACTCTCAATATCATTCTAAAAATATTTGAAATGGCAATGCAGACAGGGATTTTAAAGCACATCACCAAATATAATATATTATGCACTGAACAATATGGCTTCAGGATAGGATTGAAGACAAAGATAATGCAATTTATAAAATAAAAACTACAATTTTAAATGCTATGAACAATAAACTACTAGTGGGAGGGATTTTCTGTGATTTGGAGAAAGCATTTGATTGTGTTGATCATGGTATCATATTATCTAAAAAGACATTTTATGGAATCAATGGCAAGGATTTTGCACTTTATCAATCTTATCTGGATAACAGATATTTTAGAACAGCAATATATGACAGCAATAACGGTAATAAAGTTTTAAGCTGGGCCAAAGTTAGACATGGAGTCCCACAAGGCTCTGTTTTGGGATCTGTACTTTTTCTTCTATATATAAATGACTTACCCAAGATAATAAATAAAACTTCAGCACCTATAATTTTTGCTGATGATACTAGAATCTTATTTGCTCATTCTAATCTAATAAATTTCAACAAAACATTCACATAGTCTTTGTAACTTTAAGTAAATGGTTCAGAGCAAACCAGTTATCTCTAAATCTTAATAAGACAAATTATATACACTTTACAACTAAGAGAAATATGTCAGTCAACTTAAAAATAGATTTCAATAATAATTTAATCACCAACAGCTCCTACACAAAATTCCTGGGAGTGACGATGGATAATACTTTGTCTTGGATTAATCATGAAAAAATTAGGTACGGCTTGCTATATAATTAGAAATACCAAAACATACGTGTCTGCCTCATCATTAGAAATGATTTATCATACTTTCTTTCACTCAGCTATGAGTTATAGAATTATATTTTGGGGTAACTCATTGCATAGTTCCACAATTTTTAGCATACAAAAAAAGGCAATTAGAATTATGGAAGGATGTGGGAATAGAGTTTCATGTAGAAATTTATTTAAGAAATTACAAATTTTGCCTTTGACATCACACTATATGTTATCTTTATTAATGTTTGTAGTTTAAAACAAAAACCTTTTCCTAAGAAACATTGAAAATCAAAATATAGACATTAGACAAAGAAATAATTTATCCCTGCCTCAAGCAAACTTAACTATTTATCAAAAAGGAGCTTATTAGTCAGGGATAAAAATCTTTAATAATTTACCCTTGGAGATTAAGAATGTCGCTGGTAGCAAAAAAGAGTTTAAAAATGCTGTGAAGCAATTTTTATATGCTTATCCATTTTGTACATTGGAAGGGGACCTTAATCAATCATGAATTATGTACTGTATCACAAAATTCCTTATTATATTGGTACTAGTTTTGAGGTTCTATCTATGTACATTCTATAAGTATTCATTGATTGCCTATTATTATCTAATCACATTTCCTTGTATAACCTGATGTGTCTTATTTATGTATTGTATTCATGAATTATTATTATTTGTATTTTATTGTCAAGAATCATTCTGTACTGTGCCTATTGTTTTTCTAATGAGAAGTTCTATATCCATTTTGGTGGATCACTGGAATACTGCATAAATGAAAATGAATATGAATGAATGAGTGACGGATGTAAGCACTCGTGTGTTCGGGCTTGCTAGCGTTTGGGTGACAGTACGCCGTATCCATGGAGGTTGGAAATAGTTTGAAACCCGTTTAATAGAAGAGAGTTAACAAAGTAAAATGATTCATGATGTGAATATTTTTTAAAGGGAAGTTGAAATGAGAGTTTCCAAGTAAGTAATGAGTGACATATGCACACATGTGTAAGTGGTTTCAGTCTTGCGAGAGATGGTCAAAGATAGCCATCATTTTGGAAGTAGCCATTTTGAAATGTAGTTATTTGAAAGTGTTTAAGCTGTTTAGTAGAAGAAAGTTAAAAATATCGAAATTGTCTTGACATGAATATTTTTAACAGACTGTTGAAATGAAAGACTTTCCAAGTAAGTAATGAGTGATGTGAACACATAGGAACTACTACAGGATCCTGGACATACGTGCAAGTGATCTCAATTGCAGTGGGTCAGGAAATGGTGTACCAAAGCCATTTTGAAATTATTTTGCAAGTGACAAGTTTCTAAGCCATTTAACAGAAGGGGATTAAAACTATTGACATTTTCGTGGCATGAATATGTTTAAAAGAGTGTCAAAATTTCTTATGTATTTATATTTACATTTTCTATTTGAAACTGCACAAGTGTGTTATACTGTCATAGTTAATATGTTAAATAAAGATAATTCAACTGAATTGAATTCTTGCATAGCCTACAGCACTAATGCTACTTATGATGTATATCACATGGGCAAAACCCTCAAGTTATGACACTTTATCGTGCCACATTTACAAAGGGTTTTTTGTACAGATTTGTCATCCAATTCTGAAGGACCTGGTAAATATTCTTCTGTATTTTCAACACTGGACAGAGAGAGACGCGTACATAATGGAGAAGAACTTTTTGAACCTGGTATGTTTTTGCCCCTTAAATAATGTGACATAAAATCAAATGCTATTTCTTCACCTTCTCTTATGTTTCTTGTGGCAAATAGAGCAAGGTTTGGCAGATTGGGATCCAGGCAATTAATCCACACAGCAAACACTGCAAGATTTGGTTCACATGAATGATTTATAAAATGTGAAATGTTTCCATACGCACCTGCATCAATTGTGTATGGATGACGCTCTCCATCATTGTAATATAAATCAAACAGATACGTGGTATGTACTTCCCTCTGCATCATATACTTTCCCCCTTTCCTCTGCCTCTTCATTTGTAACCACTTAACCCACATATTCACAAACAAATGAACCTTTCTTAATAGCTTCCGAAGCCTTCACTCCCCAACCACAACCGTTTAATGTTCGAAACAAGCACAGGTCAACTGTACCCCCATTTTGAACCACTCTGTTTAAGCAACTGATGCCACACTTACAACGCTTATTACACTCATATATAGGTGTTCCCACAGGAACAATAAGACGTCGATCAGGGCCATAGGCAAAAGTGGCTTCAGCCAGTTTACCACAACAGTTTCCAGAATCAGGACTGCAGGCTGGATGGCAGTCACAGCCAACTGGTGGATCTTCAGGAATTGTGATACCTTCTGCAGCTAGACAGTCATTCATATATGTAAAACTGGTTGGTATCTCCTCAAGATCCACTAAATTCTCCACTTTTATATGAGCCTTATTTGCTGATGAGTTTATTTCCATTTCAGATGTCTGGAGTTTTTTCAGCTGCTCCTGCCATTTAAAATGAAATTCTCTGATCACAAGATCATCCTTTACGTTCTGGACTGCCATGGGATCCCATCTACCCTTGGGCAATTCTAACAACTGAAGAATCTTGTTGTCTATATCGTTCTCTTTAGGCACTCTATGCACAAGACCGCCTCTCCCTGAGAATGTTTGCATGATATTTTCCATCATTTCTTTGGTTGGATACCCCAGACTTTTTTTGAACTTCTCCACTGCCCTATATGTTGATGATCCTATGGAAGCAGAGCCTGATACAAGTACTTTACATTTTTTATGATAATTTTGTAACATCTGTTTACAATTAGCAACATTCTCTTCAGGTTCCCACGTATTACTTTCTTTGGGCCAGCCTCTCCATTTCACCAGATAATGAACACCATTCTGAACTACACGGTGATCTACAATTCTCTCCACTTCATACTCTGGCTCACCTTCCTCAAATGCAGGGTCTTCTGATACCCTCTTTCTTTTACTCCCTTTCCCTGCCATCAACCCAACACCATTAGCTTTCACCTTGTGCGTGTTCTCTGTTTCTGCCCTCACACAGTTCTTACATTTACGTGAAATGACAATACAAGTCCTCGTCATCTATGGGCACATGTTCAACCTCAGATGTGGACATCTGCCTTTCCAAGCTCTCTTCAGTCTCTGGTATGAGGCTTCCTGGAACTGTAAAATTGCTGTGTTTCTCTTCAGTTTGACTCAACAAGAACTATTATACACACACATATGCAACTACCTCCAATTGTCTTCATGTCATACACCTCACATGTTGTGTGCTGTGGATAATCTAAGCCAGCTACTGACACAGAAAAAAAGTCCAATACATGCAGTACATGAGAATCAATACACAATAGTTGTTATCAGTAGTGCGGAGAATAAAGTTTACACCGTTCAGCAGCAGCTTGCTATAATGGACAATGGGCATGTGGAACAAGGAAACTAAATTACATTTGTAACATAATACACTATTAATATAGTGTATTTAATTTCAAGAAGTACATGAATTTTCATCTGCTTGATTTTAAAGTCATTTTAAATAGTCCCTTCAGAAACATAAAATCTGGATTTCACTGTATACACCCAGCCCATGCTTGGCACCTTTTTCTTTAATAGCCCTTGCCAATTAATTTGCACTTTCTCATATTTGGTTTAATGTCCCTTGCTTGGCTGTGTTCCATTGCATTTACCCCTTATTTCTAATGGGAATATTTTTTATATATGCCCACTTTCTCAGGACTGCAACTAGGATATCAAACAAGAGCTACATGTGTGCAGTGAAGAGGAAGGCAGCAAGCTCCTCCAAAACAAAATTACCAATTACCAATTTACATGGTATTGTAACCCAGAAGACCAGGATCTTCACCATAACCACTTAGAATTTCAGACTGCATGAGCAGAATTGCTCAGTTCAGCAAGAACATTTGTACCATTCTGACATTACAAGGGTGTATGTAATATGCCACAGTGGCTTATAGCCTTTATGCTAGTTCTGAACAAGAACATAACCTGATGAAATGACTTGAAATGCTAACTTGATGCAACAAGGTAATTTTATTAACGTATTCTTAGCTCGACATGTTTCGGGTATATACGCCTATCATCAGGAGCACTGGATTTTGTATTGCAGCATATGGTTTTCTGCATCGAGTTTTTGGATGGGTGGTGGTCTTGAGAGTCGCTGTGTAGGTCGTGTGTGCAGTGCGGATGTTGCCTTGCGACTTGCACGGCAACATCTGCACCGCACACATGACCTACGCAGCAGCTCTCCACCCATCCAAAAACTCGATGCAGAAAACCATATGCTGCAATACAACATCTAATGCTCCTGATGATAGGCGTATATACCCGAAACATGTCGAGCTAAGAATACGTTAATAAAATTACCTTGTTGCATCAAGTTGGCATTTCAAGCCATTTCATGAGGAAGATGCACGGTCAAACAACCCTCAAGAACATAACCATTTGTTGTAAATGCTGAGATCGTATGTTTGTTTTGTCCACAGCCAGATGTGCAGCAAGTGTTCACATCATGATGGCTTGAGGTTAAATTTGATGTCTTGATGGGTTGTCACATGGCTTACAAAAAGAAGGTAATTTTTTAACTTTTAAAAAGTTGCTTTTTGATGTCTGCATTTTAAGTGATATTCTTGCCAGGTTATATGTTAGTGTAGATTGTGTTACAGTTCAATACAAGTGTAAAATTGATGAAATCAACCCAAGGATTATTACAATATAACAAAAGGCATAATTTGGTAACTTTCTGGACAGTGATAAGTTTGTTAGTGCAGAATGCTTACCAGCACCAATTTCTAGGACATGCATCTGCAGGATGGACTACTGTAGTAGTACCCTGCTGTTTATCCTGGACAGTCTTTAAAAGCTTAAGAGTGTGCAGAACATACACATTTGCTGATAACTAAATTTATGAAATCATCTAGAGAACATTACTTGCTTAGGGACTGGGAATCACCAGACCCCACTTTAGAGGTCTTAATGTAAGCTAGTTACATATGTCATTAGGGAAAAACTGTAGGGCCTGAGCCTACAATAAATGTGCCCAAACAGTAATCTTACCACAATGAGTCATGTAAGCCCAGAGCAGTTTTATTTCCATTGTAAATTTACAAAATTTAAAGTGCATTCTGGTGATGCCCATTTAAAGCATTTGCTATGTGTGGAAAATGAATTGTTGGCACTGTACTCTTGGTGGAAAGTTTTTCTGAATTTTTAATGCCTCTTTTGTACTTCAACTAGATGAAATTTCCTTGATTAATTCCAAGCCTCATAGGCTGTGTATGTGGACTGGTTGTTCTCTGGATTCCAGGTTCACAGTCAAATGCCGAATATTTTGCTTACCCCAGAACAGCTACTAAGTGTGCTGTGTTTGCAGTGACCCTACTGAAAGAAAGGGTGTATGAGGTCTGTATTTTTTAAACATGGTACTATCAGTGTGCTATATTAAGAAGCCGCTTATTTGGCAAAGGGGAGTAGGAATTGGTATTATTTACACATTTCTACTTTATTATTACTGACATACTGTATGAGATTTGTGTACCACTGATGAACTCTTCTGGGGTGGCACATTATGATGTGTGCTAGATAAACATTGATATTCCCTAAACACACCAGCTCTTATCTACCACACTGTAATCACATCCCATTAGACCGTATCTTCAAATTTCAGTACATTACATTTGAACACATTTTATTGCTCCCATTATCAGAAACTTATACTCAGTCTAGCTAGATCCTACACATGGGAACAGTAAGGCACTACTGACAACACATTTCTGCTCCACATCTTGCTTGTTCACAACTCCAGTTCTTACCGTGCTTAAAGCAGCACATTTCAAGACAGTGTACAATAGGATCTTCGGATTTCAACAACAGCAGACACCACAAAATGTGAGCCATCTTTTGTTCTTTCTCTCCTTTGCTATTTATGCTCCATATATAACAGAAGTTGTTAACCAGATTTCTTATACATATAAGTGTCTACTTCTGTAACACTGTATATTTTACAGACACACCTTCAGGTATGTAAATGAGCTGAACTATTGTTAAAGAATATAAGGGCATGTAGTGGTGCTCACGGAATAGGCCTGAGAAGAAGTGGACTTTTGTAGAAATGAAGTCCTGCATATGCCCTATCTTGAAATGTCCCATTTTTCCAGGATTTGTGCACATATGTAACCTCTCATCCTCCTTTCTGCAAAATGAAAATCTACTGTTAATTTTCATTTTAATCGTTACAAACTGCCTAGCTAAAATATACAGTAACATTATACTTAGAAACTTGTACAAAACAACTAGGGAGCCATTGTAGCATATGGAGTGTAGTGACCAGACTATGGGCTGGACGATCCTAGGTTTCATTCCCAGTGCAGGCAAGAAATTACTCTCTTTTCCAAAATGGCCAGCTACCTCTGGGGTCTACCCAGCCTCCTGTTCAGTTGGTACAGGGGATTGTTTCCCAGGGGCTAATGTGGCCTGGATGTCATGCTGAACACTCATCTCCACCTAATGCCAAGGTTAGGAATGAGTAGTTGTCTAGTAATGCTGTTTTATTCTTTGTAAATGATTTCTATGGTATCTCAGTGTTATGTGGTGTTCACAGAATCCCTGTAGGTTCCACGTAACACATAATAAAAGGAGAAATATTTTTCCATAAAGAAAACAGAATGACTAGATAACCAAAAAGTCACTATTCAATACAGCAAGTCACACCCCAAATTACATGAGATCCACTGCTATGTATACCATATGATAAAGGGAACATAAGTAGGAGTATATTATTAACTAACTGTTGTTGCTTCTTGTGGTGTATTACCTGGAATAGAGGTCAGTGTTTCTAATATCTGAAAATGATGTCCACCCAGACAGAATCGTAAAGACTACAATACTTTCATATTGATTAGTTGACAGTTCTAAGTTACAACTCATTTTTCATGTTCACCCAGAAGTGTGGCCTGTTACAGAATGTGTGATTTAATGGTATTTGGGCACTGGTCAGCATCAATTTCCTCCCTGTAAAAAAGATATTTGATCTTTACAGATTTGGCACTGCTGAATCCCAACAACGTAATAAAATTGCTCCATCACCCACCATTTTTGAGGGAGAGGCCTTTCAAGTAAAAAACTACATTTGTAGTAAAAGATATATCTGCAAATGCCAGAGCCACCAGAAAAGTATACTCTGGACTCAGAATCAGAAAGGGAAGAGGCTTCACCAGCATCTGGGACAAGAATGAGGGAAGACCAAGATTTTCCAGAGTACAGTACCATACAGCCACACTTGATCACTCAGGCTGAGTTGAAGGACTTGGACCTCCCCATAACCAAAGCTCAGCTACTTTGATCATGGCTTCAGCAGTAGAACCTCCTAGAAAAATGTGTGAAAGTGTCACGTTATAGGAAGAGGCAGTCGAACATTGCAAAGTACTTTTTGATGGATGGTGATCTTGTATACTGCAACAACACCTGTGGGCTGATGGAAGAACTTCAGCTTCAACATGTCCCTGAACAGTACAGGCTCTTCATTGATTCATCTAAGATTAGTTTGAAGGTAGTTTTACTACATAATGGAAACAAGCACCCTTCAGTACTTCTTGCTCATGCATTAGCATGAAAGAAAACTACACCAACATTCCAGGTTTGCTGAAAAAAATATATTACGAAGACCATCAGTGGAGCATACGTGTTGACCTGAAAGTTGTGGCAATGCTGACTTGACTGCAAGGTAATATAAAATTTTGTAGCTGCCTATGTGAAAGGGACAACTGAGTGAGGGACAGGCATTACCACGTACAGCATTGGCCACTCAGAGGAGAAAAAATTCTATGTCAGAAGAATGTAGCACATCGAGCTTTAGTTCACAAAACAAAAATATATTTAGCTCCATTTCACATAAAACTTGGATTACTTAAAATATGTGTGAAGGCGATGACAAAAGAAGGTAAAGAATTCAACTATTTAAAGCAAAAATTTCCATGCATAAGTGAGGCCAAGATAAAAGAACGCATTTTTGTTGGTCCTCTAATAAAATAGCTTTTTCAAGGCCCATACTTCAATAATAAATTGAATGCTGCCCAGATAAGAGCCATGGATGCAATTGAAAACGTATGCATCAACTGTTTGGGAAATATGCAGAAATTGTGGAGGAGCTACTTTCCACCTACCTTGTCTTGAGGTGCAACATGTCATTGAAACTCCACATCCTGCAATCCCACTTGGATTTTTTTTCCCCAGGAAATATGGGAGTCGTCTCTCTGATGAGCATGGTGAAAGGATCCCTCAGGGTATATCCCAAATGGAAAAAAGAAACAGCAGCAAATGGACTCAGAGTATGTTGGCAGATTACTGCTGGACACTTGTACGGGAGACATCAACAGAATACTGCTGAACACTTGTACGGGAGACACCAACAGAATACTGCTGAACACTTGTACGGGAGACACCAACAGAATACTGCTGGACACTTGTACAGGAGACACCAACAGAATATTGCTGAACCCTTGTACGGGAGACACCAACAGAATACTGCTGAACACTTGTATGGGAGACACCAACATAATACTGCTGGACACTTGTATGGGAGACACCAACAGAATACTGCTGAACACTTGTACGGGAGACACCAACAGAATACTGCTGAACACTTGTATGGGAGACACCAACAGAATACAAGGGACAAAAGATGACAAAATGAGTTTCTGATGTTACATTTATTAATTTTTAGGTAGGATATTGCTATGTGTAAAGTGCATGGCAAACCATAAAAATACTGAATTTCACAAAACTGTTTTTCAAACATTCATGCAAATTCAAAGAAGCCCTTGATTCTGAATTTCCATATAGCCCTTAATTATGTTCAGACGTAACACATACCTTTATTATAGAGTATGTAACTGCAGGAGGAGAATTTCCCAATGTCCTTCCTAAGGCACAACTAAATGACTGTCTGGTAGACAGCATGTATAGCTGCAAAAGGGATAGTTTCCTGGAACCTCCTTGTTCACTCCAAAACCAATGATATCCTCCGGCACTTGGAACCACAACTATCAACCAGTAAGATATTACATAAACAGCTGTAAATAATAATCCACTATCAATGATTTTAACAATCTGCTACAAGCATCATAAAAGGACAACTTTCACAGAAGCGTTCTAGCCAACATGAATTTTAATTCATGAAACCCCTCCCCCTACCCTCGATTTTTAATTTCCAATAACATTACCCCATAATTATAATTACTGTCGCACATTATACCTTCACTACAGGGACACCTCATAATTGATGTGCCATGTATGTATGAAGGGAAGGGGTACTGGGTGCTCCTGCCTCACTCCTACCTTCAGACATGCGGACAATAGTTGATAAATGCAAGGTTGCTTCTTTCACAGTTCACATTCCGCGCCCTTCACCATATGGAACAAAATTTCTCGTCTTGCCACCCCATCCCATAAAATAAGAGTAACAGAATTGTGTAGTTCTCATTTATGGTCCACATACTGGTGTCTGCAATATTATCTTCTGCGCATTATAAACAATCCATTAACATTAAACCAATTTAAATCATTCAATGCATTATCCAATGTGTGTACAAATTAAAAACTTTCAATTTGCACACATACACCAGAATGAGTGTCTATGTATGAAATCCATGCTGTCAGCATACAAGGGTCTGACTGCCAAGATACTTGTTGTCTTGGATAAAGCTGTGCAGGTTCAGTGGGCCATGTCTAGTCGGCCTAAAAGGAGTGTGTTGGGTCAAACAAACGTACAAAACTATACCTTTCAGTGTAGGGATACGTAGCTAGGAATGGCTCCGAAACATCCTTTTTATGGACGACTCTAAAATTGCCACGTCTCTTGATGGACCACTGAATGGCTGCACTGTCTGCCATTTAATAACAGTAACAGCTCAGCCATAGCAACTATGAACTCCCGAACCCAAACTTTTCTTTTTGCTGAGATACAGGTAACTTTACCCCACATCCAGAATTTGTCTGTTTTCAAAACTGCATGAATGATGTCTTTTCTAACCTAAAGAAGTAGTTTAAAGCTGATAAGATCACACTAAATTTTGATAAAAAAAATTCAAGGAATTAACAAGACACTGATCAGTGTGTAATTAGGCTGTGGCAATGAAATAATTCTGAATTACAAGCCAATAAATTCCTTGGCCTACACATTTCTAACATAAACTAGAAGGAAAACAATGAATATGCTATCCCCTAACAAAGCTCTGCATGCTGTCACACCACTCATGAAAAGAAATACTTGAGAATTAGTTTGCTTTGCTTATTTCCCCTCCATTATAACATCCAGTCTTCTGGAGAAATTCAGCAGTCAGTAATGAAGTATGCAACAGCCAAAAGAAAACCATTAGAATATAAAGCTTATTTGGGCAATGTAATATACTTTCACTTGCAGCTGAATTCATACTCTTAATTACTCTCACTTGTTATGAAAAACTTAAAAAATTTCTATGATATTCTGATGAACATATTTCAACATAAGATGTAAATATGTTCTGCCCAGGCAAAATACTAACTACTCTACATGTCAAGGGGTATACTAAACAGACATCAAGTTACTCAGTAACCTTCCATCTACAGTTAAAAGAAGAAATTATGATGTGAAGGGATTCAAACTTGCAATGTAAGTGTACTTCTTATCCCATATTCTGCTCATGAATTTCTCTAGACTGCTAATTAAAAACGCTTCTTGTACTATCATATATGTTGACTCCTATAACACTGCATGCCTACTCTTAAATTAAATTTAAACTGAATAAAACAGAGAAAGGATTAAAAATCAATATAAATGTTCCAATGTGTTGTGCGTGTCAGTTACGCGGACGACCTGAATGAAACCCATGGGCATGGGGTGCAGAAAGAGTTATTGTACTCTGTGCAGACTTCATACTTATCTTTATTTCACTGCCCATATATTCCAGATCATGTTTTGCAGGGAAACTTTGTTGCTATTACCTCAGTTCACTGACATCTGATCCAAAATGGAGAAATTAAGCACATTATTATTTAAAGCATAAATGTATGTGCATTGTTACCACTTTTCACACTTTAAAGAACAATAATTCACAACCAGACACACACAAACACACACACACACACACACACACACACACTCCTGACCATTTTAAACTTCTTGCAAGACCCAAGTTTACGGATCTTGTCAAGGATTACTAGGTCACAGCACAGAATTTATACTTCCTAAGTCGGCACATATAGATTCCGCAAGGGGCCACATGAGAAGTGATGATTCTGAAGACAATATAACAGAATGATATGTATTATGTCAGTATTAATGAGTATTCTGTAATTATATCCTGGACAGAAGTAGGTAATATAGTCATAGGGGTTTTGCATATTTTGAATTTCATGTCATACAGCTCAGTATTCATAATGTTCGCAATCGTAGAGCACAAAAGACTACACAATAAATACAAAAATGTACATCGGCTAGCCAAAGTCCACGGCTCTGAATGGCTACTGGAAGAACCTCTGGCCTGAAGGAATCAACGACTTCTCAGGATTCCCCAAAGAGCTGTATGAAATAAGAAATATCCCCGTGTTAACTTGAGCCGTCCGCTTCTGGGTCGGCTCCTGGCTTGCCCTCTTTGGCAAGCTGGACCGGTTTGTTTCGCCCTTTACCCTCCCCTGTGTGAGGCTATCGTCTGATCATTGGCTGTTCTAGGGAAAGTTAAAGGCAAGGGCGTTGCCCCGAGTTTTCTTTTTGGGTTTCGGTTTTTGTGTTAACGACTCGTGTTCCTGCATTCAACGCAACCACCACTGGGATCCCTCTGGCCAGGGCAGGAGCCGCAAGCTCCTTCTTCAGTTGTTTTTCTCCGAGAAGGGCTATGCAGACGATCGGGGCATGGTTTTGCAGGTAAAATTAGCTTCGGATTCCCCCCCCCTTCAAATTCAGGTTTAGTTATGAACCCCGACGTCGGCCTAGCGTCTACCTCGGGAGGGGGTAGGTACAAGCATACCTCCCCAAAAGTAGTATCACTTTGTGTATTTATGCGAGTCCATGAGATGTGTTTGGTTATTTGTTGCTTCATGTATTGATTGTATCTCTTTATACGCACGACAAATGTAGCGTTGAGTCGACTGATACGTTAGGTCCTATATGTGTTGCTGATCGGCTGTGGATTTGAAGTGATTGTAATGTAAGATTACATGAGCCGACATAGTACTGTTTGTTGTACTGTTTCTCTGGTCGGCTGTTTGCTTGTGCTTATTGTGAATTTACGTTGAGCCGACAGGTGTATGTGTATATTGGGAAATTGTCGACTGCGTGCGTGGTGGAAGTTTAAGTTGGAAGCAACCATTTTCATTTCATTTGTTATTGTCATATTGTTATTCTTTGTTGAATTTGTTAATACACTTATTTGTTATTTTATTTGGTACTGTATCTTGCTTGTGTTATTTATCCTGCCACAAGACCCTAATAACCGAAGTTCTGCGGCTCAAACGATCGAGGACGGAGTATGTGCCAGTCCTCGGATTACAACTAGTTTCAATTCCGCTGTGGGAAAAGTACATGAGGGCTCAAACTCGTGAAGTTGCAGTAGAAGAATTCATAGATATGGAGGAGGCTGTATCCAGGAAATTCGCTACTCTCATGCAGTCAGCAGTGCTCAGTGAATCAGAAGATGGGGATTTGAACGCTATTCTGGAGAGAAGTCAGTCAACTACAGTACTAAGAAGAAAAGCCGTCAGATAGCTGCTGGCTTGGTCGATCACTTACTTGAGATCGACCATTTCATGACATGCGCCACAGCTTGCGAAAAACAATTGAAAGTTACCTCTTTCTTCACTCTATCTTCAGTCATGTACGCTATGTCGCTCCATCACCCTGACAATTTACAGCCAGGGATACCGACGTCTTTCCCGTAAACACCACCACAAATGTTGTCGCTACTAATAATGAATTGACATATTACCACGTTTAGTTTCTTGCTGGTTCTCCTAACCCTAACTCGTATTATTCCCGCAAGGTCTTCGTACTTCGCAGTTTCACCGTTCACAGGTTCCTTCAATAATGTAACCCCGCGAACGGCGAGCGTTTGCTGTACCCGTAAGAAGATGCTTAGTTGCACGCTTCTTTCACTCTGTTAATGTATTTCTGTTTAAAAATAACTCATAATCTTATTATCTGCTGTACATTAGTGTAACATTTGAATGCTTTATATGAAATACATTATTTTGTAGAGTACCAGTTTTGAAATACTGCACACCCCATTGTTACTTGGATTACATTTTGGATTCATGGAATAGCTGTATGCGTAAATAAGTAGGCAAGCAAATAAGCAAGCAAACATACATAAATAAATAAATAAATATATATATATATATACTTAAACACATAGTTCATACATTCACACACACAGGCAAGCATATATGCATAATTTCAGACCAATGTATGAAATGTTGTTACATTACACAGCTGGAATGTCTTCTTTTCGCACACAATAACATCAAAGGTACAATGTGCAAATTCTCGCAACAATGTTTGGAAATTTAATTGATGAAGTGAAGGAACTGGGTTCTGCCAGCAATAATAGTCGTGCGCGACATTTTGGAGGATCAACAAATGAGACGTCCTTTGCGGACTGCTCCTTCACCCGATCTGACGCCCTGTGATTACTATCTGTGTGAAAGTTTGAACGACGGCCCCCGTAACAATTCACGCACAAGACGACCTCAAAATCATCATCAGGCGCACAGGATAGGCAATCTCTAGACATGCACTTCAGTTTTTTAATAAGTTCACGTGGTATCGAGCATGTCTGTGAGCAGGCGGTGGTCGCTTCCAACACCCGCTTTAACATGTGGCAAGTTTACTGCGCTTTCAAATTCTGACACTGCGAATATACTTGTAAAAGCGAGCCGGCCTAGCCTAGTTCAGCATTTACACTGCCTACACTGAGTCATACACTGAAATCCCTGTATTATGCAGTACAGACTGTTAAATAAGGTTTACCCATATTGGTTATTAACTGTTATTTTAGGTTTTGTTGACCGTGCATCCTGGTATGGTCCTTGTAAATAACCAACTTGACGCACAATTCTTTCTCGTATGTTTATTTCTATTCTGTACATGTTTCGGGCAGCCATGTGCCCGTCATAAGGAGAATTATTGTATCAATGCGACACCTGGTTTATGTCACTCTGTGCAGATGACCGTCTGGTATGCAGGTTAGGATGAAACTCATCCTAACCTGCATACCAGACGGTCATCTGCACAAAGTGACATAAACCAGATGTAGCATTGATACAATAATTCTCCTTATGACGGGCACATGGCTGCCCGAAACGTGTAGAGAATAGAAATAAACATACAAGAAAGAATTGTGCGTCAAGTTGGTTATTCACAAGGATTATTAACTGTTACGTTATGTTCCTACTTGTGCATATGGATACACCGTTGTTCACGCACGGTTTCACACGACGCTGTCACGTGACGTATGTCGAAACACCTGTGTTTTCTCGGTAATCGTAAACATACGGAGCCTTAATGTGACACATTATCTCCCAAATGATTGGTTTCTAATGGCGTCTAAACATTATTTTTCACGTCGACTTCCGTCTCATAAGGAAGGCACCACTAGGCACATTGGCATAGCGCGGCAGTAGACATTGAGATACGGCAGAAAATACTGCTTCTAAAAGAAGAATGGTGAAATGTATTCCTACCTTTGCTATACTCTTCGTTGTTATGGTTTTAATCTCCACACACTACCCTGCACTTGCTGGTACTGCAGTTGGCGAAGATTTGGTCTATAGAAAGCGGAGATGTAAGTTATCAAACCACAATATTTTATTTAATTCTCACCGTGTTTCTTCTGAGTCTTTCATGCACAGTCATGGAGAGGGCAGCGAGGTTATGGATTGAAACCCCAACCAAAATTGTGCCATATAAAAATATTATATGTTCTTTCTGACATTTAAGAAAATATTGGTAAAGAAACAATTCACGCCAATAGTATTGCTTTCCAACTGAGTCTCCCTTCTTGTGAATAGGAAAGTTTAGGGTCCAAAACAGGTATTGAGGTTCATTCACAGGAGTAAAACGACCGAAGCGTGAAGTTGACCACTCACCTCCACTTACTGTCGAGGTTACGAATGAATACTTCCATTCCCCCTGTATGTTTTTATGAGATCTACAGGAGCAGCTTTATGTTTTGCTAATAAATCTCAATGATTTGTATTAACTGGAACTTACTTTTCCTACAAAATTGCATATTTGTAATTTAACGATGCCTTGTATGATCAAAATTGAGTCTAATTCTGTATCTTTGTTGTCGGGTCATTTTAGCCCCTTCCCCAAACACGATCAGCAACCCCTTGTGGGCGCGCTGCTGCCAGTTTTGGAAATTGGCCTCTGACAATATCTTACAATATTTGCAATATATTTAACAAAATACGTACGATTTAGTTTTGAAACAATGTCCGAAATGGAATCCAGGATACGCTACTCTCGCCACATGACCCAACTACAGCTTTGTGCAACACACTTGCTGGCGTCATAATGCAGGCTGGTCAGCTAATGAATATTACAGAATACGAGTTACGCTTGTTTCCCGTTCACATTTCCGAAACGGGTTACTCTACTCTCAGTGTCAGTCTAAAGTGGTACTGTACATGTTACTATGCGAAGAGACATTACCCACTCTATACACCGAAAATGTGTGGCCTGCAGCTCAAGTAGTTTCTCCAGCAATACAACTCGCAATTCTGTCGAAACTTACAAGTTCAATTCAAATTCTTGTTGTTTGCTTCCAAGTTTCTTCCCAAGTTATAGTACTCTGCACAAAAAACACACAATTCTTATGTCACTCTTCGTATCATCACAAAAAAACAAAACCCTACTTGCAGTACTGTAACTTGGGCACAAACTAACCTGCGCAGCTACTGTAACCCCAAGCTATTGTAATGTGCATTCAGCAAGCAATGATACATTCTAAAACAAGTTACGAAATCTCCGCATAGCGTAACATGTCCGGTGCGTTCGCTCCGTTACTGTCCCTACATTTTTTATTTCGGTATTATTTTCAAGAATAGCATCGGCAAGAAGACTGCACGAGACGTGCCATTCGACATTTTACACAACACACACTAAGTTTTCTCCGTATTTTAACCAAGACACTTATAATCGTCTCGGAAAGAGCGCGATATCAATCGCATTCGACTATTTTGATCGTTAACTTTTTCTTCGGCCTCAGCTTGTAACTTATACGAAAACAATCAGTCTGGAGTTTAGGCCAATCATGACGAGACAACATAAACGTATGTAGTCTTTATGCAAAGTGTCTCTTATTTTTGTCCCATTGTAAACAAATCGCAACGAATTTTTGTGACAATTCCAAGGAGGAATTTTTACGAAAATTTGTCTGGTGGGAGTCACAAGGTTCCACGCAGGCGGACAGACAGACACGACGTGGTTACAGTCACGTTTTGTAGCTGCTTTGCAAGCATGCCTAGAACAGCTACTTGGTTTCTAATTCTCCTAAACGTAACGTTTAGACCGAATGGTTTTACTAATTTCTACTCAGCAGAAACCCAACATTATACCCCAATGTGAGAAAACAACCGCAAAATCTAGCTTCTCGCGGCTGGCGCAGTTCTTATTAAAACGTCGTATTCCTTACAGGCTTTTCACAAACCTAAACTGGGGCACAGGCTCAGGCAAGCAGCCTGGCAATCTAACTGCATGCAGCAGGATCTAACAGGCGTTCTGCTAGTTAAGAAATTTCCCGTCATTATAGGATCTGAAGGTTCGTACCGTGCTAATAACGGCCCGCGGCTAGACCCTATCCTAAACCAGATGATCTCAGTTCAAACTCCTCCATTTTATTTCTTTAACATGTATTTTAATGTCATCCTCCTATCTACGTCTACAGTCGTGGCCGCAGCTATGCGGCCCTAGAAACTGGGGAAATACATGAAAAACAGAGCCGCAGAGCTCGGTCACGAACTACAGGCCTTGCAAGTGGCCCTTTCACCTCATGTTTCCCTATCAATCTCATCTCACACATCCGCAATGCGCACTACACACCCCACCAGTTTAATTCTACTTCATATGTTCATTCTAATAAAAATTGGATGAAGGTGAAATTTATGAAGTTCTTGCGAGACTATGGGTTCTTACAGCCTAGCTGCTGAACGTTCATGTCTTCTGGGATTCTGCTTTGTCTTTGGGGATAAAGATGAAGGAAAAGCGGTCCTTCTGAACGTCGGAAACGACTTAACAAAGGATAAAGAGTAACATCCCAACCTCCTGTTGCTTCGTCTCTCACGGGTAGAAATATTCTCCCCTGGGAAGTTCTCAAATACCTTCAATTTATATTCTTCCCTGGTAGTGAAAGCCTAGTGTTCACTTCCAAAAGTAACACGTAAAACTATAGTTTTCTCTTTTTCAGTCTTCACGTTCGAAGGTGGCAGGCAAACGGGAAGGCAAAAGAC
>Ga0123357_10001259_pt1 | contig 26655 bp, 26 predicted proteins | sample TergutEmb28metaG_FD_89873 | JGI IMG/M metagenome (GOLD analysis project Ga0123357, IMG submission 89873) | Embiratermes neotenicus P4 segment gut microbial communities from Petit-Saut dam, French Guiana - Emb289 P4 | ecosystem: Host-associated > Arthropoda: Insects > Digestive system > Gut ...
GCAGATCGCCCGCCGCTGGCCCACCTGGGCGCGGATCGCCGCCACCTGCTCGTCGATGATGCTGGCCTCGGTCCACGACGGGCGCAACCCGGCGATGTCGTGCAGGAAGTGGCACAGCACCTGCTGGCCGCGCTCGGTGTGCGCCACCTCGGGGTGGAACTGCACCCCCGCCAGCCGCCGGACCGGATCCTCGAACGCCGCCACCGGCGCGCCCGCAGTGCTCCCGACCACGGTGAACCCGGGCGGGGCCGCGCTGACCTCGTCGCCGTGGCTCATCCACACTCGCGCGGTCGCGGGCATCCCGGCCAGCAGCCGGCCGCCGTCCCCGGCGGTGGTTAGCTCGGTGCGCCCGAACTCGCTGCCCCCGGTGTCGGCGACAGTCCCCCCCAAAGCGACCGCCATCGCCTGGAACCCGTAGCAGATCCCGAACACCGGCACCCCCGCCGCAAACAGCCTGGGATCGGCCTGCGGCGCGCCCGGCGCGTACACCGACGCCGGCCCGCCCGACAAGATGATCGCCTTCGGCTCGCGGGCCATCATCTCGTCCACCGGGGTGGTGTGCGCGACGATCTCGGAGTAGACGTGCGCCTCGCGCACCCGGCGGGCGATCAGCTGCGCGTATTGCGCCCCGTAGTCAACGACCAGAACGAGATCTCGCGGCACCCCCGGAGTCTATGCGTCGCGGCGGCCCGCCACGCGGGTCAGCCACCGCCCGGATCAGCCGGCCGCCGGCCACGGGTATCGGAAACCGGTCAGGTCCTCACTGACCTCCCACAGGTGGCGGGCCAGCGCCTCGTCGCGCGCCAACGCCGACATGCGGGCCGGGCCGATCGGACCGCGGCTCTCGCCCATCCGCTGCGGCCCAGTGAACGAGCCCGGCGCGGCCTCCGTCGCCGCGTAGAGCACCGGGCGCGCGCCGGCCGTCGCGGACTGGCTCGCCATCCGCACGAACGGTGGGGCGACCCAGCGGACCGGACCGAACTTGCCGATGCCCTGCGGATCGGAGAACAGGCCGGTGTAGGCCACTCCCGGATGGGCGGCGGTGGACGTCAGCGGCAGGCCGCGCGCCGAGGTGCGGTGCTGCAGGCCGATCGCGAACAGCAGGTTGGCCAGCTTCGAGTTGCCGTAGGCGTGCCGCGGCCGATACCTGCCGCTGGCGTTCGCCGCCAGCACGTCCGCCCCGCCGTAGTGGTGCGCGATCGACGAGACGGTGACCACCCGGGGGGCGGGCGAGCGCAGCAGGGCGGGCAGCAGCATCCCGGTCAGCACGAAATGGCCCAGATGGTTGGTGCCGAACTGCAGCTCGAACCCCTCGCGGGTGAACGCCCGGCGCGGCGGCGCCATCACCCCGGCGTTGTTGATCAGCAGATCCAACACCGGCTCGCCGACGGTCCCGGCGCCCGCCGACGGCGCGCTGACGAACCCGGCCGCGAACTGGCGAACCGAGTCCAGACTGGCCAGATCCAGCTCCTCCACCCGCACGTCGGCGTCCGGGCAGTCCGCGACGATCCGGTCCGCCGCCTGCTGGCCGCGCGCCAGGTCCCGGCAGGCGAGCACCACTCGCGCCCCGCTGCGGGCGAGTTCCCGCGACACATGCCATCCGATACCCGAGTTCGCCCCGGTGACCACCGCGACCCGCCCATCAAGCGGCGCCAACTGTCGCGCGCTACCTGTCACAGCAGTGAAGCTACCGGGAACAGGCGACATTCCGCACACCGACCCACCTTTTCGTACGGTTCCAAACATGTGCTGGGATCACGCCGCGGACGCCCCGCTCAGTCGAGCCCGCAAAGAATCAGCTCCGCCTTCTGGAACTCCTTCACCGTCGAATAGCCACACTTGGCCATGACCCGGCGCAGCGCGCCGAAGAGGTTCCGCCGCCCGCTCGGGTCACTGGTCGGGCCGGCCACCACCTCGGCCAGCGACGGGCGGCCCGCGCCGTCGGCCGGCAGCACCATCGAACGCGGCAGCCGCGGGTGCCCCGCCGTGGAGTCCCAGAAACGCCCACCGCCCGGCGCCTCGGCCGCGCCCGCCAGCGCCTCGCCGAGCATCACCGCATCCGCGCCGCACGCCAGCGCCTTGGCGATCCCGCCGCCGGTGGGCGTGTCACCATACGCGATCAGGTGCACGTATCGCCCGCCGGTCTCGTCGAGATGCTCGCGGCGGGCCGCCGCCGCGTCGATGATCGCGGTGGCCATCGGCACGTCCATGCCGAGCACCGACTGGGTGGTGGAGCCAAGGTGCGACCCGTAGCCGACGATCACGCCGGCGGCGCCGGTGCGCATCAGGTGCAGCGCGGTCTGGTAGTTCGCGCACCCGCCGACGATCACCGGCACGTCGATGTCGGCGATGAACGTCTTGAGATTCAAGGCGGTCTGCTCGGCGTTCTTGGCGGCGACGTGCTCGGCGGAGATCACTTGGCCCTGGATGACCAGGACGTCCACCCCGGCGGCCAGCACGTGCGGCGCGAGTTCCACGGTGTGCTGCGGGGCCAGCCGCACCGCCACCCGCACCCCCGCCGCCCGCAGCTCGCCGATCCGGCGGCGCAACAGGTCGGGCTGGATCGGCGCGGCGTACGCGGCCTGCAGCTCGGCGACGTCGTCAACATCGCAATCGCAACCACCATCGTCACCGTCGCAGCCGCCCCCGCAGTCGCGGGTCAGCCGGGCGAGCACCGCGTCCGCGTCGGCGTGCCGGGCCCACAGTCCCTCGCCGTCCAGCACCGCCAGCCCGCCGAGCCCCTCGATCACCGTCGCGCTCACCGGCGAGACCACCGCGTCCGACGGCGCCGCCACCAGCGGCAACTCGAAGGCGTGCGCGTCGATCTGCCATTGCGTCGACACCAGGGATTGCGCCCGGGTGCGACGGGTCGGCACCACCGCGATCTGATCGAGGTGGTAGCCCCGGCGCACGCTGCGCCCCAATCCAATCTCCACGGTTTCCGGCATGCCAACATGATCTCAGCACGGGGCCGCGCCCCCGGTCACAGGGCGCGACGGGCGGCCGTCACCCGTTCGGACATCCCAGCCGCGAACCGATCCCGCAACGCCGGAGAAAGGTCAACGATCCCGGCGAGAGCCTGCGCCACCGCGGACGGCAACGCGGCCACGTAACGTTGCGCCGTGTCGCACATCCAGTCGGCACGCACCCCGATGTCAGCCGCGGCGAGGGCTAGGTGCTTTCCCCCGATGGCGCCCACGTGGTACTCGCCACCAACCCTCATGGCCAGCTTGCCCTTGTGAAACACCTCCTTCGGGGAATCCAGCAACGCGGCGGAAGTGAGGTCATAGAGCGGGGCCAGCAGAACCCGCGGCCCGAGGTGCGCGACGGCGAAGTTCTTGGCGTGCGCATCGGTTCCCGCGACGAGCCAGTTGAAGATCACTGATTGCGCGAACAGCTCCCGAGCGGCGGCACGATCGCGTGGATCGACGGCCGACCCAATAAGCGCGCCGACCGCTTTGGCCCCCGGCCCGCCTTCGGCTTCGTATTTTCGATGCCGGCTTGTCCCGAGCGCCTGACAGAGATCTTCCTGGTGAATGCGTCGCACCGTGGCCCCGTCCCGCAAACGGTCGAAACGCCGGGACACCAGCGCTACCTCGCCACCGAATCGGATCAGTTCGGTGTGGGTGACCCGCAGGCCGAGAGTTTCCGCGGCTCGCATGGTGACGTATTCGGCGAGCACGCTGTCGGCATATCGCCGAATGCCAACCTTGAAGACGTGGGTGGACGCTTGCCGCCCGGCCGGCAACGCCCAGCCGGTGGCGGTCCGCGCGAGGGCGAACTTTCCCTGCGCGCCACCGAGGGAGTATCGGCCGCCGTGATCACCGAAAATCCACGCCGAGTCATCCTGGCGAAGCACGGTCAGCGCCTCTTGGATCTGCGCGTCAGTGACCTCGACCGCCGTTCCGGTGGCGCCCAGCTCAACTCCCTCGGAGACGATCTGGACCGCGCCAGCGCAGTCCAGCCCCATGTGCCCGAGCAGGTTGAGCGGGGTGGCCCGTCGCTCCCCGAAACGCGCTGCCCACCGCTCGCGGAGCGAATCGTTGTCCGGGAGCAGGTTGTCGATCCACGGTTCGACCACATCCGGCGGATGACGGGTCCGGGTCTTCGGCATGGAAACCGACAACGCGGGAGCGTCTGCGGCGTCCTGATAGCTGGCGTCGTAGGCGAAGACGACCGAACCATCGCCACCCGACAACTGCCCAGCGCGCCTGCCGCCGATCCACACGTCAAGTGCTGTCATCCGTTTGGCGCAATCGGTCCGCGAAGCGCGGCGAGCGCCGCATCGTCTGCTGGCTCCGGGCGGACATCGACGAGTTGCCCGACCGCCCGCAGCGCGTCGAGCATGAGCCCGACCCGGGCGGTCGGCGCCCCCTTCTCCGCGCTGACCACCCACTGCCGGCTCACGCCGAGCAGATCGGACACCGCCTGCTGGGACAAGCCCCGCTCCAGCCGGGCCGCCCGGAGCAGCCGTCCGAGATCGGCCGCCGTTCCCGCGATCATGGATGTCATCTCCCGCTTACATATCGATCATTGTAAATGATCGTTGACATGCTACCAATTGTCATCTATACACGACAATCAAGCGCGGTTGTCGCTCTTGGGCGGGCCATCCGATGACGCCGATCGAGAACGGCACGGTCGCCGTGGTGTCGCCGTCATCAAGGTGGTTCAGCAGATCGCCAACCGACGCGTCGAGCGCGCCCGCGATGACGCGGCGACCCGGAGCGCCAGGTCCATGTCATGCGAGCGACATGCAATATGTCATACTGTTTGCATGACACAACTAGCCGTCCGGTTGGATCCCGCGACGGACACCGCTCTCGCGCGCCTCGCCGCCCGCACTGGCCAAACACGATCGGAGATCGTGCGCGAAGCGGTCATCGCCCTGGATCGGGCGAACCTGATCGCCCAGATGCGCGCGGAGTCCCTGGCCCTGGCTAGCGACAGCGCCGACCAGGCGGAGGCCCGGGCGGTTCTCGAAGACATGCGGGCCCGCCGTGCGTGGTGATGTCTACCGGTTCCGCCCACACGACGCACACGGCCACAAACAATCCGGAGCCCGCTATGCGGTGGTCGTGCAGTCCAATGATTTGATGCTCTCCACGCTGCTCGTCGCCCCAACTTCGACCAGTGCCCGTCCCACGGTTTTCCGCCCGCGCGTCGACCTGCTCGGCCAACCGACGCTCATCTTGGTCGAACAGACCACGGTGGTGGATCCACAGACTGAGCTCGGTGACTTTTCCGGCCGCCTCAACGCTCACGAGTCATCGGATCTGGAACAAGCGCTCCACCTGGTGTTCGGCCTGCTCTGAATGATCCCTGCTATTCGATGACGACGGTGGACCACGACACTTGGACGGTGACGCTGCCATCGTCCAAGTGATTCAGCATCCCACCGACACCGCCCCGGGCCCCCGGCCACGGCCCGAACCGGCCTCAGGTTGGCGCTAGTTCGGGGGTCCCACCGGACACGCCGGAATTCTTCGGTCAAGTCTTCGAGTCGATGGCGATCCGCGACCGGCGAATCTACGCCGACGCACAACGGTCGAATCCGTACCACTATCGTGACGAAACCGGCTTCGAGATCGACGCCAACACCGCTCGCACGGGCCAACCGGCCTTCCTGGCAGTGGTGACCGGCACCGAATACGGCTACACGCTCCCCTCCGGAGTCCACGTGGTTCCCTTGGGAGCACTCTGCCAGTAGAAGCACAAGGACTGAACCCGTCCTTGTGCTTCCTGTTATCCCATCCACCGAGTGCCCGCTCCACCTGACCGACTACGTTCGCGCGGGCCGGGGTGGTGCGCCCGGAGTGAGCGTGGATTCTAATAGCGAACGCAGGGCACACCACCCCGGCCATCCCAGCTTCAATCGCAGTCGTTCAGGTATGCGGCGCTTTGCGCCTCTTACATTCAGTCGCTCGACTTGAAAGCGAGCAAGCTCGCTCTCAGCCTCGCTCCCTCATGTGGAGCGGTAGTTGGGCGCCTCCACCGTCATCTGGATGTCGTGCGGGTGCGACTCCTTCAGGCTGGCCTGGGTGATGCGGATGAACTGCCCCCGCTCCGCCAACTCGGGCACGGTGCGCGCGCCGACGTAGAACATCGACTGGCGCAGCCCGCCGACCAGCTGGTGCACCACGGCGGCCAGCGGCCCGCGGTAGGACACCCGGCCCTCAATGCCCTCGGGGACCAGGTCTTCGTCGCAATCCACTTCGGCCTGGAAGTAGCGGTCGCGCGAGTAGGACTTCTTGCCGCGCGAGCTCATCGCGCCGAGCGAGCCCATCCCCCGGTAGGACTTGTATTGCTTGCCGTTGACCAGCACCAGGTCGCCGGGGGTCTCATCGCACCCGGCGAGCATCGAGCCCAGCATCACCGAGTCCGCGCCCGCCACCAGCGCCTTGGCGATGTCCCCGGAGTACTGCAGCCCGCCGTCGGCGATCACCGGGACGCCAGCGGCCTTGCCGGCCAGCGCGGCGTCGGCGACCGCCGTGATCTGTGGCGCGCCGACCCCGGTGACCACCCGGGTGGTGCAGATCGAGCCCGGGCCCACGCCGACCTTCACCCCATCCGCGCCGGCGTCGATGAACGCCTGGGCGCCCGCACGGGTCGCCACGTTGCCGCCGATGACCTGCACCTGACGGGTGGCGGGGTCGGCCTTGAGCCGGCGCACCATGTCCAGCAGCAGCTTGACGTGCCCGTGCGCGGTGTCCGCGACCAGCACGTCCACCCCGGCCTCGACCAGCGTGGTGGCGCGCGTCCAGGCGTCGCCAAAGTAGCCGATCGCCGCGCCGACCATGAGCCGGCCGTGCGCGTCCTTGCTGGCCAGCGGGAACTGCTCGGATTTGACGAAGTCCTTGACGGTGATCAGCGCCGCCAGCCGGCCGTCGCCGTCCACCAGCGGCAGCCGTTCGCGCTTGTACTTGCGCAGCAGCGCGGTCGCGTCCGCGTGCGAGATGTCGATCGGCGCGGTGATCAACGGCATCGGGGTCATCACGTCCGACACCAGGGTTGTCGCCCATTCGCCGATCGGCACGAACCGCAGGTCGCGGTTGGTGACGATGCCGATCAGGCGCATCGACTCGTCCACCACCGGGCACCCGGAGATGCGGTATTTGCCGCACACCTCGTCCAACTGCTCAAGGGTCGCGTCGGGGCCGATGGTGACCGGGTTGGTGATCCGCCCGGTCTGGGTGCGCTTGACCAGATCCACCTGATACGCCTGGTCCTCGATCGACAGGTTGCGGTGCAGCACGCCGAGCCCGCCCTGACGGGCCATGGCGATCGCCATCCGCGATTCGGTCACCGTGTCCATCGCGGCGGACACCAGCGGCACCTTGATGCTCAGCTCCCGGGTGAGCCGGGTGGTGGTGTCGATCTCGGCTGGGACGATGTCCGCCGAGTCGCCGGGCACCAGCAGCACATCGTCGAAGGTCAGCCCGAGCCGGGCGAATCGCGAACCATCGAAATCGGCGTCGCCCGACGGGTCTGACAGGGGTTGGCTCATGGCTCTCTTTCCTGAATCGCCGCCGGGCCGGTTGATCGGCCCAGGCCGTGCGCGCTGCCGCGAACGCCCGAGTCCAGTCCGACGCGTCGTCGGGCCCCCGTTGCGTTGAACGTCACGAACCGATTATGTCGCGGCGGCGGCCGGACCGCAGCCGCCCACGGCGTCCAGTGCTGCGATCCGATTCGAATGGTCCGAGGACAGCCGGGACACCCTTGACCAAGACGCGTTTCATACGGAAAAACTGGATCAGACGCGTCCCGATCACTGCGTTTGATGCCGCGTTCTCGCCGTGCGCCGCGTCTGAGTCACGCGCCATCCGGACGGGGGCGGCCCGCGACCCGGCGCGCGGACTGGCTACCGTTACGGGTTGTGACGCCCGACCTCGGTCCGCTCGACCCGTTCTTGGGGGACCCCGACGATCCGGCAGCCATGCTCGACGAGCTGGACCCCACCGAGCCGCTGACCGACGAGGAGCGCGCCGAGCTGGAGTCCGACTTGGACGAGTTCATGGGGTTCCGCCGCGAACTCGAACCCCTCGACATCGACGGCATATGCATCGATTGCGAGGACTGCGGTGAGCCGCACTACTTCGGCTGGGATCTCATGGAGGGCAATCTGCGCAACCTGCTCGGGCAGGGACAGGTGAACATCCATGAGCCGGCCTTCGCCCCCGACCCGGCGGCGTTCGTCAGCTGGGACTACGCGCGCGGCTACACCGACGCGCTGCACGCCGCCGCCCGGCGGCGCTGACCGCGCTCGTCACCCGCCGCGGCGAGCCGGACCCCTGCGGCGAGCCGGGCCTGCGGGATCGCTCCTCGACACCGACTGGCCGCTTCCCGAACCAGTCTCGCTCCCCGAACCAGTCTCGCTCCCCGGAACAAGCTCGCTCCCCGAAATGAACTCGGGCCGCCCGAGCCGTCGGATGACGGCGGGCGGCCCGAGTCGTTTCTTCACCGCCGCTGACGAGCGCTGGTGCGCGTGGGCCGGCGCTCGGCGGCGCGGCCGCTAGAAGCCCGGCCCGTGGCTGTGGCCGTGGCCGTGCTCGGCCGCTGGCGGCTCCGGCGGGGCGGGCTTGTCAACCACCGCGCCCTGCGTGGACAGCACCACCCCGGCGACCGACGCCGCGTTGGCCAGCGCCGCCTTGGTGACCTTGACCGGATCGACGATGCCGGCGGCCAACAGGTCGCGGTACTCGCCGGTCGCGGCGTCCAGCCCGTGGTTGGCGGGCAGCTCGCGCGTCTTGGCGACCACGACGTAGCCCTCCTCGCCGGCGTTGGCCGCGATCCAGCGGGCCGGCTCAACGATCGCCGTGCGCACGATGTCCGCGCCGGTCGCCTCGTCGCCGGTCAGCACCAAATCGTCCAGCGCGCTGGCCGCGTGCAGCAGCGCGGTGCCGCCGCCAGCGATGATGCCCTCCTCGATCGCCGCGCGGGTCGCGGAGATCGCGTCTTCGATGCGGTGCTTGCGCTCTTTGAGCTCGACCTCGGTGGCCGCGCCGACCTTGATCACGCCAATGCCGCCGGCTAGCTTGGCCAGCCGCTCCTGCAGCTTCTCGCGGTCCCAATCGGAGTCGGTGTCCTCGATCTCCTTGCGGATCTGCGCGATCCGGTCGCTGATCTCCGATTGCGCGCCGGCGCCGTGGCTGACCGTGGTGTCGTCCTTGGTGACCGTGACGCGCCCGGCCGAGCCGAGTGAGTCCAGCCCGATCTGGTCGATGGCCAGGCCCACCTCAGGGGCGATCACCTGCGCGCCGGTGACGATCGCCAGGTCCTGCAGGAACGCCTTGCGCCGGTCGCCGAAGAACGGCGCTTTGACCGCCACCGCGGCGAACGTCTTGCGGATCGCGTTGACCACCAGGGTGGACAGCGCCTCGCCCTCGACGTCCTCGGCGACGATGACCAGCGGCTTGCCCGCGGCGACCACTTTCTCCAGCAGCGGCAGCAGGTCGGCGATCGCCGAGATCTTCTCCGTGGTGATGAGCAGGTACGGGTCGTCGAACACGGTCTGCAACGCGTCCAGGTCGGTGACGAAGTATGGCGAGATGTAGCCCTTGTCGAACTGCATCCCCTCGGTGAACTCCAGCTCGGTGGTGAGGGTGTTCGACTCCTCGACGGTGATCACGCCGTCCTTGCCGACCTTGGTGAACGCCTCTCCGATCAGCGCGCCGATCGCCGCGTCCTGCCCGGAGATGGTGGCGACCTCGGCGATGGCCTGCTCGCCGGCGACCGGCTTGGCCGCCGCGTCCAGCGCCTGGTTGACCGCCTCGACGGCGGCGTCGATGCCGCGTTTGAGCGCGCCCGGGTTGGCGCCGGCGGCGACGTTGCGCAGGCCGGCTTTGACCAGCGCCTGGGCGAGCACGGTGGCCGTCGTGGTGCCGTCGCCGGCCACGTCGTTGGTCTTGGTGGCCACCGTCTTGGCCAGCTGCGCGCCGAGGTTCTCGTACGGGTCGGCCAGCTCGATCTCCCGAGCGATGGTCACCCCGTCGTTGGTGATCACCGGCGCGCCGAAGGACTTGTCGAGCACCACGTTGCGGCCGCGTGGCCCCAAGGTGACCTTGACCGTGTCGGCCAGCTGGTTGATGCCGCGCTCCAACGCGCGGCGGGCGTCCTCATCGAAACTGAGAATCTTCGCCATGGATTTCCTCTCTATGTCAGACCTGCGCCGGACGGCGACGCCCCGGGCCGCATGGGCAGCTCCGGGGCGTCACGGTCGTCTTCGGTCGCCCTATTTCTCGATGATCGCGAGGACGTCGCGCGCGGACAGCACGAGGTACTCCTCGCCGCCGTACTTGACCTCGGTGCCGCCGTACTTGCTGTACAGCACGACGTCGCCAACCTTGACGTCCAGCGGGACGCGGTTGCCGTGATCGTCAATGCGACCCGGGCCGACCGCCAGGACGGTGCCCTCTTGCGGCTTCTCCTTGGCGGTGTCCGGAATGACGATGCCCGAGGCGGTCGTGGTCTCGGCCTCGTTGGCCTGTACGACGATGCGGTCCTCGAGCGGCTTGATGCTGACCTTGGTGACGGTCACAGTCGATCTCCCTCGGTGTGCCAATGCAGTTCGATGGTGAGCCCCGGCTGTCGTCGCGGGTGCCAGCCATGACCCGATTGGCACTCTAGCCCGGTGAGTGCCAAGTTTCAATTCTGGGTCGGTCAGCGGCGGGCCGAACCGATGCAACCACCGCCACGCCCCCGCCTCACCGCCGGCTCGCGCCGCACCGTCGACGGCCGCCGCCACCCGCCCAGTTAGCCGCTCCCGCCCACCGGGCTGCGGCGCGGCGCGCGAGCTCGCTTTCCAAGGAGGTCTTAAGGCTGTCGGACGGTTGGTCTTGGGCGGCCGCGCTGGACTGGAAGGCGACCGATCCTCAACACAACGACCGATCCCGCGAGACCGATCACCAAGACCCACCGATCACCAAAACCAGGAGATCCCAATGTCAATTCGAGCCAATCGTCGCGTACGCCTGCTGACCGTCGCCGGGGTTGTCGCCGTAGCGATCGCCGTGCCGATCGTCACGGCAGCGGCAACCCCCGGACCATCGACCACCCCGTCGCCGGCCCCCACCGGCAGCTCAGCCGCGCAGGCCGCCAAGTCCTCGGCCGCCGCCGGCTTGGGGCCGGCAGCGGACGCCGCCGCGTCCAAATCCAAGGCGGCGCTGGAGGCCGCGCCACCGTCCGGATCCGCCGCCGGCAAGTCGGCGGCCGCCCAGCACGGCCCGTTCATCACCGATCCCGCCGCGGTGGCCGCCTTCGCCAACAAGCTGCGCATCGACACCGCCACCGCGCAGCGCGCGCTCGAACAGGTCGGCGCGCTGTCCGGCGAAGACGGCATCACCGATCCGGACACCCAGCTGGCCCCCATCGCGCGTAGCCTCGGCGTCACCGTGGCCCAGCTGAACGACGCCCTGTTCGCGGCCAAGCAGGCGCTGGCCCACCGCTGACCGGTGCGGCGCCACCCAACGGGCGCCCGTCACCTGTCGACCACCAGCGCGCGCGGGCCACAATGACCGGCATGCGCGTGCTGGTGGTCGACGACGATCCCGCCGTACGGCAATCCCTGCGCACCGCGCTGACGCGCGATGGCTACGAGGTGGCGCTCGCCGACGGCGGCGCCGCAGCGCTCGCCCAGCTCGCCGCCGGCGGCGCGGACGTGATCGTGCTCGACGTGGCGATGCCCGAACCGAACGGGCTGGTGGTGTGCCGGCAGCTGCGCGCCCGTGGGGATCGCACGCCGATCCTGATGCTCACCGCGCGGGACCTGATCGACGACCGGGTCGCGGGCCTGGACGCCGGCGCCGACGACTACCTGGTCAAGCCGTTCGCGCTCGCCGAGCTGCGCGCCCGGCTGCGGGCGCTCGTCCGTCGCGGCGCGGCCAGCGCGGAGCAACTGCGTTTTGGCGACCTGGTCCTGGACCTGGCCGCCGCGCGGGTGACCCGTGGCGCGCGGGAGATCCCGCTCACCCGAACCGAATACCAACTGCTCGAACTGTTTCTGCGCAATCCCGGACGGGTGCTGTCCCACGCGCAAATCTTCCAGGCGGTGTGGGGCTACGACTTCGGCCTGCGCGCGAACAACCTTTGGGTTTACATCAGCTATTTGCGCGGCAAGCTCGAAGCCGGCGGGGAACCCCGCGTGCTGCAGACCGTGCGCGGCCTAGGCTACGTCCTGCGCGGCGCCCCATGACACTGCGAAACCGGGTCACCGCGGCCCAGCGGCTGGGTCGCGTTCACGCTCGCTATTTCCGGCGTCCCATGACTCTCCGGAACCGGGTCGCCGCAGCCGCCGCGCTCGGCGTCCTGATCGTGGTCGCGGCAGTCAGCGCGGTGCTGTATTTCACCTACGCGGCCAGCCTGCGGTCCCGGGTGGACGGCTCTTTGGTGGCCGCCGCGCAGCAGGCGTCGACAATTCTTCAAAATGTCAAACAGACGGTGTCCTCGGGCAAAGGACCGGCACCCAACCTCGACAAACCGATAACAGTCGGCAGCATCGAGCTGCAACTGTTCACGGGCGCGCCCTCGGTGGGCCAGCCCACTTCTTTCGGACCGTTCAACGATCGGGACGTCGCGGTCGCCCGCAACTCGCAAGCCCCGTACTTCATGGACGCCTCCAGCGGGGGCCGGAGGTCCCGCGTCTACACCGCCCCCCTGCCGGGAATGTCGGATGGCGGGCTGGTTCGGGCGAGCCGCGCGCTCGACGCCGACGACGGCGCGCTGCGCACCGCCGCCTTGCTGCTGGCCGGCCTCACCGCGGCCGCCACCGCGGCCACCTACGGCGCGCTGCGGCTGACCGCCGGCCGCGTTCTCCGGCCCATCGGCGAGCTCACCGCCGCCGCCGAGCACGTCACGCGGACCCAAGATCTCGCTGCCCGCATCGCCGCGACGAAAAGCGCCGACGAGGTATCCCGGCTCGGGGCGTCATTCAACGCCATGCTGGCCGCGCTGGACGAGTCGCTCACCGCGCAACAGCGGCTCGTCGCCGACGCGTCGCACGAGTTGCGCACCCCGCTGACTTCCATCACCACCAACCTCGACCTGCTCGAAGACGGCGCCGGCGTGGCAGACCCGCAGGCGCCCGAGCTGGTGCGCGCGGCCAGAGAACAAGCCGGCGAGCTAGACCAATTGATCACCGATCTGCTCGACCTCGCCCGCCATCAAGAGGCCGCGCCGCATCTGGAGACCGTGCGCCTGGACCTGCTCGCCGAACAGGTGCTGCGCAGGACCCGTCAACGTGCCCCACAGGCAGTCATCGCCGCTGACCTCGCGCCGTGTCTGGCGCGCGCCGATCCGGGCGCGGTTGATCACGCCATCGCCAATCTGCTCGACAACGCGATCAAGTGGACCCCGCCGGGAGGTCCGGTGGAGGTCACCGTGGCCAACCACCAGGTGTCCGTGACCGATCACGGTCCCGGAATCCCGGACGAGGATCTGCCGCACATCTTCGAGCGGTTCTACCGGGCGTCGTCCGCCCGGGGCCTGCCCGGGGCCGGGCTGGGCCTGGCCATCGTGGCCCGCATCGCGAAAGCCAACGAGGCGACGGTCGCGGTGCGCACCGGCCCGGCGGGGTCGACGTTCACGTTGGCGTTCCCCGAGCCCGCCCCGGAAGGCACGCCCGACGCGCCATGACCGGGGGTGGAACTCCCGCGTCGAGCCGGAGCAGAGTGTGCGGTATGCCAACCACGCCCGCCGGACTGACGCCCACCGCTCCGACGCCCACCCAGTTGCTGCACACGGCCACCTCGTATTGCGCGGAGCGCGAGTGGGACGAGCCGTTCCCGTTCCCCGACGCCGTGCAGGACTACGTCTCCAACGACTTCGACCACTTCCCCCTGTTCTACAAGGACTACCCCGACACCCTGGCGCGGATCGCGCTCCCGGCCGAGCTGCCGGTGGCGACCGCACCGCTCGTCGACGTGCTGGCCGGCGCCGCCGACGTCGCGCCCGTCGCGGCGGACCTCGCCCAGCTGGCGCGGCTGCTGCACTTGTCTTCCGGGGTGGTGCGCACCTCGACCCGCGGCAACCAGCGCTGGCTGTACCGGGCGGCCGGATCGGCCGGCGCCCGGTGCCCGCTGGAGACCTACGTGGCGGTGCCCGACGGCGGTGCCTTGCCGAGCGGCACGTTCTGGTACCACCCGGAGCGGCACGAGCTGGTGCGCATCGGCCCGCCGCCGGTCGGCGAGTCCCCGGCCATCGTGGTGACCGGCGTCCCGTGGCGCACCGGCTGGCGCTACCGGGAGCGCGGCTACCGGCACATCTACTGGGACGCCGGCACGATGCTCGCCCAGCTGCTGGCGCTGGCCGACTCGGCCGGGGTGCCGGCTCGGCTGTTCACCCGATTCCCTGACGCCGAGGTGAGCGAGCTGGTCGGGGCGGACGGGCGCGCCGAATTCCCGCTGCTGGTGGTTGCGCTCGGTTCGGGCGACCCGGCGCTGCGGGCCGCCGGGCCGGCGGCGCGCGGCCAGTTGGACGCCGACGGACGGGAGTTCCCGCTGATCACCGCCGCGCAACACGCCGGCGACCGGACCGCGCTGGGCGAGGAGGCGCGGCGCGGGGCGACGGTCCCCGCGCCACCCGGGCCGGCGCACACCGTGGACGAGATCATCCGCCGGCGCGGCTCCATGCGCCTGATGGACCGCGACGCCGCGCTGCCGGAGGCCACCCTGCGCGACGCGATGCGCCTGGCGACACGGGGCGTGCACGTGCCGCACTGGGTGGCGGTGAACGCGGTGGACGGCATCGCGCCGGGCCTGTACCGCTGGCCGGACTTGGACACTCCCGAACGGGCCGGGCTGCTGCGCGCCGAGCTGTACCGCGCCGGAATCGAACAAGGGCTGCCGCGCGACGCGTCCTTCGTGGCCATCTCCGCGATCGACCTGGCCGAGGTGAGCGATCACGGCTACCGCGAGGCGCAACTCTTCTCCGGGGTGGTCGCCGGCCGCTTGCATCTGCTGGCGTACGCGCTGGGCGCCGCCGCCTCCGGGATGACCTTCCGCGACTCGGACATCCCGGGGCTGCTCGGCACGGATCTCGCCTGCCTGCTGTGGACCTGCGTCGGCGTGGGCGAGTACACCAGCCACCGCGCCGGCGAGCCAGGCGCGCCAGCCGAGATCCGCACCATCGCCTCGCGAATGGACGACGGCGCCGGCGCCTAGCAGGTCACCTCCGGAAGCTCGCGATCACGCGTCACCGCGAACTTGTCGGTGCCGTTGCCGTTGTCCCAGGTGAACGCGATCACCCCGCCGGAAGCGATGCCCGTCAGGCCGCTGTCAGGGTCCAGTTCCACACCAGCGCCGGTGTTCAGGTTCAGCACGACGGTGGCGGAACCATCGTTGTCGTCGGAATATCCGCGAAAGACCAGATACTGTCCGGACAATGCGCTCAGATAGACGCTTCCACCAGGATACGCGTCGGACGGCACTTGATATATGAGCCGCGGCTCCGGGGTTTGCGGCGTGACCAGGTAAATCTCGTCCTGGGTGCCCGGGTCTCCGGAATCAGCGGCAGCCGTCCAGGCATACGCGGATCCGTCTTGAACGAAGGTGGAGTCCGCGCGAAGCTGGGTGAGCGGAGAATCCTCCGATGGTGGCTGCCCCCCAGTCCAATGCGCCTTGCCGTCCGCGGTCCGCCACATGACCGCATCCCCGACGACGGCTGGCCAATACACGTGCCCCAGATAGTCGCGACTGAGCCGCGCTCCGGCGGCCACTGTGGAGCGCGCTCCGGTGGCCAGATCGAGACGGAACACGTCACTGGCGCCGTTGTAGTGGTACGACATGCCGTCAAATAGTCGCGATCCCCTGGTTTCGCTCCAGTAGACAGCACCGTTCCATAGCACCGGATCAGAAATGGCGACCGCCCCCAATTCATCCATTCGCAATGGCTCCCGCACAATTATTGCGGCACCGGAGTTCAAATCGATCGCGACAATCCCTTCATTGACGTTGGAGCCGGCGTGCTCGCCCATGTCGAACAGCACGGCGAAGACGGCCCATTTCGCGTCCACCGCGCCGGCTCCAACGTAGGGCCCGGTCGGGAAGTCCGGTCGGGCGAACTTGGCTGGCAGCGTGTCCCACATCGGCGGCAGACCATATAACACCCGGGTCGTCCGTTCTGGCGTCACGAGAACGACCTGACCATTCTCACCACGCGCTGTGGTGAAGGCGAGAACCTCTCCGGTGGCCGAGATCGCGATCGGCCAGGAACCGATTTCGGCGTACGGCGAGTGGGTGGCGACGCCCGGCATTTGGACCGGCGTGCCCATGGCGCGCCTCCAGCTGGCCGGCATTGGCACGACGCACCGCAGTGGCTGCGGGCCACCGCCAAGGTTTCCCCCAGACGCGCTGGTCGCGACTTGGCCGCTGGACGCCGGCGTGGTTGCTGCCACCGGCGCGGCGGGCGCGGACTCCGGAGCCGTCGCGAGCGACGCCGCCATCGACTCGGGATGCCAAGGCGCCCGCGCGACCACCACCACGAGCGCCACGAGAAAGGCGATCACGGCCGCGACGGCCACCATTGACCGCTCCAGCAACCGGCCGCCACGCGCCCGGCCCCGCCGCCCGCGCCAGACGGCGCCGCGTCCGCCGTCGCCAGTGGGGCGCGGCATGCCATCGACACCCAGGAGGTCTGGTTCGTCGCGGCGCTCATCCACCGGTGGGCGCCTGATGGGTGCCTTTCGCCGCATCGTGGTCCTCCGTTCGATCCACCCAGATTGACACTCGCCGAGCGCGTGCTGTTGCGCGCAGCCTCGCGACCGGCGCGCCAGTTCGGATCGTCGCGCGCCTGGGACGGGCGCCGGTCGCGCTCCACGCGCCGCCCTCCGGGCATGATGGGCAGCGGCGGGTCCGCCCGTCCGCACCCCTTGGAGGTACCACCCACATGCTCACCCCCACTGCCGAGATCATGGCCGCCGCGGTCGCCGCCGGGCGCGGCGTTGGCGCGTTCAACGTCATCCAGCTCGAACACGCCGAGGGGTTGACCACCGGCGCGGAGCTCGCACACGCCCCGGTGATCTTGCAGATCAGCCAGAACGCGGTCCGCTACCACGGCGGGGCGCTGGATCCGATCGGCCTCGCCACGCTCGCCGTCGCCCGGGCGTCCAGCGCCCAGGTCGCCGTGCACCTGGACCACGCCGACGACGTGGCGCTGGTGCACCGGGCGGTCGAGCTCGGTTTCGGATCGGTGATGTTCGACGCCTCGACGCTGCCCTACGAACAGAACGTCGCGGCCACCGCCGAGATCGCCAAGCACTGCCACGAGCGCGGGGTGTTCGTGGAGGCCGAGCTCGGCGAGGTGGGCGGCAAGGATGGGGTGCACGCCCCCGGCGCGCGCACCGTGCCGGCCGAGGCGGTCGCCTTCGTCGCGGCCACCGGGGTGGACGCGCTGGCGGTGGCGGTGGGCAGCTCGCACGCCATGCTCACCCGCGACGCGGTGCTCGACCTGGAGCTGATCGCCAAACTGCGCGCCGCCGTGCCAGTGCCACTGGTGCTGCACGGCTCGTCCGGGGTTCCCGACGAGCTGCTGACCGCCGCCGTCGAAGCCGGCATGACGAAGATCAACATTGCCACGCACCTGAACAAGGCGTTCACCGGCGCGGTGCGCGAATACCTGACCGAGAACCCGAAGGTGGTCGACACCCGCAAGTACCTGGCCCCGGGGCGGGACGCGGTGGCCACCGAATCGGCCCGTCTGCTCGGGGTGCTGCGCGCCAGCTAATCGGGACTCGCCGCCGCTGCCGTGCTTTGGCTGACGCCGCGGCATGGTCGAGTTGGCGAAGGTGGTCGGCGGGCCCACGCCCTAAGCTTGTCTAAGGCATCCTGACAGCGGCGCGGACGATATGCCTCAGGGACCAGCAAGCCACCACACGAAAGACGAGCATTCAAGACCTTCGGGCGGCTGATCGACGAAGTTGACTAGTGCCTCCCGCAAGCGAGCGAGTCCGGGCCGATTGCGCGGAAAACGTGCGTGGTGGCAGAAGATAACCCCAGCGTGGTCAGGCACGGCAGTGATCGCAATGCGGAAGGTTGCGACGTCTTCGGTTACCACGATTCGCGCCTCAGCTGTTGCCGTTCGCAAGACGGTGGTGTCGTCCTCGGCTTGAAGATCGGCCCGCATGACCACCGCCTGAGTGTCGATCCCGTTCCGGCTCAGTTCGGAGGCCAACCAGCCAGGGTAGTGCTCGTCGAGCAGGAGCTTGATAGATTCAGGCGGCATCGAAAGCCTGACGTCGCTCCCATGCCGCTAGTGCCTCGTCCTGAGCGGCACGGTGCCGCTCGATTACGCCGTCGATCTCAGCGGGGTAATCAACCCAGTAAGCCAACGCAGCCTCGACGGTGGCCGTCGCGAGGCCGAGCGTATCGGCGACGACGCTGGTCTTTCGTTCTGAAGGATCGTGCGCGAGCCATGCTTCGGCCACGGTCCAGACCTGGGGTCCATCGATCAGAGCTGCCCGGCGCTCACCGGTCCCCACTGTGGCAAATCTGATCCCAGGATGTGCTTCCATACGCAACCACTCGTCAACCGCAGTATTAATCACGCTAGATTTCGTCCGGCCGGTTCGGCGTACGTAGCTGGACAGCGACTCTTGTGTCCGGGCCGCAAATCGGACATTCGTCGGGGCTACCATGCTATACAGTGTAGCGTGAAGGGGTGGCGAGCACTGGTTGCCCGGGAGCCGGCCTTGGCGTGATCAACTACCTGCACTAATGACTTGTGGGGTTCCCGGCCACGGTGTTCGCCGGCCATGGCTGACTTGATGGCTCGCGCCATGGCTGACTTGACGACTCGCGAACCGGTCCGGGCAGATCAGCGGTGGGTTTGGCCGACAGTGTCGATCTTCACGTCGGCGCGCTCCCGCAAGCCACCCGCTCGGGCGGATGATCTGGCGTCCAGGTCGACGACGGGGAACCGTCGCACCACATTTCATATCGACGCGTCGCCGCCCCGACAACCGACAATCCCTGGCGATGGCGCGACGCGCGGCCAGCACCGCTCACTGCCACTGTTCCAGGCACGAACGCACTGCGTCCTCATCGACGGGCCCGTTGAGCGCGACCAGTTCGCCGATCATCTCGGCCAGGCCGTCACGTTCCAGTTGGCGACGCAGTGCCTTGGTGGCATAGGCGGACTGCTGACCAGGCGGCACCCGGGCACGCACCTGGGCCAGCACGTCGGCATCGACCGTCCAACTGACCTTCTCATACCGAACGGCAGCCTCGCCCATATGCCAATCCTGCCGATGATCGGATCACCCGGGCGTCAGACATCGTTCGGACCTCTGCGTTCGACATGCCAACCACGGCGACCGGATGTCGATCGTTTGCCGGACTCGCCGGCACCTGTGCCGGCGAATGGGCGCAAGATCCGCGTCAGTGGCTCCGACGCGCCGCAGGTGATCACAACCATCCGCTGAGCGCCCGAGCCCGCACACCGCACGGTTCGCGGCGCGCTGCAGCCGCAGTCAGTCGACCTGACTGGGCTCAGGCGCGTCGGGCGGGCCCGCGGGCGCCGCGTCCGCTGCTCCGACCTTGGGTTTCGCCATCTCGAGGACCAGTTCGGCTTGTTCCTTGCTCAGCTTGGTCACTTTGCCGCAGAAGGTGCAAACCTCGGTGCGGCGCACCGCGACCGGGAACAGCGGGATGAAGAACAGCGTGAACTTGCGCACCACCCGCGTCACCCGGTGCGCCGCCGGGTTCTGGCAGCCGGCGCACACAAAGGTGACGATGCCGAGCGTGCGGACATAGTCGCGGATCCCAAAGATGACCATGTCCGACACGCTACCTCTCCCACCGGGTCTCCCACCGGGCACGAACCCACCGTCCTGGCATGATCGGCCGCGTGGCGCGACTGCGGGTGCTCGACGAGGTGTCCTGGGAGGGCGCCCCGGTTCCCGGGGAGCGTTCCCAGGCGCTGCTGCGCGCCCTGGTCGAGGCCGGCCGGCGGGGCTTGGGCGAGCAGGCGCTGATCGAGGAGATCTGGACCGACGACCCGCCGGCCAACCCGGCGAAGGCGCTGCAGGTGGTCGTCTCCCGCGCCCGGGCGGCCACCGCGCCGGAGTCGATCGAGCGCACGGCGCATGGCTACCGCCTCGCTCTGGCCGCGCAGGACGTGGACGCTTGGGCGCTGCGTCCCGAGGGGCTGCGGTTGGCCGCCGAAGGCCGCTACCTCCAGGCGCTCCCCCTGCTGGAACGAGCCAGCGAGCAGGCTCGGGAGCGGGCGTCCGGCCGGGCGCGGCCGGACGACGAGGTGATGGCGGCGTTGCTGCGCGCGATCGCGCAGGCGCGTGGGGTTCCCGCCGCGCTGGAGCGCTACGAGGACTACCGCGAGACGCTCGCCGATTCACTCGGCGTCGACCCGAGTCCGGCGTTGCGGGCGCTGCACGCCGAGCTGCTGGCCCGCGACCGACCGGTCCGCTCCGGGCTGCGCTTCGACGCTGACGCGCTGATCGGCCGCGACGCCGACCTCGCCGCGGTGGCCGGCATGGTCCGCGCCGCGCGGGTCGTCTCGATCGTTGGCGTGGGAGGGCTGGGCAAGACCCGGCTCGCGCACGTGGTCGGCCGGCAGGCTGAGCAGCCGGTGGTGCACTTCGTGGAGCTGGCCGGGGTCACCGCGCCGGACGGGGTGGCGCTGGCGGTCGCCGACTCACTCGGCGTCCGCGAGTCCGTGGTCGCCCGCAACCGGCCGCTCCGCGACGGTGGCGGCGACGTCCTCGCCCGGATTGTCGACGCGGTCGGGGCCGCGCCCACGCTGTTGATCTTGGATAACTGCGAGCGCCTGGTGGCGGCCCTCGCCGATCTGGTCTCCGCGTTGCTCGCCCGCACCCCGGCGCTGCGCGTGCTCACCACCTCCCGCGCACCGCTCGGGCTGGCCGCGGAACGGGTCTACCTGCTGCCGGAGCTGTCCGTCGACGACGGGGCCGCGTTGTTCGTCCGCCGCGCCACCGCCGCGCGGCCGGGGGTTCACCTCGATCCCAACGCCGTGCGTACCTTGGTTACCCGCCTGGACGGGTTGCCGCTGGCCATCGAGCTGGCCGCCGCCAAGGTCCGGGTGCTCAGCGTCGCGGAGATCGAGCGCCGGCTGGACAACCGCTTCGCGCTGCTGCGCGGTGGCAGCCGGGACGCCCCCGAGCGGCACCAGACGCTGTTCGCGGTCATCGACTGGTCGTGGAACCTGCTCTTGGAGCAGCAACGGGTCGCGCTGCGCCGGCTCAGCGTGTTCGCCGACGGGTTCGGCATGGACGGCGCGCAGGCGGTCATCGGCCCGGGCGCGTTCGAGTCGGTGACCGCGCTGGTCGACCAGTCCTTGATCACCGTGGCCGACGCCGACCCGGTCCGCTTCCGGCTGCTGGAGACGGTCCGGGAGTTCGGGCGGATGCAGCTGGCCGACGCCGGCGATGACGCTGAAGCGGCCCGGCGGCTGCGCGAGTGGGCGGTCGGGCTGGCCGACGCGGCGGCGTCCCGGTTGTTCAGCGTCGATCAGGTGGCCACGATGGCGCGGCTGCGATCCGAGGAGGGCAATCTGCTCGACGTGTTGCGCCGCGCGCTGGCGGACGCGGATGTCGCGGCCGTGGTGCGGATCTTCGCCGCGCTGACCGGCTATTGGACGATCGAGGGCAGCCAACTCAACGTCGTCGACCTGGTTCGGCGGGTCGAGGACCTGATTGTGCCGGCCCTCGACATCGCCGGGCAGGACGATGCCTGGCGAACGGCGCTGATCTTCATCATCACCAACCGGATGGTGTTTTCCCGTGGCGGGGCCGACGAGGTGATCGCCCGGCTGCGCGCGCTCGGTCCCGGCGCGACGGACCCGCGCGTCCAGGCCAACGTGCGAGTCGTGCTCGCCCTCGTCGGACCTCGCGAGCCGGGCTCCCCGCCGGACGCGGACGAGGCGGGCTCCGGTCGGGGTTCGCTGAGCACCGGCCAGCTGGCGGAATTGCTGTCGCTGACCGATGACACCGACCCGATCGTCGCGCGCGTCGCGCTCAGTTGGGCGAGTGTCATGCTGGAGAACACCGGCGATTTGGCGGGCGCGCGGGCGGCGGCTGAGCGGGTGCTCGCGCTCGCCGACGACAGCGACGGACCGTGGGCCAAGGCGGTGTCCGCCGCCCAGCTGGCCAGCTTCGCGATGCAAGCCGGCGACATCACGCAGGCCCGCCGGCACGCCGCCGCCGCGCTGCCGCTGCTCACCCAACTCGGTGCCTGGGACGATGTGGCGCAGACGAAGACGATGCTCGCGCTCATCGCGATCCGGCTGGGCGAGTTGGCCGAGGCGGAGCGGATCCTGGCCGAGGTCGCCCGTGGCGAGGCCAGCCAGTCGATCTTCGGTGGCACCGTCATCCGCCTCGCCGGGCACGCCGAGCTACTGCTCGCCCGGGGCCAGACCGACGCCGGGCTGGCCGCCTACCGCGAGGCGGTCGCCGCGTTGCGCAACCGCTGGCTGCCCGGAGTGGACCTGCCGGCTGCCTACGCGCCCTGGGCGGTCTTCCCGGACGCGGCGTCGATAGCGGCGCATTGCCGGGTCGGTCGAGCGGATGAGGTGCGCGCCGCGCGGGACGAGTTGCGCGCGGTGTTGATCGACCTGCTCGGCGACCCCGACGAGTTCATCGACTATCCGCTGCTCGGCTGCGGCTTGTTCGCGCTGGGCGTTTGGGAGCTGGTCGCAGGCGGCTCACGCGAGGCCGGGCGCGAGTTGCTTGGCTGCGCGGTGGCGTTCGCCTACAACCGCATCGTGCCCAGCCTGGACCTGGACTGGGCCGAGAAGGTGCTCGGCGAGCGGGTCCGCGAGTCCCGTCCCGCCCTCGAAGCGCGCGAGGCGGCCCACGCCGCGCTGCTGCGGCTGCCCTCTTCCACTCCCGAAGGTGACGTGGTGATCTAGAATATGACGGTACGTACCGTACCAAGGGAGCAGATGATGGCGCAACCGCTTCGGCGCGAGTTCACCGCCCGGGAATTCAACCGTGATCCCTCCGCAGTGGCTCGCGCCGCGCATCGGTTTGGTCAGGTGATCATTACCAACCGCGGCACGCCCACGCTGCTGATCACCGATGCTGACCGGACTGACTTGATGCCCGCAGTCGCCGCTCCGTCGCTCTTGGAAGCGTTTCGCGGGCCGGATGGCATTGACGAGGACGCCGTGGGCGAACCCGAGCGGGCGGCCATAATCGCCCGCATTCCTGACTGATGACGCGCCCCGCCCAATCCGGTCGGACCGGTCGCTCCCCAGGCCCGCGCCGGCCGGTCACCGGGACCGCCCTGGCACACCTGCCGTCGAGTCCCGGATACCTGTTGGACACGAATGTCATAAGCGAGCTCCGCAAACCGGTGGGCCGGCGCAATCCAGGGGTCTCGGCTTGGGCCGATGGCATCGACCCGGCCGACGCGCTCATCTCGGTGATCACGATTTCCGAACTCGCCACCTGGGTGGCTCGAGTCGAGCGCCGGGATCCCGCCTCGGGCGCCCTGTTGCGTGGCTGGCTGATCGACAGCGTGCTGGCCCCTGGCCGGATCCTGCCGGTGGACGCTGAGGTCGGCATGGTCGCCGGTGAGCTGCACGTTCCCGACCCCCGCGACTACCGGGACGCTTTCATCGCGGCGACCGCGCTTGTCCACAGTCTCACCGTGATCACCCGTAACATCGCCGATTTCCAGCCGACCGGCGTCGCCGTGGTGAATCCGTTCAGGTAGCTTCGGCACCGCCGACTGCGACCAACTGAGCATCCCGCGGTGCATTCGGGTCGTCCAACTGGACGAACAGGAGAAGCCCCGTCCCACCGTGGCCGGTCCGCTCGCACTCGGCAGCTTCCCGCAGGAGTTCTTCCCGCAGCTGACGATCGCATTCGCGATCTACCCCTGAGTGACCAAAGCGCCGGTGGACGGTCAGCTGCGCCTGCTGGACTCGGCCACCCTGGCCGGCCCGATTCCGTCGGTGATGGTGCGCGAGGTGGTCACCAACGCGCTGACACGCCGGGACCTGTCGGACCTGTCCCGGGGGACCTCGGTGCAGGTCAACGTGTTTCTCGACCGGTTGGAGGTGCTCAGCCCGGGCGGTCTGCACGGCGCGGTCACGTTGGACCGGTTGGGCGAGTACGGGGTCAGCCCGGCCCGCAGCCAGCAGCGCGTCAGTTCCGTCGGTCGGCGCGCGAGTCCGAGCGGTCAACCCCATGCCGCCGGCCAGCTGACGGAGTGACGCGGCCACACCGCACGGCCACCGCCCACCCCGCTGTGCGCGCGAAACATCCGGGCTGACGCTTGACTGGCCCTGGGGTGGCGGATATCTTGAGAAAGGTAGATTCAAACGCATAGGGCTAATGAGTGCGGCCGGCGCGTAGTGGCTCGTGCCCATTGAACTTGTCAAGGAAGGATTGGCAACCTAATGAGTGACAAGGCCGAGGGCCAGTGCCCGGCTCATCCCTACGTGGTGCCACCCCCCAGGGTAGGCGCGCGCAGCGGGCTGCTGTACGGGATCGCAACCCCTCATCCGTTCGATTTCACGGTCACGCAGATCTCCTTTGTCGTGAACGACCTTCAATCGACCATTGACGCGTATCGCACAGCGTTCGGCTGGGGGCCGTTCAATGTCTTTGACATGTGGTGCGAGGGACCAAACAGCCTGCTGCGGGGCAAGCCAGCGAAATACCGCATCAAGTGGTCCGAATGCATCGTGAAACCCGGCATCAACTTCGAGTTCATCCAGCCGATGGAGGGCGAGAACGTCTGGACCGAGTGGCTCCAGACCAAGGGCGAGGGGGTGTGGGGGCTCGGCGTCATGATGAGATCGAACGAAGAAGGAGAACAAGTCAAGAGCTGGTTCGCGAAGCAGGGCATAGCCGAACTCATGCGAGGAGATGTCGGTGATGACATTGAGTGGTACCTGCTCGACACAGCACCGATCCTCAAGGTCATGACAATCTGCGGCGGCGGTCACGCCATAGATTGGGCCTACGAATCGGAGCGCGCGTACCAGGTCCAGTAGCGCTGGAATCAAACAGAATCGGCGAGTCTGACTGGCTACTGCCGCAACTCTTGGCATTCTTGTCTCATGAATGTGAGGCCAGACGAATCCGTCGTGTTGCTCAACTGAGAGACAAGTCCGCGCGGACACTCCGAAGAGGCCGTCGACCTCGCCGACCAGCACGCTCGCCGGTGACGGCGAACGAGATGCTGAGAGCGGTATCACGGGGATCAGATCGGTCGGCGCGTAGGGCGTCCAGGTGGTCGTCCTGCATGACGACCACCTGGACGGTTCTTGCCAGGTTCCCCGACCGACGCCGCCCCGAGTCGGGCCAGCCAGACGTCGCCACGCCGGGGCGTGGCGGTCGCAGTCGGCGGCGCGTCAGCACCGTACGCCGGCGCGCTAGTCCCAGCTGTCATCGGTGGCTTCCAACGACTCCTGCTCGGCTTGTGCGTCGGAACCCCGCAGGCCGCCGACCGCCCGCTCCTGCCAGAACCATTTCCCCCGTCTCCAGGCGGCGACCTGGTCGGCTAGCAGCCTGGCGATGGCCGCTTCGATCCGTGGTGCTACTGGCCTCCTTGCTGACCGCACCGCTCAGTCTCACCGGAAGCGGCTGTGTCCACCGGGCCTGGGCTCGGTGACCGGCGACCCCCCGTTTCGGCACGCGTCGTGGGTGCCGGCTCCTCGAAGAAGGCGGTCGGCGGGACGCCAAGCGCGTCAGCCAGCCGCCAGATATTGATCAACGCGACGTTGCGCTCGCCCCGCTCCACCGATCCGACGTAGGTGCGGTCGAGCCCGGCCTCGTTGGCGAGCGCTTCTTGGCTGAGCCGCCGCGCCTTCCGCAGACTGCGCAACTGGTCTCCAAAGGCCCGGCGCCGTTCGGCTTCAACGCCTGTCCCCACTCTCACGCATACCAACGTTGGGGCTTATAGTCGTCATTTGCGACGGACTATGAGTATCATTTGTGTCTTGAGCGCTGTCGCCCGCGCCGCCGACGAGACGCCCACCCACGTGGCATGGCGGGCTACGGCCCTTCGGCCCGGTCCCTGGCCCCGCACCCGCCGGCGGATAGCGGCACCACCCAGCGCTCCGGCACAGAAGGCGGACACGCGGTGCCACAAGACCCCCGCATTGAGCGCCACAGCCTCGCGGCCATCGCCTGACACCGGCGATGAAACAAGGGGACCAGATGTTCTGTGCTAATTGCGGTGTCGGACTCCAAGAAGCCGCCAGATTCTGCGAGCGCTGCGGCGCGCCAACCCCTAGCCAATATGCGCCGCGAACGCCGCTTCCGCAACCAGCCCAGACACTCTGCGACTACCCCAGCGCCCCGTCACAAGAGGACGTCAGTGATCAATATCAGAATTCCATGAGTCCTGACGAGAACAAATCCCCGGTCGCCGCTGGGGTCTGGTTGACGTTCGCCGTGTTGATAATCATCGTCGAGTTCATGGCGGTGAAGTTGGGATCACAGGCATCCGACGGCGGTGGCAGTGAAATCACTGGGGCAACCCTGCTCGCACTGGCTTTCTGGCCATTCATACTATCATTCATTTCATTGATTCTCGTGACTCACAACTCTAGGAAGGTTATGCGAAACTCCTTTTGAAGAAGTAGAGTCCGATGGCCGCGTGGAAGGATGAGATGAAAGTGTGGAGTGGCCGGCGGTAGTCGGTGAACAGTGCCCGCCAGGATTTGAGATGGGCC
>Ga0123357_10001260_pt1 | contig 26652 bp, 23 predicted proteins | sample TergutEmb28metaG_FD_89873 | JGI IMG/M metagenome (GOLD analysis project Ga0123357, IMG submission 89873) | Embiratermes neotenicus P4 segment gut microbial communities from Petit-Saut dam, French Guiana - Emb289 P4 | ecosystem: Host-associated > Arthropoda: Insects > Digestive system > Gut ...
AAGTGCGAGATGCAAAAATGAATCTCACCAAAGCAGAGGAACAACATATGGATGAGATTGCGCTGGTTGGTGAAAGTGTTTTTGAAAATATGGGTTCTGATTGGGAACAAGCATTTTCACAATTTGTAGATGTTTTGAATGCAGATGAATTGCAAATTATGAACACGATGATAGACAAAATGAATGAGGGCAAAGTGGATGGGAGCCTGGAAAGAGGTACTTTTAGAATCCATTTGTATGTCCAATTTTCAACGGGATATTTTGTCGGGTATTTGGTCTCTGGATTGATAGTGACTTTTATTTCTAGTATTGTGGTTTCTATGATAGGTGCAGGGACGGCGGCAGGTGGACCCGTAGGATCCGTTGTAGGCACGATTGTGGGTGCCCTTATTGGTGGGGCAATACAGTCTAGTGTGCAAAATTTGATTGATAGGAGTGGACAAGGCGGATTTTACCGCAAATTGATTGATGAGTCATTTTGGTTTTTGTGGAACGGAAAGTGGGAGAAAAATTTGTTGGACTATTTGATGGATTTGATTAGTTTTGCAGGTGGTGGATTTATTGGTGGGAGTTTTTCAGGTGTGCCAAGTGGACAAGTGAGATTGCAATATGCTTAAAAAATTATATTTATTGAGTTTTTCGTTGTTTTTTGTTTTGCCCGTCATTGCAATGTGTATCAAATTATTTTTGAGGGTGCAGAGTCAGTTTGTGCTGATGGATGGGATTGTGCTGGGCGTGTGTTTGGTGGTTTTTGGGCTGTCTAGTTTGGTGGTGCACATACGCAAAAACAAAATAAAAAGAATCAACGAGAAAGTCGTGCCATATTTGTTGGTGAGTGCAGTGGTGCTGTTTTTTGCGGTACGATTGTTGCCAAGACCGTATACGGACGACAAGATTTTTGGTTGGTTTGACAATGTGTGGGATGTGCGGTTGCATTTGTTGTATGGTGTGCTTTTGGGTATTGTGTTGATTCAAGGCATTGCAGCGTTTTTTGCAATCAAGCAAAGGCAAGTGGCAGTGCGTGTTTTGTGCTTTCCAAAGTCGTACAAATTGCTTGCAGTTGTCGCCTTGATAGATTTTTTTGTATTGTTTGTGACCGCACTTGTCAAAACAATGTTGCAAAGGGGTCATGGCACTTTGGATGGGATTGTTTGTGGGGCGTTGGCTGTGATGTACTTGTATTATGTTGGACTTGTGTGGTTTTTGAATAAAGCACGAGTGCCCAAAAATACTTGGGCAAAGATGGCGATTGTGGTGCCCATAGTTCTTGGATTGTTGTGGGTGGTGGTTTTGGTTTTGCCTGTTGACTTTTGGGCGGACAAATTGTTGTATCTTGTCTTGGGTGTCTCCAATCTTGGTGCACTAGGCATTTTTTGGCACGGTGTCAGCAAAGGGAACAACCAACAAGAGTGTTTTGAGTAGGATGCCACGGGAGGAATTGAAAGATTGAAACTGGGGGTTTACAAGATTTGCGTGGGATAGATTATTTGAACAATGGGATGGAACACTAGGTGTGAAAAAACTTGTCGTTTTGCCGGGTTTGTGGGATGGTTTTTTAGGGTTATTGCGTATACAAAAAAATATCTTTCCCCAAAGTTGCTTTTGGGGAAAGATATTTTTTAGGATTATTTTTTAGGATTATTTTTTTGCCCGTTTTGGTTGGGCTGTGGTTTGCGTGGTGGTCTTTGGGGTTTGGGGCGTGGGGTGAACACGGTCATTGGGTAGGGGTTTTCAGCCGGTTCGGGGATGTCTTTTTTGATGGTGCGTTGGATGTCTTTGAGATAGGGGAGCTCGTCATAATCGCAAAAAGAAATCGCAAGTCCATCTTTGCCCGCTCTGCCCGTCCTTCCAATGCGGTGCACATAGGACTCGGGCTCGTTGGGGAGTTCGTAATTGAAGACAAGTTCAAGGTTGTCAATATCAATGCCCCTGGCCGCAATATCGGTCGCCACCAAAATTTTGAGACGCCCTTGTTTGAATCCTTGCAAAGCACTTTGTCGTGCTCCTTGGGATTTGTCTCCGTGGATGGCCGCCGAGGGAATATTTTGCTTTTTGAGGCGGTCGCACAACCTGTCTGCACCGTGCTTGGTTCTGCAAAAAACCAAGGCTCTTGGGTTGTTGTGTTGTTTGAGCAAATCAATGATGAGGTCTGGCTTGGATGCACGGTCCGTTTTGTAGACAAGTTGGGTGATCTTGTCAACCGTACTAGATGGTGGGGTGATGGTGATATTGACGGGGTCACGCAAAAGGGTTTGTGTCATTTTGAGTATCTCAGAGGGCATCGTTGCCGTGAAAAACAAGGTTTGTTTTTGTGTGGGCAAAAATTCAAGACACCGCTTGACATCGTTGATAAACCCCATATCAAGCATACGGTCCGCCTCATCCAAGACAAATATTTTGATTTGCTCAATGGACAATACGCCTTGCCACACCAAATCAAGCAAGCGACCAGGCGTCGCCACCAAGATATCTACGCCTTGTTTGAGTGCCAACTCTTGTGGGTGTTGGGACACGCCGCCAATCAACAAGCAAAGCCGTTGTTTGGTGTATCTGCCATAAGCACGCAAACTCTCATCAATTTGCAAAGCCAACTCCCGTGTAGGGGTCAGTATCTAGGCCCTTGCTCTTTTGGCAGGTGGGAGTGCGAGAAGTTCGGGCGAGGGTGGATTGTTGTGCAAGTATTGCAAAATAGGAATTGCAAATGCCGCTGTCTTGCCAGTGCCGGTTTGGGCACAGCCCAAGACATCACGCCCTTGCAAGGCAGGAGGGATGGCTTGTTGTTGAATGGGGGAGGGGGTTTCGTACCCCTCTTTTTTGATGGCGTCCAAAATCCTTGGTACAATGTTGAGGTCAATAAAGTTCATACTCACATTATACCAAAAAACAAACAAAAAAGCAAGCACAATGCCGTGCAATGTGCTTGTGTTTGGATTTATTTCAAAATTGGTTGCGATGAGCCGTCTGATTTTAAACTTGATTATAAAATAATCATAATGTTTAGCAGGGGCGTTGCATCACAAGATGTTACAAATAATTTAGCACGCAGACATTTTGAATCCCAAAGTCCAACAAATTCTTTTCATTCGGTGATTTTGATACCCGAAGTCCAACCAAATATACTCATCAGGGGCTTTGAATCCCAAAGTTTCTGAATCCAGAATATTATTCAGAAACTTTGATTTCTAGAATCTCTCCAATATACATCATATGATAGTCTTGTTTGGGATACAGTTTTTCTATGTGTTCTTTTTGCAAAAAGCAAGCAGGGTCAAAGTATTGTGCCGACATTTTTTTGCACACATACACCTTTTTGGACTCCACAAAGTAGGGGGCATCGTGACTGTACTCCACCGCCATCCCACTGGTCTTGATTTTGTCCTCTCTAAAACCGCTGGCCGCACCAAAATACTTGTGCTTGTCGTGGTGTTCATCTTTCAAAAAAGACACCGCAAAAGTATCCACCGCATCCAATATGGTCTTGGTGTGCCGCTGTGGTCTGACCACCAAATAAAACACGGGCTTGTTCCACATATAGCCAATACCACCCCAAGCCACGGTCATCGCTCCTGTCTTGTCGCCATCCCTAGCCGACACCACCGCTCAATCCCGAAACAACTCCTCAAAAAAAGGATTGCTCTCACCAACGCCAATCGTTTTCATACCCCCCCCCTAGAACACACCATTGCCACGGTAAAACGGCAATGATACCGTTATCTCAATGAAATGTACAAATGTGCACTCAACCAATGTATTTTAGAATATCATTTTGTGTCACTTTTGTCAAGTGAATTTGTACATATCCGCATCGCATAGGACTGTTTTTGATTCGTATGCAGTAGATCCTATTGCAACCTATGGGCAATGGGATTGATTTATGAAAGTGTGAGGTAGTGAATACGCTATTACTCTGCGACATAGAAATAAATATGTTTTTTGAATAATTTAAATTATTCAAAAAAACAATTGACAAATTATGTAGAAAGGAGTATAATTATAAAATAAAGTGTTTCTTTTTGATAAGTACACAACAAAGGATAATTGTATATTATGGGTTTGTTTTATTTATCTTGCAATCTTAAAATATCTGAACTGGCAAGTTTTGCTCAAATTATATTTTACTTGCTCACATTCATCTTTACAATGCTACCGATTGGGATAAATCAACTCTTTCTACGGCCAGCACAAGAGGCCGCCCAGCAAATAGTAGAGTTAGAAAAAGTGCTGGATAAGATAGCACAGATATACAAGACCCCATCGCTATTATTGCCTGAAATTCAAGCAAAACTTGTGGCAGAAGTTCAACAAATTTCTGTCCGCTATAATTATCCTAATAAAAAATTTTTACGCTTTATATATCGCACCATATCTCGTAAAATTTTTTGCCAATTTATAAATACATCTGCATATATCCGAACAAATCTTGAAAGGATATACGGACGCATCTTATCGTGGCAATCCGAGATGGGCAATGATGGGGAAAAATTATACCCATCTAGATTTAATGCAACAAAAATAATGATTGAAGACATTGCGAACAGAAAAAGATGGGGAAAATATTGTGAAAACAAGCAGAAATTTGAATAAAATGACTCCTATTTTTTGGGTAGGAATCCGTGAGTCTGAAATATCCGACAGTCAACATTTATTTGCTGGGAGTGTTACCTATTATGGCTCTAATCAAAATGGGAATAGGTCTTATTGCAATGAGCGTGTTTGCATCTATTCAATTTCATCAGAGGCAAAATTGTTTGTTAAAAATAGTTTGTTAGAGATAATTGCCATCCACCCCGATTGTTCTTTTTTGTGGTATAATTTGGAAAAAGCTTATTGCTATGGTGAAGAGATTTTGAAGAAATCCTTGGGACTCAATAGCCAAGACTTGTTTCAAACATTCAACAACAAAATTCAAACTCGCTTTTGGGCTGAACAATTTTGTAGTGTACCTACTTCAAAAAAAATATTGGGCCAAGCGTGTGAGTACAAATACTTACAGTGTCAAATGAGCAATGCCAAAGCATTTATTATTCAAGAGGCATTGGGTTCTGGTGGGAAAACTTCCTATTTGATGACTAGCAAGAATCAGGATGTAGTGTATAATCTTCTCACCCCGCAAAATGAATACTTGGTTTCGGCTTATATTGAACACAGTATATCTGTCAATGTGCACGCACTCATTGCGGACAAGCATATTGCCGTGTCTAATGGTTCATTGCAGATAATAGAGAATGAAAATAATACTTTTTTATACAAAGGCGGAGATTATATTGCTTTCTCACAACTAGATTTTCCCACACAAAAAAAAATCAATCAAACTGCTCAAATACTTTGCAAACATTTACAAAGCCAGGGTTATAGAGGCATTGTAGGACTGGACTTTGTAGTAGATGCCAACAATAATGAATACTTTATTGAGTTCAATTGTAGGTTTCAATCTTCTACAATGCTTTTAAACACGGCGCTCATAAAAAACAATAAAAGGAGTGTTTTTGAACAACATATCCAATGTTTTGCAGACGGCTACAAACCAGATTTGACCGTATGCGTAAGTCAAAGTTTTTACAAATACTATTGCAATTTTGATGTTTCAATTTTGCACCCAAAATTGAAATTATTGGAACAACATAGTTCAACTAAAATTTTTTATAATGGACTCTCTTTGGACTCAACTAAACAAGGACAGTATATGTTTGATGTGACATACAATAGGTCTATTTGTGACATATCACCTAATCATACGCTATGGGTAAGCGAAAATATAAAATTTGAAAAAGATGTAGTGCGATTTAATAAGTTGGATGACAAGTTGTGGCATAAGGCAAACTTGCTAACGAGAGGAGTTAGAATAGATTTAGAAGAAATAGAAAAAGCAATTGGAAAAATAAAAGAAGGAACTTTTTCTTCTATTGATATGACTCTTGAAAATGGGCTGTATGTGAATTGTCCTGTCAATATAGAATTTACACAACTAAGTCCTTATCGTGTGCGAGTGATAGCAGGAGTTTGCACGCTATGTTTCTTTGATACGCCTCTTTGCACAGTGGAGATAGAATCATTAAATCCCCATATTGAATCCAAAGTAACCAAATCAGGTCATCCCATCAAAAGAATTGCTTATTTGTCTGGGGATAGGATTCGCATCACCTGTGCACCCTCCTGCTGCTTCAAAGACTCTATGCAAGGGTGCAAATTTTGTAACTCCACAAGAAAGCCCAAGGACTATTCCTTGTCTGACATTTTAGACACCTTGGAAATTTGCAAACAACATATTCCTTGCCGTCATTATTTGATTGGTGGCGGCAGTGATGAGAGTGCTTATGGATGGGAAACTATTTGCCTCATTGCAAACAAATTAAAATCCATAACGACAGAAATCAGTTGTATGTGCATCCCCCCATCCGATCCAAAGACTCTTGAAAAAATGAAGGCAAACGGAATCACTGATGTGTCTATCAATATAGAAATTTTTGATGAAAACCAAGCCATCGCACATATGCCCGGTAAGGGGCGTATTGCAAGGGAGCATTATTTTGATACACTCAAAAAAGCCGTATCCATATGGGGCACGGGCAATGTGCGAAGCATCGTGATACTGGGTCTAGAGCCAATGGGTACTCTGCTTTCCGGCATTGAGAGACTATGTCAACTAGGGGTTCAACCTGTACTGTCGGTGTTCAGACCTACAGCCGGATGTGATTATGAAAATAATATCTCACCGCCCATAGACTATTTGCTTGATGTGTATCAGCAAATTGAACAAATTTGCATCAAGAACAAGGTTGAACTAGGGCCTCGGTGTCCAAGGTGCCAGAACAACATCATGATTGTGGAATAACAATAAAAGCCAAAGCTGCAATATTCGCACTTGATATGAGTTTTTGATTGGGTGAAAAGGATAGACTTATTGATACCGTATTTATTCCTGGCACAAGGGTACTATTTTTTTCTTTTAGGAGAGTTAAAAAAGATTCTACTACAGAATTTGGCTCAGTTAGGTGTTGATCGCATTCAGTCGTTTGCATCAAATCACAAGGAGTTTTATCTTTAATTGCAACGGTCTCGGCCGGCTTATTAGGAGTTGGCGTAGGCTTGCTCTTTGTCGCTTCTTCTTTCATAGCCTCGGTGGACGGCGTGGTCACGATTTGATTTTTTTCCTTTGAGATTCCTTTTATTAAACGCTTATATAGGTATTTTCCATACCCAATTACTGTTACTATCGTTACAAGTTGATTTGCAGCTTCCAAAATTTTGGAAATATTGGGTGTAATTACATTCACAAGGATTTCCACAAGTGAGTTATGGCTAATTTGCAAATAAAATTTATTTTCATTTCCTTGGGTCAATTCGCTAAGTGTTTTGTCTATTTTTTGTTGCAATTGCAATACCTTTTCATAGTGTTTGGAAGAATCAATATTGGTTTTTATCACCATCTCTAATTGATTGGTGTACAATGGTCTATACAATAAAATATCTTTTATTTCACCAAAATGAATTCTCCATTTATTCCGCTCTGCAGAGGTTGTTATATATTGCTTGGCACGCATTTCTAGATGTTCTAGGAGTTCCTTTTCTGTGTGTCCATTGGTGCCAAACAAACCAAGAATAGCACCCAAATGACAAAGATGTTTAAAAATTCTAAAATTTTTGACCTGTAAACAGGCAAATAATCCCCGTTTGAGGTACTCATAGGCGATTTGCATTTGTCCGATAGCATAATACAAGTTGCACAATGGAAAATATTCGTTTTCATATTGATTAAAATGTATAATGAAAGATTTCAAAAGTTTTTTATAGTCCGTTGCATCCAAGTAGCGATCTACGGGTCGTTCCCTATTTGCTTGTGGTGCATTCTTTTCATCACTACTTTTTTCAACCTCCATTAAGAATTGAATAGACTCTCCATTTGCATTTAGGATTTCTTTCATCAGCCCAATGGTATAGGGGATTTGATATGCCGGTAAATATATTTTGTCAAATATATTCTGATTCCATTCCGTAAAATCCAAATTGAGATGACACATCTGCACCTCGGTGAATTTGCAAGAATGAAACTTGGTTCCATCCAATGTATTGTGTTCAAATTGACAGTTTTTAAACTCGCATTCTTCAAAAAGCGTTTGACTAATGGTGCTTCTATGGAATGAGACATTATAAAATTTTGTTCTAAGAAAATTACATTGACTAAAATTATTCCCTTCAATTCTCTCGGCAAGGTCATCAAATCCAATCGCACAATCCACAAAATCACAACTTTGAAAATTAGTACCTTTCAGGTAGCAATTGTGAAATTCAACCTTCTGAAAGTGCGAGCCCGTCAGTGCAGAACAATCAAAAACGCTTTGATTGAATCTCATATCCATTAGTTGTGATCGTTTTAAGTTGAGGTTGATGTATTGATTTTTTTCGTGGTCTACCCAATTCTTACTCTTATTGTAACGGGTCACAGGATTTCCAAATACGGACAACTCTTGGTTGGAAACCTCTAAATCTACGCTAGTGTATTTAGGTATGCCTGCTTTTTTGCCCGTTGCTTCTAGCCACTTCCTATCATCCATAATATACAATTATCCTTTGTTGTGTACAGTGTGCGATTTTTTATAAATTTGGTTGTTCTTGTCTTTTGGTTTGGTTGCACTTTTTTTTTATTTGTGGTATAATTATGGGAGAGTATTTTGATTTTGTGTTGTTGGGGAGGTGGAGTTTTGGGATGGGGAGTGGGGCACAAAGTTTGGGGGTGGATTTTGGATATTGGGCAGAATGATATTAGTTTGATGGAGCCGCAGGCGTTGGAGGGCAACATTATTACGGTTGAGCAGATGCAAAAGGCTCGGCAGAGAAAACGCAAGGGTCCCAAGTTGACGCAGGCGGATATGTCGCAGGCGGAGCGGTATGTTGTGGAGTACAAGGATGGGTTGAGTACGGAGCAGGTTGCCAAACGCAATGAGGATGGATATATCAACTTTGCGAGTGACACGGGGGGCAAGACCTATGGGCGGATTTTGTTCAACAACCTTGTGACCTTTTTTAACTTTTTGACATTTGGTGTCGCTATCGCTTTGATAATAGCGGGGGCTGGTTTTGCACAAATGTTTTTTATGGTCATTATTTTGGTCAACTTGGCGATTGGTATTTGGCAAGAGTTCAAAGCCAAGGCGGCGGTCGCCAAGTTGACGCTTGTGTCGGCACCTACGGCGATGGTGGTGCGGAATGGGAGCAAGGTGTCTATTCCCATCTCAGAGGTCGTGCTGGACGATATCATTTATTTGGAGCAAGGCAAACAAATCCCCTCGGATGCAAGGGTGATACACGGGGAGTTGGAGGTCAACGAGAGTATGTTGACGGGCGAAAGTGTACCCATTGCCAAAAAGAATGGTAGTACGATTTTGGGCGGTAGTTTTGTGACAGCGGGCAAATGCTATGCACGGGTGGAACGAGTGGGCAGTGCCAACTATGTACAGACTTTGTCCTCACACGCCAAAAGATATGTCAAGCCCAAAAGTGAGATTCAAGACAGTGTGCGTCGCATCATCAAAGTGGTGTCCATCATTTTGGTGCCCATCTCTACTGTGTTGATTGTGTATAGTTTTCTCAACAACGGCAGTTGGCAAGCCACTATTTTTAGTGTTTCTGGGTCCATTATCGGAATGATACCCGCCGGAATGTTTTTGTTGACCTCTTTGGCTTTGTTTGTGGGGCAAGCAAGGCTGGCACGCAAGAATGTCTTGGTGCAAGATTTGTATTGCATAGAGATGCTTGCAAGGGTCAATATTTTGTGTCTTGACAAAACGGGAACCATCACGGATGGTACGATGCAGGTCAATGAAGTTGTGGAGGTCGGCACACCCAAAGAGGGTGCAAAGGTTGCAGAACTTGTGTCCGCCATCATCACAGCGACGGGCGACAATAACCAAACCGCTTTGGCACTCGCCAACAAGTTTGGATATGCAACCAAAGACAACCCACACAAACCCAAAAAGGTGTTGCCTTTTAGCAGCACTCGCAAAATGAGTGCGGTGGAGTTTGAGGGGCAAGGCACCTACTTTTTGGGAGCACCCGAGTTTGTGTTGCAAGATATGGGATCCAAGGTGGAAGAAATTGTCAATGATAGAGCCAAACAGGGTTTGCGTGTAATGTGTCTTGCACACAGTATGGGCGAAATAAAGGAAGAGAAACTGCCCGGCACACGGCGTGCACTTGCACTCATTGCCATTGAGGACCATATCCGAGAAGATGCAATCACCACCATCAAGCATTTTAGGGAGAATGGAGTCAAAGTCAAGGTCATCTCAGGAGACAATCCTTTGACCGTGAGTGAGGTCGCCAAAAGAGTGGGCATTGACAAAGCGGACTTGTGGGTATCCTTGGACGGGTTTGATGAGAGCCAGGTCATCTCGGTTGCTGACAAGTACACCGTGTTTGGGCGTGTGACACCCGAACAAAAACAATGGCTTGTCAAGGCGATGAAATTGGATCGCAACAATACCGTGGCGATGACGGGCGACGGGGTCAATGATATCTTGGCAATGAAAGAGTCGGATTGTGCCATCTCGGTGGCAAGTGGCTCTGAGGCTGCAAGGAATGTGTCCCACTTGGTTTTGATGGATAGCAATTTTAATTCTATGCCAAGTGTGGTGCAAGAGGGCAGGCGAGTCATCAACAATATTGAAAAATCTTCGGCACTGTTTTTGATGAAGACTTTGATGACCATCTTGTTGACCGCCTTGGTGCTTATCAACATTGTGTTGCCTCCTGAGATTATTGGATGGATGCGTGAGTATCCGTTGCAGACAAACAACTTGTTGATGTTTGAACTTTTTGTGGTGGGCGTGCCGAGTATGTTCTTGGCGTTGCAATCCAACAAGGAAATCATCAAAGGCAAATTTTTGTACAATGTATTGTCGCAAAGCGTGCCGGGCGGACTTGCCTTGTTTGCCAATATTGTGGCACTCTATATATTTAGACACAGACTTGGACTGGAAAGTGATCAACAAATCCTCAGTATGATTGTCATCTCTATGATTTTTACGGGACTTATGGTGTTGATTAGGATTGCTAGCAAGCCCTCCTTTAATACTTTTAGGGTGGTGCTCGTGGTGGTGGTCTTTGGACTCACGAGTGCGAGCGTGTTTGCTTTGGGTCCCATCTTTGGCATAGACTACAAGCCAGCATTTTTGGCGAGCAAGGATGACCCCAATGTCCTCAATATGACACAGACTTTATTTTTGTTTACGACCACGCTTTTGGCGTATGGAGTGGTGGGTGTGCTTACCACGGCTCTTAGCAAAGTGAAACTTTGAGCACGAAATTTTGGAGAAAAAGATGAAAACATTGATAATCAATGCACAGCCAGATTTTGGCAATCCTATGCATTTTACCAACAAAATGCAAGAAAAATTTGCAAGTTTGTTTGGGGGCAAGTTTGACAAAAGTCAATTGACCGTCCTCAACTTGTATGATACAAAAATCCCGCAGATTGACAGCGAGCAATTGCTCAGTGTGTGGAAAAAACAACAGACAGGGGAGGCGTTGACGAGTGCCGAAAAAACGATTGAAAAGCAACACACTCATTTGTTGGAGCAGTTTTTGGAGCATCACCGTGTGGTCATTGTGATGCCACTACACAACTTTAATATCACGGCAAGAATGAAAGATTATATAGACAATTTGATGATTGCTAGAAAAACATTTAGGTACACAGGACAAGCAGACAAGGACGGCAAAGTGTCCGCAGGGCTGTTGACAGATGACCGCAAAGCCTTGCTTTTGTATTCTAGTGGTTCCGTTTTTACCAAAGACGATTTTTACAAGGACTTGGATTTTGCACCCAAATATTTGCGTACAATGTTAGTAGAGATGATGGGATTTGACAATATGGACATTGTGAGAGTGGAGGGGACCTCACGGTCCGGGGCAGACAAAGAGGCAATGCTTGCAAAGGCGATGGAGGCGTTGTCCACGGCTTTTGAAAAAATGTATGGTTAGGCTCATAGAGAATGAGTAGAGGGGTAATATGAAATATCAAGATACGATAATGTTTAGAGAGATTGGCGAGCAACCGACCGTGTTGGAGGGACTTGTCAAAACAAATCACGAGGTGCTTGCCAAAATTGCTGAGCGGGTCAAAAAGGGCGAGATTGACAATATCAGCATTGGGGCACGAGGGAGCAGCCTGCACGCTAGTATGTATTTTGCTCATCTTGTGGAGATATTCACCACGCTTCCGGTCAAATTTTTGTCGCCTAGTGTTTTTACGAGTTATGGCGGCAAACTTGAAATCAAGAGGAGTCTTGTGATTGGGGTGTCCCAATCGGGCAAAGCCGCCGATGTCTTGGAGTGCTTGCGACACGCCAAAAAAGATGGCAGTATTACGGTGGCGGTCACCAATCATTTGGACAGCCCGCTTGCCAAAGAGGCGGATTATCATTTGTATCTCAACGCACAAAAAGAGGTCAGCGTGGCGGCGACCAAGACGGTGACCGCACAAATGTATGTGCTCTTGCTGTTGGCACAATCCCTTTGTGCAGACCCACTGCTCATCAACGCACCGCAAATGATTGTGAGCGGTATCCAGAGCGTGCTCAAAAATGCGGGCAATATTGCGGATTATGCCAAAAAGTTTGTGGACACCAAAGATATGTTTGTGCTTGCAAGAGGGCTCAACAAATCCGTTGCGTTGGAGAGTGGACTCAAACTATCGGAGACCACCTATATCAAGGCATTGGCGTATTCTGTCAGTGATTTTTGGCACGGGCCCTACGCAATGATTGACAAGAATGCGACCGTGATTGCCTATGCGCCCAAAGGTCAAAGCCAAAAAGATGTATTGGAGATGGTGCAAAAGTGCAAAGGGGACGGTGCAAAAGTGACCGTGATTGGCACCAAAGACTGTACGCCGGACATTGTGATTCCTGAGGGCACGGACATAGAGACGCCTTTTTACAATTTGGTGACGATGCAAATTTTGGCGTGTGCTTTGTCTACCCACAAAGGTATCTCTGTGGACACACCGAGAGGGCTCAACAAGGTGACCATCACCAAGTAGTGCAAAAAATATTTTATTTTGCGAACCAAACCATAGCAATTGCCGCATTTGTATGTTATACTTGTATTGTGAGCAACCAAAAAATCAATGAGTGACCTCCAAGAGGTGACTCATTTTTTTATCGGGAGCCAAAAGGAGAGAGATATGGAAATAATGCAAATTCTGGGTGTGGCTAGCGTGCCTTTTGTGGTGGCAGTGGTGCACGAACTTTTGAGGGTGTACAAGATGATTGTGGATAAAAAAGTGCCACAGGAAAGCAAAGAGGCGTTTGTCAAATTGATACCGCTTTTTGCGGGAGTCTTGGGATTGTTGATAGGCGTGGGTGCGTACTTTGTGGGCGTGCTTGGGGACAGTTTGCCAAAGGCAATTTTGGTAGGGATTGCAAGCGGACTGGGTGCCACAGGGATTGACCAAGTAGCCAAACAATTGGGCAAATAAAATACCTCGGCACACGAGCACAAAAGGGCATACTGCATCAAGCAATATGCTCTTTTGTTTTTTGAGGAGCCAGTGCGAGTGCAACCACGCTTGCCAAGGCAAAGGCAAGTTTGTTGATGGTTCCTAGGCGTATGGTGTTGGAGAGCGCATTTTTGCAAAGTTTGTCTGAGATGATGCCCGTCAAAGATAGGTCTCCACAAGCAGGCAATTGCTTGCCATCGACCGAGCCTGGGTGAATGGGCCCATAAATAATTTTGCACTTGCCAACTTTTTGTGTGTTTCCAATCATACTATCTATCGCAATTACTAGACTATTTTTGTGATTTGTGGTAATATATTGGTAGGTTTCTTTCAAATTGAGTGCGTGCACGGGGTGGTCAAGGTCTCCATAGACAAAGCACGGGGCATCAAAAGCGTGTTTGAGATAGTGACCACACATAGGGCCCAGACTGTCTCCCACAAGTTTGTCGCTCCCAATACACAGCACCACAAGGGGGCGTTTGTACAAAAGCAGTCTCAACAGATTGCTGGCGGAGTGAGCCAGGGAGGGGTCAAAATAGAATCCTTTTTTGTTGTTCATACAAATGAGTGTTGACAAAAAGGCAAAGGGCTATACTAGCAAGGAGAGATGTATGTATACAGAGACGCTCAAACAATTGGGTGTAACAGAGGAGCAAATGCAAAAGTTTGAAACTTTTTTTGATTTGCTCCTTGCGTACAATGCACACACCAATTTGACCGCCATTGTGGACAAAGAACAAGTCTTTGTCAAGCACTTTGCGGACAGTCTATTGCCAAGGGCGTTGCTAAGCCAGAATGCAAGCGTGGTGGATATTGGGTGTGGTGCCGGTTTTCCCTCTCTGCCTCTTGCAATTGTTAGGTCAGACTTGCAGTTTTTGTTGGTGGATAGTGTCGCCAAAAAACTCAAATTTGTACAGCAAGTGGTGGATGTGTTGCACCTGCAAAATGTGCAGGTATTGCACAGCCGGGCGGAGGATATCACAAAAAGAGAGCACTTTGACTTTTGCGTAGCAAGGGCGGTTGCCGGCTTGCCAACGCTAATGGAGTATTGTGTGCCTTTTGTCAAAGTAGGTGGGCAAGTGCTTGCGTACAAGTCCAACGAGATTGAAGAGGAGTTGGCAGACGCAAACAAAGCAATCACCCTTTTGGGAGGGGTATTGCAAGAGGTGGTGCCACTAGACTTGCCTGGCACAGACATTGTACGCAAGATTGTGATTGTGCAAAAGATAAAAAAAACAGAGAGCAAATATCCAAGGAGTGGCAACAAGCCACGAACCAATCCATTGTGAGTAGGGCAATACCGTGCAGAGTATAAAAACAAACACCATAGATAAAATTGGAAATTTGGGACAAGATGTGGAATCCTTGCTTGCCGAGATCAGACGCAAAAAACAAGTGTCTGCCGTTTTGGCGACCCCCAAAAAATACTTGATTGCAAGCACGCTTTCTAGCCTAGATGTGGTGGTGTATGTGTGCAATGACTATTTTGCGGCAGGGGTTGCCTTGGAGCAATTGAGTGCCATTTTGGGAGAGCAAGCGGTGGCGTATGTGCCACATCGTGACGATGTGTTGACGGCACACAAGGGGCAGAGCAGGGTCGCTGATTTTGACAGACTCAAAGCCTTTGACAAGATTGCCAAGGGAGCCACGCTTGTGGTGACCACGGTGGCAGCGTTGACACAAAGGTGCGTTGCAGGGGGCAAGTTTGTTGCAAAGACGCTGTGTGTCAAAACAGGGCAAGAACTCCCCAAAGATTTTTTGGCAAGGCTCATAGAGATGGGCTATCAAAAAAATGACCAGGTGGAGGAGCGTGGGCAGTTTAGTACCCGGGGAGATATTTTGGATATATGGTCACCCCATCTTGAACCCATTCGGATTGATTTGTTTGGGGATACCGTGGAGAGCATCAAGCATTTTGATAGTGAGACAAAAAGGTCCACCCGGTCACTAGACACGGTGTGCGTGATTCCGTGTAGCGAGTGGATGGGGAGTGAGAGGGTAGACAAGTATCTTGCACAACTAGCCAAGTACAAAGAGTGCACGATGGCACAGCAATTGTGTGTGGATTTGGAGTGTGGCAGGATTGACACGGCGATGAGTATTTTGTGGGGGCTTGACCAAGCAGGGGGCGACACACAGGATTTTGCAACGGTGCCGCAGTTTGTGGAGTATTTTTTACAAGGCAAAAAACTGACCGTCGTGTATGATGACTGCAAAAAATGCAGTGATGCCTTGGAAATTGCCGTGACAGAACACAACCAGAGAGCCAAACAAATGATTTTGGCAAACAACCTTGTGCCGACATTGGTTGCTTTGGTGGAGACTCCCTTTGCGTTTGGAGACCACCAACTTGCCTATCATCAGGTTTTGTCGCAAAATCGCATTTTTGAACCCAAGGCACTCCACAACTTTGGACAAACGAGTGTGCAAAATTACAGTCACGATTATAGGGTGCTTTTGGAGGATTTGTTGCAATGGCAAAACAGCGAGTACCAGGTTTTGGTATGTTTGGATGAGGCACAAAAACGGGCGGACTTTTCCAAGTGGGTGACGGACAACGGTCTCAAAAATTTTGCAGGGTTGCAAGTGGTGGATGCGGGGCTACACTATGGAGACCACTTTTTTGGTGCTAAAAAAATTATCCTGGGCAAATTTGATTTGTACAAAAAAGCCTTTGCAAAAAAAATCAAGAGAGCCAAGCAATCCGTTTTTACACAGCCGGATTTGGGTGATTTTGTGGTGCACCATATTCACGGCGTGGGCGTGTATGAGGGCGTGCAAAAGCAAGAGTTTGTGGAGGGTGCTGCAAGAGACTATGTGGTTATCAGGTACCGTGACAATGATTTGTTGTATGTGCCCGTGGAGAATATGGACACGCTTGCCAGGTTTGTGTCCAAAGAAGAGCCGCATCTTCATCGCTTGGGGGGACAAGAATTTGCCAAGGTCAAGGATAGGGTGCGGGCAAGCGTGAAAAGACTTGCCTTTGACTTGGTCGCCTTGTATGCAAACAGACAAAAGGCAAGTGGGCACAAATATGAGAGCGACCAACCCTTGTACCAAGAGTTTGAGAATCAATTTGAATTTGAACCCACGCCCGACCAAAAAAGTGCTACCCAAGATGCTTTGCAAGACTTGCGTCAAGGCAAAGTGATGGACAGACTTTTGTGTGGAGATGTGGGATACGGCAAGACCGAAGTGGCTATGCGGGCAGCGTTTAGGGTGCTTTTGGAAGGTCATCAGGTGGCGTTTGTTTCGCCTACTACCATTCTTGCCAAACAGCATTATTTGACGGTCAAAAAAAGAATGGAGCGATTTGGTGTGCGAGTGGCATCCATGTCTCGGCTTGATGGAGCCAAGCAAATTGCAAACACGGTGCAACAAGTGGGGCAAGGAGCGATTGATATTGTGGTGGGTACGCACAGGGCACTCAGCAAGGATTTGGTGTTCAAAAATTTGGGATTATTGGTGCTTGATGAGGAGCAACGGTTTGGCGTGGGGGACAAAGAAAAAATCAAACAACTCAAAAACACGGTGGGCGTGCTGTCTATGAGTGCTACGCCCATCCCACGGACTTTGCATATGTCTCTGTCGGGGATACGAGACATTAGTATCATTGACACACCACCCACCAACCGCATTCCTGTTCAGACCTATGTTGCCGAGTACACAGAGAGCCTTGTGGTGGATGCCATAGGGCGTGAACTTGGCAGAGGTGGATCGGTGTTTATTGTGTACAACCGAGTGGAGCATATGGAGCCATTTGCGTGCGGTATCCAAAACCTTGTGCCCTCCGCCAAAGTGATTTTTGCACACGGACAAATGGACAAACAAAAACTAGAAGATGCCATTTTGTCTTTTGGTGAGGGCAGGCACAATGTCTTGGTTGCTAGCACCATCATAGAAAACGGGATAGATATGCCCAATGCCAACACCATTATTGTGGTGGGTGCCGAGAGATTGGGACTTGCACAAATGTATCAATTGCGTGGGCGAGTGGGCAGGAGTGATAGGCAGGCGTATGCATATTTTACTTTTGATGATGGCAAAACTTTGTCGGAGACCGCTAGCAAAAGATTGAGAGCCATCAGTGAGTTTACCGACCTTGGGGCTGGGTACAAGTTGGCTATGCGTGACCTTGAAATCCGAGGAGCGGGCAATGTGCTTGGGAGAGAGCAACACGGACATATGGACAAGGTTGGCTATGACTTGTATTGCCGTTTGTTACAACAAGCCGTAGAAGAGCAAAGAGATGGTGTGGTCAAAAGCAGTGACCATTTTGAAATCAAGGTGAGCACGGATTTGTCGGCACACATACCGCACGGTTATCTTGCGGACGAACAAAGCAGACTCAATTTGTATAGCCGAGTGGCAAGGTTGCAATCACAAAAAGAGCGACAAGATTTGCTGAGTGAGATGCTGGATATCTATGGCACGCCCCCCAAACAAGCACAAAATCTGCTTTTGATTGGTTTGGCCAAAAACCTTGCACAAAAACAAAGTGCTGTCGGAGTCGTCATCAAAAAAAATGTCATTGGTATCAAGTTTGAAAAAATCAAAGACATACCCAAGTCCTTGCAAGGCGCCTTGCAAAAAGGGCAGTGCGTGTTGGACCCACAAACCGCTATGGTCAAGTGGGGCAGTGTAGGAGCAATGTTGGCGATGTTGTCGCCCGCATAATCTTTCAAAAAACCAAGTTTCACAAAAACGCTTTACAAAAATTGGAAATTTTGGTATAATAAAGAGTAACAAACAATTTGTTTGGAGATTGTGCCATTTGTCTTGTATGCAATGCTTTGCAGTTGGCAAAAATAGGTAGAGTAGACTTGGCTGAGGTTTTATGAAAAAAAGTGTGAGTGACAAAAAAACAAAGTTTTGGAGAGTGGCAACCATTGCTTTTGCAATGTTTTTTGCAGTGGCTTTTTTTGCTGGATGCAATTTGGTGCAAAAAGATGCGTTGAGAGATGACTCCTTGATTGTGGCAACCGTGCAAATTGGAGAGCAAAAGCAACAAGATGGTGGGGACAAAGTTTTTGCCAAGCAGACTTTTCATATCTACAAGCAAGACCTCAAAAATCAATTGAGCAGTCAAGCACAAAGTGGGACAACCATTGATGAGGCGGCTGCCAATGCTGCCATAGATGTTTTGGTACAAGGAGAGTTGGTGCAACTTGACTTTGCAAAACAATTGTATTTTGGCGACCTTGTGCTTGCACCCAGCATTGATATGACGCCCAATGATTTGGAGGATGACCATTTTGAGACCGATTATCGGGTTTTCAATGCCATTCTCAAAGCGACCTATACCAACATAGACAAACGCTTGTTTGAGATTGCCAATGAGATTTTGGCGGAGAGAGGGCAACCCGCCATTGGCAAACCGGATTCGGGCAGCAATAGGCCCGAGTTTCCTGTTGCACCCAATGAGGATGTGCCTTTGAGACCCACCGACCCTGGCTATGTGCCAGAGGCATTGTATGTGCCCGATGTTTTTCCTGGCAATAGTGGGGACGGCACGGATGCTAGCAACGATGGCAACAATTATGCATCGCTTCAAAGAGAGGCGTTTAGACGCTATATCAAAGAACTCACGACGGGCATACCTGATATTTTTAGGGCGAGCAAAGATATCCAAAAGGGCTATCAAAAACAAATGGAGGATATCACCGCTATCCTCAAAGGTGCGGACCAAAAAGAGGCGTATAGACAAGGGTATCTCAAACTGGGCAATGACCTCGTTGATTTTATCCAAAAGGGTGGCAACTATCTTGAAAAAGGTGAGCAAAGCATTTTGTGGTACAGTGTTGCTAGGAGTTCTTATAGGGCACAGTTGCTCAGTTTGTTTAGAGACCGCATTGAGTGGAGTGCAAGGGACAACATTAGCAACGAACGCATAAACAAGTATTACAATGATACGCTAGACAACCAAAAAAGACAATTTGCCGATGATGCAGATGGCGGTGCTTTTGCAACGGCTGCCGATGGTACGGGCTTGTTGTTGTACAATCCTGGCAATCGTTTGTATTGGGTCAAACATGTCTTGGTGGAGTTTAGCGAGGCACAAAAGGCGGAACTTGCCAATATCAAGGCGATGGCTCAGTCACAAGAGGAATATGTGCGATTGCGTGCAAGCCTTGCTGGCGTGGACGAAAGCCGTGGAGTCTATGGCATCAATATCAAAACACACCCCATTGTGGACGGCAATGAGGACGCAAGCATCCAATTGACGGCCGCCGATGTCTACAACGAAATCAAGCATAGAGTGGGCACAAGTGGTTTTGATGCACAGACGGGCAATGGTTATGATAGTCACAGGACCTTTGACAGTATGATTTTCAAATACAATCGTGACAAGGGCTTTGCGGACAAAATCAAGGATGAGGGTAGAGGGTATCTTGTCAAACCCGCCAGCGTCCCCAACAATCCAGAAAAAGATGGATTGGATGGACAATGGATGGTTGAGTTTTCCAAAGCAGCAAGGGCTTTGCGGTACCAATACAATGGGGATGCACAATTGGGTGGGGACCCTATGCTTCAAAACAGATTGGGCACAATGGAACCTGCCTTGACAGATTATGGCTTGCACATTGTTTATTTGAGTGATGTGACCGTATCCAATAGAGTGTTGGGGCTGGGTGACTATACCACGGCATCCCATAGACGCAAAGTGTATGATGCCATCAAAGATACGCTTGCCAACCAAGATGCCGGCAAGGCGTATGAAATCTGGCAGGCACAAGCCGTTGGGGACTACCTCAATCAAAACAGTGAGGCGGTCACACGGTTCCCAAAAAGATACAAAGATTTGTGGCAATAAAGAGAAAAAGAGAGAAAATGACAGGGATGGATTGATAACACTGCGTTTGGTCAATCCTCCCTTTTTTGTGTAAAATTATGATTGCAAAACTATTACCCAAAACCAAAAAAATCTTGTCGTATCCGACCATCTTTTTGGCGAGTATCACCAATGCCTTGGGGATGCATATTTTTATCATACCCAATCACTTTGCGGCGGGGGGCGTGGGTGGTATCTCCAATATGATACAGCACGCCACGGGCATTAGCAGTGGTGTTTTTATGTTGGCAATCAATGTACCGTTGATTGTGATTGCTTTTATTTTTTTGGGACACGAACTTGCTATCAAGTCCACGCTGTCCATTTTGACAGCATCGGGAGCCTTGTTTTTGATGGATTATTTTGGCTTGCCGGGATATGATGTCAAGGTGCAAGCGGACAGTCAATATATGCTGGCGGCCGTAGGTGCGGGGGTTGTGTGCGGTGCGTCGGTGGCAACCATTTTCAAAATGCAGGGCACGACGGGCGGCACGGATTTTGTGGCGGCTTTGATACACAAAAAGAGCCCCAATCTCAATATCATTTGGTATATCTTTGCAATGGATATGGTGGTGGCATTGGTGTCTATTTTTGTGTTCAAGGGAGCCAATGGCAAACCCAATATCACACCTGCCTTGCTCTCTCTTGTGTTGATGTTTGTCAACGGGCGGACTTGTGATAGGATTATGGCGGGATTCAAGGCCGCCATCAAGTTTGAGATTATCACCAGTCAGCACGAGGAGGTCAAGCAAGCATTGTTTGACGGAGTAGGGCGTGGTGTGACTCGGATACCTGCCTATGGTATGTACAACAAGAGCGAGTTGAGTATTTTGGTGTGCGTCGTACGCCGCAGTGAGATACCCAAAGTGCAAGAGATTTTGAGACAGTTTCCCGGGACTTTTAGCATCATTACCAAAACCTCCGATGTGTTGGGTCAGCGGTTTAGCAGCGTTCACAAAGGCAAAAGTGGTCTATAAAATTGTGGACAAAAAACTGCTGCCACTGGGCAAGCAGTTTTTTTGCAAAAAATTGTGTGTGTGCATATGCACAAATGTGCAAGTGGGGGATTAGTGTTTGATATAGGTCATACACATAGCCGCCTTGTCACTGGTGGAACTCATCACGGTGATTCCATTGGCAATGCATTTGGTTGATTTGTTGAAAATGCAGTCGTGTGCCGTGCATTCTACGGCGGTGTCCACGCTATAATTGGCTGGCACAAAATCCTCACCACCCTCAAACATTTGTCTTCGCTTGTCTTCGTTTGGTTTGTATGTCGTGCAGTCCGTGCTGTTGTCAACGCCTATTTTTTTGGATACGCAACAGTACCCTTTGTTGAATTGGCAGTCTCTTAGTCCACATTTTAGGTCTTTCATCAAAGTTCCTCAAAAATTTATTTGCGGGCAAAGTGAGTGCATAATACCAACTTTGCCGCATAGTACTAGTATTGACAAGTTTGAAAATAATTATTACCCCCCCTTGGTGCAATTTTTTGTGGGGGGAGCGTGTTGAAATTTCCCAAATTTTTACAAAATACTGATTGACAAGTTTTGCAATTTAAGGTATAATAATAATACCTATATTTTGCAATCTCATTTTGCAAATGTTGGAGATAGGACATTCAAGAGTGTGACAAAATGAAAAAAACAAAAAATAACAATCTTTGCCCTGATTGCGGTGCGGCATTGCAAGAGGGGATGTGCCTTTCTTGTGACCCTGCGGGGGTGTTTAGCATGCCCAAAAGTCAAGTCAAGGTGGTGGGCAAGAGTGGACAAAAATCCGAACCTCAAAAAGTCCGCAACCTTTTGGGTGGACTTGTGGGGCAATTGTTTGGATTGGAAGACGCATCCGATGACGATGATTTGGATGATGATAGACAAACGGTCGCCAAAGAGATAGAGTTTGAGCAATTGGACTGAGAACGATGGACGCCAAACCAAACCAAAAAATCAGGGACGCAAGTCAAAGAGTTGGGAAAACTATGAAAAAAATAGCATATTTAGCACCGTACAATAGTACGACGGCAGAGGTTGCCGATACGCTGGGCAAAAGAGGGTATGGGGTACTGGAATGTATCACCGCCCACGAAATCATTGCAAGCATTGATGCGGATACCTATGGCGTGATTCCACTTGAAAATTGTGTGGATGCCTCCGCAAGTGAGAGTTTGGATGCTTTGTTGGCGACCGACAAAGCGGTTTATATTAGCAAAAAACATTTGCAACGGGCGGACTACCGTATTTTTGTTATCAATGGCGTCAAGTACAGTGATATCAAAAAAATCAAGGCACCTGCCTATGTGTACGAGATGTGTAGGCAAAACCTTCACGATATTATGCCACAAGCAAGCATTGAGTTTGTGTCCAGCACGGATAGAGCGATTGAGGAGTTGAGCGCAACCACTTGTGCCATTGCGAGTGTCATCAACAAAGCCAAGCATTTGTCAATGGGGAGCACAAGTATCACCGATGAGGGCTCGCCTAGTACCAGTTTTGGATTTTTGACGATGGATACTACGGTGGCAAAAGATGCGCAGACAACCTTGCTTGCGGTCACTGTTGCCAACCACAAAGGGGCGATTGCGGGCGTTGCGGATGCTTTTGATAGGCACGATATCAAAATCCAAAGTTTCAAAACACATAGCGTGCGTGAGGAAAGCATTCAATTGATTGTGGAGTTGCAAATCAATGCGAGAGCCAAAGATATGAAAGGTGCCATCGATGACATCAATGGCGAGGCGGATGCGGAGGCATTGGAGCACACAAGTAGGGTCAAACTCTTGGGTTGCTATTAGGAAAGGCGTGATTAGGAGGGGGCATATGTTTTGTAGACAATGTGGGCAATCCATAGACAAGGATTCTTTGTTTTGTGCAAAGTGCGGGACAAAGGTGGCAACACAAGACGCTACCAACACAGAGGTTGTAGAGCCGGGGCGGGGCGTGTCTAGCGACAAGCTAGCCAATCCTTTTGGGGCTGAGTACGGCAGGGCGAGTGGTGCGGCCTTGGGTGAGGGGATGACGCCTGTCGGGTTTTTTGTGTCCGCTCCCAAGGTGATTCCTGGCGTCAAGTTTGCAAGAGGGGTGGCGATTGCCATTGGAGCCTTTTTTTTGCTGATGCTTTTTGGATGGGCGACGACCGCACTTGCCTACAAAAACAGTGCGGCATTGCCTCCCAATTTTTTTGGCGGATTGGTGATGCCCACCCAAGAGTTTGAGGCGGTGGCGCTCATACAGACGCTTGGAGCGGCGATTTCTTTGTTGGTGTGCATTGTGGCGTGGCTCATTGTGGGTTTTTCTGCAAGGTTTTCGCAAAGAAAATTGCAAACGAGCCTTGATAAAAAACTTGCACACAAAACACAAGTCATTTTGTTTTGCGTGCTCATCGTTGCTTTGGTGCTTTGTGCTGTCGTGGCAGTTTTGAGTTTTGTGTTTGACAATCGGTTGTATGATGCACTCTTGCGAACCTATACCGAAGACGAGGTGGCAGGTGCCGATTTGATCAAACTACCCATCAGTGTCACTTGGATGGCTTTTAATTTGATACTGCAATATATTTGGGGTATTGTACTTGCGGGGATTGCCCTTGGGTACTCTTGCAAAAACTACAAGAGAGCGTGCCAGGAGATGGGCACAGAAACAGAAAAAAAGTGACGCAAAAAGGGAGCAAGAATCTTTGCCCCCAAGGGTCAAGTGGTTGACAAAGTATGTATTTTTTGGTATAATTATTGTATGGAACAATCTTCAATTAGAGCCAAAATGGATGTGCTGAGTGAGGAGTCACAAAGCGTGCTCAAAACACTTTGTTCAAACTACCGTGGGGTTATGCGTGTCAAGGCGGAGTTTAGGTGCAGTATGCATTATGGATTGGACAAATTCAAAAAAGAAGTGTCCGCCAATATGCGTGAAATTAGGCGCGCAAAACTGGTGACCACTTGGCGTATCAACGAGGAAGAAACCGACGAAGATTTGGAAATGTGCTATTTTATGGTGCATTGCAATCTCAACCTTGATGTGGATGATATGGCTGAACTGTCGGTCAATTCACAAACTGTGTTTTTTGGCTAAGTTTGTGATGGGGTGCTTATTTTCTAAACAAAGAATATGGATATTTTAGCGTTTGTGTTATTGCTTGGGCTTGTGCCGCTAGTATGTGTCTTGTGTGGGGCATATTTTGTGTACAAGATTGTGGTGCTCGTCAAAAGGCAGATACGCTTGCGAAATAGTATCACGCTGATTGACCTCAAATTCAACAAAGTGCACTATATTTTGTTTTCAAGTGTGGTTTTTATTTTGTCTGTGTATACGGTTTTTCAATTGTTTGATGGGCGGAGTCCGGATACCATCTTTTTTGCAGAGCATTTTGCCTTTGAAAAATGGCAGACCAATATAGCCCTTGGTGGAATCTTGTTGGTACAAGTCTTGTTTTTTGCGTTGTTGTTGACCATTGCGTTGTCCAAGAGTGCCATTGTGGACAAAGGTGTGTATACGGGCATAGGTTATATAGAGTGGCACTTTTTGTATGATTATTTGATAGATATGCACAATCACGCAGTCGTCTTGACGGCAAGCAAAAGCACTTTTTTGACCGTACTCAATACGACACCCCTTTTGCGTGTGGATAAAAATAATATTCAAAAGTTGATTTTTATACTCAACAAAAACAAAAACAAGTTCAATCAAATGATTGAGTAGAGCCCAAGCCCTTTTGTGCGTGTCAAAACGCTCGGGGTCTTGTGATGTGGATGAGGAGAATTTTGTGAGCGATCATAAAAAAAATAAAGAGGAAAATGGGAGTGACAATTTGTCCAATGTGCCTTATGGGTGGAGACATAGACTCAGTATATCCAACAAACAAATCAAGCAATCCAAGTTGTTTAGGACCATTATCCTAGAACAAAGCGAAAGGGATAGAGTCTTGCCTTCAATGCGTCCCGAGTGAGCACCTTCTCAACAACACAAGCACCTTGGGCACAAAGGGTGTTGAAAAGGCAAGGTCTTGTTTGACAAAATGCTTTGTGGAGACTGTGCGTGTTGCTAGGGTAGGTTTGTAGGGGATAGCAAAACACAAGTTTTGTGGAGTGCCTTTGTTTTTGAAAGTTTGCTCTCTTGCTTGTGGCAAACTTTTATTTTATGGACTGTGGATTATGACAACAAATAAGACGGACAAGTTGCAAAGGAGTGGAGAGGATTATTTGGAGGCAATTTATACCATTTTGCAAACGGATGACCACGCCCATTCGGTAGATATTGCCAAGGCACTCGGAGTCACCAAGCCGAGTGCCTTTGTTGCCTTGCAAAACCTTGCCGAGCAAGGGTATATTAGCAAGCAGTTGTATGGTGCGGTGGTGCTCACACCCAAAGGGGTGGCGTATGCACAAAGTGTGCTACAAAAACACAAAGCGATTACCAAATTATTTGTGGATATTTTGGGCGTGGACCCAAAAGTTGCGGAACAAGATGCGTGCAAGGTGGAGCATTGTTTGAGTGAGCAAACGACCCAAAAACTGTATGAATTTTTGGAAACAAAGGACAAGAAATAAATGTGCCATCAAAGCAAGGAAGATTTTATGAAACAAGCCTTGGCACAAGCAAGGCAAGCCTTGCAAAGGGGCGAGGTGCCCATTGGAGCGGTGGTTGTGTGTGAGGGGCGTGTGGTGGGTGCGGGCTACAACCAGCGTATACAAGAGAGTGATGCCACTGCACACGCTGAGGTGGTTGCTTTGCGACAAGCAGGGCGTGCCTTGGGGCGATGGAACTTGTCAGGATGTCAATTGTATGTGACGCTTGAACCGTGTGTGATGTGTGCTGGTGCCATCGTGAACGCAAGAATTGACACCGTGTATTATGGAGCCAAGGATGACAAGTGGGGTGCAATGGGCAGTCGCTACCAAATAGGGAGCGAGGACAAATGCAATCACCGTTGCCAAGTGGAGAGCGGGATTTTGCAAGAGGAATGCGGTGCTTTGTTGCGTGATTTTTTTTCAGCGTTACGCCATCAAAAAAAGGAATTGGGAGAGAGCAAATGAAAAATATTTTGTGTATCAATGATTTGTCGTGCTATGCACATTGCAGTCTTGCGGTGGCAATGCCCGTCCTTGCAAAGTATGGGCATAGAGCGGTGGCGTTGCCTACGGCATTGTTTAGCACGCATACAGGCGTGGAGGGATTTTGTCACTTTGATACAAGCCCCTTTTTGCAACAAGCACAAGAGCATTTTGAAAAGTTGGGTTTGCAATTTGATTGGGTGTATAGTGGCTTTTTGGGCACCACTGCCCAAGTGGATTGGCTGGGTGACTTGTTTGCAAAGACCCAAAAGCAAAAGC
>Ga0123357_10001261_pt1 | contig 26641 bp, 22 predicted proteins | sample TergutEmb28metaG_FD_89873 | JGI IMG/M metagenome (GOLD analysis project Ga0123357, IMG submission 89873) | Embiratermes neotenicus P4 segment gut microbial communities from Petit-Saut dam, French Guiana - Emb289 P4 | ecosystem: Host-associated > Arthropoda: Insects > Digestive system > Gut ...
GGACGCTTGTGAGTGCGGTAATGAACCTTCGGGTTCCATGAAATGCGGGGAATTTCTTGACTAGCTGCAGACCAGTTAGCTTCTCAAGAAGGACTCTGCACCATGGAGTAAGTAAGTAAGTAATCTTAGGCATGTTGGCTTGCTTGCTTGCTCATCCTTTCATTAAAATATTTCTAATATATATAAATACATATTAAGTTTTATATTATTCTTAATATTGCATTTTTGGATTTTTCAGCACAAAATATATTGTAAGGATGAGATATCACTCACTTAAAAATTGTATTGTGTTGTATACAGGTGCTCTTTCTACAAGTTCTTTTGTAGTCCTGATGACTGCCTTTAGCTAAAGATGAAACATGTTGCACAGTATTTTATAAGACAATGCAAATTGCAAAGGTGTAGTTGTGATTGACTGCCCCCCCTCCCCCAGTGTAGAAATTTTATGACAGCTTTGTGAGTATAATAACAGTGTTATCAAGCAAAATATTTTGGTGTTATAATTACTGTAATGCTGGTCATGGTGGCCGTATAGTTAAAGGCATGTTATATGTTGTCAGTCACTTTAACACTGGAATTGTGGGTTCATATCACACTTGGGCCGTGGATGTATGTTGTTTATTGTTCATATGCCGTTCCGTAGATCCTGCTAGATAAAACAACCTCTGGGATATAGAATCAGTTCTAATATTATACAACAGTAACAACACATAAATAAAAATGCTTAAATGAAATTTAGGTACTTTGTAGAGGAAAGCATTGGTCATATAAAATTACATGTATAATTGGTAATATAATATAGAATACAGTACAAATTAAAAAAATAAATATTACACTTTATTGTATAAACTATATTGAATTACCTGTTGACATTAAGTTATTGTGTTTCATAATCTGAAATAGTTATATGTCCATAATTATTCTGTATTTATATTTCTCTGTGTCAGCAGAGTCCTCATTGCCATGTTCGATTCTGTGTTCACAGAGTCCTACCAATAACTGTGACATAGTTACCAGTAATTCTGTACTGCTGTAGGCCAGAGGGCGCAGTCTGTAATGTTTAATGAAGAAGAGAATTACTGTAATTTGATGTGTGCTATTTGTGTAATGTCATGTTATAAATTAAACCATCTAATACAGTCTGCACGTGCAGCATGTACATTGAAATGATATATATTTTATTAAACACTTTGAGCTGTTTATTAGTTGACATTGTAGCTTATCTTCATGTTTTGTTCTTACAGCCTGAAGGAGAAACCCAATATTACAACAAAGCTGTATTTGTGGACCTTAGAAATAAGCAGTCGTTCCAAACAACTGTTAATCTAGACATTCCGCAGAACATAGTTGCAGGTTCAGAAATGGTGGAAGTTTCAGCAGTAGGTATGTAATATTAAACTGGTTTTAAACTGGTGGTAGCAATGTGAAGACTAACAAGGAGTGAAGCTAAAGGTAAAGCAAAGTTGTCCGTCTACTTAATTGAGCCCCTCACTGCAAGAGCATATGGGGAGTAGAAATGTAGCTTCTCACATCCTCAAACCCAGCACTAGATGGGGGTCACCCTCGCGCGTTGGCCACAATGTCCACTGAAAGAGAGCTAGCAATGACCATTGAATTACCTGAAGATGGTCATCTGGCCAAAACATGTGGTAATTAATACATACTGACAATATGTACTTACAGTATGTACTGACAATAAATTGTAGATGTGAATTTACTTTTATTTTTAATTGTAAATTGATGGTTATATTTAGGTTGGTTGATTTCATTGAATAGAAGGCTGGGTGGGCACCAGAGCCATTCTGGATGATTTGGAAAATGCAATATCTGTTACCTATGCCAGAAACTGAATCCAAATTTCTCAGTTACCCAGCCCACAGCCAAAGAAGTTGTGGGTGTAAATCAGAAAGCCGGCTTTCCTGTTTTAGACTCCAGGCTTATAAATCTTGTGTTGCTGATTTGATAGTTATGGCAGATTACTTTATAATCAAACAAATTTGGTTATGTTAGGGGTAAATTTTCTTGACTGATGCGCATCTGATACCAAGGTGCTGCATTGTCAAATATTCCAGATAATGACCGAAGTTTTTATACACATTTTTTGTTGCAGCCCTCAGAGAAAATTAAATTGCCAGTTATTTTTATTTTGTCATAAAAATAATTAGTTTTTTCAGTTATCATAGACCCACTCACCAGTTTTCCTTCGGAGTGCATCGCTGTAAACCACTGAATGACACTGCAGGTGCACTAATTTAGGCTCTTTCAGTGTCTGTTGCTTGAAAGTACCCTTCACACTTTTACTTGATGCCATTAAAGATCGTAATTGGTTTATCCGTTACTTTATATTGTAGACAGTTGACAATCCAGTGATGTATGTAGCCATAACCACACTTTGGTTTATCCACTGTGGAGCCTATTTAAAGTTTCTGAGGAATTGTTAAAGTTGTGTGTTTTGCATAAAGTTACATGTTTCCTGTTGCCAGCAGAACCTTTTTTACTCATTTTTGGATCTTTTGAAGCCATTATAATAGCTCAGTGGACTGACTGAAATCCAGGTAACACAAGATAAAGCCAAGGAATCAGTATGCATACCAGAGCTAATCACAGAACTTCTGATCTTGCAACCGATTTCCTCACATTCTGAACTCTCATGAGTACCAGACTGAAGGAATTCTACTACAGTAGGGGGATAAATTCAAGGAAGGTGATATGGCTGGCCTTGTAGCATATATTGGGGAAATGAAAAATGCCTACAGAATTTTAGTGACTAGAGTTTAAGGAGAAGAGATTATTAGTGAGGTCAAGACATAGCTAGGAGGATGTTCATGGATTCATTTGGCTCAGGATTGGGGCAAGTGGTAAGCTTCTGTGGATGTGGAGTGGCTGGCAGGATGCCTGTGGATTTATTTGGCTCAGAATAGGGACATATGGTGGGCTTTTATGAATATGGAAATGAACTTCCGGGTTTCATAAAATTTGGAGAATTTCTTGACTAGCTGAGCATCTGTGAGCTTCAGAAGAAGCACTTTGCTGTGTGGAGTTAGTACATGGTAGTTTGTAGAGAAATTACTGGTGCACACTTTTATTCAAAATCCTTGTAAAAATTGTTACATTACGATTGTTTATGTTGGTATAATAATCATATGAATTAAGATAAGCAGGTATTTTAATCGCGCATTTCAGAAGTTACTACTGTGAACTACAGAATTTTTGTCACTAACAATTGTGTTTATTTATTGGAAATGCTGTAACTTACATATTTCTTTAAATATCTAGGTGATGTACTTGGACCAAGTATACCAAACCTTGCCAATCTAATTAAAATGCCATTTGGGTGTGGAGAACAGAACATGCTGAATTTTGTGCCAAATATTGTTGTGATTGAATACTTGAAGGTAAGTTCCAGAACAGATTGCAAGAACTGAATGTATAGTCTAATGGATAAGTGTCTTTTCACCTCATGCAATAAACATATTTGAGAAATTACACTGCTGGGTGCAAAAGGAGTAAGTGCTTTTATTTGACATATATACTGTATAAGCATTTTAATATATTACAGGATAATTTGGTGGGTTAATTTAATTTAATTTATAAGTGGGCCGGGTAGCTCAGTCAGTATAGCAACTGACTATGGGCTGGATGGTCCGGGATCAAATCCTGGTGGGGACGAGATTTTCATCCCATCCAGACCGGCCCTGGGGCCCACCCAGCCTCCTGTAAAATAGGTACCGGGTCTTTCCTGGGGGTAAAGTGCAGCCAGGCCGTGCTGCTGACCACTCACTCCCTTCTAGTGCCACAGTCACAGAAGAGTAGAGCTATACCTCTACCCACAATCTGGGCCACACTGGGCCTGTAATGAGATCACTTATTTAATTTATAAATTTAGAAGTCAGTTGAAATAGTAGAAAATTTTTTGGGAGTGGGTGGGGCTGTGGGTGTAACATGCCAGAGGAAAAGAAAAGAAAATGAAATGGGATAAAGGAGAACAAATAAATAAACTGTTGAGGCAGGACACGCAACTGAAGAAATTAAATAAGACAGGGGCAATAATTCTAGAGTTGTGTATGCTCGGGGTGTCAGTTGCTTCATTCCGTAAGTAAGTTTTATTCATTTTTTGTATAATTACTTGACTTTTTTTTTAATGTGGCTCATAAGGAAAATAATATGAATGTTCTCATTGTGTAGTTGATTCTCCACATTGGCTTACTAATAACAGCTGTGTAACCCTAACTGAGTTAAGAGTTACTTCCCAAACTAGCTCATGAGGAACTCTTAAATACAGTAGGCAAAATGCAGCACATTTCCAGACTGGAGTATATCATTTGTTGTAATCTGTGTGGTTACTCGTTCTAACTGTCCTGTTCATAGCAGCTTTAGTGATGCACATTTTCTAACAGAAGCAAAAAAGTATATAATGTATGTTAGTAATGTACTTATATGTCATTCTGATATTCTGCATGTATTAATGAGCATTTCTTTTTTCCCCCACAGAACACAAATCAGCTGACCCAAGTTATTGAAGGTAAAGCGCTGAGATACATGGAAGCAGGTTATCAACAAGAACTGACATACCGCCACCCAGATGGGTCATTCAGTGCCTTTGGAAGTAGTGATCCAAGTGGCAGTACATGGTTAGTATGTCTGTTTTTAAACATTCAGGTCTTGAAGTTCAGTACAAAATAAGGCACTGTCAGAAGGGAGGTCGAGGCCACATACAGAAGTCTCACAGACGGTCATGATGACAGTGCTCACCATATCTCACTCATGATTACTGTTGCATTCCCTACACCCCTCTTTGGCCCACATCAAACAGTGCAGAGTTCTTGTCATTATAGATTTTACTACCACCATTTTTGTGAATGGAAAGGCAGGATGACTGGAAAGGAAGATATGGACGGGGTATATGCATGGATTTCTTTGTGTGGTCTCAGTATAGTATATAAATATTACTGCATATTCTTTATAGCGTTGACCTACTTTGTTATTAAGAACACACAGCACTTTATAATTAGGGCACTATCACCCTTTGCAAGAAGCACTTTTCTAGAGTACAAGTTGCAGACCTTGGCATGTGGGCTGCCTGAATATGAGTGATGAGTCATGGCATATTAGCCTGCCTGCACACTAGTGACAAACCTTGGTACTTGAGTCGGTCTGCCCAAAAAGACTACCACGTTCTCCCTGTTTTATAAATGTACAGATGCTGTACCAAATTACTGCTGCAGTGGACACACAATTAGTGAGAAACATCGATGTCTATGAACGTGGTGCAGGTTTTTCAAACATTTGATTCTATGCACCATACGATGTGATGTCACAGTAACTGCTAGGAGTACCTCAGGTCACACATTCAGAGTTTGACATACTTGCCTAACTCATGCAGCAGGATGACCTGTTTATAAACCTAGCACTTTTGTATATTATAAACTCAACACGTTCTTTCTAATTTTAATAATAATACTGAAACAGAACTGTTCAGGATAAATGCATTCAGTTATTATAATGTCCTGAGTAGAGTGTGATATCACAGGTACAGTGCTGTGCCCTGTTCCAAGTGCAGATGCAAATGTGACAGTGGGTGGATGGAAAGGACAGACGAGACATAGTGTTGTGGATAGTGGTAGTCTGTGTCGTAGTGGCTTCTGTCATGTCACTGTGTGAATGCATGCCACTGTTGTTCTGTTTATGGGTTCTAAGTACCTTTATATTATCTAAAGTTGTCCATTCTGTTCATTTTTTAGATCAGTGTACTCGGTTTCTTGTACCAACTACATGCATGGTATTAATTATATACAAGTATTAAAAGCGTTCTCCTTGACAATGGTGCAGTTGTGCTGAAACATGTTGGATATATGCCTCTTATATAAGTATATAATTAATACTGTCCATTTAGGTGGTGAAATAAGCTGCATGCATTTACCTTACTTTACGTGTGTACAGCATCATACATCTACGATTATATACCATGAAATTAAAATGGGGTGGACACACATTTCAAACAAGCAGGCCTTGTTGTAACATATCCAAATGCTTTTACAAATCTGACTGCCAAAATTGTGTGTCTGACGTTCATTATTGATGAGTTGTCCACAGCTTTTTATGCATTTTTTTCATGATACACATGAAGTGAATGTAGGCTATAGTGGGGACACTGTGTTTGTGTTGAAAGGAATAAATGTGTGTACTGTGATATTGTACCTGTGTAAAGGTACATACAAGGAATGTATCTGGAACCACTAGTCTGATACGGATTGCACCATTTGGATTTCGTTATTCTTGTAAGATGTCAAGCATTCAGGGTGAACATATGCACAAAAATCTTCTCAGACACTCTGGTGTATCAGTGTCATGTAAAAACAGACGTTTCAGAATTCAGCCTATCTAACCAACTTGTCAGGCACTGAGAAATAAAATACGAAAGGAAACTGTGGATTGATTGTGTTTATATCTTAGTGCCTGAACAGTTGGCCAGATTGGTTGAATTTTGCATCATGCACGGGACATATAGTATTTTAAAAAAATGTTTCAGCGGCTTGCTGTTTCCCTCTCATCAGTGCTGACATTATTTCTGACTATTGAAATGGAACAGACTCTTAAATGTTGTATTGTAGCTGAAGCATGATGCAGACATTTGGTTAAGAAGATATTTGTGCACTATTACACACTTCTTTTCAGAATTCTTGACACTTACATTCTTTCGTAGGTCATTTACTTCTGTCTTGAGGGTGTAACTCTGAAGTCTGCTGGAAATACTTGGTGAGATTTGAGATTCTCACAGCGGTGACTATAAAGAAATGTCTTGTGGGATGTGTTACCTTGTAGTCTGATAGGAATATAGTGTTATGGAGAAACTAGCTGTCTCCATAATCAGAGTAGTTGAATATGCTGTGCTTGGCCAAGCCAGCAGAATGTAGAGGAGAAGTAAGACTGCAGAGAAACAAAATGGACCCTTGAAATTTGCATTTAGGAGTGCAGTAAATGTTGTGTCAGTGAAGCAAACATTAACTCCTGTGTTTCTGAGTGCAGTAAGTGATGTATCAGGTGAAGGAAACACTAACTTGTGCAGTTTGAGTGCAGTAAGTGGTGTATCATTGAAGGAAATGTTAATGTTCCTGCTTCACTTGTTCACAGAGAGGCTGTTTTCAGATCCACATTTTTCTTGCATGCTACCCTTAGGTCTCTTACCTCCTGGTGACCCACCAGCCCGCTGCCCTTCCCTTCCCTGAAGTTTCAGTCTTGTTACTTTTCTCCTTGCCAACTCACTTGTACTATTTATTTTATTTATATTTTATTATTTGTGAATATATTTTTTTCATGTCCCCAGCTTTCATTAGGTTGTTGTTGTTTGTTTGTGTGTGTGTGTGTGTTTTTTTTTAATTATTATTATTTTGAATCTTCTGCCAGTTGCATTACCTGTTTTTCTACTCACTCCGCTCAGACTTGGGTGCCATTTTGTTTTGACCAAAGGTCTTCCCTGGACCACCCTATCTTTGTTTCTGTCTTGTCTTCTGTACTAGCACTTACTCATCAGCCTTGATGATGGGGCCAGCAGTTTCCTCTGAAATATCAGTACATGTCTGCAAGACTTCATGGCATCCATGCAAAGACAAACGTCTTCGGAAAGTACTTTATATGTACACTGTATGTACTAAAAATTTTCCTACACAGTCATGTAATGTGTGAATCAGTGCATTCTGCCATCAGAAGAAATACCTAAAAACCAGCAGAATGTTCGTGTATGCAATACAGCTTTAAAACCATTAGATCATCTGTGAAGGGACACTTGTTTAATATGGCAGCAAGTGGAAAGTCCACTGACAGTTTGTTACATATTTTAAATCAAGCAGTTTTGATTATACTCTTAAAAGATATTTGTGCCATGTTTTATCATTTCAGGCTGACTGCCTTTGTTGCCAAGTCCTTCCAACAAGCAGTGCCCTTTATTAATGTTGAAGAAAAGATAATCCAGGAAGCATTACATTGGCTGTCAACAAACCAGGCCTCAAATGGAAGTTTTCCAGAGGTGGGAAAAGTGAGCCATCGAGACATGCAAGGAGGAGCTGCCAAAGGGCTGGCTCTTACAGCTTATACACTGATTGCTTTCCTTGAAAACCAGGTGTGTTTAGTTCCATAGCAACATAAAATGGTTGTGTATAGTATGGAACAGGTATAAACCAATTGTGTACAGCGGGATGGGTGGGTGCACACGTGCATGTGTGCTGCCGTGGTAGCTGTCAGGGCAGCTTGAAGCAGTACTCATCTGCCCATATCTGCACAACAAATGCAAGGTCTTTCAATACAATGGGGTTAATATTACAATATATGCAGTGGAGAACACACACAGTGAACTATATTTCTGTACCAGAGAAGCAGAAAGGTGCAAGTTCAGTTTTATCTTATTTAAGTTAATACATTATTTTTCTTAGAATTTCAAGGTGTTCAGATGGAGATGGTTGTAAGTCTAAATACTGTCTCATTGTACCTGGACCAAGAATTTGAACAGCAGTGTGTCACATATTGGTCTATGGAAAACGATGTATTATCTCGGATATAAAATTGGACTTGTACCCATCTCCTTCTCAGGGCCAGATTTAATGTTTGAAAGATACACATTCCATCCCATTTTCCTGATACTACTGTGTCACATTACTTGATAGAAATAAAAGTAAAAAAGTTTAATACAAGAACTTACAACTATTATCAATATCAGACGTACATAATATTCAAGGCAGTTTTGTTGGATTATGAACCATGCAGCATACAAAGAAAATGTTTTTAAATACTGTTGTACAGGAGAATATGTGAAATTTTAATTAAAGTGTGTGTATTTAAAAACCCTTTAACTGAAGACTGTAAAAGAAAAAAACTCCATAAATATTTTAACAAGATACATTTCAGTACCAACCATAAGCATTTCAACAGGTTATGTCACAGTAATACAGTAATACCACGTAATCAATATTAAAGGTTCTGGTATTTTAATAGTAGTCCTTATTGTAGTAACTGGTGTAAACCGTATTAATTTAACATAGAAGTCATGCATAAACATAAATTCCATAATGATGGTACTGCAGGACTGAAACATGTAGTACAGTAGGGCTGATATGTACCTCCATATAGATGTTACTTAATTGGTTTTTATTGTATAATTATTGCAGTTGTGGTACATACTGGTCATGAACCAGTGTAATTGTAATTGTTCTTTGGGTATAAATTGTGAGATGTGAGGTCCTTAGTGTTGCTCATATTTAGGGCTTTGGTATTAATAGTACTGAATGGTCTTATTCCATTAACGAACCACCTTATTACTTAGCAATTCTTGTAATGAAGTTGACATGGTGAAGAGAAAATGATGAATCGGTGAAAGTACAGAAACAGTTGCTGATAAATAAAATTCGCATTTGTTTTAGAATGCAAGTCAGCTTTACCGAAGTACCATCAACAAAGCAGTGGATTACATTGTCAGGAATTTGGATGGGCTGGATGATATTTATGCCTTGGCTGTTTCAAGTTATGCTCTTAATCTTGCTGAGCATTCAGCAAAGGATGCAGTTTTCAATCTGTTTGAGATCAAGGCTCAGACTTCCGGTAAGTGAGCATCAGGTGCAGCATTTCCTTCAGTTAACCGTGTAACAACTAAAATTATTCTACATAAAGTATGAGGGGTGTTGAAAAGTAATGAGATTGGCATTACTGCTTATCTGCAGTAGTGTATCGAGAAAATTAATGCATCATACTGCAGTCTGAAATGTGATGAGTTGCTGCTACCAAGAGATTTGTTGCACTGTTAAGAGTCAGCCTGCATGAGATGTTTGACCACACGTCTTCAGTAGCAGTGGGAATATTGCATGTGGCTTGAGGCAGATGTGTGCAGTAGAATTTTGCATAAAGGAATGTTGGAGGAAGCATATGGATCAGAAGAAACTAGGAGACCGACAGTATTAAGATGGTGGAAGCATTTTAAATGCAACAGAAGGGTGGTTGGAGACGCTTGCTGCAGCGGACTGAGCACTGCCATCACAGATGTCAGTATTAAGGAAGCTAATGATCTGCTGATGCAGGACAGGATTCTGAAAACAACAGCCATCATTTGTACACAATCATGTGAATTGTTGGTACCATTTGTCTACAGTATTATTAATTATTGTGTACATGGTAAGTTGTGAATATGTACACTTAAAGTTGTAGGCATTGTCTGCCATTTGAAGTGTGTCATTAGAAAGGGTGAAGTACATTGTGTCAGTGAAATTTGTCATGTCCTGATTGCGTGAGATGGTTTCCATATGAATCAAATGATGATGGACAAATGCGTGGGGATGTCTGCCAGTAAAATGTGACTGTTTTGAGCAGAAATGTAATTTCTTATTATCCGTAACATGTGATGGTCATTCATGTATCAGATGTTACTACACAGAATCCAAATGGCAATGAAGGTTTCAGAAACACAAAGGCTTGTCTCAAAATGTCTTGCAGTTCTTTTATCCAGAGAAGTGATGCTGATGTTGTTGGAATGCAAAAGTATTACTCTTTACTCTTTAGCACTGGGTACCTCGGAACCAAATTATGAATGGGAGTAATAGGCAAAGGCATTAAAGAGGTGCTTTGCCAAATGCAGTTTGGGTATAAAAGACCCAAGTTCTGCGTGACACAATAGTTTTTGCTTCAAAATAATGCGAAGACACATACTGCACAAATGGTAATGTCAGCATAAACAGATATCAGTGGGTGTCCTGTGTAACATGCACCCTACATTCCACTCCATGCCTTCTGTGATTGAGTATTTTCGGTTCTTAAATGTGAGCTAGTAGGACAGACATACAACCTTGTCAGAGGTGACAGAAGCAACTGCCACATCCTACTGTATGTGTCTGAGAAGTCTGTGCAGCACCACAAAAATGTCTAGCTTTTGAAGGCTGTTGCTTCAAAATATGTACTGTGAGAGAGCCTCAGGATGCCTCAGACATAGAACAGTACAACTAGCTTCATTACTTTTCAAACATGCCTTATATTATATACACAGATGCAATTGACACCTCAAAATGCATTGTGCTTCTAATAGACCAAGCAGTGAATGCTGTGTGGGAAAGTAATGGTCTTCTGTTGTAGGGAACATTGCCATGCTGTAAAGCCTTGTGGTCAATATATGATCGAGGTTGCATCCACTGAGTATACCAGGAAGCCAGTAACTCATCCGTCTAATAGTACTTGTTTATCACATAGACAGACATTGGATGATAATATTAAAATGGATCATTAATAGATAAGGTTGAGGGCTGTGAACTGAATTTGTGTGGCTCAGGACAGGGGTCTGTTGGCAGGCTGTTGTAAACTTGGTGATAAACCTTCAGATTTTGTAAAAGGTGAGGAATTCTTGACCAGTTCTGTGACTGTTGGCTTCTCAAGAAGAATTCTTCTCTGTGAAATTATTTACTTGTTTGTCAGGGTGAGGAACATTGAAACAATGAAATTTCCAAATGTTCATTGGACTACAGGTAATGGGCAATTTACATTTCACCATGTGCATGGGTTGTGTTGGGGCTGCAGAATTTTCTGAAGTCTTTAATGTGTAATGCATTTCAGTAGTGTTTTATTGTGTAGTTGTTGAAACACAGCACATGGTTGCTTCTAACTTGTTCAAGGTTGGCAGGTCATATTAATAAGTTCCCAGTATATAGTTTTTACATGTGATTGTCAACTGTTATGGAATACAGTATTCACAAAGCCCATACTGCACTGTTCTCAGCCAAAGAAGGAATTTGTGTATTCACACCATCCATCCCTGCAAAAGCACACAAAATCTGTTCAAGTATTCTTTTAAGCTTGTGAATTATGTCCTTTCTATTCACAGAGGTGTTCAGGAACATAACCTTTGCATTTGGTAAATTGTTGGTATACAGATGGTCTGGTGCTAAAATGTGTTACTTTCTTTGTATTCTTTTGCAGTACAAATTTGGTTAATGATGTGTTTGCAGGTGTTACAAATAACTAAATTCTCTTCTTTATTTCAGTGATTTTCTAAGTCTAGTGGCAATAGAAATGTTTTACAATGTTTTCTGATTACAAGGTTTCCCACTACCCATTTGTTACTCCCACACCAGACATTGTTTTTTTCATATTTAATGTTCCGCTTTTGCTTCATCTGTGTGGACATCCTAGTATCTAACTTTCTTGTTCAGGTGACATGAAATGGTGGAGTAAACCTGTTGGTGTGGATGATAAGAAGAATCCTTGGTATGGACTGCCCAACTCCGTGGATGTTGAAATGACAGCATATGGTTTACTGATATATCTACAGCGTGGTCTTGTACAAGAAGCTTTGCCAATCATGAAGTGGCTCATAACACAACGAAATGAACAAGGAGGATTTGCTTCAACACAGGTAAGCACACTGCATGGTTACCACTATAGGAGAAGTATTCAAATATAACAGAACTGTAGAAAATTATTGTAGAACATTATACCTTAGGTGACTCACATAAAAGTGGAAACATGATGGAAGAAAATATTGTGACTGTTTGATAACAAAACGTCAATGTTCACCACTCCTTACACCAATACTTGTCATGGCAACTAATCCTAATCCAGTTTAATCCATTTAACACCTTGCCAACACTCATTTCCATTAAAGTCTTCAAGGATGTGATGGTGTGTAGTTTGGTACATAGGTACCAAGTTTTCAGAGAAATGTGTTGTCTCTATGTTGAGGGTTGTAGAGTGAGCTGAACACACAGAACAGAAAATGATGTGGGGAAAGGAGGGCAGGGACTGCAGAGAACCAATAGGAAACAGTGTCTGTGCAAAGGGCTGTTCTGTATGGGCAGAATTTTATTTTTTGTGTCTCTCTTTCACGGTCTTCAATTCCTGTTGTATTTTTCCCTGTGACTGATAGTGCATTACTACTCTTTGCAGGGCTACTATTACCAATTCTGCTTTCCACAACTTTCTTATAACCCCCCAACCCATTTATCTTTCATCTTGTCCTCTTATACCACCTTACTTCCTATAGGTCATATTTTTTCCTCCTTTACATCCTTCCCCAAAAATCGCCCTTTTACTAGGACGCTGATTCCTATTGCTTTGCTCATAGCTCCAGTCCTTTCTTTCCACCCTGCATTCTTATTAGCCTTTTCCATATGTTTGTACTTTTCTGTGCTGAAAATGGAAACAGCTGGTTCCTTAGATATGGTAGTACTTGCCTATGAATGTACACGTTGTCACACTACAGGAGACCATAATCTTCATACCTGCTGTTACAGCAACCTAAACTCTTGCAGCATTTAGTTCCTTGAGGTCACTTTTCAGTCTTACTTGCCTCACTATTCAAGACTCCCAAATTGCTGATTTCGATCCCGTAATTGAAAGAACCGGAACGTCTACTTGTTAGGTACTTCATTATAGAAATCAAGACTGCCCACCACAAACGGGTATGACTATTCACAAAGGGCATAAGTTACAAGAAGCCAGTGTAAAAACAGGCAGACTTATTAGATCATTGTGTTAGCCAGTACTGTACTGATCTGAATATAGGTACACCCATCCTTTCCAGTCTTTATTTTTCACGAAAATACCTTAACAGAATATGTTTACATTTGTAAGTGATCAGGAGGTGACACCCCATTTCTTTATATGATGAATTAAGAAATTCTTGAGGTAAACATACTGTCTCAGACAACAAGATCGTGTTTATTGTTTGATGACTGTCTTGAAGTGTAAACACTTGCATTCTTGTTATGGTGCTGGAATGAATTTGCAGACACTCATAATTCTGCTGTTTATGGAATTTAAATATCACACCACTACATCAGCAGGCATATATCTGTATACAATTTATACTTTATTTCCCAATTTCCTTATATTTGTTTCCAGATTGTTTCTAGTCTCTTTATGTTATTTTTCATCGGAGTTCATGGCCATCCATTTTGTTTCTCAGAATGGTGTCTTATACATTAGTCAGGTTTTATATTATTTCATTATTCACCTGCATAACGTGACCAAATTGTGCTAATATCTGCCTGTTCTGCATTTTCACAGGAAATGTTTTTGCACTTTCCTCTCTTAGTGTCTCAGTCCTTATTCTGTCCTGCCTCAGTCTTTCAGTCTGAGAAATCTCATTTCAGCACCTTCACTCTGCAAGTGTATGATCTTGGAGAGTACCATATACTTACAGAATTTTCCTGAAAAATTTCCTGTTGCCTTATAAACCATACCCCTACCCCTGACAGTTGGACACACACACACGCGCACATGCACGCGCGCGCACGGCATTGCTGCTTCCTCCTGCCACAACAACTACCACCACCTCCCCCTCCCCCTCATCGCCCTCCTCCTCCTCCTCCTGTAGGAAGACTGCTTTTACTGTGGCATGTAAACAAATTTTAATTTCCTGTGCGTACAACCGTCTTCCTGAAGAAGAACCCTCGGGTTCAAAACATGTAGAAGACATCAAAAATTAAAAATTAAAATATTACTTTAGAAATGATGCATTTTTTTTGTTTATATTATATGATTATATTACAATGCATGGTGCAAAATAATGTGTGTAAGGGTATTTGTGTAGGGATTTATACAAGATGATAATCGTAAATTGTTGTACAGGACACTGTGATCGGCCTGCAAGCACTGGCCAATCTTGCAGAGCGAATTTCATCGAGTGAAGAAGACATTTCTGTGGTATTCTCATACTCTGGTGGTTCTCCTACAAATATGAAGGTTAATAAAGCAAATGCTATGATTCTGCAGAAACAAGAGGTAGGTGTGACATCAGCACATAGCATATGACAGTGATTTGTGATAGTGACACACGTACATGAAGAAGACACATTCCTGAATAAGTTGTGCACCCCAGTATTAAAATACACAAATACACACATGCACAAATGCATTTTTGTGAGAGTGCATCCAAAAGTTACTGAACTGAATTAATAACAAAGTACATGCTGACTTCTACTATTGGTCAGTGTCCATTTCTGAATTATGGAACAGTGTTTCTGCAACTTCTGGCAACACCACTAGAACTGACGTTTTTGTAACTGCATGTAGGATGTCAGTGGTTGTTCCTGAGTTTCAGGTAGATTTTGGAAAAAATGCCTTCATGGTTGCCATGTACTACTCAAACAGGCAGAAATAACATGATGCCAAGTCAGTCAAGTAAGGAGAGTGGGGAGTTTAGCCATAATTTAAGTGGCCAAAAATTGCAGCAATGACTAAGCATTGTGTGCCAACATACTGTCATAGTGCATTAGCCAGCCATGGTCCAGCCATCATTCCAGATATTTTTAGTAGACTTGCTGTGTCAGAAATTGAAAAACCTCCCAGTATACTTGATGATTAACCATTTGGCCTGTAGCAATAAGTTGCTGATGAACAGTGACCTTGTAGTCAAACAAGATCATCGGCATGCCCCTTATGTTCAGACTGACTTGCCTCACTGTGTTTGGATATGAAGAGGGTGGGGTCTTCCACTGAAAGGACTGCTGTGCAGCTGGTGCCATGTGTTGTACTGTTACACACAGACTGTGATGTTGATGTGTTTTACTGAACCACGTTCTGTAAAACAATGCTTCTCATAGGCGATGATGGAACATATTTTACCGATATTTTGAAAACGGAATCATTTCCATAAATTTTTTATTCATACTTACATGCTCACTTACAAGTTCATGCTTATGGCTTCGTTGTTATTTTGAATACAACAGCCTTATTCTTGTATCACAAACAAATTTCCTGCAAAGCAACAACCAGAGCATCCAGTCACATTGTACTGATATTGCATTCTGTTGTGTTAATTACATTTTCAGCTTCCCAGTAAAGTCAGAAAATTGGATATACAGGCATCAGGTTCAGGTTTTGCAGTCGTCCAAGTGTCTTACCGTTACAACTTGAATGTCACTGGAGCTTGGCCACTGTTCACGCTTAACCCACAAGTAGACAAGAACTCAGACAGAAACCACCTCCAGCTCTCAATATGTTCTGGGTAAGACATTGGTCTTTGTAATGTATTTGAATGTGCATCACAGGAACTTAACACTGTGTCTTGTCCAGAGTTACTAAAGTTAAAAAGAACACAACAGTAATAGAGTGGGCTTTGTTTTGTTGTCATCAGGACAGTTATTGGTTCTCTCCTTTCACCCTGTGTACAAGCCAAAAATGGAGGAACAGCTAAGTAAAGCTTCCGTTTTTTTGACGTTCATAGGGCCGTGCATCGTAGTATATTTGTGTAGTAAAATTAACCAGATGCACCACTGTATCAGATTTATTTTATTTTGGTATGACACTCTACATGTTTTGGGCGGTCTTTCCGTCCATCATCGGGAGTTCAAAACTGTACATACAGCAAGAGGCATATGTCAAACAGATACTGCTGTCTGCTTGCTAGTGGGTATGCTAGCAAGCAGACAGCAGTATCTGTTTGACAAATGCCTGTTGCTGTACATGTACAGTCTTGAACTCCTAACGATGGATGGAAAGACCGTCCAAAACATGTAGAGTGTCATTTCAAAATAAAATGAATTTGATGCATTGGTGCATCTGGTTGGTTTTACTATAGAAATAAAGCGTCTGTGTTCATCAGTGTGGAAGTGGAGTCCTGTAGTGTTCAATGCAAAAGAAAAATTTATCATTATATCACATAACGGTACGGTTCACACTAGAACAGGTGGTGCAGGCCCAGGGAGAGTACAGGTTTACCTCTGTTCTTTCCACCGTTCAGTACTAGATGGAGGTGGGTGGTCGATGCCTCACCCCAAGTGCTATACGCCTGGGAAAGAGACTTGATACTCATTGTACAAGAGGCTGTTTGGGCCCCAGGGTAGTTCTGGATGGGTGCAGAAAATCTTGCCCCCTCGGGGATTCAATCCCTGAACAGTCCAGCCTGTGGCAAATCACTGTAAGAATGTAAAATAGTTTCTTAGCTGTATGCATTACCTATAAATCCATCATCATCATCATCATCATCATCATCATCAAGATCAAGCTAACATTCAGTTGGGCCACCTGTTGACCCGTTCCAGTCTCACGCATCTAGAAGTCTCTGTAATGGTGTCCCATGGTTTCTTCTGCTTGTTGGTCTGTAGTTTTTCAGTAGTCTCTGTAATCGGTTACAGGTTGTTCTGTTTACATTCTGTTTACATGTTGCGACCAGTTTGTATTATATTCCTGTATTTTGCCCAAAACTGGGGTTATATTTATTTCTTTTGCAGTCTCTGTGTTTGTTTTATAATCTGTCCAAATGTATCCTGCTTTTTTTGGGGGGGGGGCATATATTTCATCTCCGCAGCTGTTGTTATTCTTGTGTCTCTTGCTCAAATGCCCCAGTTTTGACTACCATATAATAAACCTCTAAGGGTCAGTGTACTGTACAATTTTAGTCTTGTTTTCTTCAAAGTTTTCTGTGGTCTAAACATATTGTTTATAATTCCTGTAATTCTCAGATAGTTATTCATTTTGTTATCAATGTCAGTTTCTTTTTCATGAGCCATCAAACTTCCTAAATAGTTAAAGGAATTTACTTGTTCTATAATTTTGTTTTCTGTGTCAGTTTTACTTATAACTGGCTCTTGTCCTTGAAATGCCATCAGTTTTGTTGTCTGTACAGATATAGTTAAACTGTGTTCTGTTATCATATGATTTAACTGTATAATTTATTTAGTATTTAAATCACTGGGTGATGAATCAGTTATATTTGGAATGCCTACTACAAGAATAAAAGTGCAGTGAGGTGAGTTATTTCTGTAGATTGGATCACATCACAAATTCTTTCAACAAAATATGTACCCCCCACTCCCCCCCCTCTCTCTCTCTCTATCTCTATCTCTATCAGACTTGCTAGACATTGCCGCTCAGCTAGCGTACCTCACAGGGTTAGAGATACAATATCTGGAGAGTGGGTTTGGTAAATACAAAATGTTTTTGTGCCTTCTGTCATAAAGACTTTATTATATGTAACTTCTGTGTGTTGTCTTGTGATGTGATTAAGTTCATGTACACAAGTACTGTTAGAGTATGTGGTGGTATGATGTGTGAAATAATTGTGTAAATATGGCAACAATGCGTGTTGTGCATGATGAACAAAGAAAAATTTAAGTCAAATTCAAAGTTGGTGAACATCAAGGATCATATTTTGAGCAATGAAGACAAACATGCATACATGTATTGCATAAGTACACATGTGCATGCATCTTTGGACCTATCAACTGACTGACTGACCAACCAACCACCTGTATCATATATATGAGGGAGGTGCTGATAAGTCCTTAGGCCTGACCTACTTCCCAATGCCGTAGGACAGAATTGATAGTGTCGCTGGAAAGAGGGGTCTGTTCATGTGCCGAATTGCAAGTCTTTTCTTGTTACAGAGGCTGAAAGGAAGCATGTCAGGTGACGCGCGCTATTTCAACAACATGGAGATGTAAACTGTTGTCACGTTTTTTTCCCTGCAAGGCAAGGCACCTAAGGAAGTTTGCACCATTCTGACAGAAACATTAGGGGAACGTGCACCATTGTATGCCACCATCAAAAACTGGTTGGTCCAGTTTAAACATGGTGATTTTTCCACCTGTGATGCGCCTTATCCTGGATGACCCAAAACAGTGACCACCACGGAAATTATTGATCAAATTCACAAGCTAATCTTGGATGACTGCCAGATTTTGACTAAATCAATAGCTGAGCAACTGGGCATCTCATGTGAGCAGGTTGGGTCCATCATTCATGAAGATGTGGACATGCGGAACCTCTCTGCAAAGTGGGTCCTGAAATGCATGAACGCGGATGAAAAACATCAGTGGTGCCAGTTGTCTGAGCAGCTTTTGGAATTTTTTGGGCATGATCCAAATGATTTCCTGTTGCGATTGGTGATGATGGATGAAACCTGGTTATATCACTATTACCCAGAGTCAAAGCAACAATCAATGGAGTGGTGGCATAGTGGCTTATCCTGCCCCCAAAAAAATCCAAGTGCAAAAATGTGCTGGAAAAATTCTCGCCTCAATTTTTTGGGATCAAGAGGGCATCCTCCTCATTGATTATCTTCCAAAGGGCCAAACTATCAACACGGAGTATTACTCATCTCTGCTGGTGCAAATGAAGGACATTTTGAAGGAAAAATGCTGCAGGAATGTCGCCAAGGGGGTCTTGTTCTTGCATGACAATGCCCCGGCTCACTGGGCACTTGCAACCCAGAAGAAACTGGCCTACCTGGGCTTCCAGTGTCTTGATCACCCACCCTATTCTCCTGATCTGGCCCCATTGGACTGCCACCTGTTCCCTGGACTAAAAAAAAAAAAATTGAAAGGTTGCAGTTTTTCATGCGACATGGAGGTCATTGCTGCTGCGGGGACCTGGTTGGACAGACAACCTTCTGAATTTTTTTTTGAGTGGCTTGCAAAAATTAGAGCAATGAGCTAAGAAATGTATTGAGCTTTGTGGGGAGTATGTTGAATAAATTCCGAGTTTAATCACTGTAGCTTGTTACCTTCCTGGTTGGGCCAAGTACTTATCAGCACCCCCTCATAGTGGTTTTGATTTTGTCGGGTCAGGGTTTATATACATGGAAGCTGTCCTTTTGTCCAAACATATGGCGCTATGGGAAAGGAGTATATGTGTTAAAAGCATGTGGCATGTACCTGTAAATGTTACCACCGGATGGGGGCGTATGTACCAGATTCACTGGTAGGAAGCAACAAATCGTGTTTTGAATCACAGTTTCATTGTTGTACTTTGTCATATAGAGAATGAACATGAAACAGTGTGCAACATGGACTACATGTAAGAAATGTTAATAACATTCAAAGTAGGCCCATAGGTTGTCTGCAGATCATTGTCAATGGTACAGAAGGTGGCAAGCATCATTGGCATCATCTGACAATGCTGCCTCATACAAAACTGCTGTTAAAAGTCATCTGTGTTTGAAAACTGTTTCCCACACACTGGTTGCTTCAGTCTTAAAAATCTGATGGTCACATGGATTGAGGTTAGGAGAGTAGGGGAGTGTTGTGACACTTCCTTCCTGTAACACCAGAGGATATCCTTAACAGTGTCTGCTGAGTGTTCTGTAGTGATATCATGCAGAATGATGGCATTTCACCAAGTTCTGAATGCTTCAGTCCAACTGCATGACATTACTTGGCATGAATATTGGGCATTTTATGTCCTATCATAAAATTAAGTGCACTGCAGACCCAGAAAACCCTGTATACTTTGCTAATGCCTTTAGAGTCCAGAACCTGTCTTTGTTCATGCTCTGTTAAGTTATAGCTGCTGACATGTCCTTGTCAGAGGTCCACTGCAAAGTATGTTGGTCGTTGAGCCTCTTTCACTTCCGAATGACTTTGCACCTCTTCCATATGGTTGGACACAATCACATAATGGCACTTGTAACTGTATGGCACTCCTGTGCATTGCAGCCTTTCAAAATTGCTATTTTCACATATGAACGTTCTTCCATATCATGGATTTCCATTTTCAAACAAGGCTGCCAACAGAATGATTGTGTGTGAAATTTGTATGCACTGCTTTTTATATCCCCTATCTCATGGTGTAATATTTATAAGTATATGCCACATGATTTCAAATGTGTATAATTTGTTTCCTGCATTGACACATTCTTGGCCAAAGAAGTAAAAAAGGTAAAAGTGAAGCAATTCCTGTACAGCCCTGGACAGGCCCAGAGGGTTCCAGGAAGATGAGGCTCCTAGATTTCAAGACAGTCGGCACATGAAGGTGGTAAGGTTGTCAGCCCTACACATTGGCCACCTTTACACACCCCCAGGAAATATTCCTGGTACTCATTTCTGTTAGAGGCTGAGTTGACCCCATGGCCATCATGCGACCAGAAGGATTATGTCAATGAAGAATTCCAATGACACCATCGGGAACCGAACCCATGACCTTCCAGCTTGTAGCAGATTGCCGTAACCAACTGCACCACTGCATGCCCCTGGCCGAAAAAGTAGTTGCCATGATTTATGGAGTGACCTGTATGGTACCCCGAAGTATAGGCGATTATCAGCTTTTTTGTTTATGCAGTAGGTAGTATAGTGTGGTTGTACATTTCAAAGTAGACCGTGTATTTGTAAATAATATATTAACTTGAAAATATCATGTGTAATTCATTTTGTGGTTTTTTTTTTTACACCCTCTCCCTGCAGGTTTGTTGGGACACAAGCCACCAATGAGAGTAATATGGCTGTGATGGAAGTGACACTGCCATCTGGCTTCACTGTAGATGCGGATGCTCTGCCCAGTTTACGGACGTCTCAGAATGTGAAGCGAGTGGAGACCAAGAATGGAGACACAGTTGTGGTGTTGTACTTTGACAAGGTACGTAGGTTTCTGTTCCAATGAAAAATTGAATATGTCTCATTCTGTAGGGTGATGGAGAAAGAACTTCCAAGTTTTATTAAAGTTTGATATCTAATAATTTATATTGATATATATATCACCATGTGATTTATCGTGAAATGTTGAGCAGCTGACAAAGTTTTCATTCCTTTCCTGTTGTTTATTCAACTCTCTCAATGGCAGTATAATTGTATGCCTACCACTGTTAAGTATGATGGTATCTGTTCAGAGAAAGCCCAATGTGGCATGTGACTTACAGAGTTCAAGCCCATTATCACCATTCAGCACAGTTTTTGATGACATCAGAAGAGAATTGCCAACTTCCAAATGGGTTCTTCAGTTTTTCAGTTAAAGTGTTTTGAAGCAAGAGTGACCAAGAAGACTACAGACTTCAAAGTACTTTGAATGCATAAGGATATGATGTGTAATGGAATTAATTCTACTGTTGACTGCAGTTTGAACATCTGCATACCTAGAAATAAAATGTAAATCATGTTGCATTAACATCTCAGATTACTAGCTTACAAAATTCAAGTGTAATCAGAAACACTGATCTTCCACCAAGAGTTGAATAATGATGATGGAAATCTTGAAAATAAGTATTGTTCACAGATAAAGGCTTCTTGTCACATTAATGGCCATGTTACTGTCACAGCCATCAAATATGGAGAGGAGAACAAGAATGTGCATGATGCCCCAAGATCAAACACCTGGTGTTGACTTATGTATGCGTGGGTGGCAGGACCTTTTTTTGCACACAACACCTTGAAGAGAAAAATTTAATACAAGTGTTTGCTTTTGCAGGAACTGAAGTCAAAAATGCAAATGAAATTGTTTTCCAACGGGATGGGGCCCCACCCAATTTCAGTATAGATTTGACTTTTTCCGAAGGCCATGTTACATGATCGTGGAATTGAAGTGTTGGACCAATAAGGTGTCTCAAAGATTTCCATGTACCAGTGAACTTTTCTGTGACCTGCGAGAGAACATTAATGCTGCTTTGGTGACGTGCCTGGTTCACTGTATGTCTGCTGCACTACAGACTCTGCTGACACTGACAGTTACTGTGGGTGCCAGACAACTTTGAGAGATATTCTGCATACTAAGAAAGTACTTTTATTGTGTTTCATACTTCATGACCTGTTTCATCTTGAATGACCCTCTTATATACATGCAGCATTAAAATCAAACCATAATCACTGCACAAGTGTCACATTGCTTAGCAATTTATGTTATACATTGCAATGTGACCTTCTATTTGAGGAGGTTAGTGCATTTTGTCCACTGCTAAATGTGTTTAGAAATTTCCTACCAAAGTTCTTGACTTTTTTCAGTTTTTTATTTGTTATCCCAAAACTGCAGCCCAATAAAATGCAGCCACAAACGCTGCTGTAGTCACATATAAACTTCAGTATCCATCTGACCCTCTTTCTTTCATCTTCATGGGGAACACATTTGTAATCACTGTATCATAAGAATTTGTACTCCAACTATATTGATATCAGTATTTGATTGTGACTTCTCTTTTTTGAAACTGGAATCCTTATTTCTTGGTCAGCCAGTTAAATTCTGACGTATTGGGTGTTCCACATATGAATTTACAGAAGCTGAGAAAGAAGCCTCTGAAGTCAGTGAACAAATAAACTGTGTCTTTCACTGTAAGTGAAGTCTGTAATAACAAAGACTGTGCTTACCATGTTCAGCTTTCTGCATGTGTAGACCTCTGACAGTCATTTGGCTTTCACTGACCAAGGTGTGTCTACCTTACTTCATTCAGCAGAAATTTCAAGGAGGCATGTTTGTTCTATATTCTTCTGCATGTATAGAATGTATCCAGTGAATGAAGAATTTCACATTTGTGATATGCTTACTTTAATTGCCTGAGATTTGATATTATGATCATCTGGGATGTAATTCCATACAGTTCAGTAGATAAGTAGCAAATTACACAGTATCTCATCCCAGAAGACTTTAATCTTAATTTTTCATATACTTTTCTGTTCACACAGTTCAGTATTTGTTTCAGATGACAAGACAGGAATACTGTCCTACAGTGTCGGCATTCAGAACACACAAAGTAGCCAAACAAAAGCCAGTCCCAGTTACCATCTATGACTACTATGATTCATGTGAGTAAATCAAAGTGTATAGCTATATTGTGCACATACTGATCTTGCTGGAATTTCTGCAGTGTAATTTTTTAATTCTCCTTTTAGCTCGACGTGCCAGGGCATTTTATGAACCCAGAGTTTCCACACTGTGTGATATCTGTGAAGGTGAAGACTGCGGTACTACCTGTTCCAACAAACCATATTCTCACAGTCATGAGAACCAATCGTCAGCTGCAGCAAGAATATTATTGAGCTGTGCTTATCTCATTCTATGTGTTGTATTTTTCGAAGGCTGGGTTTCATAGTGTCTGTGTGTGTCTGTGATAAAAGTGTCATTAGCTGAGCTCATGGCACAGAAACACTGTACATGGGTTGTGTTTACATTGTGTCAATTTAAGAATTTCCTGCACATGATCTGCATGGTTAATCTTCATAGTAATTCTTTCAGTGTCATATGTTTCAAGTAGAGGTCCAGTCAGACATGTGTCAGGTTTTCACAGCAGCATGTTTGAGTTTTCCATTCTTCAGGGATGTGTTACTGGTTAGTCATATTGAAAGAATCTAGTGCCTTCATATTCAAGTGTCTAAAAAGGTCTAAGAAGAATATCCATCTTCTTGGACTCCTTCTTCCATGGGTTTCTAACCTGCAGCATACTGGACTGTATAATGTGGCCTGTGACTACATTTGTAAATTATGTATATACTATAAAAATTGCATAATAATTTAGGCAGTTACATATACCACTTGTTATTTTTCCATGTATGGCCCATGAACTAGCCCACAATAATGGGCATGGCCCTTTTCCATCTAAAGGTTGGACACCCCTGTCTTAGACCCTTGAAGCTGAAGGCACTACAGTCCTTCAGAATGTTGGGAATTGATTACTGAAGCAACATCATGTTCTAGAAGAATAATATGCCTGACATTGTTTTGTTATCTAATCATAGACCAAGTCCCACGTATTAACCATTAAAAGACCTGCATTTGTGTATGTGAACACAGGTGGGAAAAACGCCCCTAAAATTCATTTTATATATTTAGGCAACAAGAAATATACTGCATTTTTAAGACATGCTGCATGATCTCTGTTTTATCTTTAACTAAATGCCATTTATTTTGTACTTTTATCTTTTCTTGTTCAAATAATACGTTCTTCATAAATCATATGCTAAAATTTAAATACCGTGGTGGTCAGATAAAGCTTAATTAAAGAGAAACCTTCAACTGAACCCATTTGTTTGTCATGTGGTCATTTGCACATCATAGAAGGTCTGTCAGGCTCTGATTTCAAAAAATCACATTCCTCTCCAGTTATTGGTCTCATTCTCACCATTTTGAGAAAACAAAATAAATATGACCTATCAGAGGGTAATTTTAAAATAAGGGGGCCACAAAGGGTTGAATAGGCAATATACAAGAATGAAGACACAAAATAATGTAATGGAATTATGAACGCTGAGAAACAAATAATAAAAAATCAGCTGAACTTAACTCCTGTTGGCTGTGTGTTGTACTACTGTAGCCATACATTCAGGTTGCTGATTGTTGCATTTCTTAAACTCTAATACAGTTACCCTGAGTAAAATCTGGCCCAAAACAATAGTGTATTGTCAGGTTTAAAATATCTTTTTCCCCAGTAATGAAGGTCACACAACTGAGATGTGCATAAAATCTGCTCTAATAATTCCTGGAATTAACTTTTCTGAGACTAAGATTAACCTGAAATATATTTAAAGATTCAGCTCATACTGTGCAGTAAACACACTCCATCTCGGGTATTGGCTGAATTGTCAAAGGAAACATGAGAAAAGAAAAGAGGATGAAGGGAATAACAGTTGCACAAGAACCGTGATGAAGTGCAGCAATATACATTACACAAACATGGAATCCAGAAGGCATCCTTCTTCTGCCAAATTGTAACTGGTTATAAGGTATTGAAAGCCTTCACTCACCACCTTTTCACAGTCTATTATATCAGATTATGATGGATAGACATTAATCTGAGACATCTCTCATTACTCTATGGGATGTCTCAGGGGAGTTTACAGAGCTACACCCAAATAAATGAAACACATAATGAACAAAAAGTATTTATATATCCTGAAACTTTGTATTACATTTCCTTGTACATTAATCAATGTTGTAATATGTAAAAATAGTTAAAAACGTTATAAATAATGATTAATGATCATCATGTGTTAAAACAATTTAACTGCAAGTATTACAGAATGGTATAATAAATAACGTATGGTAGAAGGGGAGAACAGATCGTCCATCACAACCAAATTGTCAGGTTTATTGATTGCTACATGTTTCTTTTAGCTTTTGTGAAAAGCCATCATCAAGCAATTAAAAATTCATAAATAAATATAATTTAAATAGAACCAATTAAAATGATATATTTCCAGATAGCTGAGATTTCAACTTTACAAAAGTTGGGGTCATAATATCCAGAACTAGTTAAAAGTCAAGATTGTATTATTAAGATATTATAAGTATAATAAATATATATTTTATTAAAATATTAGAATTGTCTTCCAATACTTTGGGTTTGAAAGGGAAGTTCTTCAATATTAAAATAAACCACTAATAAGCTACTTATGCCTGACAGTCTGCACTTCCCTTCTGCTATGCATGTATCACAGTGAGATGATACTGATAAGGTTGAAACTTATGGTCTACATGCTTAACTTCAACACCAGCACTGTACAAGAATCTCAACATGGTGTATCTGTTATCACTTGAAGGAGACTTGAACTTCGGCTCATTGTGATTCTCACAATTCTCTGGGCACACAGATAGATGGCACAACCTGTTTGTCAAAAGGATGTTGTTGTGAGCTTCAGCTAAGGCTGAAGTATGTATAGGTGGCTTAGTGGTAGACCATTATGGCCCATTGAGCCATCTGACACGCTGTAAATGCACCTACTTACTTACTCACTCCATGGTGCAGAGTCCTTCTTGAGAAGCTAACTGGTCTGCAGCTAGTCAAGAAATTCCCCCCATTTCACAGAACCCGAAGGTTCATTACCGCACTCACAAGCGTCCGCCACCTGTCTCTATCCTGGGCCATCCCAATCCAATCCTTATGCACACATCCCACTTCCTGGAGATCCATCCTAATATTATCCGCCCATCTACGCCTAGGTCTCCCCAGTGGTCTCCTTCCCTCCGGTTTCCCCACCAAGAC